>PJUI01000086.1_pt1 | contig 113016 bp, 104 predicted proteins | sample 1512201 | NCBI WGS metagenome assembly PJUI01 (sample SAMN08177670, study PRJNA422409) | Feces metagenome, whole genome shotgun sequencing project. | isolation source: Chicken feces (2) enriched on wood chips | host: Gallus gallus | place: USA: Madison | collected 2015-01-15
GAACTTCTACAACACCCGGCGGCTGCACTCTACGCTGGGCTATCTGACGCCGGCTGCCTATGAAGCCAGCCAGCGTCCAAAAAACACCTATCGACGTGTCCACTAAAACTTGACCACCACAGGCCGCGCGGGCGGCCTTGGGGGGCTTACGCGTTGTGGTGCATCGTGACGAAGTTCGCTTCGCGTGTGGCTGCTGGGCGCCGGTTCTTTTTGGCGCTGGTGGCCGTTTGAAGCAATTTGCGGGGTCGTTCCTTGTCGGCCGCGCGGGCGGCCTCGGGGACTTGGCGGTGTCTGACGTTGGGATGATGCCGCTGTGCGCTTGCAGAAAGTGGCCTTGCGGGGCTTGCCTCAACCCGGCCGCCCGGGCGGCCTTTTGAGGCTATCGTGATGTGCTGCGTCGTGACGGTGTTGAATGTCTTCGTGGGAAGAATCGCTTGACGATGTTGATTGTCTTCGTGGGAAGAATCGCTTGCCGCGATTGCTGCTGCAAGTCACCCGAAACCTATCATTCACCCAAGCATGATGCCCGTCACTTGAACCCAAGTGCGTGGCGCGCAACGGGTTGCCATGCGCAAGACAGTGCGCGCCGCGCGCCACCCTTTACCCCCCCCAAAAAGCTGCGGCGGGCCATTAGAAAACCGCTCCGCAAACTCGCGAAGCGAACACTGCTCAAACGCCCACCGCCGCGTATGCAGAGTAAGGCCGCCCGCGCGGCCGCCACTCGGCGGGCCCCGCAGCACTCGTCACTAAGGCACACCCTAGCAGCGCGACATGCCAAGACAGCGGCAGCCCGTCGGCGCGGTGGCCCTGACTGCGCGCAACCTCGATGCGCCCGAGGGAATCTGAAGGGAAGGCCAAAGGCCTGGACGAAGATGACGAGGGGGACGTCCGGAGCGAAGGCTCCGGACCGCAATCGTGGGCGCGCGCAGTCAGGGCCACTGCGCCGACGGGCGACCTACGAAGACCGTCAACCGTCCCACGAAGACCATCCACCACCCCACGAAGACCATCAACCGCCGCAAAAAAAACTCCCCCTAAACTCCAAGCCCGTTCTGCTTGAACCAATCCAGCATCCGCGTCCAAGCCTGCTCCGCCTCCGCCTTCCGATAAGACGGCCGATAGTCCGCATGAAACGCATGCGGCGCATCCGGATAGACATCGATCCTTGACGCCTTGGCCGCAGCCGGCCCCTTCGCCAGTTCGATCCGCATCTTATCCACGTCCGTCTGCGGAATCCCTGCGTCCTTGCCGCCGTACGCGCCCAGCACCGGCGCCTTCAGCTCGTTCACCAGGCTCAACACCGACTTCGGCTTCAGCTCGCTCGGTTCGCCCGCCAATTGGCCGTAGAACGCCGCGCCGGCTTTCAGTTTCGGGTTGTGGGCTGCGTACAGCCACACTTGGCGGCCACCCCAGCAGAAGCCCACGATGCCCAGCTTGTCAGCGTCGCCGCCATTCGCCGCCGCCCATTTCGCCGTCGCATCCAGGTCGCCCTGCACTTGAATGTCTGGCACCTTGCCGATCACCTCGGCTTGCAGCTTTGGAATCTCGGTGTACTTCGACGGATCGCCCTGGCGCGCGAACAGCTCCGGGGCAATCGCCAGATAGCCCAGGTGAGCCAGACGGCGGCAGACGTCCTGGACATATTCATGCACCCCGAAAATCTCGGACACCACAATCACCGTCGGCAGATTCTTCTTGCCTTGCGGCGCGGCGCGATACGCGGGCATCTTGCCGTCAGTCGTGGGGATATCGATCTTGCCGGCCGTCAGCCCCTTGGCGTCCGTGGCGATGGCGGTCTGGGCCACGGCGGGGCCGGCTGCCAGCGAAAAGCCGGCGGCGACGGTTGTGGCGATGAAACCCCGGCGGTCCAGCCGCAAAGGCGGCAACAGGCTGTCGAAGTGCGCGTCCTGATCTTTCATCGAGAATCTCCTGGCAAAAGTAGGCCGGGGGACGCGATGCGCACCCCCGATTGACCGGCTGGTTTCACTTCAGGGAGAAGTCCACGCGCGAGGGTTGCCCCTCGTCCTTGATGCCGTCCGCGTCCAGCTGCGGCGCAACGATGAAGACACGATCCGCGAGTCCTTCCTGGGCTTGCAACTTCTCATACACCGCCTGCGCGCGGGCATCCGCCAATTGGCGTAACTGCTCATCCCCCACCGGCGCCACGCTGCGCAACATCGCTTCCATCTGGTCCGGCGGCACCGACTTCGACATGCCGATGAAGTTGCGCGGCTTGTCCTTGATGTCGGCGTCGTCGTAGACGGCTTCCAGATACTTCGCGCGTTCAGCGGGCGAAACCTTGACGCCCGCCACGTTCGGCTTCTTGCCGCGCGGCGTGGTGTCGGCGGCCTTGGCGGCGCGGATCTGGTTGTCGACCCAAGCTTGGCGCAGGCCGTCCAGATCGGTCTTTGGGTCAGCGCGGCCGCTGATGTCCATCTTCAATGCAGGGCGATCCGTCAGCGCTTTGGTCAGCGTGTCGATACGCTTGAGCGTGTCTTCCGTCAGCGCCGCGCTGCCAGGCGCGAACTCCACGTAGGACAGTTCTTCGCCGCCCCCGAAAGCAGAGGCCAGCAGGCTGAACGGCGACGTCACCGCTTTGACCACCAGGTTCATCAGCACCCGCACCACGATGCCGCCCACCGAGAACTCGGGGTCGTCCAGCGAACCCGAGATCGGCAGGTTGATATCGATATTGCCGCGCGAATCCTTCAACAGCGCCACGGCCAGCAGCACCGGCAGCTTGGTGGCGTCGGGGCTGTTGGTCTTGTCGCCGAACGTCAGCTGGTTCAGCACCACGTGGTTCGAGGCTTGCAGCGCGCGGTCCTTGATCTTGTATTCCAAGTCCACCGACAGCTTGCCGCGCTTGATCGGGTAGCCGACGTACTTGGCCGAATACGTGTTGAAGCGCGGCAAGTCCACGCCCTTGGCCGACGCCTTCAAGTCCAGCGTCAGGAACTTGGCGAAGGGCTGCACGATGCCGCTGATCGACAAAGGCGCCGTGGTGTAGACGCGGCCCGTCACCTTGACCTTGGCGGGCTGCGGATTGGTGGACGATACGGCCGTGATTGCGCCTTCGATGGCGGACAACTCCGCCACGTAATTCGGTTTGACGAAGCGGTCGGTAAACGTCATGCGGCCGCGCGTCAGCGTGACGCTGTTGACCGCAATGTCCGGCATGCCCGCGCTTGCACTGCCCGAGCTGCCCTTGGCTGCGGCAGCAGGCGCGGCAGCGGGCGGGGACGCTTGCCGGCCCGGCGTCTGCGTGTCTTGCGTGATCGAGCCGCCTGCCTGCCCAGGCGCGGCGATCAGGTCCATCACGTTCAGCCGGCCCTGCGCGTTCAGCAGGATGCGGCCGTAGAAGTCTTCCAGCGCGATGTCGCCCAGCTTGGCCGCGATCTTGTCACCCGCCACCGACACGTCCATGCCCACGAAACCCAGGCGCTTCCAGTTCAGGAAGTCGTCGTTGTTGACGCGGTCTTGCAAGTCGACGCCGGTGACTTCGACGCCGCCCTTCCAGTTGACCTTCATCGGCGCATTGCCGGCCGCGGCCGCGAAGTCGACGTTGCCCTTCGCGCCCAACGTAATGGCGCGCACCGTCGCATTCAGGCTGGATGCGGCATAAGGCGCGAACGCGGCCACGTTCAGCTCGGACAAGTCCACCGACGACTTCAGCGTCAGCGGCTGCGGGGTGAACGCGCCCTTCAAGTCCAGCTTGCCGTTGCCCTGGATGCCGGCGGCGGCCACCGTGAAGTTGCTTTGCCCCGGGCCCATGGCCAGGCGGTCGGCGGTGACGTGCAGCGTTTGCAGGGCGATATCCAGCGCGGGCTTGAGCGATTCATCGCGCGCCTTGAATTGCGTCAGGTCGGCTTGCACGGCCGTGGCGGACGCATCAATCACGCCGCCCTTTTCTTTGACATGGACCTGCGCAGAGGCGCCCAAGCGGCCATCTTGCAGCAGGATCGGCGCCACGCTGCGCACGGCAGGTGCAAGCGGCGCCAAGGCGATGTTGCCCATCCGCACGCCCAATTCCAGCGACAGCGGCTTCAGCTCCAGCGGCCCCTTGGCGCGTATCCAGCCGCCGTCGGTGCTGTTGTCCACGGTCAGCCAGAGGTTGACAGGCTGGTCCTTGACCTCGGGGATCTCCACGCCTTCCACAGTGACGGCCATGCCGGTCATGACGTAATCGAGCTTGCTGATCGCATCGGTGACGTAGAGCTCGCCTTCGTGCAGGTTGAAGGCATCCAGCGTCACTTTCCATTCCGCCGGGGCGGGGGGAGGCGGCGTGGTGGCGGCGGTAGCGGGTGCGCCGGGTGCGGCGGGCGTGTTCGGTGTGGGGGATGTGCCGGGCGCGGGCGGCGTGTTCGGTGTGGTGGATGTGCCGGGCGCGGCCGGCGTGTTCGGTGTGGGGGGTGTGCCGGGCGAGGCCGGCGTGTTCGATGTGCCGGGTACGCCGGGCTTGCTGGGCACGGCGGCCGCGTCAGGCGTGGCTGGGGTTTGTGCCGCACCGGCCTCCGGGGAGACCTGGGCCTTGGTTTCCGCCTCGGCCTTCGCCGCCGCCCCTTTGGGCTCCACCTTCAGCCCCATGTCGCGCTTGAGCTTGTCTGCGACCGGCGTTTCAGTCGGCGCCACGCCACCCAGCTCCTTCAGCTTGGCGACGACGTCCTGCCAATTCAGATGTTCGTTCGTATAGCGGCGCACATGAATCTGCGGCGCCCACAGGCCGATTTCGCCGATATAAAGCTGGCGTGCAATCGGCTCCAGTTCAAGACGCGTGACCGTCAACGCACTCCAGGCGGCCAGGCGGTCGCCAGCGGTGTCATGCAGATCAAAGCGGCGCAGGCCCAGATCACCCACCACGCGGATTTTCGGCGGCGCGTCCTTGGGCTGCTCGAACACGACTTGAAGATTGGAATCCAGCAGCGCGCTGTCCAGCTTGAACGGCAGCGGCATCGGCCACACGTCCGCCCACTTTTCCAGTTGCAGGCCGTTGAAGGCCACGCGCAGGGTCGATGACGGCACCTTGTCGAACGGGCGGGCCACGCCCGTCAGGTCGAACGGGCTGCCGTTGATGCGCAAGTGCAGCCGGGGCTGCACGTCGATGTCGGTGGCGTAACCGAAGTTGGAAATGAACGGCACGCCCACGGCCAGCTCATCCACCACCTGCTTGCGGCCGGTGACTTTGTCATCCAGCGTGATGGTGCCGCCCTCGATCACCATGTTGTTCAGCGAAAAACGCGGCAGGCCTTCATCAGGCTTGGGCGGTTCTGCGGGCTTGGCGGCAGACAATTCCTCGATGTGTTGGGAAATATCAGAGAAGTTGAAGCGCGTGACGTCTTCGCGCACGACGCTGATGGTAGGCTGGCGCAGCGTCAGACGATCAACGACGGGCGCAAACCAGAACAGCGAGCTCCAGGCGGCGCTGGCATCCAGTTCGGCCAGCGTCAGCAGCGGTGTCTGCGAACCCGGCTGGGCAACGGCCAGGTCGCGGGCGCGGAGGGTGAGCGTGAAGGGATTGAAGCTGATCTTGCCGACGGAAACGTCGCGGCCAATCATCTTGGATACGTCGTCCGTCAGGACGTTGTGCAGTACCTTGGGGACTTGCCAGGCGGCAACGCCGAACAGGATCAGCACAAACGCCACGATGCCCACCAGGATCTTGCCGGCGCGCCGGGTGAGCCGAAGCTTTGGCATCCGCACGGGCATCGAGAGTCTCCTGATACGAGTTGAAGGCGATTATCGCGCCCTGGTTAACGCTCGTCTATCATAGGCGCAACAGCGGCCCGCCCGGCCTGCCGGGACCGCACTTTTCAAACATTAACAATTCTCGATCCCGATTCCCATGCCCCCGACCACCCCCACTTTGAGTCATCTGGATGAAGCCGGCCAGGTCCGCATGGTCGACGTCATCGCCAAGACGGATACCGAGCGCGTAGCGATTGCCACCGCCAGCGTCCGCATGAATGCCGTGGCCTATGGGCTGTTGACGCAGCCGGGCCAAGGCAAGGGCGAAGTGCTCAACACCGCGCGCGTGGCCGCCGTGCTGGCCGCCAAGCGCTGCGCCGAGCTGATCCCGCTGTGCCACAGCCTGCCGCTGGCGTTCGTCGGCGTGGACTTTTCTTTGGACGACGCCGCGCATCGCATCGACATCCTGGCCACGTGCCGCACCAGCTACAAGACGGGCGTGGAAATGGAAGCCATGATGGCGTGCAGCGTGGCCGCGCTGACCATCTACGACATGTGCAAAGCGGCCGACAAGGGCATCGTGGTTGAACAAGTTCGCCTTAAGTACAAGGCGGGAGGAAAAAGCGGTGAATGGCGCAACGATTAATCTCCTGTACTTCGCCCGCGTGGCGGAGCTGGTCGGCAAGCGCACGGAAAGCTGGCCGCTCGATGGCGACTCCACGGGCGCGCAACTGCTGTCCGCGCTGGGCGCGCGTTATCCCCAGCTGGATCCTGCCAGCCGTTTGAAGCTGGCCATCAACCAGACCCATTCCAAACCGACGGCCGCGATTCGCCCGGGCGATGAGGTCGCCGTGTTCGAACCCGTCACCGGAGGTTGAACGCCATGATCAGCGTCCAGGAAGCCGATTTCGACGGCGCCGCGCTGACGGCCGCGCTGCGTGACAGCGCCGGCCCCGGCGTGGGCGGCATCGTCACCTTCGTGGGCTATGTGCGCGACTACGCGCCCGATGCGCCCACCGACACGCTCTTTCTTGAACACTACCCCGGCATGTGCGAGCGCGAGCTCGAAGCCATTGCCGCCACCGCCCGCGAACGCTGGAAGCTGGCCGGCACCGTGATCGTGCACCGGGTGGGCGCGTTGCACCGCAATGCCCAGATTGTGTTCGTGGCGGCCGCCAGCGCTCATCGCGGCGACGCCTTTCGCGGCTGCGAATACATCATCGACGCGCTGAAGACGCGCGCCCCCTTCTGGAAGCGCGAGACGCTTGCAGGCGGCAGCAGCTTCTGGGTCGAACAACGCCAATCCGACCAGGACCGCACGGACTCCTGGGATGAAGACACCGCCCCCTCGAAGGAACGCCCATGAGCGAAGCCATCCCCGTCTCTCTGGCCTGCGCCGTCCTGACCGTCAGCGATACCCGCAGCGCGGGTAACGACACGTCCGGCAACCTGCTGGCCCATAACCTGGCGCATGCGGGCCACCAATGTGTGCGCCGCGACATCGTGCGCGACGACATCTACCAGATCCGCCGCGTCATCAGCGACTGGATCGCCGACCCCGACGTGCAGATCATCCTGACGACAGGCGGCACGGGCTTCTCGCATCGCGACCATACGCCGGCGGCCATCGTGCCGCTCCTGGACCGCGAGATTCCCGGCTTTGGTGAACTGTTCCGCCAGATTTCCTACACCGAGATCGGCAGCTCCACCATCCAGTCGCGCGCGTTTGCCGGGTCGGCCAACCAGACGCTGATTTTCTGCCTGCCCGGATCGAACAACGCCTGCGAAACCGCCTGGGCGCAGATCCTGCGCGAGCAGTTCGACAGCAGCCACCGCCCGTGCAACTTCGCCTCGCACTTCAAGCCCACTGAAGAAGACCACTGACCCATGCTGGATTTTGATCAAGCCCAGACCCTGCTGGCCAATGCCGCAGGGCCGCTGCAACGCCGCGACGACATCCCCCTGAACGACGCCGCGGGCCGCGTGCTGGCAACCGACCTGGAAGCCACCGTGGACATCCCGCCGGCCGACAACAGCGCCATGGACGGCTATGCGCTGCGCGTGGCCGATTGGCAGGCCGGCGCCCGCCTGCCCATCCAGCAACGCTGCTATGCCGGCGACGTGCCCGAACCGCTCAAACCCGGCCACGCCATCCGCCTGTTCACGGGCAGCCTGATTCCCGATGGCGCCGATACCGTCGTCATGCAGGAAGACACGGTCGAAGCCGACAACCAGGTCGAGATCACACGCCAGCCCGCGCCGAACCAGCACATTCGCCGCCGTGGCGAAGACACGATGACCGGCGCGCCCTTGCTGGCCGCAGGCACGCTGCTGCAAGCGGCGCACGTGGCGCTGCTGGCGTCGCAAGGGCTGGCCAGCGTGCCGGTCGTGGGCCAGTTGCGCGTTGGCATCCTGACCACCGGCGATGAGCTCGTGCCGCCCGGCACGCCGCGCGCGCCGGAACAGATCTACAACTCCAACGGCCCGATGCTCGCCGCGCTGGTGCGCGGCCTGGGCGCCCTGCCCGTGCACGTCTTGCATGCGCGCGATACGGAAGCCGATCTGCTTGCTGCCTTCAAGACCTTGCTGGCCGATTGCGATCTGGTGCTGAGCGTGGGCGGCGTGTCCGTCGGCGAGCGCGACCTGGTCAAGCCGGCGCTGGCCACGTTGGGCGGTGAACTGTCGCTGTGGAAGGTGCGCATGAAGCCCGGCAAACCGGTCGCGCTGGCAAAGATTGGCGGCACGCCCGTCGTCAGCCTGCCCGGCAATCCGGTGTCGGCCTATGCCGTGTTTGCGATGCTGGTGTCGCCGCTGGTGCGCCGCATGCAGGGCCGCGAAACCATCTTCCCGCCTGTCAGCCTGCTGCCTTTGCGCACCGAGCGTCCGCGTCAGGATGGCCGCGAAGAATTCCTGCGCGTCCAGTGCCGCACGGCCGAGCATGGCGGCAGTGAATTGGTGCCTTACGGCCACCAGGGGTCAGGCGTGATCAGCTCAATGCCGTGGGCAACAGGGCTGGCACGCTTGCCGGCCGATGTCCTGGTCAACGATCAGGATCGTGTGCCGTACTACGACTTACGCCACTGGCTGGCGTAGCGGCGGTAGCGTGACGGCTGGCGTATTGCGCCGCCGCGGCCAATTCCTCCGCCGTGTTGACGTTCATGAAGGCGTCGGGCGTGTCGTCAAAACGCGCTTCGACGCCGCCCATGCGGGCTTGCCACAAGCCCACCTTGCGGTCGCCCGCCCGCAGATATTCAAGCAAGGCCGGCAGCAGCGTCGTGCTTAAGGCCATGCAGGCCGAATGCTGCTGGCCGCCAGCCACGGCGTGCGCCAGCGGTGCATCGGCCGATGCCGCCGCAGCGATCAGCCGCGCCGCCAGATCATCAGGTAGAAAAGGCGTATCGCACGGCGTCACCACCAGCCAATCATCGTGTTCAGCGGCGGCCGCAGTCAGCCCTGCCGCGATGCCCACCAACGGGCCTTGAAACGCGCCCAGCTCGGGCTCCCCGTCGGCCACCACCTGGCCGTATTGCGCATAGCGGTCCAGATGCCGGTTGGCGCTGATGATCACGCGCCCCACCTGCGGCGCCAGGCGGCGCGCCACGTGCGCCACCATCGGCTCGCCGTTCAACTCGACCAGCCCCTTGTCCTGATGCTGCATCCGAGACCCCTGCCCGCCCGCCAGGATCAGGCCGGCGATGCGCATGTGCGGCGTTGCGGAGTCAGCCACCGATGTAGCTCATTTCAACTTTGCGGCCGGGGTCGGGCGTGGGGTCGGCCATGTTGCGGCCGCGCAGTTCTGAATAATGGTCATTGCGCCCCGACCAGATGCCCGCCAGGATGGCCGCCAATTCGGCGTCGCTTGCGCCATCGCGCAAGGGTGCGCGCAAGTCGTAACCTTCGTGCGCGAACAGGCACAGAAAGAGCTTGCCTTCCGGCGACAAGCGCGCGCGCGTACAGCCGCCGCAAAACGCATGCGTGACGCTGGAGATGACGCCGATTTCGCCGCCGCCATCCACATAGCGCCAGCGTTCGGCGACACGGCCCATCTCGGTGGTTTGCACGGGTTCCAGCGCATGAACGGCGCCGATGCGGTCCAGCACTTCCTGGCTGGGCACCACTTCGGCCAGGTTCCAGCCGTTGGTGTTGCCCACGTCCATGTATTCGATGAAGCGCAGGATGTGGCCGCTGTGACGGAAGCGTTCGGCCATCGGCAGGATTTGCGCGTCGTTCAACCCGCGCCGCACCACCATGTTGACCTTCACAGGCGCCAGCCCGGCTTCGGCAGCGGCGTCGATGCCGCGCAGCACGTCATCGGGTGTGAAGCCGCTGTCGCTCATGTCCTGGAACATGGCGGCGTCCAGCGCGTCCAGGCTGACGGTGACCCGCGTCAGGCCAGCCGCCTTCAGCGCCGCGGCCTTGCGCGCCAGCACGCTGCCGTTGGTCGTCAGCGTCAAGTCCAGAGGATTGCCTTCCAACGTGCGCAAGCTGGCCAGTTGGCCCACCAGGTTTTCGATGTGTTTGCGCAGCAAGGGCTCGCCGCCAGTCAGGCGGATTTTTTCCACACCCAGCTGCGTGAAGATGCCGGCCAGGCGGCTGATCTCTTCAAATGACAGCAGGTCGGCATGCGGCATGAAGGTGTAGCTGCTGTCGAACACTTCGCGCGGCATGCAGTACGTGCAGCGGAAGTTGCAGCGGTCCGTGACCGAAATTCGCAAGTCGCGCAAGGGGCGCGCGCGCGCATCCCGCGCGGGCTGGCCAGCCGGCGGCAGTTCGCCGGGCGCGGGCCAGGCCGAGCGGTCAGACCGGCGGTCGGCAAGGAAAATCACTTTGCTCATGGGGTGATCATATCTCGGCGTCGCGTTGCACTGGCGCAAGGTCATCCTGAAGGCAGGGGCATCGCCCTTCAGGCAAAGGCCTCTTCCAGCGTTTGTAAGCGCCCGGTGTCCCGGGCGTCGTAGCCAACCAGTTGCCCCACGTACCCCACGTAATCGGCGCTACGCATGATGCTCAGCAAATCCTGCATGGCCGGGGTTTCCAGCGACGATTTGCGGATGGCGAAAAAGTAGCGCTCGCGCACCAGCGGGATGAAGTCCAGCCCGAAACGGCAGGCGGCGGTTTCCACGCCCACGCCCGTGTCCGCCATGCCGCTGGCAATGTGCGCGGCAATCGCCATATGGGTGAATTCGTTGGTTTCGTAGCCCTGGACCTCGCCGATGGAGACGCCCGCGCGTTGCAGCATCAGCCCCACCAGGTAACGCGTGCTGGACCCGATCTGGCGGTTCACGAAGCGCACATCGGGGCGCGCCAGGTCGGCCATGCCGCGAATCTGCTTGGGGTTGCCCGCCGTCACAAACAGACCCGTGTTGCGCACAGCCAGGTGGATCAGCAGGTATTCATCCGCGTGCAGCCACTGCGCGTAGCGTTCCATGATGGGCGATTCGAAATCGCCCTGCGGCACCTGAAACCCCGCCAGATCGCATTCATGGCGCTCAAGCGAGGCCAGCGCCTCGATCGCCGTGCGGTAGCGCAGTTCGAGCCCGGGCTTTCTGCCGCCCATGTGCTGCATCAGCGATTCCACCGCAAAACCGTGGCTGGCATGCAGCCGCAAGTGCGGGCCGCTTTCGGGCAGCAGCCGTTCCAGCTCTTCCTGCAATTCGGACGCCATGCTGTCCAGCGTGGGCATCAGCCGCGCTTCGATGCGGCGGTTGGCCCAAAGCAGACGCTGCGCAAACGGCGCCAGCTGCGTGCCTTGGCGGCGATTGGTGATGAGCAATTGCGTGCCGAAGATGGTCTCGAAGCGGCGCAATACGCCCCACGCGTGCCGATAAGACAACCCGCAGGCGCGGCACGCGCCCGTGATGTTGCCGGTGGCGTCGATGGCGGCCAGCAAGGCCAGCATGTCCTGCAATGGCACGGGCGCCGAATCGTCGTCTGTCCCCAATGTCCATTGCGGCCGCAGGCCGATTCGGAACTTATATGTCATTTATTTCTTATTGAAGGCGTTCAAGTACGTGGTTAGAGTACACAAATAACGCGGCGGACGGGCATTTATTATGTTTTTAAAAACATATTAAACGCCACGTATTCCGGCCCACAACAACACCCAGTTCACCTGGAGGAGACCACCGTGCATCAGCGCGAGGCAAAATCCGATCTGGCGTCCAGCGGGGGCGCCCGGGGCGGCCCCCTGGCCCTGGACGCCGCTCAGCATTCCGCCACCCCCGCCATTGCGGCCACCGCCCGCATCGTGGCCAGCCTGAAAGACCTGCCCGGCCCCTTGCTGCCGGTGCTGCACCAGGTGCAACACGAATTGGGCTGTATTCCGGCCGAGGCGGTGCAAACCATCGCCGAGGCCCTGAACCTGTCCCGCGCCGAAGTCCACGGCGTCATCACCTTCTACCCCCATTTCCGCAGCCAGCCGGCCGCGCGCCATACGCTGGAAGTGTGCCGCGCGGAATCCTGCCAGGCCATGGGCGGCGACGATTTGGCCGCCCATGCGCAGGCCAAACTGGGTTGCGGGTTCCACGCCAGCACGCCTGACGGCAATTTCACGCTGGAGCCCGTGTACTGCCTGGGGCTGTGCGCGCAGTCGCCCGCCGTGATGATCGATGGCCAGCCGCATGCCCGCGTCACCCCCGACAAGCTCGACCGCTTGCTGACCCGCACGCTGGAGACCACGTCATGAGCGCCCCCATCGTCATCTACGTGCCGCGCGACGCCGCGGCGCTGGCCATGGACGCCGACGCCGTGGCGCACGCCATTGAACGCATTGCCGACGAGCGCGGGCTGTCCGTGCAGGTGGTGCGCAACGGCTCGCGCGGGCTGCTGTGGCTGGAACCGCTGATTGAAATCGCCACGCCTGAAGGCCGCATCGCCTACGGGCCGGTAGCGCCCGAAGACGTGGGCGGCTTGTTCGATGCAGGCTGGCTTACGGGTGACGCGCACGCGCTGCGCCTGGGGCTGACCGAAGACATCCCCTATCTGAAACAGCAGGAACGCCTGACCTTTTCCCGCGTGGGCGTGATCGACCCGCTATCCATCCAGGACTACGCCGCGCATGGCGGCCTGGCCGGGCTGAAGCGGGCGCTGGCGATGCAGCCGGCCGAGATCATCGACGAAATGGTCACCTCGGGCTTGCGCGGCCGCGGCGGCGCAGCGTTTCCCACAGGCATCAAATGGAAGACGGTGGCGGGTTCGCCCAGCGATCAGAAATACATCGTCTGCAACGCCGACGAAGGCGATTCCGGCACCTTCGCCGACCGCCTGCTGATGGAAGGCGACCCCTATGTGCTGATCGAAGGCATGACGATTGCCGGGCTGGCCGTGGGCGCCACCTATGGCTACATCTACGTGCGCTCCGAATACCCGCACGCCATCGAGACGCTGGAAGCCGCCATCGCGCGCGCCCGCAGCGTGGGCTGGCTGGGCCAAGACGTGCACGGCAGCGGCCGCCAGTTCGACCTGGAAGTGCGCAAGGGCGCGGGCGCCTACATCTGCGGCGAAGAAACATCCCTGCTGGAAAGCCTGGAAGGCAAGCGCGGCGTGGTGCGCGCCAAGCCGCCGCTGCCCGCGATATCGGGCCTGTTCGGCAAGCCCACCGTGATCAACAACGTGATCTCGCTGGCGACGGTGCCCATCATCCTGGCCAAGGGCGCGGCGTACTACCGCGACTACGGCGTGGGCCGCTCGCACGGCACGCTGCCGTTTCAGCTGGCGGGCAACCTGAAGCAAGGCGGCCTGGTGGAAAAGGCCTTCGGCCTGAGCCTGCGCGATCTGCTCTACACGTTTGGCGGCGGCAGCGCATCGGGGCGGCCCCTGCGCGCCGTGCAGGTAGGCGGCCCCTTGGGCGCGTATCTGCCCGAATCGCAATGGGACGTGCCGCTGGACTACGAGGCCTACATCCAGATCTCGGCCATGATCGGCCACGGCGGGCTGGTGGCGTTTGATGACACCGTCGACATGGCGCGCATGGCGCGATACGCGATGGAGTTCTGCGCCATCGAATCCTGTGGCAAATGCACGCCGTGCCGCATCGGCTCCACGCGCGGCGTCGAAACCATCGACAAGATCGCCGCAGGCGGGGCCGACACCAAACAACGTGAACAGCAGGTGCATCTGCTGCGCGACTTGTGCGACACGATGATGGGCGGTTCGCTCTGCGCATTGGGGGGCATGGCGCCCTACCCCGTGCTGTCGGCGCTGAACCATTTTCCGCAGGACTTCGGCATCGAGTCCCCGCAGTCTGCCGCGCACGCGGCCTGAACCCGAGAGACCACCATGCTAGAAACCGTCATCAAGCGCGACCGCGACATGGGCACGCCGGCGCGCGTCTCTGAAAAAACCATCACCCTGACCATCGACGGCCAGGAAATCCAGGTGGCCGAAGGCACCTCGCTGATGCGCGCCGCCGCCGAAGCGGGCATCAACATCCCGAAGCTGTGCGCGACAGACAGCCTGGAACCCTTTGGCTCGTGCCGGCTGTGCCTGGTGCAGATCGAAGGCCGGCGCGGTTATCCGGCGTCATGCACCACGCCCGCTGAAAACGGCATGGTGGTCTTTACCGAGACGCCCAAGCTGCACGAGCTGCGCCGCGGCGTGATGGAGCTGTACATCTCGGACCACCCGCTGGACTGCCTGACCTGCCCCGCCAACGGCGATTGCGAATTGCAGGACATGGCGGGCGTGGTGGGCCTGCGCAACGTGCGCTACGGCTATGACGGCGCCAACCACCTGGACGCCAAGACCGACGAGTCCAACCCCTACTTCAGCTACGACGCGTCCAAGTGCATCGTGTGCAACCGCTGCGTGCGCGCCTGCGAAGAAACGCAAGGCACGTTCGCGCTGACGATCTCGGGCAAAGGCTTCGAATCGCGCGTATCGCCGGGGCAGGACCAGCCTTTCCTGGACAGCGAATGCGTGTCCTGTGGCGCGTGCGTGCAAGCCTGTCCGACCTCTACGCTGCAAGAAAAGACCGTCATCATGATGGGTCAGGCCGAACACTCGGTCGTGACCACCTGCGCGTATTGCGGCGTGGGCTGCGGTTTCAAGGCCGAGATGAAGGGCCAGGAAGTCGTGCGCATGGTGCCGTGGAAAGACGGCCAGGCCAACCGCGGGCATTCCTGTGTGAAGGGCCGCTTTGCCTGGGGCTACACCACGCATAAAGAGCGCGTGTTGAAGCCCATGATCCGCAAGCACATCACCGATTCCTGGAAGGAAGTGTCCTGGGACGAAGCCATCAACTATGCGGCGTCCGAGTTCCGCCGCATCCAAAGCCAGTACGGCCGCGACGCCGTGGGCGGCATCACGTCGTCACGCTGCACCAACGAAGAAACGTGGCTGGTGCAAAAGCTGGTGCGTGCGGCGTTCGGCACCAATAACGTCGACACCTGCGCCCGCGTGTGCCATTCGCCCACGGGGTACGGACTGAAGCAGACGCTGGGCGAATCCGCTGGCACGCAGACGTTCGATTCCGTCATGCACACGGACGTGGTCATCGTGATGGGCGCCAACCCCAGCAGCGGCCACCCCGTGTTTGCATCGCGGCTGAAGCGGCGGCTGCGGCAAGGCGCGCGTCTGATCGTGATTGACCCGCGCCGCATCGAATTGGTGAGTTCGCCGCACATCAAGGCCGACTTCCACTTGCAGGTGCGGCCCGGCACCAACACGGCGCTGCTGTCGTCACTGGCGCATGTGATCGCCACCGAAGGCCTGATCGCCGAAGACTACGTGGCCGAACGCTGCGACACCAAGGCCTTCAACGAATGGCGCGACTTCGTCTCGCTGCCGGAAAATTCACCGGAAGCGATGGAGGAAATCACCGGCGTGCCGGCGCAAGCCGTGCGTGGCGCGGCGCGCTTGTTCGCCACCGGCGGCAATGGCTCCATCTATTACGGCCTGGGTGTCACCGAACACAGCCAGGGCTCCACCACCGTCATGGCGATTGCCAACCTGGCCATGGCCACCGGCAACGTCGGCCGCGAAGGTGTGGGCGTGAACCCGCTGCGCGGCCAGAACAACGTGCAAGGCTCGTGCGACATGGGTTCGTTCCCGCACGAACTGCCCGGCTACCGCCACATTTCCGACAACGTCGTGCGCGCGCAATTCGAACAGGACTGGGGCGTGACCTTGCAGCCCGAACCCGGCCTGCGCATTCCCAATATGTTCGAAGCGGCGTTGGGCGGCACGTTCAAGGGCCTGTACTGCCAGGGCGAAGACATCGTGCAGTCCGACCCCAACACGCAGCACGTGGCGGCGTCCCTTGCCGCAATGGAATGCATCGTGGTGCAGGACTTGTTCCTGAACGAGACCGCCAAGTACGCCCATGTGTTCCTGCCGGGCTCGTCGTTCCTGGAAAAAGACGGCACGTTTACCAATGCCGAACGCCGCATCTCGCGCGTGCGCAAGGTGATGGAACCCAAGAACGGCAAGGCAGACTGGGAAGTGACCGTCGCGCTGTCCAACGCGCTGGGCTATCCCATGCCCTACACGCACCCGCGCGAAATCATGGAAGAGATCGCGCGGCTGACGCCCACGTTCGCGGGGGTCAGCTACGAGAAGCTGGACAAGCTGGGCAGCCTGCAATGGCCGTGCAATGACGACGCGCCGGAAGGCACGCCCATCATGCACATCGACGCCTTCGTGCGCGGCAAGGGCAAGTTCATGATCACCAAGTACGTGCCCACCGACGAACGCAGCACGCGGCGCTTCCCGCTGCTGCTGACCACGGGCCGCATCCTGTCGCAATACAACGTGGGCGCGCAGACCCGGCGCACGCCCAACGTGATGTGGCATGGCGAAGACGTGCTGGAACTGCATCCACAAGACGCCGAAGACCGGGGGGTGGCCGAAGGCGATTGGGTGGGCATCCAGAGCCGCGCGGGCGAGACCGTGTTGCGCGCCACGCTGACCGACCGGGTGCAGCCGGGCGTGGTATACACCACGTTCCACTTTCCCGAGTCCGGCGCCAACGTCGTTACGACGGACAGCTCCGACTGGGCGACCAACTGCCCCGAATACAAGGTCACCGCCGTGCAGGTCACGCGCGTGTCCCAGCCTTCGGAATGGCAGCGCCAATGGTCGCGCTTTGAAGACATCCAGCACAAGCTGCTGCGCGAGCGATCGCGCGAAAACGAAGCGACGCTGACCGGGAAATAACCCCTGCCGGCCTCGACCGCCCTGGATGCCATGACTATGCCGCCGTCTACGCCCCCGTCCCCGCCCTCCCGCCCCGACTGCACGCAGACGCCGGTCACCCGCGTGCGGGACGGGGCCATCGCCCCCGCCGCCGAGCTCGACTTCGTGGCCGAGGAAACGCCGGTGGCGCTGGAGTTCAACGGCATCAGCCACGCCACCATGCTGGCCACGCCCGCAGACCTGGAAGACTTTGCGGTGGGCTTTTCGCTGTCGGAAGGCATCATCGACAGCGTCAGCGACGTGCGCGGCATTGACGTGCTGCCGCAATGCGACGGCATCGTCGTGCAGCTGGAGATCTCCACCGCTTGCGAAGTGCGGTTAAAGACACGCCGCCGCGCCATGGCCGGCCGCACGGGCTGCGGGCTGTGCGGGGTGGAAACCCTGCCCGAAGTGCTGCGCCCGGTAGCGCCCGTGACCAACGGGTCGACAGTGCGTATCCAGGCCGTTTTGGCCGCCATGCGCGACATGCGCGCACGTCAGGCGCTGCACGACATCACGGGCGCCACGCATGCGGCGGGCTGGGCGGGCGCCGACGGCGCCATCGCCCTGGTGCGTGAAGACGTGGGCCGGCACAACGCGCTGGACAAACTCATCGGTGCGCTGGCGCGCCAGGCCATGCATGCCGGCGGCGGCATCGTGCTGGTGTCCAGCCGCGCCAGTTTTGAAATGGTGCAAAAAACGGCGGCGGCCGGCGTGGCGGTCTTGGCGGCGGTGTCCGCCCCCACGGCGCTGGCCATCCGCCTGGCAGAAGACGCCAACGTCAGCCTGGTGGGCTTTCTGCGCGGCGGCGACGCCACGCTGTACGCCCATCCCGAACGCTTCACCCCCTGAACGGAACCCTGACACGCAATGGAAATCGGCAATCTGATCCGCATGGCCAACCGCATCGGCCAATTCTTTGACGCCATGCCGGACCGCCACGAAGCCCTGGAAGGCGTGGCCAACCATATCCACAAATTCTGGGAGCCCCGCATGCGCAACGAGCTGCTGGGTTTTCTGGCGGCCAGCCCCAATGGCGACGCCGGCGATGAACAGTTGCACCCCCTGGTGCTGGATGCGGTCACGCAGAACCGCCAGCGCCTGACGCCGGCTCCCCGAGTGGGGTAGCCAGGCGGCACCGCTTTACCGCAGTCAGTTCGCAGCACGCAGTGACGGATTCAATAAAAGAGGCCGCGCCCCCGTTCTATTTCCGGTCGGCGCGAGCGATAAAGCCGCACCCTACGAGGAGACCCCATGGAAAGTACCGCCACCTTGGACCTGCCCGGCTCAAAGCCGGGTTTTTTTGACAAAGAACGCACGATCGCCGGGCCTGGATTCTCGCGCTGGCTGGTGCCTCCTGCCGCGTTGGCCATCCATCTTTGCATCGGCATGGCCTACGGTTTCTCGGTGTTCTGGCTGCCCCTGTCCAAGGTGGTGGGCGGCGCCAAGCCGCTCTCCTGCCCGGCCGACATGAGCCTAGCCGCGGAACTCTTCACCACCAGTTGCGACTGGAAGATTTCCACCATGGGGTGGATGTACACGCTGTTCTTCGTGCTGCTGGGGTGTTCCGCCGCGCTCTGGGGCGGCTGGCTGGAACGCGCCGGTCCGCGCAAGGCGGGCGTGGTGTCGGCGCTGTGCTGGTGCGGCGGCCTGGTCATTTCGGCCATCGGCGTGTACCTGCATCAGATGTGGATGCTGTGGCTGGGGTCGGGCGTCATCGGCGGCATCGGGCTGGGGCTGGGGTATATCTCGCCCGTCAGCACGCTGATCAAATGGTTTCCCGACCGCCGCGGCATGGCGACCGGCATGGCCATCATGGGCTTTGGCGGCGGCGCAATGATAGGCGCGCCCCTTGCCGACCTGCTGATGCGCCACTTCGCCACCCCCACGTCGCCCGGCGTCTGGCAGACCTTCCTGACGATGGCCGTCGTGTACTTCATCTTCATGATGTCGGGCGCGCTGGGCTACCGCGTGCCGCCCACGGGCTGGAAGCCGGAAGGCTGGACGGCGCCTGCCAAGCATGCCAACAACGCGATGATCACCAAGGGCCACGTGCACGTGAAGCGCGTCTGGGGCGTGCCGCAATTCTGGCTCGTCTGGCTGGTGCTGTGCCTGAACGTGACGGCCGGCATCGGCATCCTGGGCATGGCGTCCCCGCTTTTGCAGGAAGTGTTTGGCGGCGGCCTGATCAACAAGCCGGAACTGGGCTACGCCCAATTGGACAAGGATCAGCTGGCCGCCATTGCCGCCATTGCCGCGGGCTTTACCGGCCTGCTCAGCCTGTTCAACATTGGCGGGCGGTTCTTCTGGGCCAGCCTGTCTGACAAGCTGGGCCGCAAGCTGACCTATCTGATTTTCTTCGTGCTGGGCTTCGTGCTGTACGCCGCCATTCCGTGGACGGCGCACATGGGCGCGCTGGCCCTGTTCGTGGCCGCGTTCTGCGTGATCCTGTCGATGTACGGCGGCGGCTTCGCGACCGTGCCGGCGTACCTGGCCGACCTGTTCGGCACGCAGATGGTGGGCGCCATCCACGGCCGGCTGCTCACGGCGTGGTCGGCGGCCGGCATCTTTGGCCCGGTGCTGGTGAACTACATCCGCGAATACCAGTTGTCGATTGGCGTGCCGCGCGCGCAGGTGTACGACATCACCATGTACATCCTGGCCGGCATGCTGGTGCTGGGCTTTCTGTGCAATCTGGCGATTCGCCCGGTCAACCCCAAATACTTCATGACGGACGCCGAACTGGCGCAGGAAAAAGCCCTGGCGCATGAACGCGCAGCCGCCGCTGAAACGCACGGCGTGGGGCGCTCGACCTTCCGCACGCCCGCCGCCCTGGTGCTGTTCGCCTGGGCCTGCGTGGGGATTCCGCTAGCCTGGGGCATCTGGATCACGCTGCAAAAGGCGGTTGTCCTGTTCCACTGAAAGCGGCACATCCGCGCGGCGCCTGGCGCGCCGCGCACCGCCCCGGGGCGCGAAACTGCTACATTGGCAGCCCGCGCCCTTTCTTTTTATCTCCCCTACATGATCCTGCCCCGTCCCCCCGTCCTTGCTGGAGCGACACATTGACCGCCCCTGAACTGCACTGGGTAGAACAAGACGCCCCCCGCTCCGCCCGCTGGCTCTCTGAAACCGGCGCCACGCCGCCCAAGCGCGTGGTCGTGGTGGACGACACCCTGACCGCGGACATGGCCTACCGCCAGGCCTGCGAAGGCGTCGGCCTGCTGTGGCGCGGCGACTTCCAGAACGCGCGTCTGCTGCTGCAAGCCATGACCCGCCGCGTGGACAAGCGCCCGCGCAAGCCGGTCGACACGCTGCTGGAAGCCTTCAACCAGCACCGCCAGATTCAATCCCAGCGCGCCCGCATCCTGGGCATGCTGCTGATTCCGTTTGACGCCGGCCACGGCATTTCGCTGCGCCGCGCGCCCGACGCGCGCCAAGCCTGCGAAGAAGTCCACGGCCCCGCCGACGAGCCCTACGTGGCGTCGCTGCGCGAACTGCTGGGCATGATCGGCGCCTTCGAATGGCGCAAGAAGGGCGTGGAAATTCCCGTCCTGAACAACCGCATCCACCCGCACTACGGCGTGTTCTCGCCCTTGCGCGGCGAATACGTCGAGCTCGTGGCCAACACCCCGATGCCGCGCGGCAGCGTGGCCTTTGATATCGGCACCGGCACCGGCGTCCTGGCCGCCGTGATTGCGCGCCGTGGCGGCAAGCGCGTCATCGGCACCGACCAGGACCCGCGCGCGCTTGCTTGCGCCCGCGAAAACCTGGAACGGCTGGGCCTGTCCAAGCAGGTCGACATCGTGGAAGCCGACCTCTTCCCCGAAGGCCGCGTGTCGTTGATCGTCTGCAACCCGCCGTGGCTGCCCGCCCGTCCGAGTTCCCCGGTTGAACACGCCGTGTATGACCCCGACAGCCGCATGCTGCGCGGCTTTCTGAATGGGCTGACCGAGCACCTGACGCCCAACGGCGAAGGCTGGCTGATTCTGTCGGACCTGGCCGAACACCTGGGCCTGCGCACGCGCGAACAGTTGATGGAAATGATTGATGCGGCCGGGCTGCGCGTCATCGAACGCATCGACACGCGCCCCACGCACGCACGCGCCAAAGACCCGAGCGACCCGCTGTATGCGGCGCGTTCGAAGGAAGTGACGTCGTTGTGGAGATTGGGCGCGGCGGCTGCACCGGCTGCTTGATTGACTGCCTGATTGACTGCCTGATAAGTCGCCTGATTGGTAGCCTGACCCGCACGCATGCGCGCATGAACGCATGAACGCATGAACGCATGAACGCATGAACCATAACGCGGCCCGAAGACTGTTCTTCGGGCCGCGTTTTTTTCAGGCCTTGCCCGCAGCCACGTTCACGCTGATCGCAATGATGAACACGTTGAAGAAGAACGCGATGACGCTGTGCACCAGCGCCATGCGCCGCACCCGCCGGTTGACGATCTGCACGTCAGACACCTGGAAGGTCATGCCCAGCACCATCGCAAAATAGGCGAAGTCCCAGTAATCCGGTTCCTGCGTGCCGGGGAAATCCAGCCCCTTGTGCGTGCCGCTACGATGGCCGTAGTAGCCATGCGCGTAGTGCAGCGCAAAGATCATGTTCATGTAGAGCCACGACAACACGATGGTGGCCGCAGCCGCCAGCATGTCGACCACGCCGCCCACGCTGCTTTCGCCGCGCAATTCCACCCACAGCGCCACCAGCACCATGATGGACAGCGCCACGCTGCTCCAGAGCACGCCCATGCGCCCGACGTCCTGCTGCTTGGCGTGCACCCGCATCGAGGCCGAGCTGGCCTGGCCGAACACCCTGGCGGTCAAGACCAGGAAGACCAGCGCCGCGGCGTCAAAACCCAGCAGCAGCGCCAGGCTGGGCGAACGGCCCAGCGCGTAGGCCGCGCCACCCGCCACCACGAACAACAGGCCGCACATCACCAGCCGGCGGTGCGCATGGAAGAACGGCAGCCTGTCGACGGACGCGGCGGGATTATCGTGGGAGTTGTCGTGCTGCGGCTCGTCCGGGATCGGCTTCGTCATGCGGGCTCCTGCGTGCGGCAAGATCCTTACGCTAACCGATCGCCACCAAACCCACCAGCGCGCCGCCGAACAGCAACCATAGCGGGTGGATGCGCGTGGTGCTGCCCAGCACCGCCACCACGGCGGTGATCGCGCCCAGCAGCCAGGTATGCGCCGACGCCTCGGTGATGAGCGACGCGCTGGCCGCGACCAGCCCGACGGTCATCGGAAAAATACCCGCCTGAATCACGCCGCGCCAGGGGCGGTCTTTGAAGCGTTCCCACAAGCCCAGCGCCAGGATGGTGATCAACGACGACGGGCCGAACTTGGCGATGGTCGTGACCAGCATCCCCCACCACCCCGCCACGTGCCAGCCCACCAGCGTCACCACCATCAGGTTGGGGCCGGGCGCCGCCTGGCCCAGGGCGAACAGCGCCGAAAAATCGGCCGCGCTCATCCAGCCGTGGACCTCGACCACCTGGCGCTGCATCTCGGGCAGGATCGTGTTGCCGCCGCCGAACGCCAGCACGGACAGCTGGGAAAAGATCAGGGCCAGCGCAATCAGCGTATGGATCATCGACGTTGCCTCCACACGGCCAGGATGCTCAGCGGCGTCAGCACCGCCATTGTCGGCAGCAAGGGAATGCGCAACACAGCGATGGCCACGAAGCAGATCGTGGCCACCACCCAAGCCAACCAGTCGCGGCGCTTGATCACCGGCACGCCAATCTTGACCGCCATCGAAATCAGCAGCCCCGCCGCCGCCGCCGCCAAGCCCGCGAACAGGTGCTGGATGTGCGGATCGCTCTGAAAGCGGTCATACACCATGCCCAGCAGAATGACGATGGCCGACGGCGCCAGGATCAGCCCCATCAACGCCGAAAAGGCGCCGCGCGGGCCGCGGAATTTCATGCCCAGCGCCACCGACAGGTTGATGATGTTGCCGCCTGGCAGGAACTGGCACAGGCCCAGCAGGTCAGTGAATTCCGGCCCGCTTAACCAGCCGTGTTTTTCAACGACCATGCGGCGCGCCAGCGGCAGCGCGCCGCCGAAGGCCGTCAGGCCAAGCATGAGGAATCCGTAAAACAACTGCCCGCAAGTGGGCGCAGGCCGACACTCGGCCTCTAGGGTGGAGGGTGCTGCATTCATGGTGTAAGGGCCGGTCTTGGGGCCGGTAAGCAGGGGCTGGCGCGTCGCCGCGCTGACAGAGAAATACCGAGTGGGAAGCCTACTCTTCGCTCAAGATAATGTCTAATATATGACCACTTAACCACTCATATCCAACCCATATGGCATCGGTCGACTTGCGCCTGCTGCGTTACTTCCTGGCAGTGGCCGAGGAATCCCATCTGACCAAGGCCGCCGCCCGGCTTGGCATCCGGCAGCCGCCGCTTAGCCAGCAGATTCGCGTGCTGGAACAAGAGCTGGGCGTGACCCTGTTTCACCGCCTGCCGCGCGGCATGGAACTGACTGAAAGCGGGCGCGCGCTGGTGGACGATGCGCGCAATATCCTCGCGCTGGTGGACCAGGCGGTCGATGGCGTGCGCCGCGTGTCACAAGGCGAAGCCGGCCGGCTGACGGTGGGCTTCACCGGGTCGGCCGCGTTCCATCCCTTTGTGCCCACGGTCATCCGCCGTTTTCGCGAAAGCGCACCCAATGTGCGGCTGGTGCTGGAAGAAAGCAGCACCGGCGAACTGCGCGAAGCGGTCAGCGAAGGCCGCGTGGACGTCGCTTTCATTCGCGGCGCGCACGGCACGGGTTCGGGCGTGTCCGAAGAAACCGTGCTGGAAGAAACCATGCTGGCGGCTTTTCCCGCCGACCATCCCGCCGTCAAGGGACGCGCGCGCAGCCAGATCGCGCTGTCCGAACTGGCCGAAGAATCCTTGATCCTTTACCGCCGCCATAGCGGCCCCGGCTTGTACGACGCCATCATCACCGCGTGCAGCGCATCGGGGTTCAGCCCGCGCGTGGCGCAGGAAGCGCCGCGCATGCTGTCCACACTGAGCCTGGTGGCGGCCGGCCTGGGCGTGTCGCTGGTGCCCGCGTCGCTGCGCCGTGTGAACATCGAAGGCGTGGTGTACGTCAATGTCACCGGCCCCGTGGCGCTGCGCGCGCAACTGAACCTGATCTGGCGCGACACGCCGATGTCAGGCGCCACCCGTAAGCTGATCGACGAAGTGCGCCGGCATCGCGCCGAAGACCCCGGCCTGACTCGCGGATAATCCAGCACCATGCTTTCCGAATCTCCTATCGGTATCTATGACTCCGGCGTTGGCGGCCTGAGCGTGCTGCGCGCCATTCGCGACGCCCTGCCCCATGAATCGCTGCTGTACGTGGCCGACTCCGCGCACGTGCCTTATGGCGAAAAGACGCAAGAGTTCGTCCTGCAACGCGCCTTTGCGCTGTCGGATTATTTCGTGTCGCGCCAGGCAAAAGCCATGGTCGTCGCGTGCAACACCGCCACCGCCGCCGCTATTGCCCAACTGCGCAAGCGCCACCCCGGCCTGATCATCATCGGCGTCGAACCCGCCATCAAGCCCGCCGCGCATCTGACGCACAGCGGCGTCGTGGGGGTGTTTGCCACCACCGGCACCTTGGCCAGCCCCAAGTTCGCCGCGCTGGTCCAGCGCGAAGCGCCCGAAGTCCGCATCCTGCTGCGGCCTTGCCCGGAATGGGTGCGGCTGGTGGAGCAAGGCGAACTCACCGGCCCCGTCGTCGATGCCGCCGTGCAAGCGCCCGTGGCGGAATTGCGCGCGGCCGGCGCCGACGTGCTGGTGCTGGGCTGCACCCATTTCCCCTTCCTGCGCGACGCCATCCAGGCGGCGGCCGGCCCCAGCGTGCCCTTGCTGGAAACCGGCGCCCCCGTGGCGCGCTGGCTGCGGCATCAGTTGCAGGAAAAGGGCTTGCTGCGCGCAACCGGCGCCGCAGACCTGCATCTGGAAACCACAGGCAGCGTCCCCGCGCTGGCGGCGCTGGCCAGCCGCTTGCTGGGCAAGCCGCATGAGGCGATGGCCACGCCCGAACGCTGGCGCTGATCGCTTGGCTGCCACGCGCGCGGGTTGATCCTGCGCAGCGTCCCTTGCGCGAAATCGGCGAATAATTGGAATACAGTGATCGCACAGCCTCTTGCGGCTCGCACATAACAAGGAGACGACCATGAAACGCGTCCTGATTCCCGTCGACGGTTCCAAACCCGCCGTCCACGCCGTCCAAGCCCTGCTGGCAGCCCGCGCCTACGACCCCGTCGAACGCGTGGACCTGCTCAGCGTCCAGATACCTCTGAAGTCTGGCAAGATCGGCCGCGGCCTGTCTCAAGCAGACATTGACGCCTACTACCAGGACGAAGGCCAGGCCGCCTTGCAGGAAGCCAGCCGCCTGCTGTCGCAAGCGGGCGTGCCCTTCGCCGTGCATGTTGAAATCGGTGAAGCCGCTGAAACCATCGTCCGCATCGCCGGCGAATCCGGCGCGGACGAAATCTTCATGGGGTCGCGTGGCCTGGGGTCGGTCTCGTCGCTGTTCATGGGGTCCGTCGCCACGCGCGTCCTGCACCTGACGGAATTGCCCGTCACCCTGGTCAAGTAATGCATCAAGGAGCATCCATGCTGAACATCCTGGTCCCCGTCGACGGCTCCGACAATGCCAACCGCGCCGTGCTGTACGCCCGCCAACTGGCCCAAGGCGCGCCCGCCGCGCGCATCCATCTGCTTAACGTGCAAACGCCCACGCAAGGGCGCGCCGGCGTTTCCCGTCTGATCACGCAAGACATGATCGACGAGTTCTACGCCCGCGAAGGCCAGGAGGCCACCGACGAGGCGCGCCAGCTGCTGGACACCACTGGCACCGACTACACCAGCCACATCGAATTCGGCCACGCCGCCACCGAGATCGCCAGCTACGCGCGTGACCAAGGCTGCGCCCGCATCGTGATGGGCACGCGCGGCCATGGCAATCTGGTCAACATCCTGATCGGCTCGGTCGCCAATCAGGTGCTGCAACTGTCGGACGTGCCGGTCACGCTGGTGAAGTAACGCGTCGGGCTGGCGCGTTTTTAGTATTCATATCGCGCCGGCAAGCCCCGGCAACGACAAGGACACGCGCAGCCCGCCCAACGGCGATGGGCTCGCGTGAACCTCGCCGCCATACGTGCCGACCAGATCGCGCACAATGTCCAGCCCCAGGCCCGAGCCGGGCAGTTGTTCGTCCATGCGCACGCCGCGCAGAAAGATGCGCTCGCGGGCATCGTCTTCGATGCCTGGGCCGTCGTCATCGATATGCATCAGCAAGCGCGCGCCGCTTGCCGGTTCCACCGATATCACCACCTGGCTGCGCGCCCATTTGCAGGCGTTATCCAGCAGGTTGCCCAACATTTCCTGCAAATCCTGCGGCTCGCCACGAAACACTTGCGGGCCGGTAAAACCTTGCATGCTGATCTGCAAACCGCGCTGCGCATACAGGCGCTGCATGACGCGCACCAGCCCCGCCGCCGCGTCCTGCAACGGCGCGCGCCCATCGGCCGCGCCTGATGCGGCGGCGGCGCGTGCGCGGGCCAGGTGATAGTTGATCTGGCGGTTGGCCATCGCCACTTGTTCTTCCACCAATGCCGCTGGCACGCTCGCGTCGCGCGAGGCGGCGTTGGCAAGAATGGTCAGCGGCGTCTTGACGGCGTGCGCCAGATTGCCCGCTTGCGTGCGGGCGCGCTGCACGATGTCGGCGTTCATCGCCAGCACCTGGTTGAAATCGTCGACCAGGGGTTGGATCTCGCTGGGGAACTGGCCGTCGATGCGGCTGCTGCCCGCATCCTGTTTCGCCAATTGCCGCCGCAGCCGGGCCAAGGGCCGCAAGCCCACCACCACCTGCACCACGGCGGCCGCCGTCAAGCCAAAGGCCAACGCGCCCAAGGCAATCGCCAGCATATGGTTGAAGCGCTCGATGGGTTCGGCCAGCACGTTGCGGTCGGCGGCCACAATCAGGCGCAAGGGCGCGGCGTCTTCTTCAGCCGGCTTCAGCACGCGCGCAAGCGCGGTCAGGCTGCGTCCGGCGGGGCCGATAAGGTCATAAACCTGATCGCCGCTATCGGCATCGCGCGGCACGGGTTTCAGGGGTGCGTCCAGTGTCTGGTCCCACAAGGACCGCGAGCGCGCCACGCCCATGGCCGCCGGCTTGCCGCCATCCGCCAGCCGGTCCACCTGCCAGTACAAACCGGACAGCGGCTGCTCCAACCGGGGGTCGCTCAGCGGCGGCGACACCACCGGACGCCCGTCGGCGCCCATGTTGATGGCGGCGGTGAGCTGGTTCAGATGCAAGGTCAGCTCGGCCTGCAACTGCTGCGTGATGTGCTGGCGAAACAGGCTGGAAAGCCCCCACCCCGCCATCACCACCGCCACCAGAATCCAGGCCAGCGTTCCGGCCAGCAGGCGCAGCCGCAGCGAGCCCAGCACGCCCGCGCGCCGCGTCATCATTCGCGCGCCGCCAACCGGTAGCCCAGCCCGCGCACCGTTTCGATGGTGTCAGGCGGCAGTTTTTTGCGCAGCCGGCCGATGAAGACCTCGATGGTGTTGGAGTCGCGGTCGAAGTCCTGCGCGTACACGTGGTCGATCAATTCCGTGCGCGACACCACCTCGCCCGCGCGCTGCATCAGCACCGACAACACCTTGAACTCGTGGCTGGTCAGGGTCAGCGCCTGGCCGTCGATCGTGACCTTGGCCTGGCGCGTATCCAGCATCAGCGGGCCGCAACGCCATTGCGCGCTGGCGTGCGCGGTGCTGCGGCGTAGCAGCGCGCGCACCCGCGCCAGCAACTCTTCCATGTGAAAAGGCTTGGTCAGGTAATCGTCCGCGCCTGCGTCGATGCCGGCCACCTTTTCGTGCCAGTTGTCGCGCGCGGTCAGGATCAGCACCGGCATGTTGCGCTGGGCGGCGCGCCATTGCTTCAGCACCGTCAGCCCATCCATCACCGGCAAGCCCAAGTCCAGCACCACGGCATCGAACGCTTCCACATCGCCCAGAAAGCGCGCGGATTCGCCATCGCCGGATACATCCACCGTATAGCCCGCGCCGCGCAGCGCGTCGGCCAGCTGGCCGGCCAGCGTGGGTTCATCTTCAACCACCAGGATGCGCATCAGTCCTTGCCCTTGAATTTGATGTCGCGGCCCTTGACGGACAACAAGGTGCCGTCGCGCGCATCGAGCTTCAGTTTGAGGATGCCGCCGCCGCTTTGCAGCACGCGGATCTCGTAGATGAATTCGTCATCGTCTTCTTCGAATTCCACCTTGACGACCTGCCCGGGAAAATCGCGTTCAACGATGTCCAGCACCGCGCCCAGCGGCAGCACCTTGCCGGCTTCCAGCGCCTGGCGCGCGCGTTCGTGGTCGCTTTCGCCGGCCAGCCCGCTGACGGGGCCTGCGATCAGCGCAAGCGCCAAGGCGCAGCCCGACAGCAACAGGCCGCCGCGCTTGGACCATGTCAGGGGAAAATACCGCAATGCCGGACCTCTTTGGTGGGCGAATAAGGGGGAAAGGGAGCGTCTTTTATACCGCGCCGAGGATGAACCTGGGATGAACGGCGGCTTCAGAATAGGTTCATGCGCCAACCCGAATAATGGGCACATGGTCGCTGCAACGGCCAGCATTTTCCCCCTTACCCTTAGGAGATATCCCATCATGACGCGCATTCAAAAAACCCTGGCCGCCCTGGCAATTGGCGCATCCGCTTTGGTCGCTGGCACCGCCGCCCAGGCGCAAACCGCGGCTCCGGCTCAGGCTCCGGCTCAGGCCGCTCAGGCCGCTCAGGCTGCGCCGACGCCGGCCGCTCAGACTGCACCTGCCGCCGCGCCCGCCGCCCCGATGCTGACGATTCGCCAGGTCTACGACAAGATGGAAGCCGCCGGCTACCGCAATATCTCCGAGATCGAACGTTCCAGCAAGCACGGCTACGAGGTCAAGGCGTACGACCCGCAGGGCCAGCGCGTGAAGCTGCGCGTTGATCCGCAATCGGGCGCAGTCACGCGCAGCCGCTTCGACGACTAAACGCAGTGGGTCAACCGCGGCGGGGTAAACACGGCGGAGTAAACACGGCGGGTGAAAGACGATCCTTGGGGTGAGTATGATGAATCCATTCAAGATTCCGGAGTCGCATCATGCCCACCCTGCGTCTCGCAGCGGCCGGCCTCACGCTGGTTACGCTTAGCGCCTGCGGCGAAGTCGCCACCTTGCCCGTTGAATCGGGCATGGGGCCGACCCCAAAACTGCCCGCCCCCAACACCACCCTGATTCCCACCGTCAACACGGCCAAAGCCGTGGGCTGGATCGCCGGCACGCAGCCCGTGGCCGCGGCCGGCCTGGGCGTCAACGCGTACGCCAGCGGACTGGACCATCCGCGCTGGCTGTACGTGCTGCCCAATGGCGATGTGCTGGTCGCCGAGACCAACGCGCCGCCCAAGCCCGAAGAGGCCTCGGGCGGGCTGAAGGAATGGGCCAGCGGCATCGTCATGAAACGCGCGGGGGCCAAGACCCCCAGCGCCAATCGCATCACGCTGTTGCGCGACACCGACCACGATGGCGTGGCCGACACGCGCACCGTGTTGCTGCAAGGCTTGAATTCGCCCTTCGGCATGGCGCTAGTTGGCAACCAACTGTACGTAGCCAATGCCGACGCCGTCTTGCGCTTTCCCTATGAACCGGGCCAAACGCAAATCTCGGCGGCGGGGGTGAAGGTCACCGATCTGCCCGCCGGCATCAATCACCACTGGACCAAGAACCTGATCGCCAGCCCGGACGGCAGCAAGCTTTATGTGTCCGTTGGCTCGAACAGCAACGTCGCGGAAAACGGCATGGAGATCGAAGCCGGCCGCGCCGCCATCTGGGAAATCGATGTGGCCAGCGGCAACAAGCGGCTGTATGCCACGGGCCTGCGCAACCCGGTCGGCATGGCCTGGGCGCCAGATAACAAAACCTTATGGACCGCTGTGAACGAGCGCGACGAATTAGGCAGCGACCTGGTGCCTGACTACATGACGTCCGTGCGTGACGGGGGCTTCTATGGCTGGCCCTACAGCTACTTCGGGCAGCACGTGGACACCCGTGTCACGCCGCCTCGGCCTGACTTGGTGGCCACCGCCATCGTGCCCGACTACGCGCTGGGGCCGCACACGGCGTCGCTGGGGCTGGCGTGGTCAGGCAACAGCCGGCTGCCCGCGCCCTTTGCACACGGCATGTTCGTGGGCCAGCACGGGTCGTGGAACCGCGACCCGCGCAGCGGCTACAAGGTCATCTTCGTGCCCTTCGCGCAAAACACGCCCGACGGTACAGCGCGTGATGTGCTGACGGGCTTCCTGAATGAAAGCGGCCAGGCGCAAGGCCGGCCGGTGGGCGTTGCCATCGACCGCCAGGGCGATCTGCTGGTGGCCGACGATGTGGGCAATGTGATCTGGCGCGTCAGCCCCAAACCCTGATCCGGTTGTGCGGCCGGCGCAACTCAATGGCGCCGGCTTGCGCTGGGTCAAACGGCCGCACGCGCGATTCCGCTTTCTGGCCTACAGTAGCGCGAGAATGTCGTATCGCCGGTTTCCAGCGCATTGCGCCGCCGGCAGTCCGCTCCCCTCGAAACATTGGAGGCATGAATATGGTGTTCAAGAAATTGTGCGTTGCAGCGGTCCTCGCTGTTGCGTCGGCCCCGGTCCTGGCCGCCGAATGCTCGATCGATATCGCTGGCAATGACCAGATGCAGTTCGACAAGAAGGAAATCACGGTCAGCAAAAGCTGCAAGCAGTTCACCGTGAACCTGAAGCACCCCGGCACGCTGGCCAAGAACGTCATGGGCCACAACTGGGTGCTGACCAAAACCGCCGACATGCAAGGCGCCGTGAACGACGGCATGGCTGCGGGCCTGGACAACGACTACGTGAAGAAAGACGACGCCCGCGTCATCGCCCACACCAAGGTGATTGGCGGCGGCCAAAGCGATTCCGTCACGTTCGACGTCAGCAAACTCGCTGCCGGCACCGACTACACGTACTTCTGCTCCTTCCCCGGCCACTTCGCGCTGATGAAGGGCACGCTGAAACTGGTCGACTGACCGGCGCTTGCCTGCACGGGCTCCTTGCCCCTGGTCCGCCAGGGGCAAGGAGCCCGTTTCCATTCGGCCACCCCTACAATGCCTGAGCCTCGAACACACGGAAAAGGAGCAGGCATGAGCACGGAAAAAGTAGCGATCGTGACGGCGGGCGGCAGCGGCATGGGCGCCGCCGCGGCGCGCAAGCTGGCGGCCGACGGATACCGCGTGGCCATTTTGTCTTCGTCCGGCAAGGGCGAATCGCTGGCGCAGGAACTGGGCGGGCTGGGCGTGACTGGCTCGAACCGTTCGCCCGAAGACCTGGCCCGTCTGGTCGAGACCACGCTGCAAAAATGGGGCCGCGTGGATGCCGTCGTGAACAGCGCCGGCCACGGCCCCAAGGGTCCGCTGCTTGAGATCAGCGATGACGACTGGCACCTGGGCATGGAGTTCTACCTGCTGAACGTGGTGCGCATCACCCGCTTGGTCGCCCCGGTGATGAAGCAGCAGAAGTCCGGCGCCATCGTCAACATTTCCACGTACGCCACGTTTGAACCCGAAGCGCTGTTCCCGACCTCCGGCGTGTTCCGCGCGGGTCTGGCCGCCTTCACGAAAGTGTTCTCGGACGAATACGCCGAACACAATGTGCGCATGAACAACGTGCTGCCGGGCTTTATCGACAGCCTGCCGGAAAAAGAAGACCGCCGCGTGCGCATCCCGATGGGCCGCTACGGCACGGCCGAAGAAGTCGCCGGCCTGATCGCCTTCCTGGCGTCCGACGCATCGTCCTACATCACCGGCCAGAACATCCGCATCGACGGCGGCATCACGCGTTCGGTCTGAGCCTCATGCTTATGGACTAAGCCTCTCGTCCGAATGACCGTATTGAACCCCGCCTCGCGGTTCAGTACCGTAGTTTTTCGCATTCGACGAGAGGCTGGCGATGACTGTCACCCCGGGCCAGGCGTCGCGCTTTCTGGCGCAAGCCACCTTCGGGCCCACCCCCTCACAGATTGATGCGGTTGTGCGCGACGGCTACGCCCCGTGGCTGGATGCCCAGCTGGCGATGCCGCCGTCGCAAACGCATTTCGACTGGCTGCTACAACAGAAGAAAAACACCGAGGCCTTCAAGGGCAACGGCATCAATGCGCCGCTGGAATCTACGCTCTGGCGCAAATTCATCAGCGCCGACGACCAGGTGCGCACGCGCGTCGCGTTTGCGCTATCGGAAATATTCGTCGTGGGGGTGCAGTCCATCACCGCGTCGTGGCCGCTGTTTGGCGCGGCGGGCTTCATGGACTTGCTGGCGGAACACGCGCTGGGCAATTATCAAACGCTGCTGACCGCCGTCACCAAGAACCTGTCGATGGGATGCATGCTGACCTATCGCGGCAACCGCAAGGAAGACCCCAAGACCGGCCGCCACCCCGACGAGAACTATGCGCGCGAGGTCATGCAATTGTTCAGCATCGGCCTGCTGGAGCTTGCGCCCGATGGCACCGTCCGCAAAGAAAATGGCGCGCCCGTCGAAACGTACGACAACGCCGACGTGCAAGGGCTGGCGAAAGTGTTCACGGGATGGGACATCAACGGGCCAGAGACCGATGTGGAATTTCACCGGCGGCCCATGGCGCTGAACAACGCCCAGCACTCGATGGCGGAAAAGCGTTTCCTGGGCGCGGTGATTCCGCCTGGCACGGATGGGCATCTGTCGCTCAAGCGCGCCATGGACGTCATCTGCGCGCATCCGAATGTGGGGCCGTTCATCGGCATGCAGCTGATCCAGCGGCTCGTCACCAGCAACCCCAGCCCCGCTTATGTGGCGCGCGTGTCGGCTGCGTTCAATGACGACGGCAAGGGCGTGCGCGGCAACCTCAAAGCGGTGGTGCGCGCGATTTTGCTGGACCCGGAAGCGCGCAACCCCGATTTGAACGACCCCGCCTGGGGCAAGGTGCGCGAACCCATCCTGCGTTTCTCGGGCTGGGCGCGTGCCTTCGGCGCCACGTCCACCAATGGCGCGTGGGCCATGCCCGACACCACCGACAACACGATCCGGCTGGCGCAAAGCCCGATGCGGTCGGCCACGGTGTTCAACTTCTTCCGGCCCCGATATTCCCCGCCCGTCACCGAGCTGGCCAAGCGGCATCTGGTGGCGCCAGAAATGCAGATCACGGACGAGACCAGCATTGCGGGCTATCTGAACTTTTTGGCGATCTACGCCGACCGGGGGTGGGAAGACTTGCAGACGTCATACGCGCCAGAGATCGCCTTGGCCAACGACCCGCAAGCGCTGGTGGCACGCATCGTGCTGCTGTTGGCGGGCGATGCGTTCAGCGCGCAGACGGCGCGCAGCATTGCCGACGCCGTCGCCACCCTGCCCGCCAGCCGGCCGCGCGACCGCGTGCGCGCCGCGATATTGCTGGTGGCCGCCACCCCTGAATACCTGGTGCAGAAATGACGCAAGCCCACGATGCCGACCGCCGCGCGTTTCTGCTGCGCGCCTGCGCCTTGGGCGCGACGGGTGCAGCCGCCCCCCTGGCATTGAACCTTGCGGCGCTGGGCGCAGCCGCCGCGCAGTCTGCACCGCCTTCGTACAAGGCGCTGGTGTGCGTGTTCCTGTACGGCGGCAACGATCCCTTCAATACGCTGGTGCCGTTTGACGATGCCGCGTACCGCGCTTACGCTGCGGCGCGCACCGACATCGCATTGCGGCGCGACACGCTGCGCGCCACCGCGCTGCGTGGCAAGGCGGCCACGCCGGGCGGCGCACAGTTTGCGCTGGCGCCCGCGCTGGCCCCGCTGGCACCGCTGTACGAAAACGGCCAGATGGCGGTGCTGTTGAATGTGGGGCCACTGGTGGTTCCCACCACCAAAGCGGAATACATCAGCGCCCGCGTGCCGTTGCCGCCCAAGCTGTTTTCGCATAACGACCAGCAATCGTATTGGCAGGCGCTGGCGCCCGAAGGCGCGGCATCGGGCTGGGGCGGCCGGCTCACCGACTTGTTCGCCAGCGCCAACGCGCAGCGCACCTTCACCGGCATCACGGCAGGCGGCAGCACCGTGCTGCTGGCTGGCCACAAGGTCGCCGGATACCGCGTCGGCATCAACGGGTCCACGCCGATTGAACTGCTGCACCGCGACATGTACGGCTCCAGCGCCTGCACGGCGCTGCTACGCCAACTGATCACGCAGCCGCGCGAGCACCTGATGGAACGCGAGCTATCCCGCATCGCCGCGCAATCCATTGATGCCGACACGCGTTTGCGCGCCGCGCTGGCCGATGTGGCGGTGCCGGGCGACTTCGGCTCGCCACTGGCCCAGCAGTTAAAGATCGTGGCGCGCATCATCGGCGCGCGCCAAGCCTTGGGCGCACGTCGGCAGGTGTTCTTTGTGTCGCAAAACGGCTATGACAACCACACCGGTTTGAATGACACGCACCCGGCGCTGCTGCGGGAACTGGGGCAGTCTTTGGCGGTGTTTCAGCAGGCGTTGACGACGCTGGGCGTGGCGGATCAGGTCACCACCTTCACGGCGTCCGAGTTCGGCCGCACGCTGGGGTCCAACGGCAATGGGTCAGACCACGGCTGGGGCTCGCACCATCTGGTGCTGGGCGGCGCGGTCAATGGCGGCCGCAGCTACGGCACGCATCCCGAGATCGCCCTGGATGGCCCCGGTTTCGTCGACAACGGCCGCCTGCTGCCCACGCTGGCGGTGGATCAGCTGGGCGCGTCGCTGGGCCGCTGGTTCGGCGCCGGCCGCGACGAATTGCGGCTGGTGTTTCCGAACTTGAAGAATTTTGATGCGGAGGCGCTGACGTTGCTGCCCAGTGCATGATGCGCAAGCACTCGGGCGTGCGGCCCTGCATAGGTTGGGGAAGCGGTGGGTCATCCGGCCCTGCATAAACTGGGGAAGCGATGGTTCATCCTGCCCAGTCTATGCCGGGTAAGCCGTTGACCCTGCCGCCCCCGCATCAAAGACGACGCCGCCTGGCTACCTGGCCGCCAACTTTCGCGTGGCCGCCAGCTGCTTCCAGCGTACGGCTTCACTTTCGACAAACGCGCCCAATTCGGCGGGCGTGCTGTGACGGACCTCGGCGCCTTGTTCGCCAATCTTCTTCACGACTGCCGGGTCCGCCAAGGCCTGATTCAACGCCTTGTTCAACGTCGTGACCACGGCGGCGTCCGCCTTGGCCGGCGCGAAGATGGCGTACCACTGCGGCACATCCACGCCCGGCACACCGGCTTCAGCCAGCGTGGGCAAGTCGGGCAGCGCCGCCGTGCGCGTGGCACCCGCCACCGCCAGCGCCTGGATCATGCCGGACTTCAGGTGCGGATACACGCTGAACAAACTGGGGAACATCACCTGCGTGGTGCCGGACAACGTATCCGTCAGAGCAGGCGCCGAGCCTTTGTACGGCACGTCCAGCATCTGTGTACCCGTCGCCATGTTGAAGAGTTCCCCTGCGATCGCCGGCGCGGTGCCAGGCCCGGCGGACGCAAAGCTGAGCCCCTCGGGATGGTCATGGCCGTACTTCACCAGACCCGCCACATCGTGCACCGGCAGGCGGCTGGTCACGACCATGATGGTGGGGGAATCCGCCACCATGCCGATCGGCGTGAAGTCCTTGACCGGGTCGTAGTTCAGCTTCTGCATGGCGGGGTTGATGCCGTGCGTGCCGATATAGCCGAGTATCAAGGTGTAGCCATCAGCGGGCTGGCGCGCCACGTAGTCAGAGGCGATGGCCCCCTGCGCCCCAGGCTTGTTCACGACGATGACGGTCTGGCCCAGCAGCTCGCCCACCTTCTGGCCGACCACGCGCGCCAGCACATCGTTGCCGCCACCGGCTGCGGTCGGCACAACCAGCGTGATCGGGCGTTCGGGATAGGCGGCTTGCGCCGTTGCGCTCAGCGCCAGCAGCAGGGCTGCCGCGCAGGCGGTTTTCAGGGAATAGCACTTCATGATTTTGTCTCCAGAGGGATCATTGGTTTTTGTGTAAGAGGCCTCTTTGCGGGCCGCTTCAAAGGTCAAGACGTATCGCGTGCGTGGTCCGCCGCAACTAGGCGGCGGCGCGCACCTCCTGGTTGCGCTGCGCGCCGGCCAACACATAGTGGCCCGGCACGTACAACAGGCCCTTCATGATCTTGCGCGCCGTGCGCACCAGGCCGGCCGCGCGCACAACGCCGCTTGCAGGGTCCAGTTCCACATCAATATCCATGGCGCCCGACGGGTGCTCGATCCGCACGCTGCGATAGCCCGTCTGCACGGCCGGGCCGCCGCAATCATGCGCCACGGTGCCGGGCATGAGGAACGCGCTTGCCACCCCCACGGCCCCCGTCGCCGCATGCGATCGATGGCACGCGCGCGGCGTGAAATAACGGGATCGCAAGGCCAGCCCGCCGGTGGAATGTGACGGCGCCAGCAGCACGGGTTTGGGAATGACGCTTTGGGACACATCGCCCAGGCCCATCCGGCGTCCTGCCTCCAGGCGAATAGGCTCCATGCGTTCCAGCAACGCGGTGTCGGCATCCAGCTGCGCGGGCGTTTCGTCGCCGCGCAGGCCGAAATCACTGGCGCGCATCAGCACCATGGGCATGGCGGCGTCGATCAGCGACACCGCAACGCCGTCCACCGTTTCCTGGCGCAATCCGCTGGGAAACAGCTTGCCCGTGACCGCGCCCCAGGCATCCAGAAAATTCAAGCGCACGGGCGCCGCGGTGCCTGGCACGCCGTCGATACGCGCGTCACCTTCGTAGGTCAGGTGGCCACCCGGCGTTTGCACCACCGCTTCGATGATTGCGCCCGTGTTGACGTTGTGCACCCGAACCGGGGTCACGCCTTGGCGCGCCGGGATCAAGCCTTCGTCGATCGCAAAGGGCGCGGCGCCGGACAGCATGTTGCCGCAGTTGGGGCGGGTATCGACCGTGGCGCGGTCTACCGACACCTGCGCAAACAGATAGTCGATATCGCAATCAGGCCGCGTCGAGCGCGACACAATCGCGACTTTGCTGGTCAGCGTGTTGCCGCCGCCAATGCCGTCGACCTGCAAGGCATGGGGCGAGCCCATGGCGCTCAGCAGCAGCTGGTCGCGCTGGACGGGGTCGGCCGGCAGCCAGTCGCCCAAGAAAAAGGGGCCACGCGACGTGCCGCCGCGCATCAGTACGCAAGGGATTACGGTTTCCATGGACGCCATTCTGCGACGGCGCGGCTATTATTTGAATTGCAACTTACAGATGGATTAATGCATGGCACGCATCAATTTTGATTTGCAGGAATTGCAGGCTTTTGTGGCCGTGGCGGAGCGCGCCAGCTTTCGCGCCGCCGCCGACGACCTGCACCTGTCGCAACCTGCGCTCAGCCGCCGTATCGACAAGCTGGAAAGCATCCTGGGCGCGCGGCTTCTGGAACGCACGACGCGGCGCGTGGCGTTGACGCAAGTCGGACGCGTCTTCCTGGAACGCGCGCGCACCGCCATCGACGAATTGGAAAGCGCCGTGCTCAGCATTGGCGACCTGGCCGCGCAACGTGGCGGGCTGGTGACGGTGGCCTGCGTGCCGTCGGTGGCCTATTACTTTTTGCCGTCCGTCATCCGCGACTACACCGAACGCTTTCCCCGCATTCGCGTGCGCATCATCGACGAAACCGCCAATACCGTGCTGAACAGCGTGGTGACCGGCCGCGCCGACTTTGGCATCAGCTTTTTCGGCACCCAGGAACCCGACGTTGATTTCAAGGCGGTGCTGCGCGAAGACTTTGTGCTGGCGGTGCGCCGCGACCATCCGCTCGCCAGCCGCCGCAGCGTGTCGTGGGAAGCGCTGGCGCAGGAACGATTCATGACGGTCGCCAAGGAAAGCGGAAACCGTCTGCTGATCGACGACGCGCTGGCCAAAAGCGGCAAACGCACGGTCAGCGCATTCGAGGTCAGCCACATCATGACGCTGCTGGGGCTGGTGGAAGCCGGCCTGGGCGTGGCCGCCGTCCCGCAACTGGCCATGCCGCAGGCGGGCCACGCCACGCTGACCAGCGTCAAGCTGGAGCATCCGCGCGTCACGCGAACGCTGGGGCTGATCGCCCGCCGCGGCCGCCCCCTGGCGCCCGCTGCCCAACAGCTCTATAACCTGATACATCAAGCCGGCAAGTCGGCCAAACGCAAGCCCGCCCCCCAACCCCTAGCCTCATGACCCTGACCCACTCCCTGGCTTTACAACCCGCGTCCGACGACGATCTGCCCTTTCTGCTGGCGCTGCGCAAAGCCACCATGCAGGAACACTTGCAGCGCGCGGGTGCGCCGCTGGATGACGAGCACCATCTGGCGCGCATCCGGTACCACTTCGACGATGCCCAGATCGTCTGGCTGGATGGCCGGCCTGCCGGCCTCTTCAAGCATTACCGCGACCCGGCCGGCTGGCGCATTGTGCAGATCCAGATCGACCCGGCGTTTCAAGGCCAGGGCTTGGGCCGCCGCCTGCTGGAAGGCGTGCTGGACCAGGCGGACGCCGAAGGCGCGCCCGTCACCCTTAGCGTGCTCAAGGGCAACCCCGCCCAACGCCTGTACGCGGCGCTGGGCTTCACCCCCATCGAGGAGACCGAGCTGGAGTTTGAAATGCGATACGAGCCGGGCGCCGTCCGGCCGGTTGGCTGAACTCTGCAAATTCTTTTGGCCAGACGGGAATATTCCCGCAACGGCTGGCGTCTGTAGAGGGCAGTCTCCCCCACTTTCCTATCTACGAGGCACAACATGCGCAAACACATCGCCGCCGCCCTGGTTCTTGGTTCCGCCGCTCTGTTCTCGGCCGGCGCCCACGCCCAGGCCGTCAAAACCCAGGACGGCGTCCTGGTCAACAGCGCGGGCATGACGCTCTACACCTTCGACAAGGACGCCGGAGGCAAGAGCGCCTGCAACGACCAGTGCGCCAAGATCTGGCCGCCCGTCGCCGCCCCCGCCGACGCCAAAGCCATGGGCGACCTGACCGTCATCACCCGCGACGACGGCTCCAAGCAATGGGCCTACAAGGGCAAGCCCGTGTACCTGTACGCCAAGGACACGAAACCGGGCGACAAGACCGGTGACAACTTCAAGGACGTCTGGCACGTCATCAAGCCCTGATCCGGACCGCCCGCGCCGCCGTATCCCACCATGCGCGCCGAAGACGAAGCCCTGATCCTCGCCTGCATCCCCAGCCTGCGGCGTTATGCCCGCGGGCTGACGGGCGACCCGCACCGGGCCGATGACCTGGTTCAGGACACGCTGGAGCGCGCATGGAGCCGCTATTCGCGTTGGCAACGGCGCGGTGAACTTCGCGCCTGGATGTTCGGCATCATGCATAACCATTTCATCGACGGCGTGCGCGCCAATGGCAGGCGAGCGGATCAGGCCGCGCTGGGTGACATGCCCGATGCGCCGGTACGCGCCACGCAAACCGATCACCTGGAGGTGCGCGACCTGGACCGCTGCCTGCAAGCCTTGCCGGCCGAGCAGCGGGAAGTGCTGTTGCTGATTTGCGTGGAAGACCTGTCCTACCAGGAAGCCGCGCAGGTGCTGGACGTGCCGATTGGCACGGTCATGTCCCGGCTGTCGCGCGCCCGTGAAAAGCTGGGCGCGCTGATGCAAGGACGCGACTCGGTCAGCCGGCTGCATCGCGTGAAATGACATGAACGACAAACACCTGCATCCGATCCCGACAACGGGTTCCCCCATTACCGAAGCCGATCTGCATGCCTATGCAGACGGCCAGTTGCCCCCTGCCCGCCACGCCGAGGTTGACGCCTTTCTGGCCGCGCACCCGCAGGACCAGACCCGCGTGAACGACTGGCAGGCGCAACGCCGTGCGTTGCACGCCCTGCTCGACCCGGTGCTGGATGAGCCGCTGCCGCTGCGTTTGCCGTTGAAACCGCCGGCCCGCGAATTCCCATGGCGCGCGTTGGCGGCGGGCGTGGCCGTTGCCGCCATCAGCGCCAGCGCCGCCTGGATGACGCGTGGTGCCATGGACGCGCGGCATCTGCAAACCGTGCTGGCCACCGCCAGCCCCGAGCGCGCGGCGGGCGGCTATGCCCAACGCGCGGCGATCGCGCACGCCGTGTATGCGCCCGACATGGGCCGCCCGGTCGAAGTCAGCGCCGATAACGAAAAAGGCTTGGTGACGTGGTTGACCAAGCGCATGGGCGCACCGGTGCGCGCGCCGTCCTTGTCAAAGACGGGTTATGAACTGGTGGGCGGGCGCTTGCTGCCCGGCGGTTCCGGGCCGGTGGCGCAATTCATGTACGGCGCGGCAGATGGCCAGCGCCTGACGCTTTATGTGACGCGAGAAGCCGCGGGCGGACAGACGGCGTTTCAGTTCACGCAGGAAGGGCCGGTGCGGGTGTTTTATTGGGTAGAGGGGCAGTTCGGCTACGCGCTGTCTGGCGCGGTCAGCCGGGATGAATTGCAGCGCGTGTCAGAAGAGGTCTACAAGCAATTGCAGGGATGACGCACGGCGTGCGTTCGGCACCCACGTAGGGTTCGACGGTCCCAGGCACGCAAGCCGTCGCTCGCGCCCGTCACCCGCAACACGTCACCCTCCCCCCTTCTCCCGCGCCTCATGCAGCATGTGCAGCGTAATTTTCCGCACCTCTGCCTTGCTCATCTCGATATGCGAACGCAGCATCCGCGCCGCCTCATCACCCCGGCGCGCCAGCACCGCGCGCAGGATCGCGGCATGTTCATCGTAGGTGGCATCCACGCGAAAATCCTTGGTGAAGTCCAGCCGCCGCACGATACGGATTTTCTCCGTGACGTCGCGGTGAATCTGCGTCATCTCCGGGTTGCCGGCGGCCGCCACCAATGAACAATGAAACGCCTCATCCAGCTGCGCCACCAGCCGCCCATCCAGAATGCGTTGCGGCGGCGGCACCAGCCACACGTCTTTCAACGCGCCCAGAATGCCGGACTCATCCATGGTTTCGCGCCCACACAACTTATCCACCGCCGCCTGCTCCAGCACCACGCGCACGTCGTACAGGGCTTCGAAGCGCTCGAAGTCGAACGGCCGCACCTGCCAGCCGCTGCGCGGGCGCGCCAGCACGAAACCTTCGCGCTCAAGCCGCGCCAGGCCCAGCCGCACCGGCGTGCGGCTGACCCCAAGACGCGCCACCAGATCCGCTTCGGTGAAGCGTTCTCCGGGCAGCATGCGGAAGTCGAACAGGTCGTCCTTGATGCGCTGATAGACCTGATCCGCCAGCGACCCGGCAAGCGCTGGCGCCTGCCGGATTGCCGGGCTCACCTGCACGGATTCCAGACGCATCATCCCGCCACGGTGCAGGTCGCGTCTTCTGCCAGCACCACCAGCGGGTCGCCGGCGTTGACCGGTTTACCCGGCACGCAGCGAATCGCGGTGACGATGCCCGAAGACGGCGCGATGACGGACAGCTCCATCTTCATGGCTTCCACCACCACCAGCGTGTCGCCCGCCGACACGCTCTGCCCCACCTGGACGGGAATCTTCCAGATGTTGCCGCACATATCTGCGCTGACCAGGCGTTCGCCGTCACGCAAGGCCGTCTCGGCTTCGGCTTCGGGTTCAAGGGCGGTCTGCTCCGCCGCGACATCCTCGGTTTTCCACAAGGCCACTTCCGCGTCGAACGCGCTCTTCTGGCGCTTCTGGAATATGGCGATGCTGTCCGCCTGCTCGGCCAAAAACTGCTGGTGCGCGGCGAAGTCGAACACCTCTTCTTCAATGCGCACCGTGGCTCGGCCTTCGCGGAAGTCTTCGCGCAACACGTCGAGCTCGGCTTCGGTCACCGGATAGAAGCGCACCTGATCAAAGAAGCGCAGCAGCCACGGTTTGCCGTCCTGGAACACGGGGTTCTTCAGGAATTTGTTCCAGATGGGCAAGGTGCGGCCCACCAGTTGATAGCCGCCGGGCGAATCCATGCCGTAGATGCACATGTACACGCCGCCAATACCCACCGTGCCTTCGGCGGTGAAGGTGCGCGCGGGGTTGTACTTGGACGTCAACAGACGATGGCGCGGGTCGATCGGCACCGCGCAGGGCGCGCCCAGATACACATCGCCCAGCCCCATGATCAGGTAGCTGGCGTCGAACACGATATCGCGCACGTCGTTGCGGCTGGCCAGCCCGTTGATGCGCTGGATGAAGTCCACATTGTTCGGCAGCCACGGCGCGTTGGCGCGCACGGTTTCCTGATAGCGCTGCACGGCGCCCAGCGTTGCCGAATCTTCAAATGCCATCGGCAGGTAGACAACACGCGTCGGCACCTTCAGCGTAGCCACATCGGCCAGCCCGGCTTCGATTTCCAGCAGCCGCGCAATCAGCGCGCCTTGCAGAATCTGGCGGCTGTCATAACGAATTTGCAGCGAACGCACGCCCGGCGACAGCTCATGCACGCCCGCGATGGGGTCGGCGCTCAGCGCTTCCATCAGCAAATGGATGCGCATGCGCAGCGCCAGGTCGAGCACGTTGTCGCCGTATTCCAGCAGCAGATAACCGTCACCTGCCTGACGGTACGACACCGACGGGCGCGAGCCTTGCGCCGGCAGCGCGGCAACGATCGTCTCTGACACCGTCGCCGGCACCGGTGACGGGGTCGTCGCAGCGGGCGCCACGGACGACAAGGCCGCCACGCTTTGATCCTGCGCGGCTTCCAATGCCACGGCCTGCGGATAGTCGATGCGCACAAAGCGGATGCGGTCGCCCGGTTTCACCTGGCCCACCTTCCACAGCTCGGCGCGCGCAATCGTGACGGGGCAGACAAAGCCGCCCAGGCTGGGGCCGTCGCGCGTCAGAATCACAGGGCTGTCGCCCGTGAAGTTGATGCTGCCAATCGCGTATTCGCAATCGTGGATGTTGGACGGGTGCAAGCCGGCTTCACCGCCGTTCTCGCGCGCCCAGGTGGGCTTGGGGCCGATCAATCGCACGCCCAAACGGTTTGAGTTGTAGTGCACTTCCCAGTCCGCCGCGAAGAAGGTCTCGATGGCTTCGGGCTGGAAGAAGTCTGGCGCGCCATGCGGGCCGTAGAGCACGCCGATTTCCCAGCTGTTGCCATAGACGGGAATCAAATCGGCGGGCGCGCCTTGCGGCTCCGCCACGGGCGGCGTGGCGGTCTGGCCAGCCAGCTCCGGGCGCACCCGCGGCAGCATGTCGCCCACGCGCAGCGTGCGGCCGGCGTGTCCGCCGAACTGGCCCAAGGCGAAGGTCGAGCGGCTGCCCAAATAGACCGGCACGTCCAGGCCGTTGCGCACGGCCAGATAGCTGCGGCAGCCCGACAGCGCGCGGCCGGTGGCCAGCACCTGCCCCGACTTCACTGCGATGGGCTGCCACATCGGCACCGGTTCGCCGTCCAGCGTGGCGGCGCATTCAGCGCCTGTCAGCGCCACGATGGTGTCGCCGTGAAAGCGCAGCGTGGGTCCGACGAGCGTGGCTTCGATGCCTGCCGCATCTGGCGCATTGCCGACGATGCGGTTGGCCACGCGAAACGCGTAGTCATCCATCGGGCCTGATGGCGGCACGCCGATATCCCAATAGCCCGCACGCCCCGGGTAATCCTGCACGCTGGTGTAGGTGCCGGCCTCCAGCACTTCGATGGCCGCAGGCCGGTACGCGAAGCTTTCCAGAAAGCGCGTGGACAGCTTGCCCGCGCGGAAACGTTCGTCGTCAACGATCTGACGCAGGTAATCCAGGTTGGTCGCAATGCCGTGCAAGCGAGTGCGCGCCAAGGCGTCCGCCAGCTTGTCCAGCGCGGCGTCGCGCGTGTCCGCGTGCACGATCAGCTTGGCCAGCATGGGGTCGTAGAACGCAGGCACGTCGGTGCCGGTGGCCACCCAGCCATCGACCCGCACGCCGTCTGGGAAGAACACTTCCGTCAACACACCGGGCGACGGCTGGAACTGGCGCAGCGGGTCTTCAGCGTACAGGCGCACTTCAATGGAGGCGCCCTGCGGCGCGCGCGACATCGCCTCGATATCCAGCGCTTCGCCTGCCGCCACGCGCAGCATGCATTCCACCAGGTCCAGCCCGGTGACGGCTTCGGTCACCGGGTGCTCCACCTGCAAGCGCGTGTTGACCTCAAGGAAATAGAAGCTGTCGCGCGCCGGGTCGTAGATGAATTCCACAGTGCCAGCCGAGCGGTAATTGACCGACTCACCCAATTGCACAGCGGCCGCCAATAGCGCCGCGCGGGTCGCAGCCGGCAACAAGGGCGCGGGCGTTTCCTCGATGACTTTCTGATTGCGCCGCTGCACCGAGCAATCGCGTTCGCCGAGCGCCAGCACGCGGCCCGCGCCGTCGCCAAAAATCTGCACTTCCACGTGCCGCGCGTTATCCACATAGCGCTCAATGAACGCGCCGCCATCGCGAAAAAAATGTTCGCCCATGCGCTGCACGCTGTCGAACGCCACCGTCAGTTCGGCCTCGTTCTCGCAGCGCGACAAGCCAATGCCGCCCCCGCCCGCCGTGCTCTTCAACATCACCGGGTAGCCGATGCGTTCGGCCTGCGACAGCGCTTCGCCCAGGCTGGCCAACAGACCGGTGCCCGGCGTCATCGGCACGCCCGCTTCCGCCGCCAGTTCGCGCGAGCGATGCTTCAAACCGAACTCGCGGATCTGCAAGGGCGTGGGGCCGACGAATGCGATGCCCGCCGCTTCGCAGGCGTCGGCGAACTCCGCGCTTTCAGACAGAAAACCGTAGCCGGGGTAGATGGCTTGCGCACCATGCTCGCGCGCGGCGGCCAGCAACAAGTCCATGCGCAGATAGCTGTCAGCGGCCTTCTCGCCGCCCAGCGCCACGGCCACGTCGGCCTCGCGCACGTGCGCGGCATTGCGATCCGGGTCGGAATACACGGCCACGCTACGGATGCCCAGCCGCTTCAGGGTGCGGATGGCGCGGACGGCGATCTCGCCGCGGTTGGCAATCAGAACGGTATCGAACACGATGCGGCTCCCAAGTGTCTTGCGTACAGGGTTATCGGAGATCAGCGGGCAGCATTCAGGCTGGCCAGGTAGGCGCGCCAGCCGCCGAAAGCGGTGATGTCGCGCGCACCATCCAGGCCACGCGGCTCGCAGATGAAGCCCTTGACTAGCCGGCCGTCTTCCAGCTCCAGCGTGCCGATGCCCAGCGGCGCGGGAATCTCGGCCACGAACGCGCCGAATGCCGTCACCGGCACATCCCAAAGCTCCACGTCAATCGGCGCGCCCGACTCGGACTTGACCAGCCCCGGCTTGGGCGGCGTGGTGTTGGCCAGCGCATACAGGCGGTAGTCGTCCGCCGTGCGGGTCTTTTCCACCAGCACCGCGTGGCGCGAGGTCAGTTGATGATTCAGCGGCATGCCCGTCAGGTGCGCACCCACCACCGCCACGCGCACGGTGTCGGCAGGCGGCTTGGCGGCATCCACGCCCGCGGGCAGCGGCGCACCGGTTGCGCCCAGCGGCAGGCCGCGTTGCGCTTGCCACAGGCGGCCAAACTGCGCCAGCGCGTGGTCTTGCCAGGCCAGGCCGACCAGCGTGATGCCCGACGGCAAGCCATCGGCGCGCATGCCCGCTGGCACCGCCAACGCCGACAAGTCCGCCAGGTTGGCAAAGTTGGTGTACACGCCCAGCCGCGAATTCAGCGTGACCGGGTCGGCCTGCAATTGGGCAATGGTGTAGATGGACGGCGACGTCGGCACCACCAGCGCATCGAACCCCGCCAGCGCTTGATGAATCTGGCGCGTCAGTTCCGCGCGGCGGTACTCGGCCTTGAACGCGTCCACTGCGTTGTAGTTCGCCGCCTGCTCGACAATGCCGCGCACAACGGGGTTGATGACCTCTGGCGTGGCTTTCCACAAGGCTTCAACGGCCGCGAAACGCTCGGCCACCCACGGGCCTTGATACAGCAGCGCGGCCAGTTCATTGAAGGGGGTGAAGTCAATCGCCTCCACTTCTGCGCCCGTGTCTTTCAGCGCGCGCACGGCGTCTTCGAACACGGCGGCGGCTTGGGCGTCGCCGAAGAATTCCAACGTGGCAGGCACCGCCAGCTTGGGCGCACGCGGCCACGGCAGCGATGCGCCGGCTGGCATGGCGCGCGAATACGGGTCGCGCTCATCAAAGCCGCCCGCGACGTCGGCCACGAGTTCGGCGTCAGCCACCGTCAGCGCAAAGATCGACACGCAATCCAGCGTGCGGCACGCAGGCACCACGCCCGCCGTGCTGAGCCAGCCCTTGGTCGGCTTCAGCCCGACGATGTTGTTGAAACCTGCCGGCACGCGGCCCGAGCCCGCCGTGTCGGTGCCCAGCGAAAACGCCGCGATGCCGCGCGCCACCACCGAGGCCGAGCCCGAGCTGGAGCCGCCGCTGACGTACTCGGGGTTGAACGTGTTGGCCACCGCACCGTGCGGCGAACGCGTGCCGACCAGCCCGGTCGCGAATTGATCCAGATTGGTCTTGCCGATCAGGATGGCGCCGGCCGCGCGCAACCGCTGCACGACGGTGGCATCTTCACCCGGCGTGTACGCGAATTCGGGGCAGGCGGCGGTCGTGGGCCAGCCGGCCGCGTCGATGTTGTCCTTGATGGCGAACGGCACGCCATACAGCGGCAAGCGCGCCATGTCGCCACCCACGGCCTCCAGCATCAGACGCAGGCCGTCCAGCTGTTCGTCCAGCGTGGCGCGGTCAACCCGCTGAATCCAGGCGTTGTCGGCGGGGCCATCGGGGGTGTCCGCATAAGCGGCCAACAGCACATCGGGCTGCGCGCCGTCTTCCCGATAGGCGGCCTGCCATTGCGCAATCGTCCAACCGACGGGGCTTTTCTGCGTTGCTGCGGCATTCATGCTGGAATCCTTTCTTGTATACAAGTACGGATACCCAAGCAATCGGCGTGCCATGTTGGCGGGCTTTTTCGCTTTCCCTCTGGAACCCCGGGGTAGACGTCACCGAACCCCGTTCCCGCACCATCGCCTCATCGCATCGCGCGCACCGCAAGCGGGCAAGCTGCGCACCTGTTTTGTGCATGCAGCACGGTTTTGAACCGCCCAGCCGCTGCGCAAACACGCCGCACGCATTCACGTAAACACCCCCTCTTCATACAGCGGCGCGACCCCTGCCGCGCACTTGGCATGCCTTTTGCTTTGATGTCCAGGTTGTCGGGTGTTGTTCAGATCGTTCCTGCCGGCCAAGCCGGCACATTCCATCCAGGAGTCACCATGAAACGCAGACTAGCCCTTAAGCAACTGACCGCCGTGAGCCTGTTGGCCATGTCCGGATGGATGCCTCAGGTATTTGCCGCCGAAGACACCATCAAGGTCGGCATCCTGCATTCCCTGTCGGGCACCATGGCCATCTCGGAGACGTCGTTGAAAGACGTCGCGCTGATGACCATCGACGAAATCAACGCCAACGGCGGCGTGATGGGCAAGAAGCTGGAAGCCGTGGTGGTGGACCCGGCCTCGAACTGGCCGCTGTTTGCCGAGAAGTCGCGCCAGCTGTTGTCGCAGGACAAGGTGGCGGCGGTGTTTGGCTGCTGGACGTCGGTGTCGCGCAAGTCGGTGCTGCCGGTGTTCAAAGAGCTGAATGGCCTGCTCTTCTACCCGGTGCAGTACGAAGGCGAAGAGCTTGAGAAGAACGTGTTCTACACGGGCGCCGCGCCCAACCAGCAAGCGATTCCCGCCGTTGAATACCTGATGAGCGAAGACGGTGGCGGCGCCAAGCGCTTCGTGCTGCTGGGCACTGACTACGTCTACCCGCGCACCACCAACAAGATCCTGCGCGCCTTCCTGCATTCCAAGGGCGTCAAAGACAGCGACATCGACGAGGTCTACACCCCCTTCGGCCATTCCGACTACCAGACCATCGTCGCCAACATCAAGAAGTTCGCCACCGGCGGCAAGACGGCCGTCATCTCCACCATCAACGGCGACTCCAACGTGCCGTTCTACAAGGAACTGGGCAACGCAGGCCTGAAGGCCACCGACGTGCCGGTCGTGGCGTTCTCGGTGGGCGAAGAAGAACTGCGCGGTGTAGACACCAAGCCGCTCGTTGGCCACCTGGCCGCGTGGAACTACTTCCAGTCGGTGAAGAACCCGGTCAACGAGGAATTCATCAAGAAGTGGAAGGCCTATGCCAAGGCCAAGAACCTGCCGAACGCCAGCACGGTCGTGACGAATGACCCGATGGAAGCCACTTACGTCGGCATCTATATGTGGAAGCAGGCGGTGGAGCAAGCCAAGACCACCGATGTGGACAAGGTGATTGCGGCGATGGGCGGCCAGAAGTTCAACGCGCCTGACGGCTACACCATCGAAATGGACAAGACCAACCACCACCTGCACAAGCCGGTCTACATCGGTGAAATCAAGGCGGACGGCCAGTTCAACGTGGTGTGGAAGAGCAAGGGCCCGATCCGCGCTCAACCCTGGAGCCCGTACATCCCGGGTAATGAAGGCAAGCAAGGCCTCTAAGCGGAAAAGCAGCCATGCACATCGCGGCAATCGCACACTTCTTGCGTCGTTCCCTACTTGCGTGGCTGCTTGCCATGCCACTGCTGACCGCGCCCGCGGCAGCGGCCGGCGTGGACCCGGCCTTGCTTGCGCCGCTGGCCGGCGACGACACCGACGCCAAGCTGCAAGCGATTGCCGCGTTGGGCCAACTGCCAGAGCCCGCCGCGGCGGCGGTGCTGCAAGCGCTGGGCAATGACCAGCTCTATGCCACCGCCGACGGGCGCGTGCTGATTGGCGACGGTAGCGCACGCGCCACCGACCCCGTCACCGGCGCGGCCGTGGACTTGCCTTCAGGTTCCGGCACCGTCAGCATCAACAACCGCCTGCGCCGCGCCATCGAGGCCGCGCTGGCCGGTTCCCGCTTGTTCTCGGACAAGCCCAACGAACGACTGGACGCCGCCCGCCGGCTGCAACAGACGGGCGACCCCGCCCGCTTGCCCATGCTGGAAAAAGCGCTGGCGTCTGAAAAGAATGAGGCCGTGCGCGATGCGTTGTTGATCGCGCAGGCCAATCTGGAATTGAAAAGCGCCGACCCCGCCAAGCGCCGCCATGCGGTCGAGTTGCTGGGCAACACACGCAACGCGGCCTTCCGCCCGACGCTGGCCGCGCTGACGCAGGAACGCGATGGCGCGTACGCCGAACCCGACGCCAGCGTGCGCGAAGCCGCCACCAATGCGCTCAAGCAGATCGACCGGCATCTGGCCACGATCGAATGGGCCGGCAACCTTTTCTACGGCATCAGCCTGGGCAGCGTGCTGCTGTTGGCTGCGCTGGGTCTTGCCATCACCTTCGGGCTGATGGGCGTCATCAACATGGCGCACGGTGAACTGCTGATGATCGGCGCCTATGTGACCTACGTGGTGCAGACGCTGTTTCGCGCGTGGCTGCCGGGCTGGCTCGACTGGTATGTGGTGGCCGCGCTGCCGCTGGCCTTCGTGGTGACGGCGCTGGTGGGCATGGCGCTGGAACGCACCGTCATCCGCTGGCTGTATGGCCGGCCGCTGGAAACGCTGCTGGCGACCTGGGGCATCAGCCTGATGCTGATGCAAGGCGTGCGCACGCTGTTCGGCGCGCAGAACGTGGAAGTGGGCAACCCCAGCTGGATGTCGGGCGGCTTCACGGTGCTGGGCGGCTTGGTGCTGACCTACAACCGGATCGTCATCATCGGCTTCGCCTTCTTCGTGGTGTTCCTGGTGTGGGTGCTGCTGAACCACACGCGGCTGGGGCTGTTCGTGCGCGCCATCACGCAGAACCGCCGCATGGCCGATTGCGTGGGCGTGCCGACCGGGCGGGTGGACATGCTGGCTTTCGGGCTGGGCTCCGGCATTGCGGGGCTGGCCGGCGTGGCGTTGTCGCAGCTGGGCAACGTGGGGCCGGACCTGGGCCGCAGCTACATCGTCGATTCCTTCATGGTGGTGGTGCTGGGCGGCGTTGGCCAGCTGGCCGGCACCGTGATCGCCGCGCTGGGCCTGGGCGGCGTCAACAAATTCCTGGAGCCCTACGCGGGCGCCGTCATGGCCAAGATCACCATCCTGGTGCTCATTGTGTTGTTCGTCCAAAAACGGCCGCAAGGCCTGTTCGCCCCCCGCGGCCGGAGCGTTGAATGAAACAGACCGCGCTGACCGATCTGAACCTGCTGGCCCGCCGCCCTCTTTTTTCGGGCCGTGTCTGGACGGCGCTGGCCGTGGCCGTGGCGCTGCTGGCGTTGCTTCCGCTGTTGAATCTTGTCTTCCCGCCCGGCCACGCGCTGCACGTGTCGGCCTATGCGGTGGCGCTGCTGGGCAAGTTCATGTGCTACGCGATGGCCGCGCTGGCGCTTGACCTGGTGTGGGGCTACGCCGGCATCCTGTCGCTGGGCCACGGCCTGTTCTTTGCTCTGGGCGGCTATGCGCACGGCATGTACCTGATGCGCGCCATCGGCCGCGACGGCGTATACCAAAGCAACCTGCCCGACTTCATGGTGTTCCTGGACTGGAAAAGCTACCCCTGGTACTGGTCCTTCACCGAACACTTCTGGTACGCGATGCTGCTCGTCGTGCTGGTGCCAGGCGTGCTGGCCTTTGTGTTCGGCTACTTCGCCTTCCGCTCGCGCATCAAGGGCGTGTACTTCTCGATCATCACGCAGGCGCTGACGTTCGCCGCCATGCTGCTGTTCTTTCGCAATGACACGGGCTTTGGCGGCAACAACGGCTTTACCGATTTCAAGCGCATCCTGGGCTTTGACATCACCGCGCCCGGCACGCGCGCCACCTTGTACTGGATCACGCTGGCGGCGTTGGCGGGCGCGTTGATCCTGGCGCGCATGGTCACGCAATCGAAGCTGGGCCGCGTGCTGACGGCGGTGCGCGATGCCGAAAGCCGCTTGCGTTTCATCGGCTACGACCCGCTGGGCTTCAAGCTGTTCGTCTGGACCTTGTCGGCCGTGCTGTGCGGCATTGCAGGCGCCTTGTACGTGCCGCAAGTCGGCATCATCAACCCCAGCGAGATGTCGACCGAGACTTCCATTGAAATGGTGATCTGGGTGGCCACCGGCGGGCGCGGCACCTTGATCGGCCCTATCATCGGCGCAGGTGCGGTCAACGGCTTGAAGACCTGGTTCACCAGCGTGCTGCCGGAATTCTGGCTGTATGCGCTGGGCCTGATCTTTGTGCTGGTCACGCTGTTCCTGCCCACCGGCATCGTCGGCCTGGCCCGCCGCATTGCGGCACGCTTTCAGGAGAAGAAGGCATGACCAGCACGCACACCGAATCGGCCATGCTGGATGGCGGCCCCAGCGGCAACGCCGGTTATGGCCGCGTCAGCCCCAAGGGGCTGGACACGAGCCACGGCGCCATCCTGTACCTGGAAGGCATCACCGTCAGCTTCGACGGCTTCAAGGCCTTAAACGACCTGACGCTGGACATTGGCGTGGGTGAATTGCGCTGCATCATCGGCCCCAATGGCGCGGGCAAGACAACGATGATGGACGTTATCACCGGCAAGACGCGGCCCACTTCCGGCACTGCCTACTTCGGCCAAAGCATCGACCTGACTTCGCTGAACGAAGCGCAGATTGCGCACGCCGGCATCGGCCGGAAATTCCAGCGGCCCACGGTGTTCGAACAACACACGGTGTTCGAAAACCTGGAGCTGGCGATGAAGACCGACAAGCGCGTGCGCCCCACGCTTTTTTCACGGCTGACAGGCGAGCAGGCCGACAAGATCGGCGAAACGCTGGACCTGATCCGGCTGCGCCCCGAGGTGTGGCGGCCCGCTGGCCTGCTGTCGCACGGCCAGAAGCAATGGCTGGAAATCGGCATGCTGCTGATGCAAGAGCCGCAGTTGCTGCTGCTGGACGAACCGGTCGCCGGCATGACCGACGCCGAAACGGAACGCACCGGCGAATTGTTGAACGAACTGCGCGGACGCCATTCGCTGATGGTGGTGGAACACGACATGGACTTCGTCAACCAGATTGCGGGCGACGGCAAAGTCACGGTGCTGCACGAAGGCTCGGTGTTGGCCGAAGGACCGATGAGCAAGGTGCAGGCTGATCCGCGCGTGATCGAAGTCTATCTGGGGCGCTGAGATGCTGGACGTAAGCACAATCAACCAATACTACGGCGGCAGCCACACGCTGCGCGGCGTGTCGCTATCCGTGCGCCAGGGCGAATGCCTGGCGCTGCTGGGCCGCAACGGCGTGGGCAAGACCACGCTGCTGAAATGCGTGATGGGCGTGCTGCCGGTGGCCAGCGGCAACATCGGCTTCGATGGCGCCGACATCACCCGCCTTGCGCCGCATCAGCGCGCCGCGCGCGGCATGGCCTATGTGCCGCAAGGCCGCGACATCTTCGCGCGGCTGACGGTGGAAGAGAACATCCTGATGGGCATGGCGACCAAACCCGCTGCGCGCGCCCGCCGCATCAAGGAAGAAGTGTTCGAACTGTTCCCCGTGTTGAAGAGCATGCTGTCGCGCCGGGGCGGCGACTTGTCGGGCGGACAGCAGCAACAGCTGGCGATTGCGCGGGCGCTGGTGGCCGAGCCCAAGCTCATCATCCTGGACGAGCCCACCGAAGGCATCCAGCCGTCCATCATCAAGGACATTGCGCGCGTGATTCACATGCTGCGCGCGCGCGGCGACATCGCCATTCTGTTGTGCGAACAGTATTTTGATTTTGCGCGCGAGCTGGCGGATCAGTTCGTGGTGCTGTCGCGCGGCGAAGTGGTGGCCAGCGGCGACCGCAGCGCGATTGATGGCGATGACGTGCGCCGGCATCTGTCGGTGTAGGCGTCAGGGGGAAGAGTCGCTTCGCACCGGGGACGGCTCGCTTCGCACAGGGCCCGGGTCACTGCGCACAGGGGCCGGGCCGCTTCACACCGGGGCCGCGGGCAGGCGCTTAAGCCTTCCTTGAGATTGTGCGCAGATTTCAAATCTGCTCCGATATAATCCGGCTCCATGTGCTTCGCTACTTTCCTGACCCGCCCCTCGCTGTGGATCGCGCTTGCCGCGATCCTGTGGGCGTCGTTGGCGCCGTCGATCGCGCAAGCGCTGAGCCTGTCTCCGGACGGCCACCACATCCACCGCATCACCGTTGACTATTGCGCAAGCGAAGGCGACGGCAACGCGCAAGGCGCCGTCACGCTGGACGTCCCGCACGACAGCCACGACGCCCAAGACTCTACACAAGCCGACGCCCACGCCGACGGCCATCACTGCCCGCTGTGCCGCAACCCGCACGCAGACGTCGGCATCCTGCCCACCAACATGCCGGTCGTGCCCGCCCCCGTGGGCCGCGCCATCACGTATCCGCCGCTGTTCTTCCTGGCGGCCGCCCCCCTTCATGCCTGGAGCGCGGCCCAGCCGCGCGCGCCCCCCGCGAACTGACCCGGAGCACGTCTGCCGTCTGACGACGGCACGCTTGCGCCCGCCCCTCGCGTCTCCCCGCTGCACGCCCCCTGCTCGCCTCTTGCTCGCATCTTGATGCGCGGGCGGCCGTGCCGTCATCCAGACCCTTGTGGCCCGCTGTGCCTCGCCTGTGTTCAGGCCGGGCGCGGGGTCCGTGCGCCGGTCCGCCGGCTTCAGACATGAAACACACCACGATCTACACCTTGCTGCTTGGCGTGCTTGCCAGCGGCTCTGCCCACGCGCTGACCTCCGAACCCGCCGTGGAAACGCTGTCGGCCACCACCGTCTACGGCGCGGGCCACGTTGACCCCGCGCCCAACGGCCCCGTCAACCTGGATGCCCGCGACAGCACCGGCAGCCGCCTGGGCCTGACCTTGCGCGAAACGCCCGCCAGCGTCACCGTGATCTCGCGCGAGCAGATCGAAGCGCGCGGTTCGCTCAGCACGCAAGAGATTGCGCGCGGCATTCCCGGCGTGGACAACGCATCGCCCCCGGGCAACGCCGGCGCGGTCAGCTACCGGGGTTTCTCGGGCGGCCAGGTGTCGCAGTTGTTCAACGGCATCTCGGTGCAATACGACGCCATCGCCGGGCGACCGGTGGACAGCTGGATCTACGACCGCGTGGAAGCCATCGGCGGCCCGTCGACCTTCCTGTTCGGTGCGGGCGCGGTGGGCGGCGCCATCAACTACGTCACTAAGCTGCCCGAGCGCGATACGTTCTACGACGGCCAGTTGCGCCTGGGTTCCTTCGACAGCCGCCAGCTGTCCGTGGGCTTGAACCAGCAGCTGGCCGGCGATGCCGGCGGGCGTGGCCACTATCTGCGCATCGACGCCAACACCGGGTCCAGCCACGGCTGGGTGGACGGCAACCGTTCGCACGCCAGCCAGATTGCGGCGTCGGTGTTGTCCGACCTGGGCAGTGACGTGACGCAAACCTTCGCCTTCGAATATCAACGCGAACAAGTCGACCGCCCCTACTGGGGCACACCGCTGATGACGAATGCGCAGGGCGTTGTGCAAGGCGCGGGCCACATCATGGATGGCACGCGCTTCAAGAACTACAACGTCAACGATGGGCTGTACGAGCAGACGGTGTGGTGGGCGCGGTCCATGACCGAATGGCGCGCGAGTTCGGCCGTGACGATGAAGAACACGCTGTACTACTACCAGGCCGAGCGCGATTTCCGCAATCTGGAAACTTACCGCTTCAATACGGGCAACACGCTGGTGCAGCGCTCCGGCGCCCTGTTGCAGCGTCACGAACAACGCCTGGTGGGCAACCGTGTGGAAGGGCTGGTGCGTTCTTCCGTGGCCGGCCTGCCCAGCGACTGGTCGTTTGGCGCCGACATCAGCGTGAACAAGGTCACGCGCTTTCCCACCAGCCTGCCCGCGCAAGTCGACGCCGTCGACCCTTATGACTTTTCGCCCGGCAACTTCTACGACATCCCCGGCATGACGCGCGGCCACAAAGCCGACCGCGACAACCGCATCCGCACCTTTGCGATGACGCTGGAGAACCGCACCGAAGTGCTGCCCGGCGTGGCCATCGTGTCGGCCTTGCGCAAGGACTTCATCGACGTGGACCTGACCAACCGCCGCGCCGTCACCGCCGCCTCGCCCGCCAGCGCGTCGCGCAGCTATTCGCCACTGACCGGGCGGCTGGGCGTGAACTGGCAGGTCAGCCCCGAAGCGTCGCTGTACGCGCAGTACGCCACAGCCGCCGACCCTCCGTCGGGCCTGCTGGCCACCGCATCGTTTGCCGACGTGCTGAACAACGACCAGCTCACAACCGGCACGCAGGCCGAAGTGGGCGGCAAGTTCGACTTCTGGGACGGGCGCGGTTCCGCCACCGTGGCGCTCTACGAGATCAAGCGCAAGCACATCTCGACGACCGACCCCAACAACCCGGGCGTCAGCGTGCCGGTGGGCGCACAGTCGGCGCGCGGCGTTGAACTGGCGGGCGGTTTGCAGCTGACGTCCAAGCTGTCCTTGCAAGGCAACGTGGCCTTTGTTGACCCGCAGTACGACGACTTCTCGCAATCGGTGGGCGGCGTGTCCGTCTCGCGCAATGGCAACGTGCCGGTCAACACGCCGCGCCGTCTGGCCAACGTGTGGCTGGACTACGCGTTCGTGCCCGACTGGAACGCCAGCGTCGCCGCGCGCTACGTGGGCCGCGCCTACGCGGATGCCGCCAACACGGTGTGGGCGCCGTCGTACACGGTGTTTGACGCCGCCTTGTCGCATCGGGTGAATCGCAACCTGAACGTGACGGCGCGCGTGCGCAACCTGACCGACAAGGTCTACGCGGCCAACGCCAGCCCGACGATGTTCTACCTGGGCGCGCCGCGCACGTTTGAACTGTCGCTGCAAGCCCGCTTCTAGTCCGCCCCTAGCTCCGCCGTGTAGAGATGCCATGAGCGCCACATCGCCCCGTTCTTCCGCTCGCCCCGCCGGGCCGCCGCTGTCCACGCGCGCCAAGCGCTGGCTCTATCTGATCCATCGCTGGGCCGGCGTCGTGCTGTGCCTGTTCTTCGCCATGTGGTTCGTGAGCGGCGTGGTGATGATGTATGTGGGCTATCCCAAGCTCACGCCTCATGAACGCCTGACGCATCTGGCGCCGTTGGACGCCGCGCGGATCGCCATCACGCCCGAGCAGGCGCTGGCGGCTGCCGGGAAAACGCGCGCAGACGCGCCCGGCTTGCAGCTGTCTGCCAACCGGGGCGGTGCGCCGGTGTATGTGGTGCCGGGGTCGATGCCGGGTTCCGCCCCGGGTTCAAGCCCCGCCGCGCCCAAAGTCGTCGACGCCGCCACCGGCCTGCTGCTGCCCAAGGCGGACGCCACGACAGCGCAGGCCACGGCGCTTGCCTGGTTCGGTGACGCGTACGCCGCGCACTACGACGGGCTGGTGGACGAGGACGTCTATACCCACTCGGGCGCACTGGATGTGCATCGCCCTTTGCACCGCATCGACATGAGCGACCCCGCGCGCACGCGCTTGTACGTGTCGTCGGCGACGGGCGCGGTGGTGCTGGACGCCACCCGCAACGAGCGCGCCTGGAATTATGTGGGCGCGTGGGTCCATTGGCTGTACATGTTTCGCGGCAACGCGCTGGACCCGTGGTGGCATGACATCGTGGTGTGGCTGTCGGTCGCGGGCGTGGTGCTGGCATTGACGGGCACCATCGTGGGCATGCTGCGCTGGCGGTTTTCGCGGCCTTACGCCAGTGGCAGCCGGTCGCCCTACCGCGACAACATGATGCGCTGGCATCACATCAGTGGTTTGCTGTTTGCCGCCATCACCATCACGTGGATTTTCAGCGGGCTGATGTCGATGAACCCGTGGAAGGTGTTCACCAGCACCGCCGCCCCGCTAGCGCGCAGCGCCTATGCCGATGGGTCGGCCGATGGGTCGGCCGCTGGGTCGGCCAGTGGGTCGGCCAGTGGGTCGGCCAGTGGGTCGGCCAGTGGGTCGCCCGCTGGGTCGGCCAACGCGGCGGCCAACGCGCCGCTGGCGTCGCCACGCGATCTGATCGCCGCCCTGCCCGCCGCCCCGCGTGAGTTGAGCTGGGCGCGCAACGCAGGCCAGGACGTGGTGCTGGCGCGCGGCGCGGCGGGCGCGCCGCAAGTGCTGTCGGCCACCCAAGCCACGCCTTACGCCTTTGACGAAGCCAAGCTGCGCCAGGCGGCCACGCTATTGCTGCCCGGCGCCACGCTGCGCGAGGTGCAGGTGCTGCGCCAGTACGACGTGTACTACTACGCGCGCGACGAACACGCGATGCTGGGCCATGTTGAAAAGCCGCTGCCCGTCTGGCGGCTGGTATACGACAACCCGCAGGCCACCTGGATTTATCTGGACCCGCACACCGGCCAGATTCAGGGCCGGCAAGACCGCAGCGGACGCGTCAGCCGCTGGCTGTTCGCCTTTCTGCACAGCTGGGATTGGACGGGCCTGCTGTCGCGCCGGCCGCTCTGGGATGCCTTGCTGATTTTCCTGAGCCTGGGCGGGGCGGCGCTGAGCCTGACCGGTGTAGTGATCGGGTGGCGGCGGCTTGGCAAGAAGCTGCGCGGCTGAGGACATCTGGCTAGGCGCCCCCGGCTGGGCGCCCCCGGCTAGGCGCCCCCGGCTGGGCGCCCCCCACCCAATGCACTATGCTCACCGTCTTGCATGACGAATCACCGCTATTCAGGAGCCTTCCATGTCAGACGTCACCATCTATCACAACCCCAAGTGCGGCACGTCCCGCAATACGCTGGCGCTGATCCGCAACGCCGGCATTGAGCCCACGGTGGTGCTGTACGTGGAAACGCCGCCGTCGCGCGCCACCTTGAACGCCTTGTTCAAGAAGGCCGGCATCAGCGTGCGTGACGCGCTGCGTGAAAAGGGCACGCCGTACCAGGAGCTTGGCCTGGACGACACCAGCTTGTCCGATGACGCGCTGCTGGACGCCATTGAACAGCACCCGATTCTGCTGAACCGTCCCTTTGTCACCACGCCGCTGGGCGCGCGCCTGTGCCGCCCGTCGGAGCTGGTGCTGGACATTCTGCCCTCGCCCCAGCAAGGCGCGTTCACCAAGGAAGACGGCGAAGCGGTCATCGACGCCAACGGCAAACGCATCCAGAAGTAAAAGGGCGTACTCCGCCGCATTTTGTAAGCGGACTGACGGGAAACCCCTTTACCATCGCGGCTATTGATTATTACGCCGCGATGACGTGTCATGGATTTCCTGGAAAGCTTCAACCAGTCCTTTTTTCTTCTGATCAATGCCGACCCGGCCACCCCTGTATGGCGGATTCATGCCGCCATGCTGGTGGCCAATCAGCTGATCCTGCTGGTGCCCGGCGCGCTGGCGGCGATGTGGCTGTGGGGCGGGCAAGCGCAGCGCAATCTGGCCCTGAAAGTGCTGGCCAGCATCGGCGTTGCGCTGGTCGCCAGCTATGCGTGCGGCGCGCTCTTGCCGCATGCGCGTCCCTTCGTGATCGGGCTGGGGCATACGTTCTTCCCGCACAAGCCGACGTCGTCATTTCCCAGCAACCACACCATCATCATCGCCACGTTCGCCTTTGCGCTGATCTTTGATCGGCGCTGGGCGGCATGGGGCGTAGTGGCATTGTTGGGCGCGGCGGTGGTCGGCACATCGCGCGTATACCTGGGCGTGCATTTCCCGCTGGATATCGTGGGCGGGCTGATCCTGGCGCCCGTCGCGGCGGCCATCGCGGTTCCGGTGTGGAACCGCATTGGCGCGCCGTTGACGTTGGTGGCGCAAGGCATCTATCGCAAAGTGCTGGCGCTGCCGATTGCGCGCGGCTGGATACGCGCGTAGATCAGCATCCGTAGCGCGCCATCAATTGATGGCTACCTTGGCGTCCTTGACCAGCTTGGCGTAGTTCTCGGTGTCGGCGCCGATGCGCGCACGCATCTGGTCCGGCGTATCGCCAATCGGCACCGCGCCAATCTCCGCCATGCGGCGCGAGAAATCCGGCGACTTGATGATCTTCACCATCTCGGCATTCAGCCGCGCCACCACCTCTTTGGGCGCGGCGGCCGGGGCCAGCACGCCAAACCACGTCCCCATGTTGAACGGCTTGATGCCCGCCTCTTCCATCGTCGGCACGTCCGGCAAGGCCGCCGAACGCTGATTGGTCGTGACCGCCAGCGCGCGCAACTTGCCGCTCTGGATATGCGCCAGCACGGGCGTGATGGTGTCGAACGACATATCGATCTGGCCGCCCAGCAGATCCGTCGTCAATGGCCCGCTGCCCTTGTACGGCACATGCAGCAGCTTCACCTGCCCTTCCTGTTCAAACTGCGCGCCGATCAGATGCTGGCCGGTGCCCATGCCGTTTGATCCATAGGTGAGCTTGCCCGGCGCGGCTTTCGCCAAGGCCAGCAGCCCTTGCACGGTCTTGGCGTCCAGCTTCGGGTTGACGACCAGCACGTTGGGCACAAGCGCCACCGTCGTCACCGGCGCAAAGTCTTTCTGGAAGTCGTAGTGCAGGCTTTTGTACACGCTGGTGGCGATGGTGTGATGCACCGCGCCCATCAGCAAGGTGTAGCCGTCGGGCGCCGCCTTGGCGACGTAGTCCGCACCCAAGGTCGAGCCCGCGCCGGGTTTGTTTTCCACCACCACCGGCTGGCCCAGGCTCTTGGCCAGTTCCTGCCCCAGCGCGCGCGCCAGCACGTCGGTGGTGCCGCCCGCCGGGAACGGCACGACCAGGCTGATTGGCCGGGACGGGTACGACTGGGCCATGGCCCCGCCCGCCAGCGGCAGGCTTAACACGCAGGCAACCGCCCACGTGCGCACGCGGAAAATTCGCTTGAACATGCTTGTCTCCTTGGGATACGAATGAACTTCGCTTCTTGTTCTATGGCCGGAATTGCGCTGCGGGTCTGATGCCCGCAGTCAAGCATTCCGGTGGTCTTGCCAACCCGCCTGCTACGCCGCCTTCACCTGCTTGCCCGCCGTCAACAGCGCGCACACCGCCTCGGTCACCGCATCGGTCGTGGCGTTGCCGCCCAGGTCGCGCGTATGCAGCGCGGGCGTGGCAGTCACTTGTTCGATGGCCTGCATCAAGCGCGCTGCGGCGTCGTGTTCACCCAGATGCTCCAGCAGCATCACCACCGACCAGAACGTGCCGACGGGATTCGCCAGGCCCTTGCCCATGATGTCGAAGGCAGAGCCGTGGATGGGTTCAAACATGGACGGATAGCGGCGCTCGGGGTCGATGTTGCCGGTGGGCGCAATACCCAGGCTGCCGGCCAGCGCAGCGGCCAGATCGCTCAGGATGTCGGCGTGCAGGTTGGTGGCGACGATGGTGTCCAGTGACGCCGGCTTGTTGACCATGCGCGCGGTGGCGGCGTCAACCAGTTCCTTGTCCCACGTCACGTCCGGGAATTCGCGGCTGACTTGCAGCGCGATCTCGTCCCACATCACCATGGCGTGGCGTTGCGCGTTGGATTTCGTGACGACGGTCAGCAACTTGCGCGGACGCGATTGCGCCAGCTTGAAGGCAAAGCGCAGAATGCGTTCGACGCCCGCACGCGTCATGATCGACACGTCGGTGGCGGCTTCGATAGGGTGGCCCTGGTGCACGCGCCCGCCCACGCCCGAATACTCACCTTCCGAATTTTCGCGCACGATCACCCAGTTCAGTTGTTCAGGCGTGCAGCGTTTCAGCGGCGCATCAATGCCGGGCAGGATGCGCGTGGGGCGCACGTTGGCGTACTGGTCAAAGCCCTGGCAGATCTTCAGGCGCAGGCCCCACAGCGTGATGTGGTCGGCAATGTCGGGGTCACCCGCCGAGCCGAACAGAATGGCGTCTTTGTCGCGCAGCGCGTCCAGCCCATCGGCCGGCATCATCACGCCGTGCTGGCGGTAGTAGTCGCCGCCCCAGTCGAAGTTCTGGAATTCAAAGTGCAGGCCGCCCGCTTGCGCCAGGGCCTGCATGATGCGCTGGCCGGCCGGAATGACTTCCTTGCCGATGCCGTCGCCGGGAATGGTTGCGATCCGATAGGTTTTCATGGGCCGACAGGTTCCTTGCTGATAAGGGTCTGTCGGCAATGTACCGAGCGCTGCGCGCCGTGCGCGCAGCGCCATTCACAACATCTTCAACTTCAGGTTGAAGATCGGCTCGCTGCGATCAGCAGCGGCTCACGTTCAGGTTGTTGATCAAGTTGTTGAAGTTCTGGCGCAGGCTGTAGGCGTCGTCCACGATCGTGGGGCGCAAGCTCTTGAACGCGCCCGTGCGTTCGGCGTCTTGCTTGTAGCGTCCGCTGTCGGTGTTCTCCAGCACTTTGCGCCCCGCCGCCAGCAGGGAATTGGCCTTCATCATCGTGCTTGCGCAACCCTTGGGATCGGCTTCGCGGGTCTTCTTGTCAAAGCCCAGCGCCATTTCATTCAGCTTGTCCAGCTGCTGCGTGAACGCCTCTTTCTTGTCGCCCAGGCCGGTGCCGTCGAAAATGCCGGTCGCCTGATCCAGCGTGGATTTGGCGTAATACACCATGCCGGCGCGGTAATACGCCACGGTGTCTTTCTTGGCCTTCTCGAACGCTTCCTTGGTGTTGGCCGTGTCCTTCACCGAGATGCCGTGATAGAACGCGCTCTCGGCCTTCGCGACAGCGGTCAGCGCCGACACATAGGCAGGGCTTTTTTCACGCGCCAGCGCGCCGTTATCCGACACATAGGTCTTGGCGGCCGCGTAGTTTTGCAGCTCGGTGCTCAGCGGGGCCAGCGTGCCCAGCGCTTGCGAGAAATCCTTGGCGGCGGCGTCGATTTCGGGAATGGCGGGTTTCATCGCCAGCGCCTTGTCCAGCTTTTCCTTGGTGCGCAACACCATGATGTCATTGCCGATGACGTAGTCCTTCACGGGCTTCTTGTCGGCCAGCTTGGGCACCATGTACTGCTCGTACTGGGACAGCGTTTCGTCAAACGACTGCGTGATGCCGTTGGCCGCATCAACGTACTGGTTGTACTTGACGATCTCGGCCTGGGCGGTGCTGGCTTCGGGAGCCTTCGCGTCCTGCTTGGCGGTGTCATCGCCGCACGCGGCGAGCATCAACGTAGCGGCTAGAAGGGCGGACATGCACAATGGGCGCGACATAAACATCTGTTCTCCATAAAAGGGAACGCATCATATGCCCGGGCATCCGCCAACACGCTACAAAGTCATTCTGGCCTGTCACAATTGTTTTCAATACGCGACCACTTCTGTTCATGGTCGAGCAACCAGCGCTTGCGATGCAGTCCCCCACCATAGCCGGTCAGCGACGCGTTCGCGCCCACGACACGATGGCACGGCACCACAATGCCAATCGGATTCGCGCCGTTGGCCAGCCCCACGGCGCGCACAGCGGTCGGACGCGCAATGCGTTGCGCCAGGCCGCTGTAGCTGATGGGCGCGCCACCCGCGATGCCGCGCAACGCCTGCCACACCTGCCGTTGGAAGTCCGTGCCGCCGGTGGCGACATCCAGCGTGTCGATAGCGTGCACGTCCCCGTCGAAGTACGTCTGAAGCGCCCGGGTCGCGGGAGATGCGTGCGCGGCGTCATGCAATGTGATGGCCGCGTTGCCGTACTGCCGGCGCAGCAGCGTGTGCATGCGCGATTCAAAATCCTGCCAGTCCACCGCGCGCAGGCGCTGTTGTGCATCGGTCAGCACCAGCATCAGGCCGATGGGCGTCGGCACGCGTTCAAGAGTGAAGTGATGAGTCGTGGCGTTCATGGAAAGCTCCATTGGCTGCAAAGGCATGCGGCCACTATAAGGGCGGGTTCCGGCGGCCTGCTGGCGGTTTTCGGACAGCAATGTCAGGCCAACAACGGTGTCCGAAAACCGCTAGATTTCCTTCAATGCGCAGCGCTAGCATGGCGGCATGAACCTTGACCACGACGCCTGCTACCGCGCCATCAGCGTGCGCGACGCCCGTTACGACGGCCGCTTCTTCACCGCCGTGAAGACGACGGGCATCTATTGCCGCCCCGTCTGCCCGGCGCGCACGCCGCTGTCCAAGAACGTCTCTTTCTTCGGCACCGCCGCCGCGGCGCAAGAGGCGGGCTTTCACCCCTGCCTGCGCTGCCGGCCCGAGACCGCACCCGAGCTCGGCCCCGCGCCCGACTTGCCCGACGGCGTGGCGCGCGCCTTGGGGCTGATTGAGCTGGGCGCGCTGGATGAGGCCGGCGTGGATGCGCTGGCCGCCCGGCTGGGCGTGGGCGAACGCCAGTTACGCCGCCAATTTCGCCAGCATTTGGGCGCGTCCCCCGTGGCCGTGGCGCAAACCCGGCGCGTGTTGTTGGCCAAGCAGCTGATCCACGAAACACACCTGCCCATGGCCGAAATCGCCTTCGCGTCGGGGTTTGGCAGCATCCGCCGCTTCAACGAGATCTTTCTGACTTTGTTCGACCGCACGCCGGGCGACCTGCGCCGATCCGGCAAGCCCGATGTGCCCGCCGGGCCGCGTGGCGAAATCCAGTTGCTGCTGCGCTACCGGCCGCCTTATGACTGGGAGGCCATGCTGGCGTTTCTGCGGCTGCGCGCCATTCCCGGCATTGAACGCATCGATGGCAGCCGCTATACGCGCACGATCAGTCTGGACGGCATGCAAGGCACAGTCAGCGTGCAACCCGGCACCGGCAACGCGCTGCAAGCGACCGTGCGCTTTCCGCGCCTGCATGCGCTGCCGGCCATCATCGCGCGCTTGCGCCGCGTGTTTGATCTGGGCAGCGACCCGGTCGCGCTGGCCGCGCAGTTTTCGCACGACCCGGTCATGGCGGCGCTGATCGCCGCGCGCCCTGGCCTGCGCGTGCCGGGCGCGTGGGATGGCTTCGAACTCGCCATGCGCGCCGTGCTGGGCCAACAGATCACGGTGACCGCCGCGATTCGGCTGGCGGGAAAATTGGTGGCTGCACATGGCGACGCCATGGCCCAGCCGGAAGACGGTTTGACCCATGTGTTCCCCACTCCCGAGGCCGTGGCCCCGGCGGAGCTGGCTGTGCTGGGCATGCCGCGCAGCCGTGCCGCCACGTTGTCAGCGGTGGCCGCCGCCGCGGTAGCCGACCCGCATTTGTTTGACGCCGGCAGCAGCCTGGACGACGCGGTCAAACGCCTGCGCGCGATACGCGGCATCGGCGAATGGACGGCGCAATACATCGCCTTGCGCTGCCTGCGCGAGCCGGATGCGTTTCCCAGCGCCGACATCGGCCTGATCCGCGCGCTGGAGAAATTGGAATCGCGCGCGTACACGCCCGCGCAATTGCTGGCGCGTGCGGAGTCGTGGCGGCCGTGGCGCGCGTATGCTGCGCAGCATCTGTGGTCGGCGGGCTGAGCGCTAACAGGGGCGGAGAGATCGGCGGCGTCATAGGCCGCGCCATGGGCCGCGCTAGGGGCCGCGCTAGGGATCGCGCTAGGGATCGCGCTATGGATCGCTACCAGCGCGCGTCCGCGTCCTGCTGGAAGTAGTTGACGAGAAAATCCACGAAGACGCGGACCTTGGCCGACAGGTGATGCCGTTCCGGAAACACGGCATAGATATCCGCTTGTGGCAGCGCATAGTCTTCCAGCACGCGCACCAGCCGGCCGCTGCGCAGATAGCGCGCCAGGTCCCACTCGGCGCGCTGCAAGATGCCCAGCCCCGCCAGGCCCCACGTCAGCGTCACTTCACCATCGTTGCTGCTCAAGGCCCCGCGCACCTTCACGGTTTCGCTGCGGCGTCCCTTGGTGAAGCGCCACAAGCTGTAGGCGTCTTCGTTCTGCCGCAACACGATGCATTGATGCCGCGTCAGGTCGTGCGGGGTGACCGGCACACCATGGGTCTTCAGATAACTGGGGGATGCGCACACCAAACGGCGGTTCGGCGCAATCTTGCGGGCGATCAAGCGGGTGTCGGGCTGATCACCAAAGCGCACCGCCACGTCGAAGGCGTCTTGCACGAAGTCCGCAGGGCTGTCAGTCAGTTGCAGTTGCAGCGAGACGTCGGGGTAAAGCTTCGCGAAGTCAGCAATCGCGGGCGCGATGTAGCTGCGGCCAAAACCCAGCGGCGCGTTGACTTTGAGCCGGCCGCGCGGGCTGTCCTGGCGGCTGGCGATAAGCTGATCAAGGTCTTCGATTTCACCCAGAATGCGGCGGGCGCTTTCCAGGTAGACCTCGCCTTCGGCAGTGAGGCTCAGCCGTCGCGTGCTGCGGTTGAACAGCCGCACGCCCAGGCGCGCTTCGATCTGCGCCAGCCGCTTGCTGACGGCTGCCGGGGTCACGTCCAGCTGGCGGGCGGCGGCGGACATGCCGCCGGCGCGCGCCAGTTCCACCACCAGTTGCAGTTCGCTGGAATGCCCCATGGCGGCGGGCCGGGGATTAGTCGCGGAAGTTTTCGAACTGCAAGGGCAGGTCGACGTCGGTCTTCTTCAACAGCGCAATGGCGGTTTGGAGATCATCGCGCTTCTTGCCGGTGATGCGCAGCTTGTCGCCGTTGATCTGCGATTCCACCTTGAGCTTGGCGTTCTTGATGGCGGCGATGAGCTTCTTGGCCACCGGCTGCTCGATGCCCTGCTTGATGGTGACCTTCTGGCGCGCGCCGCCCAGGTTTTCCAAGGGGTCGGCCACGTCCAGGCAGCGCACGTCGATGCCGCGCGCCGACAGGCGGCCGCGCAAGATGTCGAGCATCTGCTTCAATTGGAACGCGCTGGAGGCAACCTGGGTCACGACAAAACCTTCCAGTTCGAACTTGGCGTCGGTGCCTTTGAAGTCGAAGCGGGTGGCCAGTTCGCGGTTGGCTTGGTCGATGGCGTTGCTGAGTTCGTGTTTGTCGACTTCGGAGACGACGTCAAAAGTAGGCATGACACGGGTCCTGTAGGGGGATGAATGAAATAGGCGAAACCATAAGTTCGCCTATTTTACCGACCCGGCGGGCGCGTGCGGTTGCCTGCCGCGTTATGACGTCAGCACCAGCAGCCGGCCCGATTGCAGCGGATGCGGAATCACTTGCGCGTCAATGCCGTAAGCCAGGTACAGATTGGCGGGCGTCAGCACCTGCTCGGGCGTGCCCAGCGCCGTGGTGGCGCCGCCGCTAAGCAGCAGCAGGCGGTCGCACCAGCGCGCGGCCAGATTCATGTCGTGCAGAATCACCAGTACGCCCGTATTGCCGGCATGCGCCAATTCCCAGGCGCGGCGCAGCAGGTCGGTCTGGTGCTTCGGGTCCAGGCTGGCGGTGGGCTCGTCCAGCAGCAGGTAGCGCGCCTCGCCCGCTTGCCGCGCGGCATGGCACTGCACCAGCACGCGCGCAAACTGCACGCGCTGCTGTTCGCCGCCCGACAATTCGGGATAGCGGCGTCCGGCCAGATGGGCGGCATCGGCCAGCGACAATGCTTGGGCGACCAACGCATCGACGGCGGCGGGCGGCAGTTCCGGAAACGGATAGGCGCCCATGGCGACCACTTCATTCACATCCAGGTCAAAGGTCAGCCCGGGCTTTTGCGGCAGCACGGCGCGCTGGCGCGCCTGCTCCCGAAACGGCATGCCCGCTAGCAGCTCGCCGCCCAGATGCACCTGCCCCGAATCGGGTGACAGCTCGGCCGCCAGCGCGCTGAGCAACGTGGACTTGCCTGCGCCATTAGCGCCCAGCAAACCGACGACTTCGCCTGGGCGGACCTCAAGCGATATCTGGGTAAGAATGCGTTTGCCGCCCCGCGACAACGTCAGGTTCTGTGCGGCAAGCATCAGCCTATCCTCCGGCCCCGGGCCAACAGCCACAGGAAAAACGGGCCGCCCACCAAGCCCGTCACCAAACCAATCGGCAATTCAGCTGGCACGACGACGGTACGCGCCGCCCAATCCGCCAGCACCAGCGCCAAACCGCCCGCAATGACGGTGGCCGGCAACAGCCAGCGGTGGTTCGCGCCCAGCGTCATGCGCACCAGATGCGGCACCACCAGCCCGACGAAGACGATGGTGCCCGTTGCTGCGACCAGCGGCCCGACAATCAGCGCGCTGGCCAGCACCAGCCGCGCCCGCACGCGCGCAAGCGAATAGCCCAGATGCTGGGCCTCGCGGTCACCCAGCAGCAGGGCGTTCATCACGCGCCACTGGCTGATCAGCCAGGCGCTCATCAGCAATACCCAAGGGCCAAGGAACGCCAGCATTTTCCAGTTTGCGCCGCCCAGGCTGCCCATGTTCCAGAAGGTCAGGTCGCGCAGCTGCGCATCGGTCGCAACGAACGTGAACAGGCCGATCAGGCTGAACGACATCGCCGTGATGGCCACGCCGGCCAGCAGCAACCCGGCCACGCCTGGCACGCGCCGGCCCACGGCGTACGCGCACATCGTCGCAATCAGACTACCGGCGAAGGCCGATGGCGCGGTGATCCAGAAGCCGCCCGAGGTCAGCACAATAGCGGCCACCGCCCCCAGCGCGCCGCCCGCCGAAATACCGATCAAGCCGGGTTCGGCCAGCGGGTTGCGAAACAGCGCCTGCATGGCCGCGCCCGATATCGCCAGCCCCGCCCCCGTCACCACGGCGAACAGCACGCGCGGCAGGCGGATGTCGATCAGCACGTTGCGCCATAGCGCGTTGTCGGGTGTGGGCGCGCCCCACAACAGCGACGGCAGTTCGCGTAACGGAATGCTGACCGCGCCGCTGGCGGTGGCGGCCAACATCGCCAGCGCCAACGCCGCCGTCAACAGCCCCAATGCCAAGGGCGCGCTAACGCGCCATGACATTCGCGACCTCCTGCTTAAGCTGGGTCAGCGCCAACGGCAGGCGCGGCCCCATGCCCAGAATCAGCAGGTCATCCATGACCACCACGCGGCGCTTGGCCGCCGCCTGCGTCGAGGCGATGCCGGGCAGGCTGAGGAATTTCTCCATGCCGCCGCCCGCCTCCAAGGACGCCTGCGTCACCACGATCAGGTCGGGCGCCAGCGCGCCCATGGCCTCGGCTGACAAGGGCTTGTAGCCCTGCTGGTCGTGCAACACGTTATCCAAGCCCGCCAACTGCATGACTTCGTTGGCGGCCGTGTCGCGGCCTGCGCCTTGCGGCGAACCCGTGCGGTTGATCAGCAACAGCGCCCGCGCGCGCGTGGCCGGAATGGCCTCGGCGCGCGCGAGTTCTTGCGTCACGTCTTCGACCATGCGCTCGCCGGCCGCCGCCACGCCCAATGCGCCGGCAATGGCGCGGATGCGCGACTTCAGGGAATCCACCGATGGCGCGTCCGACACCGTGACAACGCGCACGCCCACGCCCGCCAGCCGCTTGAGCGCCTCGGGCGGGCCGGCCTGCTCTGACGCCAACACCAGATCTGGCTTAAGCGACAACACGCCTTCGACCGGCACGGCGCGGTAATAGCCCACGCGCGGCAGCTTGGTGGCGGCTTCGGGGTACAGGCTGGACTGATCATCCCCCACCAGCCTGTCGCCCTGCCCCAAGCCATAGACGATTTCCGTCACGCTGCCGCCCAGCGTCACCACCCGGCTGGGTTCGGCGGCGTGCACACTTGCCGCCATCGCCCAGCCCAACGCAATTGCCAACCATTTTTTCATCGCAGATTCCCGAAGATTTCTCAGGCCGCCAGCGGCGCGTCGCACAAGCTGACCATCAGCTCGCGCCAACCGGCAAGCTCCGGCTTGCCCGGTTTGCGCTCGCCGAAGAACTGCACGATCAAGTCGCCGTTGGCCGCGTAGACCTCAAGCGACGTCACCCAGCCATCGGACGTGGGCTTGTTCACCACCCAGGCCGAGGCGATGGCGGTGGTGTCCAGGTGCAGGTTGAACGTCGGGTCGAGCACGTTGAACCAAGGGCCGGTGCGGCGCAACTGCTCAACGGGGCCGGTGTGAATCTGGATCATGCCGCGGTTGCCCACGAAGCACATGATGGACAGGCCCGACTCCGCCGCCGATTGCAGCATGCGTTCAACGGCGTCCGCCGGCACCGGCTGCGCCAGGTCTTCACCGGCCGCAGCCAGCGCCGCCAGGCGCGACACCTTGAACTTGCGCAGCAGCGGGAAGAATTCGTGCGTGTCCTTCATACCGAGCCACGCCTCGCGCCATGCAGCGGCGTCGCCGACGTGATCGGCGTCGGTGGCGGGGGCATACGCGGTGGACTCGGGCCATTGCGCGTCGCCCGCAAACTTTGCGACCAGCGCATCGTAGGCGGCCGCATCGGTGGCGTCGGTGCGGTAGACCTTGTGCACGGCCACGCCCGCGGCATCAAAGAATTGCAGGCTGTGGCGGCCGTCTTGCTCAACCGCCCACGCTGATTTCCATGCAGTGAAGAACACGCGCAGATCAATGTCGGGCCCCAACACAATGCCCACCGGGCCGTCGGCCTGGATGTCCAGGTAAGCGCCATGGCGCTCGTGCACGCACCAGTCGTTGCGCGTCAACGCCATCACTTCGCCCAACGTGCCCAGCTCGCGGAAAATTTCTTGCGGCGTGCCATGCAGCGCCGTGGACTTCACACCGGCACAGCCCGCGGCAATCCACTCCGCTTCGGACACGCCCAGCGCCTGCGCCAGATTGCGCGCACGCAGATTCGGTTGCGTCGAGGCCAGCGCGTCGTTGCGGGTGCGCAGGGCTTCAGCGCGGCTGTTGAAATCAAGATTCGTCATCGTAGGCCTCCGGCCAATGGGTTCTTCAGTGAAGCCGCCGCCGGCCCCGGAACTTATCCGGGCGGCGGCGGCGCGAGATCAATACTGGTAGGTCAGCGACACGCGCACGCTGCGCCCCGGCTCGGTGTACCAATCCACCGTGCGCGGCAGCGCGATCGAGCCTGCGGTCGGCACGTTGATGGCCTCCCAGTACTTCTTGTCGAACAGGTTGAACACGCCAGCCTGCACTTGCAGCCCCTTCACCGCGGCGGGGCGCCAATAGCCCATCACGTCCACGACACCATAGCCCGGTGCCTGGAAGTCGGCATAGCCGGCGGCCGGCGGGCCATCGGGGTACTCAACCTTGTCACGCTTCAAGGCGGTGGTGAGCATGGCGTCCACGCCCCACACATCGCGGCTGTAACCCACGCCCAGCACGGCTTTCAGCGGCGCCACCGAATTCAGGTATTGCCCGGTGTTTTCATCTTTGCCCACGGCCCATGCCAGCGAGCCCCACGTGCGCCAACCCGGCGAGAACTTCCAGTGTGCGCTGGCTTCGGCGCCATAGATGCGGACCTTGGCGCGGTTCACGTTGCCGGTAATGCCCAACGGATATTGCCCCGCCCAACCGGGCTGCCACTGCGGCGAATTGGCGTCCAGCGGTTGATTGCTATCGATAAAGTTCTGATAACGATTATCAAAGAACGATACCGCAGCACCCAGGTCGTCGGAACCGATCTTGGCGCCCAATTCCCAGCCCTTGCTGGTTTCCGGCTTCAGGTACGGATTGCCCACGCGCAGATAGGTGCCTGGGCCGCCGTAGTTGGTGTAGAGCTGGCTGGCGCTGGGGGCCTTGAAGCCGTAGGCATACTGGGCGTAGACGCTCAGTGATTCCATGGCCTTCCACGTGCCAAGCAGCTTGGGCGAGAAGCGGCTGCCGCTGTTGGACGGCGGCAAGGCGCCTGCGTTGGGATTGCTTTCGTAGCTGGCGGTGGACTGCGGCTTTTGCTCGTAGTGGTCGTAGCGCAGCGCCGGCGTCAGCGTGTAGCGGCCGTCGGCAAAACTGAATTCGTCTTGCACCCACAACGCCCATTGGTTGCCCTTGGACTCCGGCACGTCGGCCTGGTTGGTGTGCAGCATGTCGCAAGCGCGCGGGCCCATCCGTGCGGGCAAGCCTGGCGGTATGACGGGGCAGTTGTCATAGCCGGTGGAGTTCTGCTCGGTCTTGTTGCCGTACCACTCGCCGCCCACCGTCCACAACTGCGACACGGACTCGCCACCCAGCCGCTTGGTCAGTTCGCCGTTCACGCCGAACAAAGTCTGTTGAATGGAATTACTGCGGCCGTAGGGTCCGCTGGGATAGCCGTACTTGAAGGGATCGCCAGGAATCGCATAAGCGCGCGAATCCACGCTGCGCACGCCATCCAGCGCGTTGTCCAGCCGCAGCCGCGTCCAGTAGACGACGGCGGTGGCGGTGTCGATCAGGCCGCCTTCGCTGGGCGCCTTGTACGAATAGTCGAACGACACGCGCTCGCGCTCGGTTTCTTTCTTCGTGCTGTTTTCGCCGTACAGGTAGGACGTGCCAGCACCCTGTTCGTACATGTTGTCGATGTCGGCGCGGCGCTTGAAGTATTCGCCCGTCAGGCCAAAGCGGTGGCCGCCGTCGGCGCGCTGCTGCAACTTCAACAGGAAGCTTTGCTGGTCGTAGTCTTCGGGGCTGGGCTGGCTGCGCTTGGGGCCATAGCCGCCCACGTCGCCACGGTTGTCCAGGTCGTGCCCGTTGCGCACGCCCGCTTGTACCAGCCAGAACGTATTGCTGTGAATCTGGCCCGCCAGCGCTGCGTTCGTGCCCCAGCTGGCGTCCGCGGAATCGTAGTCGGTCTTGGCGAGTGCGCCGAACGTCTTGCCGTCGGTCAGCAGGTCGGACGGGTCCAGCGTATACAGGTCGGCAATGCCCGAGATGGCGCCGGAGCCACCGCCCGTCGCATCCGCGCCGCGCACGATGTCCAGCCGCGACAGGCTGTTGAAGTCCACGGATTCCAGGCCGCCCTTCACGCCGCGCGCGCCATCATCCAGCCACGGCAGGCGGATGCCATCCACGCGGGTCAGCACGCGGTCTTGATCCAGGCCGCGGATGTTGATGCTGTTGTTTGACCGGTTGAAGCTCACGCCGGGTTCGGCGCGCTTGCCCAGGTCGCTCCAGTTGCGGATTTGCAGATCGTCCAAGCGCTTGCGGTCGGTGCTGGTTTCCCAAGCGGGCGTCACGACCGCGCCCTCGCCTTCCACTTTCACCGGCGCCAGCTGCGTCACGCCCGGCTGCGGCGCGGCTTGCAGAACGAACACGCCGGCGCTGCGCTGTTGCACCGCTAGGCCGCTGCCATCGAGCAAGCGCGTAAAGCCCTCGCCCACCGAGTACGTGCCATCCAGCCCCGCCGTGCGGCGCTGGCCCACCAGCCGGGCGTCGAACAGAATCGTCACGCCCGCGCTGTCGGCAAAGCGCGGCAGGGCTTCCGCCAGCGTGCCGGCCGGAATGCGATAGCTGCGCGCCGCGCCCTGGCTGGCCGCTTGTGCGCTGGGCGAAGCCTGCGCCTGCGCCACCGCAAGCGGCAGCATCGCGGCGGAGACGGCGGCAAGCGCCAGCGCGGCATGCACCGCGCCGTTCAGGCGGGTCAAGCGGGGCGGCGCGTCCGGGGGGGGTGGGGAGCCGCTTGCGCGGCCGGCGGGGAGATAAGCCATGGTCGTCCTTTCGATCCAACGGGTATCGGCATTCGTTTGCCTATACAGACCATGACCCTCGTGATTCGCGAATCGGACAGCTTCGATGCCGGTTTTTTGTAACGGCGAAAAAATCATGCCGCTGACGCGCGCGGCCCGATGGTGACCCAGTACGGCGTGCGGGTGCGCACTTGCACCGGCAAGGTGGCGGGCAAGGCCGCCAGCACCGCGTCGGTATCGCTTAGCTGGAATGCGCCCGAGATGCGCAGGTGCGCAATCTCGGGGTCGCAGCGCAGGACGCCCGGGCGATAACGCCCAAGCTCAGACGCGAACGCATCCAGGCGGAGTTGATTGGCGTAGAGCACCCCGCGCATCCAGTCGCTGGCGTGCGGGTCAGCGGGCGCCGCGTCCGAGACACCGGCCGCGGTCAAACTGCCCTGCTCGCCCGCCGACAGGCTCAGCATGCGCCCGGGGTGCGCGCCGCTTGCAAGGCGAACCTGCCCTTCTTGGACGCTGACGTGGCATTGCCCACCCATTTGCCGGACGCAGAAACGCGACGGCGGGGCTTCAATGTCGCCCAGGCTCGTGCGCACGACGAAGGGCCGCGGATGCAGCGATGCCTCGGCCACGGCGTGGACGGCGATCTCACCCGAGCGCAGGCGCACCAGCCGCGTCGTCGCGTCAAACGCCACATCCACCGCGCTGCCGGTATTCAGGTGCAAAGACGATCCATCGGCCAGCATCACGTCGCGCCGTTCGCCGGCCGCGCTGCGATAGTCGGCGGTCCAGTTCAACGGGTCTGCGCGCCAGGCGGCCCAGCCCACCGGGCCTGCCACCACTAGCGCCACCAACGCCTTCAAGGCCGCGCGGCGCTGCGTCAGTTCGGGCCGGTTCAGCGTCGCCATGCCAAGCGCCGTGGGGATCAGGCCGAAGCGTTCATTCACGCGTTGCGCGCGCTGCCAGGCGGTTTCGTGTTCGGCCTTGCTGGCGCGCCATTGGTCGCAGGCATGCACGTCGGCATCGGTTGCGCGGCCGGAACTCAGCCGCAACAGCCAACGCGCGGCAACGCGCGCCACATTGCGTTCAACGGCGGGCAGCTCGCCCGTCTGCGTGCTCACGTCACCGCCATGATGCATTGCTCGAACCCCCGGGCGATGTAGCGGTGCACCGACCGCAACGACACGTTCAGCCGCTGCGCGATTTCGCCATGGCTCAGGCCTTCCAGCTGCGCCATCAGAAACGCCTGACGCGCGGGCAAGGTCAAGCCCGCCAGCATCTCGTCGATTTCCTGCAAGGTTTCCAGAATGATCAGCCGTTGCTCGGCCGACGGCGCCACCGCTTCGGGCATCAGCGCCAGCGCTTCCAGATACGCGTTTTCGACCGAACGGCGGCGATGGTGATTCATCAGCAGCCGTTTGGCGATCGTTGTCAGGTAGGCGCGCGGTTCACGCAGCGCGTCCAGCTCGTGGCGATGGCGCAGCACCCGCACGAACGTGTCCTGGGCCAGGTCCGCCGCGTCGAAGGGGTTGCCGAGTTTGGCGCGCAACCAGTTATGAAGCCACCCATGGTGGCTTCGGTACAAAAGTTGCACGGTGTCGCCTGAAGCGAGCACAGGGTTAGACACGACAGGCTCCCGGAACGCAAAAATACAAATAGCAATCAATCTCATTCTAAATGCAAAACCATGATTCTGGTCAAGTCCGCGCGGGATTGTGTTGCGGCGATATCATGGGGACAGACCGGCCGCAATCCGCGGCCATTCACTACCCGGACCTCGCCATGTTCTATAGCGTCTTGAAATTCATCCACGTGATCGCCGTGATCCTGTGGGTTGGCGGCATGCTGTTCGCGCACTGTTTCCTGCGGCCGGCGGCCGCGAAGTTGGACCCGCCCGTGCGCTTGAAGCTGATGGCGTCCGTGCTTGGCCCCTTTCTGAACGCCGTGCTGGTGGCCATCGTGCTGATCCTGCTGACCGGCATGTCGATGATCGGACAAGCAGGCAGCATGGCCACACAATCTGGCGGCACGTTCTTCATGCCGCGCAGCTGGACGCTGATGGCCGGTGGCGGCATCGTGATGATGGTGATCTTCGGCCACATCCGCTTTGCGCTGTACAAGCGCCTGGCCGCCGCGGTGGCCGCGTCTGATTGGCCCAAAGGCGGCCAGGCCATGGCCGGCATCCGCCGCTGGGTGGGCGTGAACCTGATCCTGGGCATCGCCATCGTGGCGATCGCCTTCCTGGCCTAGCCGGATACCAGCCGCGCCGGCCAGCTATCGGCCAAGTGGCGGCTGGTATCGGAATTCTTTTGACTGGTGCAATACCCCGTACATCCGCGGCACCCACACTGCGGATGACTCTCGCGGGTCACGTCAACAACGATAAGGGATTCCCCATGATCAAACGTGCATTGCACCTGGCCGCCCTCGGCCTGTTCGCCACCTCGTTCGCCGCCCACGCCGCCGCGCCTATCGACAACAGCGCCCTGGAAAAACCCGAGTTCCGCGCCCACAAGGCGACCTATGGCGTGGTCTACCGCCTGCCGCAAGACGTCAACGCCGTGCTGGACGCCAAGATCAACGGCACGCTCAAGCAAGACCTGTTGGCGCTGGGCCTGAAGACCGAGGCCGAAACGCCCAACATGCCGCACGTGACCGTGATGCACCTGCACAGCGCCGACCCGGAAACGCCCGCCCGCATGCTGAAGGCGCTGCCCAAGCCGCCCGCCCCGTTGCAGGTGACGCTGAAAACCTTCTACCCGACCGAAGCCGCCAAGGGCGCGGGCCATCCGTGGTGGCTGGACCTGGGCGTCGTCAAAAGCGGCCAGGGTTTTGAAGACATGATGCGCTACAACACCGTGACCACCGCGGCGCTGGCCCCCTTGCGCGACGGCCCTCTGCCGCGCGTGACCGGCCCCGTCTACGCCAAAATGGGCGACGCGGGCAAGGACCTGGTCAAGACGATGGGTGTCAGCGGCGTGAACATCATGCAGGACGGCAAAGAGGTGCGCGCCCACAACCCGCACACCACGCTCGTCTACAGCATGGCGATGTACGACACCCGCCTGCAAGACGCCATGAAGCAGGAGTCCGACAAGTTCAACGCCGTGCTGCCTGAAGGCATCAACACCACCTTCAAGGACGTGTCCATCGTCGAGATCGGCTTTGCCGGCAACGTCGTGCGTGAGATCTACCGCGTCAGCCTGGAAGACGGCTCGGCCATTGATGTGGCCACCGGCAAGAAGGTCGGCGGCTAACGTCCCCGGGCGCGGGCGAGGCGCACGGCTTCCCGTCAGCTGCCACTTTATGGCAGCATTGCGCGAATCCTCTCTCTGACTGCACGGGCGCTGTCCGCCCGCCCCGCCCCATGTCCCGCACTGAACGTCTCCTGGACTTGCTCCAGACCTTGCGCCGCCACCGCCTGCCCGTCAGCGGGCAGCGGTTGGCGACGGAAATGGGGATCAGCCTGCGCACCCTGTATCGCGACATTGCCACGCTGCAATGCCAGGGCGCTGAAATCGAGGGCGAGCCGGGCGTGGGCTATGTGCTGCGGCCCGGCTTCATGCTGCCGCCGCTGATGTTCAGCACGGAAGAGATCGAAGCGCTGGTGCTGGGCACGCGCTGGGTGGCGGGCCGCACGGACGAACGGCTGGGGCTGGCGGCGCGCAATGCGCTGGCGAAGATTGGCGCCGTACTGCCGCAAGAGCTGCGCGACGAGCTGGACGCCATTCCCTTGCTGGTGGCCCCTAGCCCCTATGCAGTGATCGACCGGGTCGATGTGGCGCTGATCCGTCAGGCGATTCGCTCGGAGCTCAAGCTTGAAATCAATTATCGCGATGACAAGGGCGCGGAATCCGCGCGCGTGATCTGGCCGTTTGCGCTGGGGTTTTTCGATAGCGTGCGCATCGTCATGGCCTGGTGTGAACTACGCGGCGACTTCCGCCATTTCCGCACCGACCGCATCGCATCCCTTGCCGCCAGCGAGCGCTATCCGCGGCGCCGCCACCAGTTGTTGAAAGAGTGGCGCGCGATCAATCACGAGCCCAAGAAATGCTGATGCACACTACTGCCAAAAACTGACAGTACCCCTGCCTACCATGAGCGCATTACCCACCAGGAGCGCATCATGTCCGAATCGAACTACGTCCTTTTTTACGTCGAAAAGCCCCAAGCCAGCGCGGCGTTCTACAGTGCGTTGCTGCAACGCCAGCCGGTTGAAAACTCGCCCACGTTTGCCCTCTTTGTGCTGGACTCCGGGCTGAAGCTGGGCTTGTGGTCACGCTACACGGTGGAGCCGGCGGCGGCCGGTCGCGGCGGCGCATCCGAACTGGCCTTCTCGGTTGCCGATGCCGACTCCGTCAACCAGCGTCATCTGGAATGGAGCCTGCGCGGGCTGCCCATTCTGCAAGCGCCCACCGATATGGATTTCGGCCGCACCTTTGTGGCGCTGGACCCGGACGGGCATCGGCTGCGTGTGTTCTCGCCGGCCCCGGCCAATGCCCCCGCAGAACCCAACGAACGCGCCGCAGCCGCCTACGCCGCGTAACGCCAAGGCCGCGTAACGCCTACGCCGCGTAACGCCAACGCGGGCTTGTCCCATGGCGGACGAGCCCGCGTGTTCGATCAAGCCGCTGCTGAAAACAAGTCCGTCATGAACTGCGTGGACTTGATGCCGGTGCCTGTCAGCAGCACCACCGTGCGTTCGCGGGCGTGAATGGCGCCGCGTGCTTGCAGCACGTACAGGGCGGCGGCGGCCGTGGCGCTGGTGGGCTCTGCATACAGGCCCGAGAGCGCCAGCTTTTTCACGGCGGCCACGATATCGGCTTCCGGCACCGCCACCGTCTGGCCGCCACTGGCGCGCACCGCCTGCAATACCTCGCGCAAGCGCACGGGATGCTTGATGGCCGTGCCTTCCGCCACCGTCGGCAACACCTCGCGCGGCACCGCGCCGTCTGCGCCCGCCTGAAAACTGGCGTCCACCGGCGAACAGTTCAGCGGCTGCGCCACGAACAGCTTGGGCAGGCGGCGGATTTGCCCGGCCGCCAGCAGCTCGGCGAAACCGATGGCGCAGCCCAGCACATTGCTGCCCGCGCCCGCCGGGATGACCACGTTGTCAGGCGCCTCGAAGCCGAAGTCTTCCCACATCTCGTAGGCGATCGACTTGGTGCCTTGCAGGAAAAATGGCTGCCAGTTGTGGCTGGCGTAGAAGATAGCTTGCGACGCGCGTATGGCTTCGGTCTGCGAGTTCTCGCGCGGGCCTTCGATCAGGCGCACGTCGGCCCCGAACGCGCGTATCTGCGCCACCTTTGCCTGCGACGTATAGGCCGGCGCAAAAATGGTGACGCCCATGCCCGCCGCCGCGCCAAACGCCGCAATGGCGGCCCCGCCGTTGCCCGAGCTGTCTTCCGCCACGGCGTGGATGCCAATCTGCCGCAACCACGACAGCATCACGGCCGCGCCACGGTCCTTGAAGCTGCACGTCGGGTTGAACCATTCCAGTTTGAAATGGGGCCGCAGGCCGCCCCAGGCGCGCTCGACCATCGGCGTGCAGCCTTCCCCCATCGACACGGGCTGCGCGATATCGGCCGGCAAGGCCGCGCGATACCGCCAGATAGAACGTTCCCGCGTATCGATGTCATCGCGCGAAATACCCGGCAGCGGCGACATCATCAACGGCGTTTGCGCGTCGGAACACCAACGCGCATCGGTAATGGGATATTGGCCGCCGGTCAGCGGATCAACGTAGCAAGGCTGGGACATGATGAAGGCAACGGGGAACGGGAAAGCGCCAGTCTAGGACGGACGGGCATTCCAGCGTTGCAATATCATGTTGCGATAAACGCAACGGAAAACTCGAACGGAGAACCCGCATGGAACGAGGCGCGCTATGGGAATACCAGGTGTTTTGCGCCGTGGCCGAACGCCAGAGCTTTGTCGTGGCGGCGCGCGCGTTGGGCGCGTCACCCAGCGCCGTGACCCGCGCGGTGCAGGCGCTGGAACGCCAGGTGGGCGCACAGCTGCTATTGCGCAGCAAGAGCAGCGTGGTACTGACCCCGCAAGGTGAAAGCTATTTTCAGTCTGCGCGTGAGCTGCTGCGCCTGGAGGCGCAGGCGCGCGATGATTTGCAGGACGCGCAAGGCGGCGTGCAAGGCCGGCTGCGTTTTTCAGCGCCCGACCTGCTGGGCGTTGCCCTGCTGCCCGCCGTGTTGCGCCGCTATGCGGACGCGCACCCCGGCGTCAGCATGGACATTGTCTATACCGACAAGGGCATCGACCCCATCGCCGAAGGCCTGGACTTTGCCATACGCGGCGGCTTCCCGGCGTCCAGCGAGCTGCTGGGCGCGCGGCTTTGGCCGTATGAGCGGCTGCTGTGCGCCAGCCCCGACTACGTGCAACGCATGGGCTTGCCGCGTGAACCCGAAGAGCTGAAGCAGCATCGGTTGGTGATGCATACCGGGCCGCGCGTGCTGAAGGACTGGCATTTGCGGCAAGACAAACGCATCGTCCGCCTGCATGCCGAGCCGGCGGTGCGCGCCAGCAGCGGCAGCGGCGTGATGGCGATGGTGCTGCAAGGCATAGGCATCGCGCGGCTGGCGGATTGGGCGGCGCAACCAGAGATTGACCGCGGCGCGCTGGTGCGCGTGTGTCCGGCCTACACCGTAACGTCGGCGCAAGGCGCCGCGCCGCAGATGCATGCCGTGTACGGGTCGCGCTCGCTGCCGGCGCGCGCCCGCGCAATGCTGGCGGCCATTCGGCAAAGCATAAGCGGGCCGGGGCGTTAAGCCCCGGCCCGCTCGTTGTGCTGTCGAACTTGCTGTCGATCCGGCTGTCAGCCCCGCTGACTGCGCGTCTGCAACATCACCGTTTCGCCGCGCTTCTTGAACAGCAGGAAATACAGCGCAGCCAGAATCAGCAGGAACGGCAAGCCAAACACCAGCGTCATCTTGAACACGTTGGTGAAGTACGTCGTAACCAGAATTGCCAGCATCGCCACCGCGCCCAACAAGGTCAGCACCGGAAAGCCGGGCATCCTGAATGACAGCACCGCGCCACCCTCACGCGCCCAGCGGCGGCGGAAGAAGTAGTGCGTGATGAAGATCATCATCCACGTGAACAGCGCGCCGAACATCGAGATGGCCATCATCAGCGTGAACGCCGTGTCGGGATACAGCACCTTCAGCACCACGGCAATTGCAATGCCGCTGGTGGACAGCAGCAGCGCGTTCAACGGCGTGCCGCTACGCGTCAGGCGGCCAAACAGCGACGGCGCGTGACCGGCGCGCGACAAGCTGAACATCATGCGCGTCGTGATGTAGAGCTGGCTGTTCATGGCCGACAGCGCCGCCACCAGCACGATGAAGTTGATGACGCCCGCCGCGCCCGGAATCTCAAGCGCCAGCATCACCTTCACGAAAGGGCTGCCTTCCTTGCCCGCTTCGTTCCACGGCACAATCGCCAGAATCAGCGCCAGCGTCAGCAGATAGAAGACGACGAGCCGGACGATGGTGGCGCGAAACGCCTGTTTCACCGCGCGTTCGGGGTCTTCGGCTTCGCCCGCCGCCACCGCGATCATCTCTACGCTCAGGTAGCTGAAGATCGAAATCACGACCGCAATCCACATGCCCCACAGGCCATTCGGGAAGAAGCCGCCGTGCGACGTGTACTGCGCAACGCCATATTGCGGATTGCCCCAGACCACATACGCGCCCAGGATGATGAAGGCCACGATGGCGGTGATCTTGATCGTCGAGAACCAGTATTCGATGGTGCCAAACGCCTTGACGCTCATGGCGTTGATGACAATCAGCGCCCCCGAAAACACGCACACCCATTGCCAGCCGGGCACGTCCGGAAACCAGAAGCTCATGTACTCGGCCACCGCCGTGACTTCGGTGCCCACCGCCAGCACCACGCACGACCAGTAGGCGTAGCGCACCAGAAAGCCCGCCAGCGGGCCGATGTAGTGCTCGGCGTAGGCGCCGAATGAACCCGAGGTGGAATGCGCCACGGTCATTTCGGCCAGGCAGCCCATCAGCAACAGCGTGATCAGCCCGCCGATGGCGTAGCTGATGATCACGCTGGGGCCGGCAAAGCCGATGGCGAACTTGCTGCCCAGAAAGAGGCCCGTGCCAATGGCGCCCCCAATGGCGATCATGCTCATCTGGCCCGAGGTCAAGCGCCGCTTGAGCCCCTGTTCACGTTCGGCGATCTTGCCGAATCCTTCTTGTTTTTGCATTGTCTCCTCCTGTCCTGCGCTCTCTGTATTTATAGATATGTGGCCGATAGGGCCTGCGCGATAAGGCAACGCTTAGCCGTTCAGGTCACGGCAGACCGTTGCTTGAATTCGGGCGCGTCCCAGGCGCGGCTGTCCAGCACGTCTTTCAGGATATCCACGGCATCCCATACGTCGGCGTAGCCGAAGTACAGCGGCGTGAGGCCAAAGCGCAAGACTTCGGGCTCGCGGTAGTCGCCGATGACGCCGCGTGCGATCAGGGCCTGCATCACCTCGTAGCCATTGGGATGGCGGAAGCTGACGTGGCTGCCGCGTTCGGCGTGGTTGCGCGGCGTGACGAGCGTGAGCGGATGGCCTTCGCAACGTTCTTCGACCAGCGCGATGAACAGGTCGCCCAAGGCCAGCGACTTGCTGCGCACTTGCGCCATGTCGGCGGCGTGGGCGACGTCCAGGCCGCATTCCACCAGCGACAAGGACACGATGGGCTGCGTGCCGCACAGGTAGCGGCGGATGCCGCCCGCCGGTTCGTAGGCCACGGCCATGTCGAACGGGCGCGTGTGGCCCCACCAGCCGGACAGCGGCTGCCAGAAGTCCTTGGTGTGGCGCGGCGCCACCCAGATGAAGGCGGGCGAACCGGGGCCGCCGTTCAGATACTTATAGGTGCAGCCCACGGCAAAGTCGGCGTTGGCGCCGTTCAAATCCACCGGCACCGCGCCAGCCGCATGCGCCAGGTCCCAGATGGTCAGCGCGCCGCGCTCGTGCGCCAGGGCGGTCACGGCGGCCATGTCGTGCATCTGGCCACTGCGGTAGTTCACATGCGACAGCAGCATCACGGCGACGGAATCGTCCAGCGCCTTGTCCAGCGGCAGGTCGTCGTCGATCAGGCGCATTTCGTAGCCCTGCTCGAGCAGGTCGATCATGCCCTGGATCATGTAGAGATCGGTCGGGAAATTGTCGCGCTCGGACAGGATGACGCGGCGTGCGGGTTGCTGCTTTTGCTGAATGCGCAAGCCGGCGGCCAGCGCCTTGAAGATGTTCAGCGAGGTGGTGTCGGTGACCACCATTTCGCCTTCGCGCGCGCCCAGCAGCGCGCCCAGCTTGTCGCCCAGACGGGCGGGCAGTTCAAACCAGCCGGCCGTGTTCCAGCTGCGGATCAGGCCAGTGCCCCATTCGTTCTTGATGACGCCGGCTGCGCAGGCGGCCGCAGTCTTCGGCATGACGCCCAGGGAATTGCCGTCCAGGTAGAGCACGCCGGGCGGCAGCTCGAAGCGGTCTTTCAGGGGGGCCAGGGGGTCGTTGCGGTCGGCGGCGACGCAATCTTCGCGGGTAGTCATGCAATGCTCCTTCGGGGCAAAATTCAACAAACAGGATAGCAGCGTGGTCAGGCCTGAAAATTGCAAACCCGGGCGTGGCTTACCCTAAGTTTTCGCAGTAAATTGCTTCCATATCAAAATATTCGAATTGGATTGCACGATGCTTTTAGACGCGATTGACCAGCGCATCCTGTACCGCTTGCAGGAAAACGGGCAGCTCAGCAATCAGGATCTGGCCGAACAGGTGGCGCTGTCGCCCTCGGCCTGCCTGCGCCGCGTGCGGGCGCTGGAGGAAGCGGGGTTCATTCGCAACTACCGGGCGGTGCTGGACGCCGACAAGCTGGGCTTTGAGCTTGAGGCCATTGTGCATGTGTCACTGGACCAGTCGCGCCCGGGCTGGCACGAAGCGTTCCTGGCCGGCATCGCCGCGCATGACGAAATCACCGAGGCCAGCATCGTGACCGGCGCGTCGAACTACATCCTGACCGTGCGCACACGCAATTTATCGGCGTTTTCGCAGTTCGTGGAAGACAAGCTCAGCAAGATCGCGGGCGTGCGCGACCTGTGCTCGCATATCGTCATGCGGAAAGTGAAAGACCGCGGCGGCATGCTGCCGCTGGCCAGCTGGCGCTAAGCGGGCCTGCCCTAGGCATCAAGCCGCCGAGCCGTAGCGCAAAAACCCAAACACCGTCACGAAATGGCAGGCTGATCCGCCCATCACGAACAAATGCCAGATGCCGTGGGCATGCCGCCAGCGTTTGTCGTTGACGTAGAACAGTGTGCCAACGGTGTAGGCCACCGCGCCCGCCAGCAGCCAGGCCAACCCCGCCGAGGACAAGGCGCCCGCAATCGGCGCGGCGAACATCACGCCCAGCCAGCCCATCGCCAGATACAGCGGCAAGGCGGGCGCCGCGCCGCGCGCCCACCAGAGTTCGCGGCTGATGCCGATGGCAGCCAGCACCCAGATCGCCACGCCCATGACGCCGCCCCAGGCGTGCTGCACCGGGCCAAACGCCAGCGGCGTATACGTGCCGGCAATCAATAGGTAGATGGCGCAATGGTCGGCCTTGGCCCAGCGCGCCTTGTTCGGGCCGCGCGTGCAGTGATAGAGCACCGACGAGGCATAGACGGCAATCATCGACGCCGCGAATACGGCGCAAGAGATGATCTGGCGCGTGGCTACGTTCAGTTCGGCCGCCCGGGTGATGAGCACGCTTGAGGCGGCCACCGCCAAGGCCAGCCCCGCCAGATGCGTGGCGCCGTTGAAGCGTTCGCCTTTGTACATACGTCCTCCTTGGACACCGGCGAACCGCCGGCGTCTGCCATCTTGGGCCCGGCCTGTGACAAGCTGACGTCAGAGGCCAACACCCATGGCCGCATCTGACGTCAATGGCTCACGCCAGGCCGCAATGGCGACCGGAGGTCAGGCGATGAAATCCACCGCCGCGGGAAAACCTTCCACCGCACGCGCCGCCAGAATGGCGCGCTGCACGGCAATGGCCATGGCTTCGGCCGCCATGACGCCCAGCAGCATCACGTTGCCCGGCTTGCCGGACGTGCCGGTGCCAAGCGCGAAGATCGTGTCGCCGTCCATCATGGTGTGTATCGGGTTGATCGTGCGGGCCAGGCCGTCATGCGCCATGCCCGCAATTTTCTGCGCCTGCGCCTTCGTCAATTGCGCGTCGGTGGCCACGACGCCAATGGTGGTGTTGGTGCCGGCGCGCATCGACTTGGGCAGATCGCCCGCAAGAATGGCTGCGCGCGTGTCCAGCAGATGCTTGCCATCGGCCGTGCGTGCGCCCGCCAGGATGCGCCCGGTGGCCGGGTCCAGCACGTCGCCCACCGCGTTGACGGCAACGATGGCGCCCACCGTCACGCCCGCCACGGTCAGCGACGCGCTGCCGATGCCGCCCTTCATGGCGCGCTGCGGTCCATAAAGCTTGCCGACGGTAGCGCCCGCCCCTGCGCCGACGTTACCTTCCTTGGGCGCATCGGTGGTGGCGGATTTGCACGCCTGATAGCCCGCCGCCGCATCCGGGCGGATGGATGCATCACCCACGCCCAGATCAAACAGAATGGCCGACGGCACAATCGGCACGTGCGCCACGCCCACGTCAAAACCAATCTTCTTTTCTTCCAGATAGCGCATGACGCCGCTTGCGGCATCCAGCCCGAACGCGCTGCCGCCCGACAGCACAATGGCGTGCACCTTTTCCACCATGTTCACGGGGTTCAGCAGATCCGTTTCACGCGTGCCGGGCGCGGCCCCGCGCACATCGACGCCGCCGGTTGCGCCCGCTTCCGCAATGATGACCGTGCAGCCGGTGGGGCGGCGGGTATCGGTGTAATGGCCCACCCGCAAGCCCGACACCTGCGTGATGCTGCCCCCGCCCGGGGTCAGCCGCAAGCCGCTGGCGCCTTGTGCCGGCATCACACCCGCAAACGCCGCCGACCCTGCCGCCGCCATCATGAAAGCCCGCCTGTTCCATTGCTGTTTCACACCGATCTCCGTCCCGTTGCCGATTGAATGAAACCCCCGCCGGCTGGCCGCCAAACGAGGGCAAGTTATGACTGGCAGTTATATTTTTACTATTCCTTATGCTTTGTGGAAAAATAGGCGCGTTGATAGAGTGCGGCTACGTCTGAGGGCATTGCACATCCCCATGCTCTCAAGAATGACACCGATCATCCGTGGAGCCTTGCCATGAAACTCTTCCGCTCGTTGTTCATCGCCGGCCTTATCCAGGCCGCAGCCCTTTCCGCCGCGCACGCCCAATCGGGCCTGGACCAGATCAAGTCCGCCGGCACCTTCAAGATTGGCACCGAGGGCACGTACGCGCCCTTCACCTTCCACGACGCATCGGGCCAGCTTACCGGTTTTGACGTGGACATTGGCCGCGCCATCGCCGAACGCCTGGGCGTGAAGGCCCAATTCGTCGAAGGCAAATGGGACGGCCTCATTGCCGGCCTTGACGCCAAGCGCTATGACGCCGTGATCAACCAGGTCGGCATCACCGACGCGCGCAAAGCAAAATACGATTTTTCTGATCCGTACATCTCATCGGCCGCCGTGCTGATCGTGCGCGACGACAACACCAGCATCAAGTCGTTTGCCGATCTGAAGGGCAAGAAGTCGGCCAACACGCTGACCAGCAACTTCGGCAAGCTGGCGCAAAGCCATGGCGCGGAAGTGGTTGCGGTGCAAGGGTTCAACGAAGCCATTGATCTGTTGACGTCCGGCCGCGTGGAAGCCACGGTGAACGACAACCTGTCGTTCCTGGACTTCAAGAAGCAAAAGCCCAACGCCAAAGTCAAAATCGCCGCCACTGACAAGACTGCTGAATTCAGCAATTCGGGCGTGCTGATCCGCAAGGGCAACCCCGAGCTGCAAGCGGCCATCAACAAGGCGCTGGCCGACATCAAGGCCGACGGCACCTACAAGACGATTTCGGTCAAATACTTCGGCACGGACCTGTCGTCGGCGCAATAAGCGGCGGAGACGCTCATGACGCTCCCTTCCTGGCTGCAAGCCGTCATGCCCGATTGGCTGCTGGCGCAAATCGGGTCGTGGACGGTGCCAGCCTGGGTGCAGTTGATGGCCGATTCGTTCTGGCCATTGCTGCATGCCGGCTTGGTGTTCACCGTACCGCTTACGCTGATGTCGTTTGCGCTGGGGCTGGCGCTGGCGTTCGTGGTGGCGCTGATCCGCTTGTTCGGCCCCGCGCCGTTGGTGGCCGTGGTGCGCTTCTATGTGTGGCTGATCCGCGGCACGCCATTGCTGGTGCAGCTGTTCGTGATCTTCTACGGCTTGCCCAGCGTGGGCATTGTGCTGGACCCGCTGCCCGCTGCGCTGATCGGCTTCACGCTGAACGTGGGCGCGTATAACTCGGAAGTGATCCGGGGCGCCATCGAGTCCATCACCAAGGGCCAGTGGGAAGCGGCGTACTCGCTGAGCATGACGCGCGGCCAGGCGCTGCGCCGCACGATCCTGCCGCAAGCCGCCCGCGTGGCGGTGCCGCCGTTGTCGAACTCGTTCATTGCATTGGTTAAAGACACGTCGCTGGCGGCCGTACTGACCGTGCCCGAAATCTTCCAGGCGGCGCAGCGCATTGCGGCGGTCACGTATGAACCGCTGATCCTCTATACCGAGGCCGCGCTGATCTATCTGGTGTTCAGCTCCGTGTTGTCAGCCGCGCAGGTCCGCCTGGAACGGCGCTTTGGCCAGCACGCCGTGTTTTCCGAGAAAAGCCGATGATCCGCCTGCAAAAAATCGAGAAATCTTTCGGCGGCAATCCCGTGCTGAAGCAGGTGGATGTGAGCATCGCCGAAGGCAGCGTCACCGCACTGATCGGCCCATCGGGCAGCGGCAAGAGCACTTTGCTGCGCTGCGTGAATCTGCTGGAAGTGCCGGACCGCGGCACGCTGGCCATCGGGCCGGAAACGGTTGAATTCGAGCCAGGCAAAAAGCTGTCGCGCGATCAGGTGCAGCGCGTGCGCAAACAAACCGGCATGGTGTTCCAGAACTTCCAGCTGTTTCCGCATCAGACGGTGATGGGCAATGTCATGGAAGGCTTGCTGACCGTGCAGAAATGGCCGCTGGACCGGGCCCGCGCACGCGCCGAAGAGCTGCTTAAGAAAGTGGGTATGTCGGAAAAGGCCGACGCCTGGCCCGCCAATCTGTCAGGCGGCCAGCAACAGCGCGTGGCGATTGCCCGCGCGCTGGCGCCCGCGCCGCGCGTCTTGCTGTGCGATGAGCCGACGTCCGCGCTGGACCCGGGCCTGGCAGCGGAAGTGGTCGACGTGCTGCGCCAGTTGGCCACCGAAGGCATGACGATGCTGATGGCCACGCACGACTTGCGCCTGGCCGCCAGCGTGTCGCGCGAGGTGGTGTTTTTGCTGGATGGCGTGGTGGTGGAATCGGGCGACTCGCGCACGATCTTTTCGCGCCCGGCTGATCCCCGCACGGCGACGTTTATCTCGACGCTGACGCAGGACGCAGCGCTGGGGCCGTAGCCCGCCGCTGGGGTCGTAGCCCGCTTCAGGCGCGCCCACCGCGCCAGCAACGCCCCATTTTTAATCGGCCTCTTCAGACACCTTTGATCATTTCGGCGGTAAATTCCCCGCTGGATCGACGGCCTGGCCGTCATAGCGCAGCTCAAAATACAGACCCACCTGCTTGCTGTCGCTGTTGCCCATTTCGGCAATCTTCTGGCCCTGCTTCACGCTCTGGCCTTCCTTGACCAGCAGCTTGCTGTTGTGCGCGTAGATGCTGAGGAAGCTGGCGTTGTGCTTGACGATGACCAGGTGGCCGTAGCCGCGCAGCCCGCTGCCCGAGTACGCCACGGTGCCGCCTGCCGCGGCCACCACGGGGGTGCCTGCGGAATTCGAGATGACGATGCCGTTCGAGCCGCCGCCGTCGTAGCCGCGCGTGACCTTGCCTTGTGCGGGCCAGACCAATGAAATCGCACCCGGCGGCGCCGTGCGCCGCTTGCCGGAAGACGAGGACGATGCGCGCGACGTTGCAGCGGGTTTTGATGCCGCCTTGCTGGGCGTGGACGTCCTGGCTTGACCGTCCGGCGGGTCCACCCGCAAGACTTGTCCGACTTCGATCGAATTCGAATTCGACAACTTGTTCCACCGCACCAGATTGCTGACGCTGGTGCCTTGCTTGCGCGCAATCTGCGTCAGCGTGTCGCCCGACTGCACCCGGTAATAGCCGGGCTGGACTTTGGTGGTGCCGCAAGCGGACAACAACGCCAGCAAGGCCACGATGCAAGCCAGCATCCAGAATCGGCCAAGCGGCCGGAGCCGGATCGGGCCAGAGGCGGTTGCGCGGGCGGACTGAGACAGGGTCGGGGCGGGCAAGGAAAGCACTGAAACCTGGGGCACTGAGTTGGCGGTTGGATGGAAGTGCGTTCAAGGGTACCAAGATTTTCGCGCGCCGGAGTGCGCGAATGCTTCACACCCATTTCGCACCCGCGCCAGAGGCGTGTATAACCCGCTCATCAAGACGCCCCCGTGGCGCCACGAAACCATGCGCTTGCAAGGACAATTATGGTGAAGACCGACACAGTTAGAAGAAATCCGCTCTGCCTGCTTTGGACGCTTCCGTACCTGCTGTGCGGCGTGTTCTCGCACCTGCTGAGCGATCCGGTCAGCCACGCCTTGTTCGTCTGGCTGCCGCCCGGCGTGGCGGTCGCGGCCTATCTGCTGACGCCGCGCCGCAATTGGCTGCTGCTGATGCTGGGCTTTTTCGCCGCGCAGCTCGTCCTGACGCTGATCTGGCGCGGGCAGCCCGCCACGGCAATCGTGTTTGCGGTGACGGGTACCGTCTCGTCGCTGCTGGCCGCCTGGACCGTGCAACGTTTGTCACCACGCTCCGAAGGGCTGGGATTCGTCGCCGCCCTGTTGGCCGGCGCGGTGGCGGGCGCCGCCGCCAGCGCGTTGCTGGGCGGCGGCTGGCTGTGGCTGACGCAGGAAGCGCATGCGGCGGTCCGTTTGCGCACCTGGGTCACCGCCTATCTGGCGGGTGTGCTGATCCTGGCGCCGGCGCTCACCGGCTGGTCGCAATTCCGGCCGCGCCGCTCCGGTGGCGCGCGCCTGCGTGAACTGGTCATCGGCCTGGTGGCTTATGTGCTGATGATCGTCTCGACCTTCATGACGTTCGACGGCGACATGATCCAGCACCTGCCCTACGTCGTGTCGTTCGAGCTGACCTATCTGCCCCTGGTGTTCGCCGTGCTGATCGCGCTGGTCTGGGGCACACCCGGCGGCACGCTGGCCATGGTGACGCTGATGCTGATGGCGCTGTACCAAAGCGCGCAGGGCGAAGGCCCCTTCCTGCAAGCCAATGACCCCTGGCAAGTGCTGTTGGCCACGCAGGTCTATCTGGTGGTCACGGCGCTGCTGCTGTTGCTGGTCAACACCTTGCGCGGCGCGCGGGCGCAAGCGCTGGAAAACGCCGAGCAATGGCGGGGCCGCTTTGATCTGGCGCTGGCCGGCAGCCACCAGTTGATGTACCGCTACAACCCCTATGACGGCACGCTGGAACTGGCGGGCGACGTGCAAGACGCCTTCGGCCTGCCGCCTTCCGCCATCGCGAACCTGGAAGCGCTGATCGCCCACGCGCACCCGGACGACCGTGCACGCCTGTCTTTGCACTGGGCGGCCCGCCGCGCGGGCGCCCAAGACCGCACACCCTTGCTGTTTCGCGTCGCCCACGCGGCGGGCGGCTGGCGGCTGATCAGTGACCGAGGCTCGCCCCTGTCCGACTTCGATGGCAGCGTCGCCGTCGTGGCCGGCATGTGGCGGCTAGGCGACATCGAGGTCGAGCCGGCCAATGTCAACTAACTTACCCGTTCGCGCCGGCACAGGCGCCCTGCTCATTCACGGGCTCGGCGGGACCGAGTACGACCTGGGGTCCATGCACAAGATCCTCAAGCGCGCCGGCATCGAGACGCACAGCCTGACGCTGCCCGGCCACGGCGGAGCGCCAGAGGATCTGCTGTCCGTGCGCATGGAAGACTGGCTGGACGCCGTGACGGCCAAATATCACGAGGTGGCCGCCCGCTACGAGACGCTGCACGTCATGGGCATGTGCCTGGGCGCGCTGCTGGCGGTGGAATTGTGCAAGCGGGTGGGCCACAAGCAGGGCAAGCTGGTGTCGCTGGCCGCCCCCGTCTTCATTGATGGCTGGAGCACGCCCTGGTATCGGGGTCTGCGCCGGCTGGTCTACCGCATTCCTGGCCTGGCGGCGCGCATGCGCGTCGAAGAGGAAGAGCCCTACGGCATCAAGAACGAATTGGTCCGGTCCATCGTCAAGGCCAAGTTCGAACGGGGCGAGAACTTCCACTACCGCTGGGTGCCCCTGGCCTGCGTGCGCGAAGTCGACCGGCTGCGCGCAGCCGTGCGTCAGGGGCTGGACGGCATCGGCTGCCCCACGCTGATCATGCATGCACACGAAGACGAACTCACTTCGGTGCGTTCGGCGCAACTGCTGCACGACGCCATCGCGGGCAGCCAGCTCGTGCTGCTGAACAACAGCTATCACATGATCTGCGTGGACAATGACCGCGATCTGGTGGCCGCAACCGTGCTGCAATTCATGGACCGCGACCCGGCTGCCGTGCAATCGCCCCGCGCAGCCGGGCGCGCGGCCCCCATGGGCGCCGCCGACATCGAACGCATTCTTGAGGCGTACCGGGGCTCGCTGCTGGCCGGTGAATTCGAAACGCTGTTCCCGCTGTTTGCCGAGGACGTGGTCTGGACCGAAGAAGGCGACAACCCCATCAGCGGCGTCTACGAAGGGCGCGGGGCGCTGATCAACTTGTTCTCGCGGTTGATGGACTATTCGCGCAACACCTTCGCGGTCAACGAGGTTGGCCAGCCTGCGCTGTCGGGCCGATCGATTGCGCTGCCCCTGCGCTTTCAGGTGCAGGACGGCGCGGGGCTGTACAACGGCGCGTCCACCCACACGCTGCGCTTACGCAACCACAGCATCACGAAGGTCGTTTCCAAAGCCGATGAACCCCAGCGCGAAGATGCGCTCTGGCGCCGGCTGGCCGCCGCCAGCGGGCTGGAGCCCGAGGGCGACGCCATGGACGAGGGCACCCTGGCGCTTGACGCCAGCGCCTTGCCCGACGCCTTTGAAGCGGCCGTCATCGAACTGCGTTCGCTGCCGGCCGCCCCCTCGGCCGCCGTATCGATCCGGCTGACCGCCTACGAACAGCAAGCGCGGCTGGGTGACGCCCCACCGGCGCCCGCCGCTGGCGCCGATGCCCGCGAACAGGTGCGTCACGCCGCATGGCGGCTCTTGTCCGGCCTGCCCACCGACCAGGCGCAACGCCGCCACATTGCCCTGGTGCGGCGCTTGAAGGCGGGATATTGGCCCGCGGGCATGGACTAGAATGCGGCCATGCCTGACTTGACCCGCCTCCTCCGTCTTCGGAGCGCCGTGCGCGCCCACGGCGTGCTGTGGCTGGCGCTTCTGGCCTTGACCTTGCGCGCCCTGGTGCCAACGGGCTACATGCCCGACGCCCGCGCGCTGCATGACGGCCGGCTCGAAGTCACGTTCTGCTCGGCTGCGGGCGACCTGTCCACGCTGAGCCTGGCGCTGGGCAACCCGCCGGACGGCAAGTCTGCGCATGACGCCGCCGAAACGGGCGCTCAATGCCCCTTCGGGCTGCTTGCGCATGTTTCCCCCGCGCCGCTTGCCGGCGTCACCCCCATCCTGCTGCCCGTCAGCCGGTCTGCACCGCCCCCGCCTGTTTACCGGGCCTTGCCCGCCCTGGCCGCCCAAGGGCCGCCCCTGGGGTCTCGCGCCCCACCCTCGCTGGTCTGACTCCGCCTGATGGCGCGGCCCTGCCGCGCGCCTTGCCGACACGTCGACCCAAGAGGTTTTCATGCGTTACCCCACCCTGTTCGCGCCCACCAGCGCGACGTCTTCTTGCGCTTATTCCCGCGCGTCTTCCCGCGCGTCCTCCGATGCGCCCGATCTGCGCCGCCGCTTGCTGCTGTCTTCGGTGGCCTTGCTGGCCCCGCTGGCCCTGACCGGCTGCGGCCCCGAGGCCCCCAAGCTGCATGGCATGGACCTGTCCGGCATGCCCACCGGCGATTTCCAGCTGCAAGACACCAGCGGCCAGCCGCGCACGCTGGCTGACTATCGCGGCCACCCCATCATGCTGTTCTTCGGCTTCACCCAATGCCCCGACATCTGCCCGACCGCGCTGACCCGCGCGCTTGAGATCAAAGCGCAACTGGGCGCCGATGCCGACAAGCTGCGCGTGCTGTTCATCACCGTCGACCCCGAGCGCGACACCGCCGAGATCCTGCGCGCCTACACGCAGGCGTTCGACCCCGGGTTCGTGGGCCTGCGCGGCACCGCCGAGCAAACGCGCGCCGCGGCGCAATCGTTCAAGGTGTTCTACCAGAAGGTTGCCACCGGCTCGTCCTACACCATGGACCACACCGCGCTCACCTACATCATCGACGCCCAGGGCAAGTTGCGCCTGGCGCTGCGCCACCAGCAAAGCACCGAACAATGCGTGGAAGACCTGCGCACCGTGCTTTGACGCCAGCGGCTCCCCGCCACACGACCTCTATATATAGATAGGAGACTTTCATGAAACACCTCTCGCTCAAATCTTTCGCCGCCGCCTTCACCCTGTGCGCCCTGTCCGGCTTCGCGCCCGCCACGCTGGCGCAAGACGCCGCCCTGAAAGTGGAAGACGTCTGGGTGCGCGCCACCGTGCCGAATCAGCACGCAACCGGCGTCTTCATGCGCCTGACCTCGCCCACGGCAGGCCGACTGGTCGGCGTGGAATCCGACGCCGCCAAGCACGTGGAAGTGCATGAAATGGCGATGCAGGACGACGTCATGAAGATGCGCCAGGTGCCGGCCATCGACCTGCCCGCCGGCCAGGCGGTGGAATTGAAGCCGGGCGGCTATCACGTGATGCTGATCGATCTGGCCAAGCAGATCACCCCGGGCGATCACGTCCCGCTGACGCTGATCGTCGAAGATGCCAAGCAGCAGCAACACCGGGTGCCGGTCCAAGCGGAAGCCCGCGCGCTGAACGCCAAGGCAGGCGCCGCCCCCGCGCAGCACGGCCACTGACAGCGCAATGACATCTGTGCTTCAAGCCTGAAATACCTTTCGGCGCCTGAAGCCGGTTTTCCTGCAACACCACGGCGCACGCCCGGTCGAATTGAAAAGGCCGGACGTGCGCCGTTTTCACGCCCCGGTCAGGCAGTTCCGCATTCAGGAAATCGTCCGCTGGCCACATCTCGGACGACGGCGCGGCCAGATTGGCCGCAGGCTATGTTTGCCAGGAGCGTTTCATGAAGACCTTCACCACCACCGTGTTGCTATGCGCCGGCTTGGCCGTCGCGGGCGCCGCCCAGGCGCAATCCGCAGTTCAATCCCCCGCCCCGTCCACCCAGTACAAGCGCGATCTGTATGGCGACTGGCGCGTCACCTACGCCGCCCCCACCGCCAAGAGCTCGGACCAGGTGGCCTCTGAATTGGCGCAGGCGAAAGCCAATGGCCAATACACATTCGGCCAGGAAGACTACCCGCCCCCCGCCGCGTCGACCGCCAGCGAAAGCCGCGCCCAGGTCGAACAGGAATTGCAGCAGGCGCAAACCCAGGGCCAGATGGCGTCCGACCAGGAAGACTACCCGCCCCCGGCCATGGCCCACAGCGGCATGTCTGACATTCATTGACGGGCCGCCATCTTCAGCGAATATTGGGGACGCACATATCCGCCCCGATGCCAGCGTGCTGCGCTGAATCACCATACAATGCCTGCACGTCCACCGTCGGCGCCCCACTCGGGCCCGGCGGCAGCCGGCCCCTTTGGCCGCGCGCCGGACGCCTGCGTTCCGCGCCGCCGGGCGCTTGACCCGCCGGCGGGCCGCCGGCACCTACGTGTCTGGATATGCCCGGTAGTTCCGCTTTTTCATTCCTGCGTACCTTATGCAGCCTGCGCTGGCTCGCCATCGCGGGCCAGGCCGCCACCATCTTGCTGGCCAGCAGCGTGCTGGGCCTGGACCTGCCGCTTGAGCCCCTGTGGATCGGCGTGGGTGTGCTGATCGGTTTCAACGCCTACGCCAGCCTGCGGCTGCGCCACCCCCGCGACTTGTCCCACATCACGGCCTTCGGGCATTTGCTGGTGGACATGGCGGCGCTGTCCTGGATGATCGGATGGAGCGGCGGCATCAGCAACCCGTTCGGCATGATGTTCCTGATCCTGACCGCGCTGGCGGCGCTGGCCTTGCCGCGCAACTGGGCGTTCGCGGCGGCGGTGGCCGGCATTTCGGGCTATGCGGCGGCGGCCATCTTCGGCCAGCCCCTGCGCGGGGATGTGGACACGCATTCCCTGCTGCTCTGGGGCCTGGGCGCGAATTTCCTGATTTCGGTCGTGGTGGTGCTGGTGTTTTCGACCCGCCTGGCCGCCGACCTGCGCGCCCGCGAGCGCGAACTTGCCCGCCTGCGCGAACGCTTCACGCGTAACGAAGGCATCGTCGCCCTGGCGACCCACGCCGCCGCGATGGCGCACGAATTGAACACGCCGCTTGCGACCATGACCCTGCTGACCGACGAAATCGCCGCCGAGGTCAAGGACGAAGACGTGCGCGAAGACGTGGCCACCTTGAGCCAACTCCTGGCGTTGTGCCGGGAACGCATCCGCAATCTGGCGGTCCCAACTGCCGTGGATCTGGTTCGCGTGGTGGGTCAATGGCGGCTGATCCGGCCGACGATCGACCTGCAACGCTCGGGCACGCTGCCCACCAGCTTGCGGGTGGACCCGGCCATCGCCCACTTGTTGCAGGCCTTGCTGAACAACGCGGCCGACGCGGGCGAAGCCGCCGAGGCCCCCCGCGTGGACCTGCATCTGGAATATGGCTATGGCGCCTTGCGCGGCGAAGTGCGGGATTACGGACGGGGCTTCGACCCCGACCAGACCCTGCTGCCCGCAACCAGCCTGTTCAACAGTGGCAAGCCGGGAGGGCTGGGCGTGGGCCTGGCGCTGTCGCACGCCACCGTGGAACAACTGGGCGGCGAAATGACCATGACCGCCGCTGCTGGGGGAGGCACCCGCATCCGCTTTTACCTGCCCCTGGGCAACCCCGGAATTTGATTGTGATGAACCCTACCGACCTTGGCCTTCTGATCGACGACGACGAACTGTATGTGCGCACCTTGCAGCGCAGCCTGTCGCGTCGCGGTCTGGAAACCCGAACCGCCACGGGCATCGCCGAAGCGCTGCGCGTGGCCGAGGAAATCCGGCCGGCCTTCGCGCTGGTGGATTTGCGCCTGGGCGAAGACTCCGGCCTGACGCTCATCCGCCCCTTGCGCGCGCTGCGTGCCGACATGCGCATCCTGCTGGTCACCGGTTACGCCAGCGTGGCCACCGCCGTGGAAGCCATCAAGCGCGGCGCGGACGACTACCTGCCCAAGCCCGCCACCGCGCCGATGATCCTGCGCACGCTGGGGTTGGTGAAGCCAGAATCCGTTACGATCGAAACGACCATGACGCCGTTGCACCGCCTAGAATGGGAGCACATTCATCAGGCGCTGCACGAAACCGGCGGTAATGTTTCCGCGGCGGCGCGTCTTCTGGGCATGCACCGGCGGTCATTGCAGCGCAAGCTGGCAAAAAAACCAGGGCCGGAACGCGAAGTGCTCGTCGACTGATTTGTGCGGGTGCGACACATCTTTACAACACCCCATGTGCAGGTGCGACATATCGTCGCACCCCCTGCACCCCTCCCGGGGCAGTTTCTCCCCTAGGAAAACCCTGTATCTGCCCCGATGGGGGCAGATTCCTCCCAGGCAATGCGACCATGTGTCGCATGCTTGACGGATATCAAGCCGATAGGATGGACGTTGCTGCCTAGCAGCATTCCAGTCTGCTGCTACGCAGCATTTCCAACCATCCATCCAAGGCTGTACGTGAAACACCCCCTCCTTGCGACCCTAACGCGCATTTTTGGCGTCGGCGCGGTCATGCTGCTTGGCGGCTGCAACATGGAAATTCTCTCTCCCAAGGGAGACATTGGCGCCCAGGAAAAGACTTTGCTGTTCACGGCGACGGGGCTGATGCTCATCGTTGTGATTCCAGTACTGTTCATGATCGTGGCGTTTGCGTGGAAATATCGCGCATCCAATACCAAAGCTGACTACCAGCCCAAGTGGGCCCACTCCACGGCGATTGAAGTCGTAGTTTGGACCGTTCCTTGTATCATCGTGGCGATTCTCGCCGTGATCACCTGGCGCTCCACGCACGCGCTGGACCCCTACAAGCCGCTCGTTTCCGAACACAAGCCCGTCACCATCGAGGTGGTGTCGCTGGATTGGAAGTGGCTGTTCATCTACCCCGAGTACGACATCGCCACAGTGAACGAGATTGCGTTCCCCGTGGACGTTCCGGTCAATTTCCGGATCACGTCGGCATCGGTCATGAATTCGTTCTTCATCCCCCAGCTGGGTAGCCAGATCTACTCGATGGCCGGCATGGAAACGAAGTTGCACCTGAATGCGCGCGAAGCTGGCACCTATGCCGGCATCTCGGCCAACTACAGCGGCGCCGGTTTCTCCGGCATGCGCTTCAAGGCCATCGCGATGCCGCAAGAAGGGTTCGACAACTGGGTCAAGGAAGCCCGCGCTTCGCCCACGGCGCTGACCCCCGAGGTGTATGCGGAACTGACCAAGCGCAGCGAGCGCAACCCGGTCGTCAAGTACTCCTCGGCGCCTCCCGCCATGTTTGATTTCGTCTTGGGCAGCACCATGTCCAAGATGGCCGGTGTGGACTCCGCCACGTGCACGTCCACGTCGAACAATCTGATCGCAGGAATTAACTAACAATGCTCGGGAAACTCACCCTCGAGGCCATTCCGTACCATGAACCTATCGTCATGGTTACGCTGGCCGCCGTGTGCCTGGGAGGCCTAGCGGTCTTCGGCGCCATCACTTACTTCGGCAAGTGGAAGTACCTGTGGACGGAATGGCTGACCTCCGTCGACCACAAGCGCATCGGCGTGATGTACATCATCGTCGCGCTGATCATGCTGCTGCGCGGCTTTGCCGACGCCATCATGATGCGTACCCAGTTGGCGGTGGCATCCGCTGACTCCGCCGGCTTCTTGCCACCCCATCACTACGACCAGATCTTCACCGCCCACGGCGTCATCATGATTTTCTTCATGGCGATGCCCTTCATTACCGGGCTGATGAACATCGTGGTGCCGCTGCAAATCGGCGCCCGCGACGTGGCCTACCCGTTCCTGAACTCGCTGAGCTTCTGGCTGTTCGGTGCTGGCGTCGCGCTGATGATGATCTCGCTGTTCGTGGGCGAATTCGCCGCGACCGGCTGGCTCGCCTATCCGCCGTTGTCTGGGCTGGACTACAGCCCAAGCGTCGGGGTGGACTACTACATCTGGGCGCTCCAGATATCAGGGTTGGGCACAACACTTAGCGGTATCAACTTCATCGTGACCATCCTGCGCATGCGCGCACCGGGCATGAGCCTGATGAAGATGCCGATTTTCACGTGGACCTCGCTGGTCACCAACGTGCTGATCGTCGCCGCCTTCCCCGTCCTGGCCGCAACCCTTGCGCTCCTGACGATGGACCGCTACCTGGGCACGCACTTCTTCACGAACGACATGGGCGGCAACGTCATGATGTACGTGAACCTGATCTGGATCTGGGGTCACCCCGAGGTCTACATCCTGGTGCTGCCGGCGTTTGGCGTGTATTCGGAAGTGGTTGCCACCTTTGCCCGCAAGACGCTGTTCGGCTACAAGTCCATGGTTTACGCCACGGCCGCCATTGGCGTGCTGTCGTTCCTGGTCTGGCTGCACCACTTCTTCACGATGGGTGCGGGGGCCAACGTCAATGCCTTCTTCGGCATTGCAACGATGATTATCTCGATCCCGACGGGCGCGAAGATTTTCAACTGGCTGTTCACCATCTACCGCGGCCGCCTGCGCATCACGACGCCGGTGCTGTGGACGCTGGGCTTCATGATCGTCTTCGTCATCGGCGGCATGACCGGCGTGATGCTGGCCATCCCCGGCGTGTCCTTCGTGCTGCACAACAGCTTGTTCCTGATCGCCCACTTCCACAACACCATCATCGGTGGCGTGGTGTTCGGTTGTATCGCCGGTATGACGTACTGGTTCCCCAAGGCATTCGGCTTCACGCTGAATGAGCGCCTGGGCCGCTACTCGTTCTACTGCTGGTTCGTTGGTTTCTTCATGGCCTTCATGCCCCTGTACATCCTGGGCTTCAAGGGCATGACGCGTCGCCTGAACCACTACGACAACCCCGAATGGCAGCCGTACCTGCTGGTTGCGCTGGCTGGCGCCGCGCTGATCATGCTGGGCATCTGGTTCCTGCTGCAGCAAGTGTTTGTGTCGGTTCGCCAACGCAAGCAAAACCAGGACGTCACGGGCGATCCCTGGGATGGCCGTACCCTGGAATGGTCGATTTCGTCGCCGGCTCCTTTCTACAACTTCGCCCACGTTCCTCACGTTGATGAGCTGGACCAGTTCTGGGAAGACAAGCAAAGCGGCAAGGCCTACAAGCGCCCGGCCAAGTACGAAGACATCCACATGCCGCGTAACACCGGCGCTGGCGTCTACATCGGTTTGTTCGGCCTGGTGATGTGCTTCGCGCTGATCTGGCACATCTGGTGGCTCGCCGCCGCCGGTTTCGTCGGCATGATCGGTGCGTTCATCGCCCGTGCCTACGACCGCGACGTCGATTACTGGGTCCCGGCCGCGGAAGTCGAACGCATCGAAAACGCTCACTTTGACAAAATGCAGAAGGCCGCCTGAGCCATGATTCAAGCCGTAGCCACTCACCCCCACGCGGGTCACGACGATCACGCGCATCACGACGATGGGTCCAAAACCGTTTTCGGTTTCTGGGTCTATCTGATGAGCGATTTGCTGATCTTTTCGGTGCTGTTCGCCACGTTCGCGGTGTTGTCCAACGCCACCGCGGGCGGCCCCACGGGCAAGGAACTGTTCGATCTGAAGTTCGTGCTGGTCGAAACGCTGTTGCTGTTGTTCTCCAGCTTCACCTTCGGCATGGCCAACCTGAACGTGCACGCCAACAACAAGTCCCGCGCAATGGGCTGGTTGATGGTGACGTTCCTGTTCGGCGCGGGCTTTATCGCGATGGAAGTCTGGGAATTCCATCACCTGATCACTGAAGGCGCCGGCCCCGGCCGCAGTGCTTACCTGTCGGCGTTCTTCACGCTGATCGGCACGCACGGCCTGCACGTCACCTTCGGCCTGATCTGGATCGTCGTGCTGCTGGACATGATCCGCCGCCATGGCCTGGACTCGATCAACAAGCGTCGTCTGGCGTGCCTGAGCCTGTTCTGGCACTTCCTGGACATCGTCTGGATCTGCGTCTTCACCTTCGTCTATCTCATGGGAGCCATCTGATGTCGCACTCCGCTGCGGCCGCACACGGCCACGACGATCACGCCGCCGACCACGGCAGCCTGAAGTCCTACATCATCGGTTTTGTGCTCTCGCTGTTGCTCACCTTCGGCTCGTTCGGCCTGGTGATGCACGGCGCGCTGTCGCACACCATCACCATCGTCGGCGTCGTTGCCCTGTGCGTGCTCCAGTTGCTGGTGCAACTGGTGTACTTCCTGCACATGGGCGCGTCGAAGTCGGCACGCGACAACCTCGCCGCGTTCGTCTTCACCGTGCTGATCATCGCCATCATCGTCGGCGGTTCGGCATGGGTGCTGTACAACATGAACGTCAACATGGGCCACGCCATGTAATGACGGTTTGCCGTTGACGCGGTTTGCACGCGTCAATGCAAAACAAAACAGGCGCCTTCGGGCGCCTGTTTTGTTTTGGGGATTGGTCCGGGATTTATCCGGGGTTGATCCGGGGTTGATCCGGGGTTGATCCGGGATTGATCCTGGATTGGTCCTGGGGTCGCCCGGTGTAGCCCCCGGGGCTAGCGCGTCTACTGTGCTGGCGCCTTTACATTGAGCGTCACATTGGCGCGCGCGGCCAGCTCGCGGGCCGTCACCCCCACGAAAGGCTGCACGCGCGACGCCTGATTCAAATCGCAACTGGCCGCGCCCTGCGCCCCTTCCATGACCTGCCGAATCGCCCGCGCGCCCATCGGGCTGATGGGGCCGCTGTCGCTCAACTGCCAGGCCAGCATGTCGGCCACCGCCATGCCGCAACGCCACGGCGTGCGGTACAGCCCCGCATCGTGCTCCAGCAGCAGCTTGGCCTTGGCTTCCTTGCCCACCCGCAACATGGTCACCAGCGGCAAGGCGTCGGCGTCCACCACGCCATCGATACGCATATTGGGATCACTCCGGTCCGATGCATCGGCGCCCTTCTCCAGCCATGCCTGGTACAGATCATCCGGCAGCCACGGCAGGCTGAGCGGCGCAATCGTGTTGTTGGCCAGCCCGGTCTTGTCATTGGCGCGGGTCAGCGGCACACCGGCGGCCAAGAGCCGATCCGCCGTGGCGCGCAGCTTGGCGCGCTGGCCATCCCATTCGGCGCTGTTCTGCTTGATGGTTGAACGGATCTCCAGCTGATTCCACACCGCCAACAGGCTGGACAGCGATTCGGGCGTCAACGGCGCTTGTGGCGACCGGGCAGCTTGCGCCAACTGGTCCACCAGCGCCGGCTGCATCATGCGCGCGGCTAGCGTCAGCGCTTCGTTCAGGCCATTGCGTTCCGGCGTCTTGCTGGCGCTGTAGCCGCCCACCGCCGGGTCCGCGCCATGGGCCAGGGCATAGGTGACCCGTTCCGGTATGGGATACACGACCGTCGGCGTGAACTCGCCGTTGATAGCCCCGCGCAACGCTTCCAGCAATGGCGTTTCCCACATGCCCTGGTTGCCGTAGTACATGCGGATGTAGGCGGCGTTGATGTCGGCGCCCTTGGCCAGCAGCGCGTCGGCAAACCACAGGGTCTTGGGGCTTTGCATGGCCGCATGCAGCGCAGTTCGCCCATTCTTTTCGCGCACGTTCGGGTTGGCGCCCTTGGCCAGCAGATAGTTCAGCGCGTCCTTGTCTTCGCTGTAGTACGAAATGCGCCGTATCAGCAGCGGCGTGCCGCTGGAATCCAGCACATCCATCGGCGCGCCCGCTGCGATCAAGGCATCGGCCAGCGCATAGCGTTCTGCGGCGGGACGCGTGTCGCGGCCATCGGGCAGCGCGCTGGCCAAGAGCACATAGCCGTTGTTCGCGCCGTCGGCGCGCGCGCCCGCCGCCAACAACAGCTGCACCGTATCCAGCTGCTTGCGCGATACGGCCACCGCCAGCGCCGACGTGCCGTTCTCGTTCACGCCGTTCGGGTCTTGCCCGCTTGAGAGTTCGGCGCGCACGGCGTTCAGGTCGTCGGCCTGGATCGCCTTGAAGATCGCAAGCCGCGGCCGGCAGACGTCGGCGGTAAGCGCCGCTTCGTTCAAGGCAACGCCGATGCGGGTCGCGATGTTGGCGGGAATGGGTTCCTTGGCCGTCAGGCGGCGCGAGCAGTACAGGCGGTAGTCTTCGCGAGCCAGGGCTTGAAAATAGTCACGCTTGTCACGCGTCTTTTCGCCGTGCTTCCAGCGTGCGTCGGCACGGTTCAGGTACGCCGCCGTGCGCGCCGGGTCACGGCGCAGCACCTCGGTCAAGATGCGGTCGGCTTGCGCCGTGTCGCCCGATTCGGCCAGCCAGAAACCATAGTCGTTCAAGGCCGTGAGTAGGTCGGCATCCTTGCCGGTGGGATCGATCTCGCGGTAGTCCTGCTCCATGACGAAGCGTCGCAAGTCTGCCAGCGCGCGATTGAACTCGGCCGTCTTCGCGCGCGGGATGGCGCGCGCAACTTGATGCAGCGTGCGGAACGTGGCGGTTATGTCGACGGGCGTCTGATATTCGAAACGGACTTCGGCAGGAAACGCCTTCATGCGCACGGGGTAATCGGTCAGGGCCGCGCGCAAGGTGACAAGCGCCTGCGCCTTCCTGGCCTCGTCCCAGGGCCGATCAGCGGTCACAACGACCAACGCCGCATCGGCATGGACCGAGGCGGCAACGCCCTGGGCATCCACCAGGAAGCCATCGGCCTGCGTGTCGTCGGAACCGCTATAGGAATAGCCCACCCAGTAAACCGTTTCGGCGTTGCGCGGGGTGCGGACCACCACGCGTTCTTCCCGCGAAGCGCTCCACTTGGCCGGGTCGATCGCAAGCGGCTGCGAACGGAAATCCAGGCTGAATTCCTTGCCCGCGCCGCGCGTATACCGGTACAGATACAACCGGTTTTCCATCTGCCCGACCACGACGGCGTCCTTGACGTTCTCGGTACCCCAGGCACGGCGTTCCGGCTCGCGCAGAGGGTAGCGCGACAACCGAACGGACTCGATCACGGCGCCGATATCGGACGCCACGGCGGGTTGCGGCGTGGCCGCCATGCCAGCCAGCGCGACCAGAACGGCGCCGAACAAACGGGAAACTGTGGGATGAAAGCGCTGCATGCGGGGCGGGAATACCAGGGAATCGGGGACGCTGATGATACCCCTCGCGCCAAATATCCCCGGGTATGTCCTGAGTCAATTTTGTCCACAATATCGCCAGAATGGTCTGTGTTCCGTTATATATTTCGAAACATAACGACTTCATTAACAGCTTAACCATTTCGCGACTGCCGCTACCCCCATGGACGCCGTGCTGACCCCATCCCCCGCCCAGGCTGACCTTGTCAAGCCGGCCCAACGGTTTGCGCGCGCCCTGCTGCATCACGCACCGCCCGGCCACCCCGATGCGGGATTCTTCGCCACCGTCATCGGCACCAGCCTGGCGCATCAGGATTTATCGCGCAGCGGCCTGTGCCCGCAAGAGCTGACCGAGCTGCTTGGCCACCTGTTCCCCGGCGCGTTGGCCTCGGGCGAAGACCGGCTGGCCGCGCTGGCCGACCAATACGCTGGCTATGTCACGTATGGCCGGGGCGATCCGAAACCTGGCTTTACCTTGCTGTTGCGGGTGCTGCTGGATGCCTATCGCGCGCCAGAACCGGAAACCACGCCGTGGGTCACGGGCGTGCTGGTGCATGCCTGCCTGCGGCCCGATCATCTGTGGCGCGACCTGGGTTTGTCTGGCCGCGAAGACGTCACGTTTTTGCTGGCGCGCCACTACCCCGGGCTGGTCGTGCGCAACGTGCGCAACCTGCGCTGGAAGAAATTCCTGGCCTATTCCGCCTGCGAACATGCGGGCTTGCCGCCATCGGCCGCGCCCGGCTGCCCCAACTGCGAAGACTACGACGTCTGCTACACGGACACGCCGGACTGAGCTGGCCCGCAGCTGGAACCAGTACGGGGCGCTCACGCCCGCCCCATCGCTAGAACCGGTAGGCCGCGCTCACGCCCACCGCGCAGCTAGAACCGGTAGGTCGCGCCCACGCCGATCCCGGCGCTGCGCCCGGCGGCCGGTTCGTAATAGCGTCCATTGCTTTCATTGACGATCACCGAACCCGCGTAGCGTTTGTCGAACAGGTTATCCACACGCGCATAGGCGTTGAGCTCCCACGGCCCCAGCCGCTTCACGTATCCCGCGCTCACCGCCGCCACGAAGTAGCCGGGCGCGTCCTGATCATTGGCATCGTTCACATAGATCTTGCTAAGCGCGCGCCCTTCCACCGACGCCTGCCAGCCTTCGGGCGGCGCCCAGGCCAACGACGCGAACACGGCTTGGCGCGCAATGCCGGGAATCTTGTTGCCGGCGCGGATGTCTGCCCCGCTATCGTCGGCGTAGCGCGCGTTCAGCCACGTATAGGCAAACTGCGTGCGCCAATGCGGCGCGAATTCCCCCGTCCACCCAAGCTCCACGCCGTCGCGCCGGGTGCGTCCTGCATTCTGGTAACTGGTGCGCCCTCCCGAGCTGCCCGCCGACACGATTTCGTCGTCGGTACGGGTGTGGAACACCGCTGCCGTCGCCAGCCCACCGGCCAACCTCGCTTTGACGCCAGCCTCCAGATTGGTGCTGAGCGCGGGCGACAAGCCGAAGTTCAAGCCAGGCTGGCCGCCGGGCCGGTACGAGATCTCGTTAAGTGTCGGGGTTTCAAAGCCCCGGCCATACGAGGCATAAACACTCACATCGGAACTGACCGCATAGCGCACGGCGGCCACGGGCAAGGCTTTGCGATAGCGGGCATCGCCGCTGTCATCGCCGTTGCCGGGCACGATGTAATGATCGTTGGAATCGAAGCGCACGGTGCTGTAACGCAGCCCGGCATCCAAGGTCCAGCGCGGCGACACCTTCCATGAGGCCTGCACATACGGGTCGGCGCTGTAGACGGTGTTGGTCTCGTCGCGCCGCAACGCGCCCTGCACGCCCAGCTGTTGATGGGAGCCTGTGCCGGTGAAATTCTGATAGCCCTTGCGGTCTTCCCGCAGGGAATCGTAAGAGAAGCCGCCGATGAGCGTCAGCGGCCGGCCCGCCATGTCCAGTTCCGACGTCCAGCGCACGTCCGCGCCGCCGTATTGGCGCGCCAGATCAATGACGCCGCCCGCCTGCGTGGGCGCCAATTGCGCGGCCGGGGGAATCGATTGGTACTGCGTGGTGTCGCGCTGGCCGTAATACGCCATCACGCGCAAGGTGTTGCGGCCATCCACCTGCCGTTCGTAGACCACGCCGCCCTGCGTCTGCCGCACCGTTTTACGGGTGTCGTATTGCTGGGCCAGGGGCGCGGCCCGCGGGTCGTCTTGAAACTGCTGATTCGTCAGGCCCAAGGGGTCCTGCGCCTTCAGGTCCACGCTGTTGGCGACGATGGTCAGGCGGCTGGCGTCGTCCAGTTGCAGGCCCAGCTTGGCATTGGCCAGGTTCTTGCGGGCGGCGCTGTGGTCGCGATAGCCGTCTGTCGTAAAGCGTGTCAGGTCCACCACGTAATCCAGTTCCCCTGCGCCCGTCCCGGTGACGCCACTGGCTTTCGCGCCGTAACGCCACGTGCCGAAGCTGCCCGCCCACGCGCTGGCCGCAAGCGATGGCGGCGCCGCGCCGTCTTCCGTATAGACCTGAATGACGCCACCCGAGGAATTGCCATATAGCGCGGAAAACGGGCCGCGCAACACTTCAACGCGGTCGATGGAGCCGATGTCGATATTGGAGGTCTGCCCCTGCCCGTCCGGCATCGTCGCGGGGATGCCGTCCACGTACAGCCGCACCCCGCGCACGCCAAAGGTCGAGCGCGCGCCGAATCCCCGGCTGGATATCTGCAAGTCCTGCGCGTAGTTCTGCCGGTTCTGGATCTGCAACCCCGGCACGCCGGCCAACCCTTCCGACAGATTGATCTGAGGCTGCCCGCGACGCATCGCCACGCCGTCGACCACATCCACCGAGGCGGGCGTATCCAGTACCGATGTATCCAGGCGCGTACCGGTAACGACTACCGGGGACAGCGTGGACTCGGCCTCTTGCGCCCAGGCGCCGTTAACCATCCCCACCGCCAGCGACCCGCGCGCGAGCCATCGCAGCCCTTGATGCACCTTCCGCGGCCGCAATGCCGCGCGCCGATCCGCCCGCTCCGTCAAATCCTTCTCCCGTACTCAAAAAGTCTGGCCCGCCCCATTGGAAATCCCGGGCGGGAATAGGTTCTAATAGCCGCCATGGAACCCATGCAAGACATCGAACGCCGCCTGCTCGAACTGGAGGTCAAGTCCAGCTTCTCGGACGACCTGCTGGAACAGCTGAACCAGATCATCGTGCGGCAGCAACAGCAAATCGACCGGCTACAGCGCGAAGTGGCAGACCTGCGCCAGCAGGCCCCGGAAGGCGCAGCACCTTTTCGCAGCCTGCGCGACGAACTGCCGCCGCATTATTGACGTTCTGACGCTGACGCCACGCTAGTAACGGTACCGCAGCAACCGCCCCAAGCGGCGCAGCGGCAATACCCGGCGCATCAACCACAACCCCATGCGCGCACGCCAGCTCAGCCTGGCCAGCTGCCTGCTATCGCTGGCCTCTTCCATCCCCTGCTCGGTGCGCAGACGCATGCCCGGCACCTGGGCCTCCAGGTTCTGCGGATTTTCCAGGCTCCAGCGCATCACGGCGCCCGTCGCCCGGAACATGCGGTTGCGCCGCGCCAGCGCCAAGCCCAGCCGGTTATAGGCGTCGAACGCGATCTCGCCGGTGGGAAATTGCGTGGTCACCACACGCATCAGTTGCAGCACCTCTTCCTCTTGTAAGTACAGGAACAGGCCTTCGGCCACCACCAGCGCCGGCTTGTCGGTGGGAATCTGCGCGAGCCAGCCCAGATCCGACAGTGGCGAACCAATCAGCGCGTAACCGGGGCGCGACGGGTACAGCGCACGCCGCAGGGCGATGACGTCGGGGTAGTCCACATCGAACCAGTTGACGTCTGCCGGCGGGTCCACCCGAAACACCCGGCTGTCCAGCCCGCATCCCAGATGCAGCACCGTGGCGCCGTTGTGGGCGGCGATGAACTCGCGCACCCAGCCGTCCAGCGAATACGCCCGCATCGCCAAGCCAATCATCTCGTCGCGGCGCATGCGCAACGCGGAAAAGTCGTGGTCGATCCGCGCCACGGCGTCGGCCGCGTAGCGGTCTTGCAACAGGGAATCGGGCAGGCGGCTTTCTTCTGCCTTGGCAAACAGCGTGATCAGCAGCGTGGCTTTTTCACGTGTCAGATGGACCTTTTCCATGCCAGTTTCCAGGAGACAGAGGGCACGCTATCGATTCCATGAATGGAGACTATCGAATAAATCGAACGATATCTTTCCATTGATGGAAATATCTTTTACCGATATCCGGGTTTATCCCTAGCCTGACTCGGCGCAGAATTCAGTCATCGGGAAACAGCAACGAACCACGACGGATAGGCCGCCGGATTCGCCCCCAGGCTCTTGAAATCGGAGATTTACCATGAAGAAGACCCTCGCTACCGCACTGATGTTGTCCTTGGCCGCCCTGAGCGCCGGCGCCTACGCATCGCAAAACATCGAACCCAACAACGTGCCGTTCCAAGGCGTTTACGGCACCCAGTACGAAGGCCCGACCCGCGCCCAGGTGCAAGCCGAACTGGCTGCCGCCAAGGCCGCTGGCCTGGTCACCAACGTCGAACCGAACAACGTGCCCTTCCAAGGCGTTTACGGCGCGCCCCAATCGGGCAAGACCCGCGCCGATGTGCAGGCTGAACTCGCCGCCGCCAAGGCCGCAGGCCAAGTGTCCAACGTTGAACCGAATGACATGCCCTTCGCGGGCGTCTATCACAGCAACTGATCTGCCCCGGGGCCACGCGCCCCGGCCTCACGATTACCGCGATTTACCCTCCCCTTGTTGTACCTTGGCCGCCGGCAATCTGGCGGCCTTTTTTTTTACGTGGCGCATGGCTTGGCGTACTATCGGCTCCATTGCACGCATAACAATCTGGTCAATAAGAAGGGAGCCTATCTTGAGATATACCCACGTTCTTGCCGCACTGCTCGTCGCAGGCGGTATGTCGGCAGCGGCGGTCGCCGCGCCGCCGGTGATGCTGAACAACTCGCTCATCACTCAGATTCCCAAGGGCGACCGGACCTCGTTCCACGAAGCTATCGCGCAAGCGTTGAACAGCTCGGCCGACGGCCAGCGCACCGAATGGGCCAGCAAGACTCAGCCCAAGCGGGCCGCGCCGATCACCGTGCAGCTCACGCCGACGCAAACGTCGACGGTCAAGGACAACCGCACGTGCCGCTTCCTGGTGGCAGATTTCGCGCGCACCAGCACCACGGAAAAATGGCAATTCTGGTTCTGCAAAATGCCCGACGGCACCTGGAAGGCCAGCAGCACTTGATAAGGTGTTGACGCGAATCGTTCGCCAAGAAAATGGCCCCCAGCGGGGCCATTTTTATTACTGCAACGCGAAAGGGCCACACGAAGTGTCCCCGCTTACCTCAACCCTGCACGCCGCACCATTGCGCGATGAACAGCGCGATGGTCTTGGTGATGAGGCGTACCGATTCAAGATGCACGCGTTCGTCAAAGCCGTGGATGTCCAGTGACTTGGGGCCGTAGACCAAGGTGGGCATATCGCCATAGATGACGAAGACGCGGGCGTCCAGATAGCCTGGCGTGGTGAAGCTTTGCAGTTCGCTTTGAAACGCCTGGCGGTGGCACTCGCGTAGCGTGTTTTCTGCGTCGGAGCCTTCTTCCAGCACGTAGCCTTCGGCGTAGAAGCCGGTGTATGTGACGGTGGGTGGCGTTCCGCCCAGGCGGGGGTCGGATACGGCGTCTCGCAGGCAGGCGTCGATCTCGGCGCGCGCTTCGTCCGCCGTCGTGCCGGGGTAGATGGCGGCGCGCACATCGAATTCGCACCACGGCGGCACGGTGGAGGGCCAGTCGCCGCCTTCGATCTTGCCGATGTTGAAGTTGATGGGGTGGTCCAGGTGTTCAAAATGGCGGTGGCAGTGGTGCTGCCCGTTCCACTTGGTTTCCAGCTTGCGCAGCGCTTCGATAGTGGCGTAGGCGGCGTCGATGGCGTTGAAACCGTTGGCCATTTCGCGTGTGTGCGTGGGGTGGCCTTGCACGCGGACCTTGAACCACAACACGCCCACGTTGGCGCGCACCAGCATGTTTTCTTCGGGTTCGGGAATGATGACCGCATCGGCCTTGTAACCGCGCAACAGCGCAGCCAGCGCGCCGTTACCCGTACATTCCTCTTCGACCACCGATTGGAAATAGATCGGCGCTGCCGGTGCGTAGCCCGCCGCGCGCAGGGCGTCGTAGGCGAACAGATTGGCGGCCAGGCCGGCCTTCATGTCGGCGGCGCCGCGGCCATACATCCAGCCGTCGATGATGGCCGGGTCCCAGGGTGAACGGCTCCACATGTCCTGCGGCCCCGTGGGCACCACGTCCACATGCCCGTTCAAGATCAGCGACCGCCCGGTCTGCACGTCGGGCCGGTAGGTGCCGACCACATTGAATGCGTTCTCGTATGAGACCGTGACGGGACCAAAGCCCGGATGGGACTCGATGTCCTTGACGTCGATCTTCCAGCGGTCCATCGCAAAGCCGCGCTGGCGCATCGCCTCGTACAAGAAGTCCTGCGCGGTGTGCTCCTGCTCGCGCAGCGAGGGAAAGCGCACCAGATCCTGCGTGAAGGCCAACTGCGCATCGAAGCGGTCATCCACCGCCTGCAAAATGCGGCGCGTCTGTTCGGCCGTCAATGCGGCGGGGGTGTGAGCGGTATCCATGATGTCTCCTTGAAGTGAACGTCGGGCGCGGCCTCAGGCGGCGGGCGTCACGGCGCGAGGGGTAGTAGCGTGGCGCGGCTTGTGGTTGGCCAGGCCCCATATCGAAACGAGCGTGATGGCCGACAGCGCGGAATAGAACAGCGCCAGCGGCAGCCATTGGCCGGGATACTGATGCGACAGCCAGGTGCCGATCAACGGCGTGAAGCCGCCCGCGACAGCGCCGCACAGCTGATACGACAGCGAAATTCCCGAGTAGCGCACGTGGGTCTCGAAGGCCGCGCTGATGAAGCCGGCCATGGCCGAATAGATGGTCGCCATGAACACCAGCACGATCGCGATGCCGGCAACGATGCTGAGCGGCGTGGCGTGGCTGACCAACACGAACATCGGATATGGCGCCACTATCGAGCACGCCGCCGCGATCATCAACACACGCGACGTGCCCAGCGATTCAGCGAACCAGGCGGCCAGCGGTTGCACGATCAGCTGGATGATGGCCACGGCGAACAGGCAGTCCAGGATCATCGCGCGGTCCAGGCCCAGCGTCTGCGTGGTGTAGGCCAGCATGAATGTGTTGGTGAAGTAGATGCCGCCGATCGCCACGGTGCACACGCCCATGCACAGCAACACCGTGCGCCAGGCGGTGCGCAAAACTTCACGTGCCGGGACTTCGGACGTTTCCTGCTGCGCCAGCACCTTGGCGAAGTCAGGCGATTCGCTGACCCCGACGCGGATGAAATAGCCCACCCCCAGCAGCACAGCGCTGACCAGGAACGGGATACGCCAGCCCCAGGCCAGAAAGTCGGCTTCGTCCAGGGTCGTGATCAGACGAAACGCCACCAGCGACAGAATCAAACCCGCCGGGCTGCCCAACTGTGCGAAGGACGCGGCGAAGGTGCGTCGACGCTGTGATGCGTGTTCGCCCGCCATCAGCACTGCGCCGCCCCATTCGCCGCCCACGGCCAGGCCTTGCGCCAGGCGCAGCAACAACAACAGCGCGGGCGCGAGCATGCCGGCCTGCGCATAGCTGGGCAACAGGCCGATACCCACGGTGGCCACGCCCATGATGATCAACGTGGCCATCAGCGCATTCTTGCGTCCGACACGGTCGCCCAGATGGCCGAACACCAGGCCGCCCAATGGCCGCGCAAGAAAGCCCGCCGCGAACGTGCCAAAGGACGCCATCGTGCTGACAAACGGATCGGCGGTGGGAAAGAACACCTTGCCGAACACCAGCGCGGCGGCCGTGGCGTAAATGTAGAAGTCGTACCACTCGATGGTGGTGCCGATGAATGCCGCGGCAGCGGCGCGCACGGGCTGCCTGGTGGCGGATGAGCGGGCGGGGGCCGACATGTTTTCTCCTTGGATTTTTGGATTTGATGGCGGCTTTATCGCCCGCGCCCGTGGGGATGGTCAATTTCTGATTTCTTATCATCGACTTAAATTAAATTAATGTTGCGCTATGATGGCCGGCGCTGCCCTTGCCGGCCGCCCGCTGCCCACCAATTCTTTATCGATCAAGGTGTTATGAAGGAACTATTGATTGCCCCAACGACGATTGCACGCGTGGGCGACCGCCTGGACTGGAATCTTCTGCGGACGTTTCTGGTGATCGCTCAAGAGCGCAGCATTAGCGGCGCTGCTATCAAGCTGCACTTGACCCAGTCGGCGGTCAGCCAGGCGCTGCGCCGGCTTGAACAACAGCTGGACCGCAGGCTGATCGAGCGGCATCACTCCAAATTCGCCATCACCCCGGCCGGAGAAGAGGTGCGCCAAGCCGCCTTGGCCATCCATGGAAACGTGTCGCAGCTGGTCAGCGACGTGGCGCAGGCGGAAGAAGAAACGGTGGGCCGAATCCATCTGCTGGTGGCCAGCCGCATCCATTCGGCGGTGTATGACGAGTTCTGGGTGCGCTTTCATCGCGCGCACCCGCGCATTGAAGTCCAGCTCGACGTGCTGCCCAGCAGCGAGATCGCGAACGTGCTGCAACAGCGGGGCGCGACGGCCGGCATCGCGCTATGCCGGCAGATTCCAAAGCGGCTGGAACACAAACTATTCCTGCAACAGCGCTACGCCATGTTCTGCGGCAAGCACCATCCGCTGTTCGGGCGCACGGACATCCGCATGGAAGATCTGCTGAACGAGAATTTTGTCTCGTTCGCCAGCGACGCCTTGGGCGACAGCCTGTCGCCCTTGACCATCTTTCGCGATCAGCGCGGGTTTTCGGGCAGCATCATCGCCACGTCCTCACAGCATGACGAGGTGAAGCGCCTGCTGGTGGCGGGCTTCGGCATCGGCTGCCTGCCCGAACACAGCGTGCAGGCCGATCTGGCGGAAGGCCGCCTATGGCGTTTGCCGCCCGGCGAAGGCGTGTGCGCCGCCGACCTGCATCTGCTTTGGCACGGGGATGCGCACCGCAGCGCGGCCGAGGACCTGTTCATTACCGCGTTCCGCGACCATATCGACAACTATTCGCTGCCCCAGCGGCTGCTGCCCCACCTGCCCTGAATACTTGCGCCCGCCGCATCGGCGCGCGCATGAAGAAACGCCCCGGCAAGCGGCACGCGTGTGCGGCTTGTCGGGGCGTTGATGCCTGGCGGGCGCGTTGCGCGCCGCGTGCCTGGGTCTTAGACGGCAGCGTCCACCCGGTTGGCGTCCAGCACGGTCATGGCCGTCATGTTGATGATGCGGCGCACCGTCGAGCTCGACGTCAAAATGTGCACCGGCGCATTCGCGCCCAACAGGAACGGGCCCACCGCCACGTTGCCGCCGGCTGCCGTCTTGAGCAGGTTGTAGGCAATGTTGCCGGAGTCCACGTTCGGGCACACCAGCAGATTCGCTTCGCCCTTCAGCGTGGACGACGGCAGGATGCGCATGCGCAGCGCTTCGTCCAGCGCGCAGTCGCCGTGCATTTCGCCGTCGATCTCGATTTCGGGTGCCGCTTCGCGCACCAGTTCCAGCGCACGGCGCATCTTGGCGCCCGAGGCCGAGCTGCCCGAACCGAAGTTCGACCGCGACAGCAACGCCACCTTCGGCGCCAGATTCATGCGGGCCATTTCGTGCGCGGCCATCACGGTGAATTCAGCGATCTGCTCAGCCGTGGGCTCGTCGTTCACGTGCGTGTCCACCAGCACCACCGTGCGCTCGTTGAGCAGCAGGATGTTCATGGCGGCGTACACGTTGTGGCCCGGGCGGCGGCCGATCACTTCATCCACGAAACGCAGGTGGTCGTGATACGCGCCCACCGTGCCGCAGACCATGCCGTCGGCGTCGCCCAGGTGCACCATCATCGCGCCAATCAAGGTCAGACGGCGGCGCATTTCCACGCGCGCCATTTCCTTGGTGATGCCACGACGGCACATCAGTTCCCAGTACGTCGTCCAGTATTGATGGAAGCGTTCGTCGTATTCCGGGTTGGTGACTTCGACGTCTTCGCCCAGACGCAGGCGCAGGCCGAATTTCTCGATGCGCGACAGCAACACCGCGGGGCGGCCGACCAGGATGGGACGGGCCAGGCCTTCGTCCACAATCACTTGCACCGCACGCAGCACGCGTTCGTCTTCGCCTTCGGTGAACACGATGCGCGACTTGCCGCCACCGCGCACGATGCGCTTGGCTGCCGAGAACAGCGGCTTCATGAACGCGCCCGAGTGGTACACGAACTGCTGCAACTGCTCTGCGTAGGCTTCCAAGTCGGCCAGCGGGCGCGTGGCGACACCACCGTCCATGGCGGCCTTGGCCACGGCCGGGGCGATGCGCACGATCAGGCGCGGGTCGAACGGCTTGGGGATCAGGTATTCGGGGCCGAACGAGATGTCATAGGTGCCGTAAGCGGCCGCCACGACTTCGTTCTGTTCCTCTTCGGCCAGTTGCGCAATGGCGTACACCGCCGCCATTTCCATTTCACGCGTGATGGTGGTGGCGCCCACGTCCAGCGCGCCACGGAAGATGTACGGGAAGCACAGCACGTTGTTGACCTGGTTCGGGTAGTCCGAACGGCCCGTGGCCATGACCACGTCGTCGCGCACGCCGTGCGCCACTTCCGGGAGGATTTCCGGCGTGGGGTTGGCCAGCGCCAGAATCAGCGGGCGCGTGCCCATGGCGGCAACCATCTCGGGTTTCAGCACGCCGCCTGCCGACAGGCCCAGGAACACGTCGGCGTCCTGGATCACTTCGGCCAGCTTGCGGGCGTCGGTTTTCTGCGCAAAGCGCGCCTTGTCCGGGTCCATCAGCACGGTACGGCCTTCATAGACCACGCCTTCGATGTCCGTCACCCAGATGTTTTCCAGCGGCAGACCCAGGTCCACCATCAGGTCCAGGCAAGCCAAGGCAGCGGCGCCCGCGCCCGAGGTCACAACCTTGACCTTCTTGATGTCTTTACCCACGACCTTCAGGCCGTTGATGAAGGCCGCCGACACGGTAATGGCGGTGCCGTGCTGGTCATCGTGGAAAACCGGGATCTTCATGCGTTCACGGAGCTTGCGCTCGACGGTGAAGCATTCCGGGGCCTTGATGTCTTCCAGGTTGATGCCGCCGAAGGTGGCTTCCAGGCCGGCGATGATCTCGACCAGCTTGTCCGGGTCGGTTTCGTTGATTTCGATGTCAAAAACATCCAGGCCGGCGAACTTCTTGAACAGCACCGCCTTGCCTTCCATCACCGGTTTGGATGCCAGCGCGCCGATATTGCCCAGGCCCAGCACGGCC
>PJUI01000088.1_pt1 | contig 104014 bp, 87 predicted proteins | sample 1512201 | NCBI WGS metagenome assembly PJUI01 (sample SAMN08177670, study PRJNA422409) | Feces metagenome, whole genome shotgun sequencing project. | isolation source: Chicken feces (2) enriched on wood chips | host: Gallus gallus | place: USA: Madison | collected 2015-01-15
CGGCCATGGCCGGAATAGTCGTAGTCCTCAAGCATGGGCAAGGCTTCGACCTGCACCTGCGAACGGGTTTGCGCGGCGTGCGCGGTCAGCGAGCGCTCGTTCCAGGCCGCGCGTGCGACCGAGTTCGGGCGCACCGTCTGCACGGCCGCAAAGCGCGTGATGCTGTCGCGCGTTTCGGTGGCGTCGCTGCGATGAAAGCGCAAGGGCGATGCCGGGTCTTCGGGGCGTGCCGCGTCGGCGTCGAAGATGACGACGCGATGGCGCGCGCCGCCGCCTGCGGATTGCGCATCGTCCTGCTGGTGTTCGAAGCGATAGCTCAGGCCCGCTTCGGCCAGGATGCGCTGCACGAAATCCAGGTCTGACTCGCGGTACTGCGTGCACGCGGCGCGCGGTGTCAGGGCGGCAGTCACTTCAAAGGCGAACGCGGCCTGGGGATAATCCGAAAACACCTCGCTGACGATGTCTTGCACCGACAGGTCTTGATAGATGAAGCTGTCGCGCCGCAAGGCCAGCGCGGCCATCCACGGCGCGGCGTGCAAGCGGTAGCGGGCCAGGCCGCCATCTGCGCCCAAGGCATCAACGCCGTCGACCACCGCATGCCAGCGCCGCATCGAGCCATCGGCCTGCAACAGGCTGACGCTGATCTCCTTGCCCAGCAATGCCGCCACGTCGAGTTCGGCGCTGGCCGCCAGGCAGTCCAGCGTCAGCGAGAACAGACGCGAGACGCCTTCGCGCAAGGTCATGTGTTCGGCCACCAGCTCTGCATCCAGCGGCGTGCTCACGCGCAGCAGCCGCGCTTGTTGCGACAGGGTGGCGATGTTCAGCGAAGAGTAGGCCGGGGCGTTCGAAGACAAGGCGTTCATAGGACTTGGCGGTGTTCGATCGGCAGTGCCGAAGGCGCGCAGTACGCGCCGGAAGGGGCGGGGGCGGCGTGGCGGTTACGGGCTACGGCAGCGAAATGGTCAGGTGCGCGGCGCGTGGACCCAGCTTGACGATGTCGTGATACGGCGCCATCGCGGTTTGCATTTCGCTGTTCAGGAAGTGGCCCATGCCCAGGAACGCCAGCAGGCCCAGCAGCGCAAACACCGCCATGATCGACCACAGCGGCACGTCGCGCTTGAGCGTGTGGGCCACTTTGTCGGGCAAGGGCCAGTGCGGCGCGAAGCCGGTGCGCTTGCCGCGCAGTAACGCAATTTCGTCGCCCAGGCGCGCAGTCAGATAGCCGAGCTTTTCCTGGCCTTCGATCAGGTACTTGCCCTGAAAACCCAGCAGCAGGCACATGTAATAGATCTCTAGCGATTGCAGGCGCGGCGCGCCTTGGGCACGCAGGTCTTCAAGGCGAGCGAAGAAATTCTCGCCGGCCAGTTGTTCGCCGAACAGCGTCAGCTGCAAGGGTTGCAGCATCCACGCATCACGAATGGCGAAGCGGGAATTCAAGACGGTTTCATCGACGGCCGCGCAGAAGGCGTACTTGGTGGCGTACACGTCTTCGGCGGGAATATCCATCTTCTTGGCGGCGCGCTCGTAGTCCGCCAGGAACTGCTGCACGCGCGCCGAGAAGGCGGCCGCATCGGTGGGCTCCTGTCCGCTTTTCACCAGGAACAACATCAAGAAGCCGTCGTACAACAGGTCCAGCAATGACTTGGCGGGGCGGCTGGCGTGAAAGTCGGCCGCGCGCGGGGGCAGGGTTGCGCCGGACATCAGGGAAGGGGTGTCAGCGGTCATGGCGGTGTCGTTCCTGTCAGCGAGTCACTGCGATCAAATCCAGCTTGAGTTCGGGAATGCCTGCGGGCGCATAGATGGCGATGCTGCGCGCTTGCAGCATGCGGTCGTACAGCGAGCCGCGCGTCTGCAAGGCGAAATAGACGGCGCCGGGCTTTACCGGCACGGCAGGCGGCACTTGCGGCGTGTAGGCCAGCGGCACGCCCGGCATGGCCGACAGCACGAGCTTGTCCACGTCTTCCGGCGCGCCCACCTTGAAGCGCATGGGCACGCTCTCGGAGAGTTCGGCGGCCGGCATCGCGGCCTGCACCGCCAGGTACAGCGAGGTGGTTTCGTCGAGCTTTTCGGAGTCGAGCCGGCCCATGTGGAACGAGGGCCGCAGTTCTTCGAGCACGATGGAGAAGTAGCGCGTGGAAATCACCGTTTCAAGCAGGTCGCGCAGAATCTCGTCCATGCGTGCAAACGCTGGGCCGGGCGCGTCGTGGCGATATACGGGCAGATCGGCCAGCGTGTGGACTTTCGAGAATGTCATCAGCGCGCCGGCCAGCCGCGCCAGTTCCTGGAACAGGCGTTCGGGATGCAGCTGCGGATGATGGAACAGGTGCGAGAGCGTGGCGTAGGCTTCGTTGGCGGTATGCAGCAGCCAGAACGAGGCCACGTCGCCCGAGCGGAATTCAATGATGTTCTTGCTGGGCTCGCGATGAAACCCATAGAGCGCGTTGACCTTCGCTTGCAGCGCGTCGAGCAGGCGGCGCAGCTGTTCATGCAGCGCGCCCGAGGCCGTCAGCGACAGGCTGGGCGCGATGAATGTGCTGTCCAGTTCATAGCCCGCGCTGGCGGTGCGGCGCACGCGCGCAACAGGTATCGCCAGCAGTTCGTCGCGCGGTTCGAATTCGGAAATCAGGCGCACGTCTTTGCGCAGGAAGGCCAGTTCCGCGGTGGTGGCGCCGGTGTAGAGATCCGGCGCGGGCGTGTTGTTGTGCGTGTAGCGCGTGTCGAAACTCGCGGCCTGGCCATCCCGGTAATTGCCGCCAATGGCCTTGAGCGGATGAATCGCCAGATAGAACACCGCTTCGCTCACGCCATCCAGCGCAGTCAGCGCAACCGGGGGCGGCAGCTCATCGCCGTGGGGCGCGTTGTAGAGCTCGCCGTCTGGAAACACGGCGCTCATTTCGGTGGCGCGCAGCATGCCGTTGGCAAGCGCCGACGCATCAAAGCGCGCGGATCGCAAACCCCATGCATAAGGGTGCAGTGCGCGGGCCATCTCGGCCAGCCGGTCTTCGTGATACGCGTCCTGCCGCTGGAAATGCTGCGGCCGCAGGAACAATCCTTCGCCCCAAAGGACTTTGGCTGAATAACTCAAGTTGGCGCTCCCTCTCTTGTCTTTCTATGTCTATCTATATAGAAGGCGGGCGGCCGCGCAGTGCGCGTCAACCAGGGCACTGCACGCCGGATAAGCGTGCGGGGTCAAAGGTTGGTATGCCCGCCGGCAGTGTGGGTTTGCCAGTGGCGACTGTCAGCGCGCACGCATGCGCGCCTAAAACAATGCCACTGTCTTCCACACCGTCGACCTTGAATACGTACTTCCAACGCATTGGCGCGGGGGCGTAGAACAGCCCCGCGATCGCAATGTATTCCGCTTGTTTAGGGACCTTTTCCACGGTCTCGTAACGCTGGCCAGGTGTGAGTGTTAGCTCGCGTACGCCCAACACTGTTTCACCCAGCGCGGCTTTCTCTTGCGCAGTGTCTATCAATTGCGTGAGCGGTGCACGCTGGAATTGCTCAGGATTCTTCAGGTAGTATATTTTTGTAACGACAGCCATCGATTGCCCGCTGCTGGCATTCAAATTTTCTCCGGCGTGAATCGCTAATTTCACTTCCACAGGCGCGTTTTCAGGCTTTTTCAGGCCTGCCATCTCCATCGCATTACCGGTCAAACCGGCCACTGCGCCGATAGCCGAAACGGCCGCACATCCAGTAACGGCGGTGCTTGCAAGCGCGCAAGCCGCCACTGCGAACAAACGTGATAAATGGATATGTTTGGACATGGCCCTTTATACCGGAACTGTGTGAAGCAATACAGATCGCGGCATGATGAATGCAATTTCGATGCAAGTAACATGAAGACACGCGCTGTAGCGCGGTACTAACAAAAGGTTGTTGAAATACGGCCCCTAGTTACAACCTTGCTAGGTGCTTAAAAATGCCCTTTTCCCGCCTCGTTGTTATTGCTGGTGTTGTTGCAGTAATGGCCGGCTGTGCCACCGTCAAACCACAGTCGGAAGCTGAATTCAAACAATCCATGGACGCTGCGCAAAAGACGCTGGAGCAGAAGGGTGCTGACCAGGCTGTTGTGCAATTTGAAGAGATCGCGCAACGCAATCCGTCCAAGGGCGAGCCCTGGTCTTACATCGCCAAGATTCGTTTTGACGAACAGAAGTATGGGCAGGCGATTGTTGCCGCCGATGAAACGCTGAGCCGCGACCCGCAGGACTTTGTCGCCAAGACCGTGCGCGCCGTGGGTGGCTTGCGGGTGGCGATGCAGTCGCTGGCGGACCTGCGCGCCGATGCGCTGTTGGCGGGCAACGCGCGTGCCGATGCGGTGGCGTTGGCCGAATCCATGCGTGAGACGCTGGGGCAGGATGTGCTGTTCCCTGAAGGCCGCCGTCCGCCGCCGCGTCCCCGCCAGCCTCCGCGCAAGGTGGACCCGGCGCCTGGCGCAGCCACCTCTGGCGCCGCAACCCCGGCCACTACGACTCCTGGCGCCGCAACCCCGTCATCGCAAGCCGCGTCGTCTGGCGCGGCCCCTGCCACCGTTCCCGCAGCACCCCCGGCGGCTCAGCCGTCGGCGCCGCAACCCGCTTCCCCGCCCGCCCAGCAGCCTAACCGCGCGCCGAATCCGTTCGGCGACCTGCTTACCAAGTGATTCGCCTGAGCGTGCGCCGCGCCATGCGGCGCACGCTTGACCGACAGACACGATCCTTTGCACGGAGCCTTCCATGGCCAAGAAAGAAAGCGTACAGAAACGATTGCAGAAAGTTCGTCCGCCGCGCGTTCAGCTCACGTATGACGTGGAGAAGGGCGACGCCATCGAACAGAAGGAGTTGCCCTTCGTGGTCGGGGTGGTGGGCGATTTCAGCGCGCAATCCGAGGCGGAACTGCCGCGTCTGAAGGACCGCAAATTCGTCAACATCGACGTCGATAATTTCGACGACGTGATGCGCGGGCTGGAACCGCGCGCGGCCTACCGCGTGAAGAACAGCCTGACGGACGAGGGCGGCACGTTCGGTGTCGACCTGAAGTTCCGCTCGATTGAAGATTTTCGTCCGGAAGCCGTGGTGCAGCAGGTGGACCCGCTGCGCGAGCTGCTGGACATCCGCACCAAGCTGGCCGACCTGCGCAACAAGCTTGCTGGCAACGACAAGCTTGAAGACCTGCTGGGCGAAGTGCTGACCAGCACCGAAAAACTGCAACAGCTGACCAGCGAGACCGACAAGGGAGGCCGCAATGAGTAATTCCGCCGCCGCACAGAACACCGCCGCCACATCTGCCGCGTCCGAGAACGGGCTGCTGGACCAGATCGTCGAGCAGAGCCGCGTCGCCAAGTCCACCGCCGAACATGACCGCGCCAAAGACATCATTGGCGAGCTGGTGCGTGAAGTGATGAAGGGCACCGTGGTGGTCTCTGACAACCTGTCGGCCATGCTGGATGCGCGCGTGGCCGAGCTGGACCGCCTGATCTCCGCGCAGCTGAGCGAAGTGATGCACGCGCCTGAATTCCAGAAGCTGGAGAGCACGTGGCGCGGCCTGCACTATCTGTGCCAGGAAACCGACACCAGCCCCATGCTGAAGATCAAGGTGCTGAACACGACCAAGCGTGACCTGGTTCGCGACTTCCAGACTGCGATCGACTTCGACCAGAGTTTGATGTTCAAGAAGGTCTACGAAGAAGAGTTCGGCACCTTCGGCGGCGCGCCGTTTGGCGCCTTGCTGGGCAACTTCGAGATCACGCGCCAACCCGAGGACATGTACTTCATCGAACAGATGTCGCACGTGGCTGCGGCGTCGCACGCGCCGTTCATCGCATCGGCGTCGCCCGAGCTGCTGGGGCTGGACAGCTTTGCTGACCTGGGCCGCCCGCGCGATCTGGCCAAGGTGTTCGACACCGTGGAATACACCAAGTGGCGCAGCTTCCGCGACTCGGAAGACTCGCGCTATGTCGGCCTGACCATGCCGCGCTTTCTGGGCCGCCTGCCGTATGACCCGGTGGAAGGCACGACGGTCGAAGGCTTCAACTTCGTCGAAGACGTGGATGGCACCGACCATTCGAAGTACCTGTGGTGCAACGCCGCGTGGGCGTTCGGCGCGCGCCTGACGGCCGCGTTTGCGGACTTTGGCTGGTGCGCGGCCATCCGTGGCGTGGAAGGCGGCGGCCTGGTCGAGAACCTGCCCACGCACACGTTCAAAACGGACGACGGCGAAATTGCACTGAAGTGCCCGACCGAAATCGCCATCACCGACCGCCGCGAAAAGGAACTGAGCGATCAGGGCCTGATCCCGCTGGTGCACTGCAAGAACTCGGATTACGCGGCCTTCTTCGGCGCCCAATCGGTGCAGAAGGCCAAGAAGTACAACACGGACAGCGCCAACGCCAACGCGGTGTTGTCGGCGCAGCTGCAATACATCTTCTCGGTATCGCGCGTGGCGCACTACCTGAAGGCGATGATGCGCGACAAGATCGGCAGCTTCGCATCGGCGCAGTCCGTAGAGAGTTTCCTGAACCGCTGGGTGTCGCAGTACGTGCTGCTGGACGACAACGCGACGCAGGAACAAAAAGCGCAGTTCCCGCTGCGTGAAGCTTCGGTGCAGGTGGCCGAGGTCCCGGGACGTCCTGGCGTCTTCCGTGCCGTGGCGTTTTTGCGGCCGCATTTCCAGCTTGACGAACTCTCGATCTCGTTGCGCCTGGTTGCCGAACTGCCGGCCCAGGCCCAGAAATCCTGAGCGTCATTGCACTGACAACTTATCCATTAAAAGAGGTTATCAACAATGAAGGACATCTACGTCAAGTTCGGCAATCCGGCGCTCAAAGGCGAGTCGCAAGACAAGGACCACCCGGATTGGATCGAAGTCAGCTCGTGGCGCCACGAGATCATCCAGCCGCGTTCGGCCACCGCTTCGACCTCGGGCGGGCACACCGCCGAGCGTACCGAACATGGGGAAATGGTCTTCACCAAGGACCTGGATGTGGTCAGCCCGCTGCTGTATCAGCACGCCTCGGGCGGCACCACCTTTGACGAAGTCACCATCGACTTCCTGCGCGCCGACGGTGAAGGCAACCGCGTCAAGTACCTGGAAATCAAGCTGAAGTACGTGATCATCGCGCGCGTGGCGCCCGAAGTGGTGGCCGAAGGGCTGCCGCACGAGTCGTTCTCGCTGAAGTACGCCGCCGTGCAATGGAAGTACACGCAGCAGAAGGTGGGCGGCAACCAGGGCGGTAACGCCCAGGGTGCCTGGAGCCTGACCAAGAACGACAAGACCTACTCGGTCTGATCGCGGCTGCGCTGGCAAGAAGACCGCGGCCCGAGCCGGGTCGCTGTCTTTTTTTATTTGAGGCCCGGATGAAAGGATTCGAACCGAGTCTGTTCGACAAGCTGTTCGAAGGCGAGGGCCAGTCGCCCTATGCCCTGCGGCGTTTGTCGATCGAGGAAATGAAAGAGACGGTGGCGCGCGACATCGAGGCCTTGCTGAACACCCGCATGGTGTTCACCGAGGAAGACCTGCGGCGTTACCCGAATTGCCAGCGGTCGCTGTTGACGTACGGGCTGTCGGATTTTTCCGGCCTGAGCCTGGCCAGCCACTACGACCGCGAGTTCATCTGCCGTTCGCTGGAACAGGCGATTGCACGGCACGAACCGCGGCTGACCCATGTGCGGGTGATGCTGCAGGTGGATAGCCGGGCGACGTCGGTACTGTACTTCGCCATCACGGCCATGCTGGATGTGGGGCCCGCCCACGAACCCGTGACCTTTGATGCGACGTTGCAGCCGTCGACCTTGCAGTACTCCGTCACCAAAGGCTGGGCCAAGAGCCCGGCCACGGTCTGACGCAACACCCATCGCTCAGGCGCTGGCGCGCTGGAAAGGAAGACATCAATGGAAGAATTGCTGCCTTATTACGAGCGCGAACTGGGTTTTCTGCGCACCTCGTCGCGCGATTTCGCCGAACGCTATCCGAAGATCGCGGCGCGTCTGGGGTTGTCGGGCGAGACCTGCGAAGACCCGCACGTCGAACGCATGATCGAGTCGTTCGCACTGCTGAGCGCCCGCATCAACAAGAAGCTGGACGACGACTACCCCGAATTCACTGAAGCGCTGTTCGAGGTGATGTACCCGCACTATCTGCGGCCGTTTCCGTCGTGCAGCGTGGCCCAGTTCGACCTGGGCGGCGCGGGCGCGCAACTGACCGCGCCCGTGCGCATTGCGCGCGGCACGGAATTGAAATCGCATCCGGTGCGTGGCGTGTCGTGCCGTTTTCGCACGGCGTACGAGGTGACGCTGGCGCCCGTGGAAGTGCAGCGCGCGGGCTTTGTGTCCAGCGCCAATGCGCCGGCCACCGCCAAGCTGCCCGCCGGCGTCACCGGCCGCTTTGCGCTCACGTTGGGATGCCAGGGTGAAAACCAGCACTTCGGCATGCTGGGTGTGGATAAGCTGCGCGTGTACTTGCACGGCGAGCCGTCGTTCGTGGCGGCGCTGCGCGACGCGCTGTTCCTGCGCACGGCGGCGGCATATGTTGAGCTGCAACCGGGCCGGTGGGACCGCTTGCCTGCGATTCCGCTGGCGCAAGTCGGCCTGGCGGAAGACGACGCGCTGATTGATTTTCCGGCCAGCTCGCATCCGGCCTACCGGCTGCTGGCCGAGTACTTCGTCTTTTCCGAGAAATTCAATTTCGTCGATATCGATCTGGCGGCGTTGCGCCCGTATCTGGGTACGGTGCGCCAGTTCACGCTGCATCTGCCGGTAAGCGGCCTGCGCGCGGATTCGAACACGGCGCGGCTGCTGGAATCGACGTCGGCCGACAATCTGCGGCTGGGCTGCACGCCGGTGGTGAACCTGTTCACGCAGCGCGCAGACCCCATCCGCGTGACGCATGCGGCCGCGTCGTATCCGGTGGTGGCCGATGCACGCCGCGCCTACGGCTACGAGGTCTATTCCATCGACCGCGTGCGTCAGGTGCGGCAGAACGCGCAGGGCGATGCGGTGGTGGACTTCCGGCCGTTCTATTCCCTGCATCACGGCGAATCACCCGAGGCCGCCGGCCATTACTGGACGATGCGGCGCGACGCCGCGATGGCGCAACGCAGCCCCGGGTACGAGACCGAGATTTCCATCGTCGATATCGACTTCGACCCGATGGTGCCGCAAACCGAAACGCTGAGCCTGGACCTGACCTGCACCAATCGCGACCTGCCGTCGCAGATTGCGGTGGGGCAGTCAGGCGGCGACTTGTTCCTGGAAGGCGGCACCGTTGCGCGCAGCATCCGCATGCTGCGCCGCCCGACGAACTCGCACCGCTTCCAGCAGGGCCGCGCCGCGCACTGGCGGCTGATTTCGCATCTGGCGCTGAACCATTTGTCGCTGGTGCAAAGCGGTTTGCCCGCGCTGAAGGAAACGCTGCGCCTGTACGACCTGTCGGGGTCACCGGTGGCGGCGCGTCAGATTGAAGGGCTGGTTGGCCTGGACTACAAGCCGGCTACGCACTGGATGCCGGGCGAGCCGTTCGCAACCTTTGTGCGCGGCATCGAAATCCGCCTGACCGTCAACGAAGACCATTTTGTGGGCACGAGCCTGCACACCTTCGTGGCGGTCATCAACCGATTCTTTGGCCTTTACGTGCACGCCAACAGCTTCGTGCAACTGGTTGTGCTGTCGCGCCGTGGCGCAGAGGAACTTCTACGATGCCCCCCATGCAACGGCGACGCCATCCTAGCGTGATGGACACGCTGCTGGCTGAGCCGCAGCGTTTCAAGTTTTTCCAAGCGGTGCGCCTGCTTGAACAGTGCTTTGCAAAGCAGGAGCGCGGCGCGACGCGCCATACCGTGCCGGTGCACCTGCGCTTTCCCAATTCGCCCGGCCTGGGTTTTCCGCCCAGTGAAATTGTTGACGCCGTGGCCTACGACAAGAACGGCGACGTGCTGGAGGACGAGGCTTCACGCAAGGCAGCGGTAGCCGAAGGGCGGTTGGGCCGAGTGGATCTGACACCCGCCTTCTTCGGCCTGCTGGGCGCGCAAGGGGCATTGCCGCTGCACTATTCCGAGATGCTGGCGAACCGGGAAAGCCTGCGCCGCGACCGGGGCGCGCGCGCGTTCTTCGACATCTTTTCGAACCGGGCGGCGGCGCTGTTCTATGCGGCCTGGAAGAAGTACCGCATGCCGCTGCGGCACGAGACCGAGCAAGACCATCATTACCTGCCGCTCTTGCTGGCGTTGGGCGGCATCGGGCACCCGGCGCTGCGCGACCGCCTGCACAACGGCAAGGGCCGCGTGTTTGATGAGTCCGTCGCGCACTACGCCGCGGCGGCACGCCAGCGGCCCGTGTCGGCGCCTTTCCTGCAACGCGTGTTGCAGGATTACTTCGGCGTGCCGCTGCGTGTTGAACAGTTTGTGGGCCGTTGGTATGACGTGCCGCCGCAGAACCGCACGCAGCTGGGCCAACCGGGCGCGGTGCTGGGCGTGTCGGCGTTGGCGGGAGATCGCATCTGGCAGCGCGACCTGCGCATCCGGTTGTGGATTGGCCCCTTGTCGGGTCAGGCCTTCTCGGACTTTCTGCCGGGCGGCGACCGCGCGCAGGCCCTGGAAAAGCTGCTGACGATGTTTGGCGGCATGACGTTCGAATACGAAGTCCGGCTGGTGATGGCCCGCGAAAGCGTCACCCCCAGCCAGCTGGGCGCGGGCGGCGACGTGCGGCTGGGCTGGAATTCGTTCCTGTGCAGCGGCCCGGCCGAGTCGGATCGCGACGACGCCAGCTACGAACTGCACACCATTCACTGATCCTTAAAACAACATAGACACTCATGGCCACACCGCTGAAGACGTTGATCGGGAAGTTGAACCAGACCTGCCGCCAGGCCGCCGAGCGCGCCGCCAGCCTGTGCATGGCGCAAGGCCATTACGAGGTGGATCTGGAGCATCTGTTTCTGGCGCTGCTGGAGAAGCCGGCCAGCGATGTCAGCATCATCGCGCGGCGTTGCCACATTCATACCGACGCGCTGGAGGCCGACCTGAAGGCGGAAATCAGCCGCTTCAAGAATGGCAATACGCGCACGCCGGTGTTTTCGGCGCACCTGCCCAAGCTGTTTGAACACGCGTGGCTGATCGCGTCGCTGGACACGCAGACGACGCGCATCCGTTCCGGGCATTTGCTGTTGGCGCTGCTGACCGAACCCGATCTGGCCCAGCTGGCGCGCCGGGGTTCACCCTTGTTCGAGTCGTTCCGGCTGGACGAACTGAAGCATGACTTCGCCGCGCTGACCGAAGGCTCGGAAGAGGCGGGCCAGGCGGTGGGCTTTGCCGATAGCGCCGCGCCACAAGGCGACGCGGGGCAGCCAGCGCCGGGGCTATCGCAATCCCCCGCGCTGGACCAATACACCACCAACCTGACCGAGCGCGCGCGCGAAGGCAAGATTGACCCGGTGATTGGGCGCGATGCCGAAATCCGCCAGATGATCGACATTCTGACGCGGCGGCGCCAAAACAACCCCATCCTGACCGGCGAGGCCGGCGTGGGCAAGACGGCGGTGGTGGAAGGCCTGGCGCTGCGCATCGTGGCCGCAGACGTGCCGCCCGCCCTGGCGGATGTGACCTTGCGGGTGCTGGACATGGGCTTGCTGCAAGCGGGCGCAAGCGTCAAAGGCGAATTCGAAAATCGCTTGAAGAACGTGATCGACGAGGTCAAGAAAAGCCCGTCGCCCATCATCCTGTTCATTGACGAAGCGCACACCATGATTGGCGCGGGCGGGCAGGCGGGACAGAACGACGCCGCCAACCTGCTTAAGCCCGCGTTGGCGCGCGGCGAGCTGCGCACCATTGCCGCCACTACGTGGAGCGAATACAAAAAATACTTCGAGAAGGACGCGGCGCTGGCTCGCCGCTTCCAGGTCGTGAAGGTGGAAGAGCCCGACGAAGCGCTGGCTGCATCCATGCTGCGCGGCATGGCGCCGTTGATGGAGCGCCATTTTGGCGTGCGCATTCTGGACGAAGCAATCAGCGCGGCGGCGCGCTTGTCGCACCGCTACATTACCGGCAGGCAGTTGCCCGACAAGGCGGTCAGCGTGCTGGACACGGCCTGCGCGCGCGTGGCGTTGGGCCGCAGCGCCACGCCGGCACTGATTGATGATGCGCGCCATCGCCTGACGCGTTTGCGCACGGAACAGGCGGCGCTGCGCCGCGAAGCCGCGACCGGTGCGCCGCATGCGCGTCTGGCGGAACTGGATCAGGAGATTGCGGCGGTTGAGCAGACGCTGGCTGATGCCGAGGCGCGCCACGCGGCGGAGACGGGCTTGGTGGAACGCATCCACGCGTTGCGCGCCGAACTGGAAGTGCAGGGGCAGGATGCGCAGGGGCTGGACACGGCCTTGGCCGAAGGTGCTGCACCGTCGGCTGCACCGTCGGCTGCGCCTGCTTCGAAGCGCAAGTCCGCCGCACCGGCGTTATCGCCGGAACAACAACGCCTGGCCGGTTTGATGGATGAGTTGCGCGCGCTGCAAGGCGAACAGCCGCTGGTGCCGGCCTGCGTGGACGCGCAGATCGTGGCCGAGATCATTTCCGCGTGGACGGGCATTCCGCTGGGCCGCATGGTCAATGACGAAATCCGTACCGTGCTGCAATTGCAGCCGATGCTGGCGGAACGCGTGATTGGCCAGGAACACGCGTTGCATGCCATCGCGCAACGGGTGCGCACGGCGCGCGCCGGTCTGGAAGACCCGGACAAGCCGAAGGGCGTGTTCCTGTTCGTGGGGCCGTCAGGCGTGGGCAAGACCGAGACCGCGCTGGCCCTGGCCGACATTCTGTACGGCGGCGAGCGCAAGCTGGTCACGATCAACATGAGCGAGTATCAAGAGGCCCACAGCATCTCGGGCCTGAAGGGTTCGCCGCCAGGCTATGTGGGCTACGGCGAAGGCGGCGTGCTGACCGAAGCCGTGCGGCGTCAGCCCTATAGCGTGGTGCTGCTGGATGAAATTGAGAAAGCCCACCCCGATGTGCTGGAGCTGTTCTTCCAGGTGTTCGACAAGGGCGTCATGGATGACGCCGAGGGCCGGGAGATTGATTTCCGCAACACGCTGATCATCCTGACGTCGAACGTGGGTTCCAGCACCATCATGCAAGCCTGCTTGAACAAGCCCGCCAGTGAGCGGCCGTCGCCCGATCAGTTGTCGGAACTGTTGACGCCGCAGCTGTACAAGGCGTTCAAGCCTGCGTTCCTGGGCCGCATGAAAACCATTCCCTATTTCCCGGTGGATGATGATGCGCTGGCGCACATCATCGGGCTGAAGCTCGGCCGTATCGCGCGCCGGGTGCAAGCCACGCACCGCGCCACGTTCGAATGGGACGATGCGCTGGTCGAAGCCGTGCTGGCGCGTTGCACCGAAGTGGATACCGGTGCGCGCAACGTCGACCACATTTTGAACGGAACGCTGTTGCCCGAAATCGCCGAGCAGGTGCTGAGCCGCATGGCGCAGGGTGAAGCCATCGCCAAGATCCGCGTGGGCGCGGGCAAGAACGGCGACTTCCGTTTTCGCATGAGCTGACGCAGGAGACGCCGACATGGCTCTTGAACTCGCCGCCGCCAGCCTGTTGGGCGCAGGCTTCACCCAAGCGGATCGCCTGCTTGATCTGAGCACGCCGTTGGGCCAGGACAAGCTGCTGGCGGAACGGCTGCAAGGCACCGAGCAACTGAGCGATGGCGGCTTTGCCTTGCAGGTGGATGCGCTGTCTGATGACGCGCACATTCCGCTGAAGTCGTTGATCGGCCAGCCGGTGCAGGTGACGTTGCAGACGGCCTTGGGCCGGGATGAGCGCCGCGTTTGGTGCGGCCTGGTATCGGAAGCCCGCTTTGATGGGGCCAACGGCGGCTTTGCGCGCTACCGCTTGCGCATCGAACCGTGGCTGGCGTTGTTGCGGCAGCGGCGTGACAGCTATGCGTTCCAGGACTTGTCGGTGATCGACATCGTTGACAGCGTATTTGGCGACTACAACGGCCAGGGCGCGGTGGCGCCGCAGTGGCGTTGGGAAGTGAAAGACCGTGACGCGTATGCCAAGCGCAGCCTGACCATCCAGTACCGCGAAACCGACTACGCCTTTGTGGAACGATTGCTGGCGGAAGAGGGGCTGTTTTATTGGGTGGAGCACGAAGCCGGCGAAGGCGAACCGGGCACTCATACCGTCGTTATCGCTGACCACAACGGCGCGTTTGAAACCGGCCCGCAAGAAAGCGTGAAGTTCCAGCGCGCGGACGCCACTGAAACCGAAGACACCATCCAGACCTGGCGCCAAAGCCGCACGTGGCGCACCAACGCCGTGCGCCTGGCCACGTGGGACTACCGCGCGATGCAGGCACGCAAGGTCAGCGCGCAGGTGGATGACAAATTGCCGAATGCCATGGAGCTGGCCGATTCTGATTACCCCGGCCAGTACCTGTTCGAAGATGGCGGCCAAGGCGAGCGTCTGGCGCATAACGCGCTGGCCGCGCAACGCGTGCGGCAGTCGCTGTACGAAGGCGAGGGCACGGTGCGCACGCTGGCGCCCGGCCAGCGCTTTACGTTGACGGGCCATTGGGGGCCGTCGCAAGGCGAGGGGGCCGATTTTGTGGTGCTGCGCATGCACCACGACGCCCGCAACAATTTCGATGAAAGCCTGGGCGCGGCGGTGACGCAGGCGTTGGGTGCAGCGGGCGAGCCGCAGGACGGCGATGCGGATTTCTATCGCAATCGGTTCGAGGCCATTGCCGCCACGCTGGAATACCGGCCCAGCACGGTGGATGGCCATGGCGCGCGGCTACATCCGCGGCCCACGGTGCATGGCTCGCAGACCGCGTTGGTGGTGGGGGCGGGTGACCCGGTCTATACCGACCGCGACCACCGCATCAAGATCCAGTTTCATTGGCAGCGCGGCAGCGCCTCCAGCAATCGCCAAGACCATCCGGCAGGGGCCGACAATGCGCCCGCCAGCGAAGCCTTAGGCACCTGGGTACGCGTGGCGGAACCCGTTGCCGGGTCGGACTGGGGCGGGCATTTCGTGCCGCGTCTGGGGCAGGAAGTGCTGGTGCAATTCCTGCATGGCGATATCGACCGCCCGGTGGTGGTGGGCGCGCTGTACAACGGCGCAGGCACGGATAACGCGGCGAACAATCAGGTGCAAGGTGGCGCGGCCAAGGCCACCGGCAACGCACCCGCGTGGTTCGCGGGCAGCGAGGCAGGCCATGCGCACAACGTGGTGATGTCGGGCTTCAAGACGCAGGCGCTCGCTGAAAGCGGGCAAGGCATGGGCGGCTATAACCAGCTGGTGCAGGACGACACGCCGGGGCAGTCGCGGTTGACGGCGTCGACCACGCAAGCCGAAGCGCGGCTGAACCTGGGCCATCTGAAGCAGCAGCGCGATAACGAACGCTTGTCGGATCTGGGCCATGGCGCGGAGCTCGCGACGAGCGAAGCGCTGGCGCTGCGGGCGGGCGAAGGCCTGCTGATCAGCGCGGATAAGCGCGAAGGCGCGGCCGGTGGTTTGCTGGATAGCGAAGAGGCCATCCAGCAGATGGAGAAAGCCATCGAGCAGGCGAACGAGCTGTCGGCCACGGTGGTGCGGCAGGAAGCGCTGCTGCCGGGCGATAGCGAGAAGACACGGCCGCTGAACGAGCTGGACGCGGTGCGCAAGGTGATGGAAGGCACGAAGGGTGAAGAAGGCGTCAACGTGCCCGCCTACACGCTGCCGCACATCCAGGTGAGCGCGCCCAAGGGCATTGGCCAATACACGCCGAAGAACGCGTACACGGTGGCGGGCACCACGCTGTGCCAGGTTGCGCCGGATGTGAACTGGGCGGCGGGTGCGAACCTGGCGGTGTGCGTGGCGCAGGGCGTGGTGCTGTTCACGAAGGGGCTGGGCGGCAGCGGCCGCGCGGTGGAGGAACAGGGTATTCGTCTGCACGCCGCAGGCGGCAAGCTGCGCTTGCAGAGCCAGAAGGCCCGCATGCGCCTGGCGGCCGAGAAGGCGGTGACCTTGGTGTCGGCGCAGGGCGCGGTAGATGTCAACGCGTCAAAGAAAGTACTGGCCACGGCGGCGGGCGCCTATATGCGCATCGAGGGCGGCGGTATTCAGCTGCATGCGCCGGGCAAGGTTGAACTGAAGGCGGGCGTGCATAGCTGGGTGGGGCCGCAAAGCGGAACCGGCCCCGCGCAGCCGCCGCAGGGCGATATGGAAGGCTGCGCCGCCGCGCTCGAAGACGCGGCCGGCAGCGGCGCATTGGCGGCATGACGATGACCAGGATGCCGGGCAGTCCTCACCAAGCAACGGCGCGCGCCGAATACCGTGTCGAACGCGCCATCGCCGGTTTGCGCGCGGTGCTGGATGGCCGCGCCAACCGCCGCGTGCTGCTGCTTTGCGATTCGACGCTGGCCGATCCGCTGGCGGAAGATATCGCCACGGCGGGGCTCGCGCGGCGCGAGGTCAATCTGATTTCCCAAGGCGCGGCCGCGCCGCCGTTGTATCTGGCCGAGGTGCCGGATGAGATCCGCCATGAACGCCTGATCAACGCCAGCATCCGCTTGGCCGTGGACGAAGCCATGCGCGCCGCGCCTGCGGCCAAGCGGCCGCGGTCAATGTCGGCTTGGCTGGCCACCGACTTGCCGTTGGCGGAAGTGGCGCAGCGTCTGATCCTGCGCGCGCGGCTGCGCGACGCGCAAGGCCGCGTGCGCATCCTGCGGTTCTGGGACCCGCGCACGACTCAATATCAAAGCGAGCTGTATGCCGGGACGGTGCCAGCGTCGTGGATACCGGGCGTGACCTGGATGTCTGTGGACGGATTCGCGCGTTGGCAGGTGTTGCCGGACACGCCCGGCCCGATGCAGACCGTGACGCCAGAGTGGCCGAGATTGGCGCGCCTGGGCCGTATCAACGCCGTGCTGCAACGGCTGAACGCAGACGGGTTGTGCTGGGGGCCGTCGGTGCTGGACGCGGTGCGGCGTGCGTTGGACGCCGGGGCGGCTTGCGGCATGGATGACGATGACGACGTGGCGCTGTTCGCCGCCTGGCGCGTGCGGCTGGATGCGCCGCTGGAACAGGCGCCATCGTTTGCGGCCCTGCTGCGCGAAGTGCGTGAAGAGGGCGGCCATTTGCGCAACGCCGCGCAAGACATGGAAGACGAAGATTGGGAGCGGTTTGCGCAGGAAGCGCAAGCGCAGGAGGACTTGCAAGCATGACGACTGACTACGACGCGCTGCCCTGCAAGGGCAAGTTCTGCGGCCGGCCGGGGCTGCCCATCCTGCCGATGCGGATTTCGTATGTGCCGGGCGGCAAGAATGATCTGCCCGATGGGGTCTACACGGACCCCGAGCTCTACTACGAGACCATGCGCCAGGGCGCGTACATGCTGCGCGCCATCACGGCGGGCTATGTGTATATCTGGGACCCGCGCCGCAGCTACGGCTGGCGCGCGTTCGCCGCCACCGCGACGGGGCAGATGAAGGAAGTGCCGGTGGATGACGACGACCGGCCGTCCCAGCAGCCGACGTTCACGTGCACGCGCGAGGGGCATGGCCTGGAATCTGCCTTGATCAATGTGGAGGCGCCGGCCAATGCGTCGCGCACGGTGTGGGTCGGCTATTCCCGCGTGTGGTGGACGCGCGATATTCGCCAGGCGCTGGTGCGGGACGACAGGTGGCGCAAGAAGGTCATGCTGGAGCTGGATGCGAAGGCGGTGTGGGCGGGCGGCCACCCCGATCCGCTGGCTGGCTACCGCGTGGCCGAAAACGGCGCGAATCTGGCGAAGCATTCCATCGAATTTCGCGATGCGGCTGGGGCGGCCACCTTGTTTGCCAATACGCTGACGCCGGGCACGAATGTGTTCGGCGGAAAGGCCGCGGAAATGGCGGAGAAGATGCGTCAGATGACGCCCAAGGGCGGCATCGTGCTGGCGCTGCGTGATCCGGTGGGCGTGCTGGCGGACGTATCGACGTGGCGCAACAAGCGCATGGGCGATCTGGCCGACCATCACATGGAGCCGACCCGTCTGCGCGAAGTAGGGGTGGCGCAGATCATCAAGGGTCTGGAAAAGCAGATGGACGCTGGCGGTGACGAAGTCAAACGGATGCGCGAGCGTGTCGACGTTGGCAAGGTCAATAAAACGCTAAGCGATAACACCGCAGCCATCAGCCGGATGAAGGCCCTGATCGATGGCGCCGCCCGGGACTGGACGTGGTGGTATGGCCGCGAGTCGTTCTGGGTGACGCTGAAGACCTATTCGCCCAAGGATGACGCGGCGGGCGTGCGCCTGGAAGATGACATGGCGCTGTGCGTGGATGGCGCCGGGGCGGTGGAGTGCGAGCACAAGGCGATCGACGATTCGCTGAAGGACGACGATACGGACGGGATGTACGAGGCGATGTGGCGCGGGATGGCCTCGAACGATGGCGAGCTGCTGGCCTTCTTGCAGAAAGAGGCCAAGGGCAAGCTATCGAAAGAGATCTCGAAAGTTCGCAAGATGGTCAAGAGCTACAACGATTGGCTGACCAAGCGGCGGGCGCAAGGCCTGCCGACGCCGATCACGCCGGTGCGGGCCGCCACGACCGCGATTGGCCGGTTTATCGCCACCCAGCTGTTGCGGCTGCAATTGGCGCGCGACCCCATTGCGGAGCGGGTCGCCGCGCGCGTGACGTTCACGATGGCCGCACGCATGAACACCGTGATGGTGGTTCGAACCCATACGACCACGGTTCCCAGGCTGATCGCGGATATGCACCAGATCATCTGGGAACCGAACCCCCGGGCGATGGCGGTGATTGCGGGCGGTGGCATGAACGCGACGCAGCACATGCAGGCCGGGTGGATCGGCACGCAGTCCGAGGCATCGCGGCCGGTCACGATGAACTACATCATTCCGCAAGAGGTCGACGCGCAGCTCAATGCGCCACCGCCGACCGGGGCGCGGCCCGGCGCGGGGACGAGGCCTCCGCTGGGGCTGCCCGCGCCACCGACGGTGCTGGCGCTGCCTGCACCCACGATGTCGCCGATGGCCGGGCTGCTCAAATGGGCCAAGTCGCGAGATGGCGCCAACGCCGGGGCGACGGGCGTGATGGCGCTGGTGGCGATTTACTCGTCGGTGTCGGATTTGCGAGCGGCGCAAGTGGTTGCGGATGGCAAGAAAGAACGCAAGGCGTGGTTCGGCATCACCTCCGGCATGCTGGGGGTGGGCAGCGTGGCGATCGAAGTCACCGCGGGGGCGATCGGTGCGCGCGTGGGCACCAACACGGCGTTCACGATGAACTTGCAATTGAACATGCGCTTGGCGACGTTCCGAACGGCAGGCGCCGTGTTTGCAACGGCGGCAACCCTGGTGGACAGCACGAACAATGCGCTCAGCGCCATCGACCAGTACGACGTCCACAACTACGAAGCGGGCGGCGCGTATGCGACGTCGTCGGCGTTTCTGCTGATGTCAGGTCTGACGGGCGTAGCGACAGCGGTGATCGCTGTGGGCGGGGCGTTCAGCACGGCAGGCGTCGTGGCGGGCGCGGGCGGGTTCGGCGGGGCGATGGTCGGACTGACCAGCGGCGGATCGGTGCTGCTGGGTATTCCGGTGTGGGGCTGGATCGCACTGGGCCTGTGCTTGTTGGCGGCCGGCCTGTATTTCAAATTCTGGGGCGACAGCGCGACCGACAATGAGCTGGAGGTCTGGTATACGCGCTGCTGCATGCGGTCATCGGAATACGAAGGCGTGGAAGGCCGCGAGCTGTATGCGACCCGCGAAGACGAGCTGGAAGATTTCAACCGGGCCGTGTTCGGCGTGCGCGTGATGCTGCAATGGTATGGGTTCACGGGCGGCGAACTGTTCGGCCGCGACCGGGTGGTGCTAGAGGTGGTGATGCCCGGCTATACCCAGAACAGCGACTACGCCTACAACCTGAAACTGATCGGCCCGGGCATCAGCGTGGTGGTGGCCAGTAAAGGGTCGATGCGTGCGCAAGACCCGGACTTGCAGCCGCGCGGCGCGTCGCAAGCGCAAATGGTGGCGGGCCGGCCAGACCCTGAAACCTGGGCCGACCGCGTGGACAAGTACGTTGATAACTTGAGCGCTCGGCCAGGGTGGGCGGATATCTGGCGCTGGATACGCAAGGACCGCAGCCAATCCGTTGAATTCACCAGCAAGCCTTGGGACGATTCGGTCCAATTTCAGATTCATAATGGCTACGCGGTGTTGCGCACCGAAGTGCTGGTGGATGACGACATCTTCACGGAAGCGCTCATCAAGATCGAGTTTTGGCCTGACCCGGAACGCATGCCGGATATTCGGTCGCTGCCGGTGGGCGGCGCGGGCACCAATGTCGTGAAAGCGACTAATTGAGAAGGCTTCAAGCATGAATAGCAATGTGACAAGGCTTCAAGCATGAATAGCAATGAAGGTATCCAGGCGGCCGTCTACACGCGCTGGCATCAGCTGTCAGTGCCGCTGGCGTTCGCGTTGGCCGCTGGCAGCTTCATGCTGGTTGTGTTCAACCGTGGCCCAATCGCCTTGGCGATCGTGCTGGCGGTGCTGGGCTTGCTGGTGCCGCCGTTGGTGGCCTTCAGAGGTTTTCCTACCCGCAATGCAGTGAAGGTCACGCCCGACGGCCTGGAATTCTCGCGCCGTTCGCCTATCGCGTTCGCCGATTTGAAAAGCTGGGGCACGGACGATTATCTGAAGCTGATCCGGCCTGGGCTGCCGACGCTGTTGGTCAGCCCAGTCGACCTGCCCAGCCGCGAGCGCTTGCTGCGTGACTTCGAGCAGGCGCTGGCGGCCTGGCAGAAGCGGCAGCCGGCTGGCACGGATGCTGCGCACCGCACGCACTTCTACGGTTCGACCGGCGGCCGCCTGGTGGGCGCGGTGATCACCGCCTTGGGCGTGGGCTCGGCCGCACTGGCGCTGAACTTGCGTGAGCCCTCGATCTCGCTGGCGATCGTGGGCGGGCTGGGCGCGCTGTTTGGGTTGTCGATGCTGTTTGGCAGGCGGGGCTGAACGGTATCTCTCGCGTCGCGCTTCATTAAGTTCTGGCTTAACGATGGGTAAACGTCCGCTGAACCACAGCGGGCGCGCGGCTCTTTATAGTGGTCGCACTGCCATCCACGGAGCGCCGCATGTCTTCTTTCCCATCCCCCGGTTCGTCATCCGCCTACCCCGAAGCGGTGTTGTTCGATCTGCTGACCGCCTTGCTGGATTCCTGGACGGTATGGAACCGGGCGGCCGGCTCCGAGACCGCTGGCCGGACCTGGCGCGCGGAGTATCTGCGCCGCACCTATGGCTGCGGCGCGTATCAGCCTTATGAGCAACTGGTGCAGGAGGCGGCTGCCACCGTCGGCCTGCCGGCGAGCGCGCCGGCTGCGCTGGAAGCGCACTGGGACGAACTGCCCGTCTGGGAGGGCGCGCACGAATTGTTGACGGCGCTGCGGCCGCATTGCCGGCTGGGCGTGGTTACCAACTGTTCCGACCGCCTGGGCCAGCGTGCCGCCAGCTTATTGGGGGTGGATTGGGATGTGGTCGTCACGTCGGAAGCCGCGGGGTTCTACAAACCCGATCCCCGCCCTTACGAACTGGCCTTGTCACGCCTGGGAGTGCGTCCCGAAAATGCGGCGTTTGTGGCGGGTTCTGGCTACGACCTGTTCGGAACGAGCAAAGTCGGCATGCGCACCTATTGGCACAACCGGGTGGGGCTGACGCTGCCCGACGGCGCGCCGCCGCCCGAATTGGAATCCCCTACGCTGGACGCGGCATTGCCCTGGCTGGCGCGCTTTCACGTAGGCTGAATGCGGGCCTGAACGCGGTCTTGAACTCAGGCCTGAACGCGGGCCTGCACCGCAGCAATCCCCGGTTTGCCAACACAAAATGTTGCTGGTCGCCTTGCGTCCCCTTGCTAGCATGGTCTACGCCGGAATGATCCGGCACACCGAAGGGATAGTGGAGGTTGCCATGAATTCAAGAACAATACTCAACCGGGTCGCCGTGGTGGCGGCGGCGGGTGCGTTGCTGGCGGGGTGCGCCACGCAACAGCAAACCAACACCGCCGTGGGCACGGGCGCGGGGGCCGCGGTGGGCGCGGGCATCGGCGCGCTGATCGGGCACGGCAAGGGCGCGGCCATTGGCGCCGGTATCGGTGCGGTGGCGGGTGGCCTGGTCGGCTACAACTGGAAGGTCGTCAAGGACGACGTGCAGCAGTCGGGCGCGTCGTCGTTGGGGATCGACGTGGTGGAAATGCCCGATGGCAGCCTGAAGGTCAACATTCCCAGCGGCGTGTCGTTTGACACGGACAAGACGCAACTCAAGCCGGCCTTGCTGCCGGTGCTGGACAGCGTGGCGCGGTCGCTTAATCAGCATCCCGAACTGCGCACCAAGGTCGTCGGCCACACCGACAGCACGGGCGCCTTGGCGCATAACCAGACGCTGTCCGTCAACCGCGCGAAAAGCGTGACGGACTATCTGGCCAAGCAGGGCGTGGCGTCGGGCCGCATGGCGGTTGAAGGACGCGGGCCCAATGACCCGATCGGCGACAATGCGACCGCCGAAGGCCGTGCGCTGAACCGGCGCGTTGAAATCTATTTGTATGCGGTCAAACAATAAGGTCTAGCCATGAGCATGTTTCCCCCCGCCCGTATCGGCACTGATATCGCCGTGGCCGCGCTGACCGGTTGGCAGGCAGACGCCACGCGCGACGCGATCGAGAAGCGGTTTCGCTTCCCGAATTTCAACGCTGCGTTCGGGTTCATGGCCCGCGTGGCCATGTTTGCGGAGAAACTGAATCACCACCCGGAATGGACCAACGTCTACAACCGGGTGGATGTGACCTTGACCACGCATGACGCGGGTGGCGTCACGGAGCTGGACGTGCGCATGGCGCAGTTCATGGACGAGGCCGCCGCGCAGTTGGGGGCGACGGCGCCGAAGGCGGACGCCTAGCTGTCGTCGTCGCCCGCGCGATCTTCGCGGTCTTGCAGATGCTCGATCAGGCGGTCGAGCATCCCGCCCAGCGCGGCTTGTTCGGCGGCGTCCAGGCAGCCGAAGATCTCTTCATTGCGGCGCGCAATCAGCGCGATGATGCGCTGATAGTGCGCCGTGCCGTCTTCGGTGGGCGTCAGCACCACGCCGCGTCCATCTGACGCGGACAGCGCTTTTTCCACCAGCCCGCGATCCACCAGCGCTTGCGCCGAACGGCTGGCCTGGCCTTTGTTCAGGTTGGCCGCGCGCGCCAGATCGTTCACCGATAGCGGCGCGTATCGGCCGATGGCGGCCAGGCAACGTGCCTCGCCCAAGGGAATGCCGCAGTCCGACAGGTAGGCGCGATTCGTCTCCCGGTCGGTGATCTTGTTGAGCACGTGCAGGCGGTAGGTCAGGAATCGTTCCAGGGCCGGCGTTGGGTCGTCTTGCGGCGGGGTGCGGCGCGGGTTGTCGTTCACGGCGGGCGGCGTTGAATCTTGCGTTGTCACGTGGGGTGGGCGGCAGTGGGGGCGGGATAGTCTGCCACAGCACGTTCGCCCAGGCAGGCGCTTTCGGCTTGCGCCAGCAAGGCCAGGGCGGTGCCGGCGTCGGCTTGGCGGCTCAGCAAAGACAAACCCAGTATCGACAGGAATAGCGGCGCTTGGGATTCACCCACGCGCGTCAGCGCCTGCGCCATGCTGGTGTAGATCTGGTCCAGTTCATCGGGATTCATGCTTGGCCTTTCGGTTGGGCGCGCGAGGCGATTGAAGGATAGTAGGGCGCGAGTGCGCTGAGCAACGTGCCGGTGTCGGGGGTGGCCCAGCGGCCCAGCACATAGCCGTCGGGGCGCATCAGGCAGACCATGCCTTCAGCTGCGCCATAGCGTTGGCGCAACTGGCCATGCGCGTCATCCCAGCCGCCGTCGCCCGTGCGCACGATGCGCAGGGGATGGGGCGCGTCTTGCGTGGCCGCCGCCAACGCGGCAAGGTCGGCAGCCAATGTGGCATCGGGCGATACCGCCAGCATGACGAAGCCGCGGCCGAAGCATTCACTCAGGTAGCGCGGCGTGTCGCCGTCTTGCAGAACCGCGTCGGGGGCGGGCTGGCCCGGCGCGGCGGCGATGCCGGCTTGGCGGGCGCCGTCGTGCAGATTCAAGGTCGAGGTGTCGTACGAGATGGGCGCGGATTGGCGGGGGTTGATCAGCGAGCGCACGGTGTCGTCCGCCAAGGCCAGCCGCAATGCGGCTTCGCGCATCAGGCGGAAGCCGAAATCGGGCGGGGCCATGAATTCGGTGCTCTTCGCGCCATAGGCCAGGTTCTGGCGGGTGGCGTGAACGCGTTCGATGCTATAGCTGTCGAGCAGGCTGTCGGGCGCCTGGCCCTTCAGCACCCAAGCCAGCTTCCAGGCCAGGTTGCCCGCGTCGTCCAGGCCAGAGTTCAGGCCGCGCACGCCGAAGATCGGCACCAGGTGGCCGGCGTCGCCCGCGAACAGCACGCGGCCGTGGCGGTACTGGTTCAGCGTCAGGCATTTGGCGTTGTAGACGGAAATCCACAGCGGCTTCCACGGTGCGGTCTCGCCGATCATGTCCAGATGGCTTTGCACGCGCGGCAGTACGTTTTCGGGCTTGACGGCTTCTTCGGGATCTTCGTCGTCGCGGATTTGATAGTCCACCCGCCAAACGTTGCCGGGCTGGCGATGCATCAGCAAGGTCGAGCCGGGGTTGGAAGGGGGATCAAACCAGGCCAGGCGTTCGACCGGGCGGTTGGAGGCCTGCTCGATGTCGACGATGACGTAACGGCCTTCGTACTGCATGCCTTCCAGCTTCAGGCCCATGGCCTCGCGCACGGTGCTGCGGCCGCCGTCGCAGGCGATGAGCCAATCGGCGCGCACCGTCTGGCGCTGGCCGCCTGCGTCGATTTCAACATCGACGCCGTCAGCGTGCGCCTGCACGCCGGCAACACGGGCTGACCATTGCAGCGTGGCCAGCCCGGGGTGGCGTTGCATGGCCTGATGGGCATATTCCTCGACCGAGTATTGCTGGATGTTCACCATTGGCGCGTAGCGTTGCAGCGGATCGTGCGGCATTTCAAAGTGCAGCACTTCGCGGTCGCGGTAGTAGCTGCGCCCGCCGGTCCAGGCCAGGCCCGTCTCCACGAGCGGCCGGTCAGCGCCCGCCCAGCCCAGGATTTCCTGCGAGCGGCGCGAGATGCAAATGGCGCGGCTGCCACTGCAATAGTCATCGTCGGCTTCCACGGTCAGGGAAGCGATGCCGTATTCGGCCAGCAGCGCGGCCAGCGTCAGGCCGACGGGGCCTCCGCCAGCGATCAGGACGGGTACGTGCGCGGGTAGCGGCATCTTGTCTCCAGAATCTATTTGGTTGTTTGCGCAACTATATTCCTGAAAAGTTGCGCACGCAACTAGTTGTGAAGGGCGAAAAAAAACCCGCCGGTTGGGGCGGGTTTGGTTCGGGCGGGTTTCTTGGCGGGCGCGGCAGGATTTGTCGCGCACGTCTTCGCTGCCGACGTATCAGTTGCGCACGTCTTAGTTGCGCACGTAATAGATACGCATCGCTTGCTGCTTCTGCGCGCCGTCCATCACGCGCAGCACCACCACCTTGGGGGTGAAGCCGTCGGGCAGCTTCAGCTGGCCGAGTGCGTAGTCGTAACGGTCGACATTCAGCGTCGGACCTTCGGGTGTGACGGTGGCGGCGCGGCCGTTGGGGTAGCTGCCGTCGATGGAGAAAGTCAGCGTGCCTTTGAAGGGGGCGCCGGTGCGCTCTTCGCGCATGACCAGCACTTGGTAGTCCAACTGGCCGGGGGCGCGCTTGAACGTGGCCGAGCGGATGCCCAGGTTGCCGCCGCGCGGGTCGGCGGGCATGGCGTCCTGGAACAGAACCAGTTCTTTGTTCAGGGTGTCGATCTTGGCGCGGGCGTCAGCCAGATCGGTCGTCAGCTTTTCGTGGCCCGACTTGTTGGCGTCGCGCTGCTGGGTGGCTTCTTCCAGCTGCGTTTGCAGACGTTGGCGCTCAAGGTTCGAGGCGCTGAGTTCGCTGTGCAGAGATTCCGATTGCTCGACCGTCAGGCGTTGCGGGCCATAGTTGGTTTGCAGGAAGAGCACGCCGCCCGCACCCAGGGCGATCCCCACAAGCAGCAGGACGAGCCAGCGCGGCAGGCGCCGCGTGCGTTGACCGGGTTGGTATACGGAGGGCTTGAATACAGCCCGTTGCGATCTTCCAAACATCCCCATTCCTAGAAAACTTCCTGTGTGTTGCTCGTCCGCGCGGTGCCCGCGCGTGCCAAAGCGTCAGAGAATACCCCGTTAGCCGGGGCCGTTGGGTGCGCGGACAAGCCTGGTTGCGCACCTTGATATTGTGAAATATGTGAGCATTAACGCGCCATGGCGCGGAGCTCTGCGTCCAGATCAGCAAGCCGTTGCGGGGTGCCGACATCCGTCCAGCGGCCGGTGTGGTGAGCGCCTTGCGCCAGACCGTCAGCCATGGCTTGCCGGAAAAGGGGCAGCATGGGCATTGCCGTGCCGCGCGGGACGGTCTTGAACAACGAGGGATGGTAGACGGCGATGCCTGCGTAGGTCAAACGCGGCTCGCCCTGAGCGTGCAGGCGGCCATCGGACGCCAGATGAAAATCGCCGTTGGGGTGCTGGACGGGGTTATCCACCATCAGCATCCAGGCGCCGCCGTCGGGCAGGCCGGCCGCCCGCGCCGGGGCGGCGGCGGGATTCCAGTCGCACCAGACGTCGCCATTCATCACCAGAAAGGGCGCGTCACCCAGCAGGGGCAACGCCTGCGCGATGCCTCCCGCCGTTTCCAGCGCGGTGCTTTCCGGCGAATAGCGGATGCGCACGCCGTAAGCGCTGCCATCGCCCAAGGCGTTTTCGATCTCGTGACCCAGCCACGCATGGTTGATGACGACGTCGCGGATGCCAGCCGCAGCCAGCCGTTCCAGATGCCAGACGATCAGCGGCTTGCCGCCCACCGCCAGCATGGGTTTGGGCAGGCGGTCGGTGAGCGGGCGCATGCGTTCGCCGCGGCCCGCGGCAAGAATCATCGCCTGCATCAGAACGTGTACCCGACGCTGACCTGGCGGTCATCCATGCGGTCCAGCAAGCGCAGCAGCGGCGTGAAGACGCCATAGCGCTGGGCGACCTGGCGCACGTAGCCGTTCACGCGAGGCATGTGGGCCAGGTAATGGGCCTTGCCATCGCGATGGTTCAGCCGGGCGAACACGCCCAGGATGCGCAGGTTGCGCTGCAAGCCCATCCATTCATAGGCGCGGTGGAATTCGGCGAAATCGGCATCGACCGGCAGGCCGGCGGCGCGCGCCATTTCCCAGTAGCGGATCGCCCAGTCCAGTTGCTGCGGTTCTTCCCACGTCGTGCGAGCATCCGTCACCAATGACGCCAGGTCATAGGTGATGGGGCCGGCCAGCGCGTCCTGGAAGTCGATGATGCCGGGGTTCGGGCCGTACTGCGGCTGGTCGCAGACCATCAGGTTGGGCGAGTGAAAGTCACGGTGCACTAGCACCTGCGGCTGGCCGCCATTGCTGGCCGACAGCAGCGCGAAAATCTTGTCCAGCGCGTTCGCCGTCTTGTCGTCCTGCGTCACGCCGTGGTGCTTTTCCACGTACCACTCGGGAAAGAGCTTGAGCTCGTCAGCAAGGCGGGGGGTGTCGTAGTTGCCCAAACCGGCCGTGGACGCCTGTTGCAGGCGGACCAACGCGGCGAGCGCTTCGCGGTACAGCGTTTGAAGCTGGCTGTCGGACAGGCCGGCCTGGATGCGCTGGTAATAGGTCTGCTCGCCCAGGTCGGACAGCAGCAGCAGGCCCTGGTCCAGATCTTGTTCCAGCACCTTGGGCACGTTCAGGCCGGCGTCCGCCAGCAACTGGCCCACATGCAGGAACGGGCGGCAGTCTTCATGCGCGGGCGGGGCGTCCATGACAATCAGGGTGCGCTCGCCTGCGTCCAGCCGGAAATAGCGGCGGAAACTGGCGTCGGCAGAGGCCGGGCGCAGCGTGCCGATGGCCAGATTCAGGGAGGCGGGCAGGCTTTCCAGCCAGTTGCGGATCTGCACCAGGCGGGGGTCGTGATCGTTTTTCAAAGAAGATCCGTGTCAGAAGGGCAATATTGCTGAAATTTGCGTTCGGCGCACATAAGGCTGGGCGTATGGCGCGGCTTCTCTATAATACCGGCTCGTTTCCATTCGCATTGGGGCCTTTTCGGGCGCCGATGCCGGATTTCCCATCGTAGATAAGGGCTGTTTTCACTCGTGCGCAAGGTTCGGTGGTTGATCCTCTCTGCTGTCAGCGTCGCCGCCGGAGTCGTTCAGGCTCAAGGCAGCCAGACCGCGACACCAGCTGCATCGTCGGCGACCGCCGCCTCCTCGGCTCCCGTGCTGCGCACCTCTCCCGGTTTGCGCATCCACCGCCTGCCGGACGACAGCATCCCCGCCTATATGGAAGCGGACAGCATTGAAGGCGATCCGGATTCCGACCTGACCCTGACGGGCAGCGCGCAGGTGCGCCGCATCGACGGCGTGATCAAGGGCGACCGCATCAACTATCGGAAGGATACGGGCGAGGTCGACGTCCAGGGCAGCGCGCGCATGATGCGCGACGGCACGCTGGTGACCGGCCCGAACGCCAAGTTCAACGTCGACAAGTATTCCGGCGAAGTCGAAAAGCCCAACTTCTGGATGGGCGCCACCGGCGGTTTCGCCGTGGCCGAACACGCGGATATTTTCAGCAAGTCGCAGATGCGGCTGCATACGGTGACCTATAGCGGCTGCTCGTGCGAGACGCCGTCCTGGTACATCAAGGCCAACACCGTCGACATCGATTTCGACGAGAACGAAGGCGTGGCGCGCAACGGCGTGCTGTATTTCAAGGACGTGCCAATTCTGGCGTCGCCTTACATGACCTTCCCGGTCAAGAAGGAACGCAAGTCGGGCTTCCTGATGCCGACCTACGGCACGACCAGCCAGGGCGGTTTCGACTTCTCCCTGCCTTACTACCTGAACCTGGCGCCCAATTACGACGCAACCATCCAGCCCCGCTATTTCTCCAAGCGCGGCATGCAGTTGGGCGGGGAATTCCGGTATCTGGGTAATAGTTACCTGGGTACGTTTGACGGCACCTACCTGCCCAACGACAACATCACCGGCGAAGACCGCTGGATGTACTGGTGGCGTCACCAGCAGACCTTCTCGCATGGCTTCTATGCGGACTGGGACCTTGCCAAGGTTTCGGACGACAACTATTTCCGCGACATTTCGCAGCTGGGGCTGAACCAGGCGTCGACGACGTATCTGCCGCAGCGTGGCCGCGTGGGTTGGGCGTCCACATACTGGAGCACGTACGCGCAGGTCTATAAGTACCAGACGCTGCAAGACCCGGATGCGCCGCTGGTGCCGCCGTATGACAAGGTGCCTGAACTCTATCTGCGCGGAGCGCGATATGACTGGGGTGGCTTCGACGTTGAATGGGTGTCGACCGCCACGCGCTTCCAGATTCCGCTGGTGTCCGACAAGCGCAGTGGCCCGGAAGGCGACCGCTTGCAGTCGTATCCGACCGTGTCCTACCCGATCGTGCGGCCAGGCTGGTTCATCATCCCCAAGGCCGGGGTGAACTACACCCAATACCAGACCAACTGGTATGGCAGCGATTGGCTGGGCCTGAATTCGGGCACCCCGAACGCAGGCACGTCTAACGGCTATCCGTCCTCGCAATCGCGCACCGTCCCCATCATGTCCTTGGACGCCGGCATGATCTTCGAACGCGACACCTCGCTGTTCGGCAAGGCCTCCACGCAGACGCTCGAACCGCGTCTGTACTACCTGCGCGTGCCGTACCGGGATCAGTCCAAGATGCCCGTCTACGATACGTCGCTGGCGGATTTCAGCTTCTCGCAGGCCTTCGAAGAGAACATCTACACGGGCGGCTGGGATCGTATTTCCAACGCCAACCAGCTGACCGCGGCGTTGACGACGCGCTGGCTGGACGCCAGTACCGGCTTCGAACGCATGTCGCTGGCCGTGGCCCAGCGCCTGTACTTTGAAGACCAGAAAGTGACCCTGCCGGGCGAGACGCCGCGCGAAAATGTGCGGTCGGACTTCCTGGTGGGCGCCAGCGCGGCGCTGACCGATACGCTCAGCACCGACGTGGCGGCGCAGTACAACCCGTATGACAACAACTGGTCGCGCGGCTTGGTCAGCGCGCGCTGGTCGCCGCAGCGTCTGACGACGGTGGCGCTGTCGTACCGCTATCAGCGTGATCCTCAAACGGGGGTCCAGTATCAGCCGCAGGGGCAGAACCAGATCAGTCTGGCGATGCAATGGCCCTTCAGCAAGCGCTGGTATGGCGTTGGCCGCGTCGACTATTCCTTGCGCTCCGGGCCGTCGAGCACGGTCGCCAATACGACGGAATCCCCCCGCGTTACGCAGGCCATCGCCGGCCTGGAGTACAAGGGTGATTGCTGCTGGGTGGGCCGCGTGGTCTATCAGCGCTACGCCGTGTCGGCAACGGACGCCAACTCCGCAGTGTTCTTCCAGCTTGAGCTGACCGGTCTGGGTTCCTTGGGAACCGATCCGATGAACCTGCTGAACAGAAGTATCCCTGGCTACACCGGCATTACCCCGCCTGCGCCGGCCGGGACCACATTTGAAAGGTATGAATGATGCGTAGGTTGCACTCTTTGCGCCGCCTGTCCGGCAGTGCGCTGTTGCTGGCGCTGTGCGCCGGCCTGCCTGCCGCACACGCGGCCGAGCAGACGGGCCGGCCCGCAAGCAATGGCGGCAAGGCCGCGCCCGCCGCTTCGCAGAAGGCCGCGCCGGCCGCACCCGCCGCCAAGGGCGAACAGTTCGTGGACGGAATTGCCGCCGTAGTCGACAAGGACGTGATCACGCTGCGCGAATTGCGCGATGCGTCGGTCCGTATTGCGTCTGAACTGAAGTCGCGCGGCATCCAGGTGCCGGACGACCAGACCTTGCAGCATCAGGTGCTGCAACGCCTGATCATGGAACGCGTGCAGCGCCACGAAGCGGATCGCCTTGGCATTCGCGTGGACGACGCCCAGGTTGATCAGGCCATCACGACCATCGCCGGCCGCAACAAGATCAGCGTGGCGCAACTGCGCGCCGAAATCGAAAAGTCGGGCACCTCGTGGGATGCCTACCGCAAATCGCTGCGCGATGAGATCCGCACGGATCGCCTGCGCCAGCGCGCGGTGGATTCCACCATCGTCATCTCGGACGCCGAGGTGGATGCCTTCCTGAAGGACCAACGCCGCAATCCGGCGTTCGGCGCATCGCCGCAAGCGGCCGCTCAGCAGCAAGCGCAACAGCAGGCCCAGCAGCAACCCGCGCCCGAACAAGCCGCGGCGCCGTCGGGCCCGATGCTCTACGCGTTGGCGCAGATTTTGGTGCGCGTGCCGGAAGGCTCGACACCGGAGCAATTGGCGGCCTTGCGCAAGAAGGCCGAAGGCGTCCTGGCGCGCGCCAAGCGTGGCGACGACTTCGCCAGCCTGGCGGCCGCCGCCTCGGACGGCCCGGAAGCGCTGCAAGGCGGCGTCATGGGCGTCCGTCCGCTGGATGGATGGCCCGACCTGTTCGTCAAGGCCATCGGCAATCTGCAGAAGGGCGATGTGTCGGGCTTGATCCAAAGCGGCAACGGCTTCCACATCATCAAGGTCATGGACCGCGGCACCGCCCAGCCGGCGCCTGGCCGCACCGCGCGCGCGCCGGCGCCCACGCCGGCTCCGCAACCCGCTGCGCGCCCGCAAGCGCCGGCGCAGCAAGGCCCGACGGAAGTGATGCAGACCCGTGCGCGCCACATCCTGATCAAGACGTCCACCGTCATGAGCGACGAAACCGCGCGTCAGCGTCTGGAGCAGGTGCGTCAGCGCCTGGTGGCTGGCGACGCCAAGTTCGAAGACATGGCGCGTCAATACTCGCAGGATTCGAACGCGCCTCAGGGCGGCGAGCTGGGCTGGTTGAACCCGGGCGAAACCGTGCCGCCGTTCGAAGCCGCCATGAATGCCTTGAAGCCGGGCGAAATCAGCCCGCCGATCCAGTCGCCTTTCGGTTGGCACTTGATCCAGGTTGAAGAACGCCGTCAGCACGACGTCACCGACGAGCTGGCCCGCATGAAGGCGCGCCAGATTCTGTTCGAGCGCCGTGCCCAGCCTGCCTTTGAAGATTGGCTCGACCAGTTGCGCGCTCAGGCGTACGTCGACAACCGTCTTGAGAAGCAGCAGAAGATCCAGCAGAACAACCGCTAAACGCATTACGGGCTTTTCATGTCTCAACACCAGGCGCGCAAGCGCTTTGGCCAGAACTTTCTGACCGACGAAAGTGTCGTCGAGTCCATCGTCCGGGCGGTTGCACCCGCCCGTGACGATGCCGTGGTCGAAATCGGCCCGGGTTTGTCTGCGCTGACCCGGCCGCTGCTTGAGCGGCTGGACCATCTGACCGCGGTTGAGATCGACCGCGATCTGGCCGCCCGCCTGCGCAAGCAGTTCGAAGCCGGCCGCCTGACGGTGGTCGAGGCCGATGCGCTGACAGTCGATTTTTCACAGTTCGGCAGCGCGCTGCGTGTCGTGGGCAATTTGCCCTACAACATTTCCAGCCCGCTGCTGTTCCATCTGATGACGTGGGCCGACCACATTCGCGACCAGCATTTCATGTTGCAGCGCGAAGTGATCGACCGCATGGTCGCGCAACCGGGCTCGGGCGATTTCAGCCGCCTGTCCGTGATGCTGCAATCGCGCTATCGCATGCACAAGCTGTTCGACGTGCCGCCGGAAGCGTTCGATCCGCCGCCCAAGGTGGTGTCGGCGATTGTGCGCATGGTGCCGCTGCCGGCAGACCGGCTGCGTCCGGTCAGTGTCCGCGCCTTTGAAACGGTGGTGGCGCGCGCCTTCTCGCAACGCCGCAAGATGCTGCGCCGCGTGCTGGCCGACTGGGCGCCGCAAGTGCCGTGGGAAGCGCTGGACATTGCGCCGACCGCACGCGCGGAAGATATCTCGGTCGACCGCTATATCCGCTTGTCGGACGCGCTGGTGGAAGCGGGCGTACTGCAAAGCGCCTGAATTCCGGCCGCACATGAGAAAGCCCGCGATGATGCGGGCTTTTTTTTATGGTGCCGGGCGCGTTATGGCTGATGGACAGAACGACGCCGATGGGCAGCGTGCCAGCGGTGCCCCCGGCCCCTTACAACATCCGTTTCTGCGCCGCCATCCACAGCTGCATCACGTCGCGCGCACGATCCGCCAGCAGCTTTTCTGCGTCCGTCAGCGCCTGCTGCAACGTGATCGGCCCCGGCGCCAAGCTGAACGCCGCGCTGATGCCGACGGCATGCAGCGCTTCATAGCCATCCCCCAGCGACCCCGCCAACGCCACGACCGGCACGCCCGCGCGTTGTGCAATCTTCGCCACACCGGCCGGTGTCTTGCCGCGCAGCGTCTGCGCGTCCATGCGGCCTTCGCCGGTGAACACCAGCGTGGCGCCTTCGATGGCTTCAGCCAAATGGCCCAGCTCCGCCACGATCTCGACGCCCGGGCGAAAGTGCGCTTGCAGAAATGCCTTGGCGGCGAAACCCAAGCCGCCTGCCGCGCCCGCGCCCGGCTCATTGCGATGGTCCACGCCCAGATGGCGCGCGCAGACATCGGCGAAATTGCCCAGCATCTGATCCAGCGTTTGCACCTGTTCCGGCGTGGCGCCTTTTTGCGGGCCGAAGATATGGGATGCGCCGTGCGGGCCGCATAGCGGGTTGTCGACGTCCGAGGCGATATCGATGCGGATCTTGGCCAGACGCGGATCAAGCCCGCGCGTGTCGATGCTGGCCAGCTTGCCCAGCGCGCCGCCGCCGGGCGGCAGGCTGTGGCCGTCGGCGTCCAGCAAACGCACGCCCAGCGCGGTCAGCATGCCGGCGCCGCCGTCGTTGGTGGCCGAACCGCCCAGGCCCAGGATGATGCGCGTGGCGCCGGCGTTAACCGCCGCCAGGATCAGTTCGCCCACGCCGTGGCTGCTGGCGCGCATCGGGTCGCGCTTGCTGGGCGAGATCAGTTCAAGCCCGGCTGCTGCCGCCATTTCGATCACCGCGGTGCCGTCTGCCAGCAGCCCCCAGATAGCGTCGACCTTGTAGCCGAGCGCATCATTTACCGTCAGCTCGTGTTCCTTGCCGCCGGTTGCAGCCAGCACGGCTTCAACCGTTCCTTCGCCACCGTCGGCCATCGGCACGCACACCGTGTGGGCGCCGGGAAACGCGGCTTTGACGCCGCGCGCAATGGCCGCCGCCGCATCGGGCGCGGACACGCTTTCTTTGAAAGAGTCGGGAGCGATGACAATTTTCACGGGTTTGACTGGGCTCGTAAAAGGCTGCGATGAAGGTGGCGAGAAGGCCGGCGTGACGACCATGATACCCGTGCGAACGCAGGCGGCGTACCATAGCGCTTTCGTTGTTTTTGCGAGAGTGGACCGTCATGCCTGTATTGCGCCGCACAAAAATTGTCGCTACCTTGGGCCCTTCGACTTCGTCGCCCGAACGCATTGAAGCCTTGATCCGCGCAGGTCTGGATGTGGCCCGTTTGAACTTCTCGCACGGCAGCGCGGACGATCACCGCGACCGCGCCCGCCTCGTGCGCGAGATCGCCGCCAAGCAAGGCCGCTTCGTCGCCATCATGGGCGACCTTCAAGGCCCCAAGATCCGCATTGCGCGCTTCACCGACAAGCTGGTGCAGCTGCAAGTCGGCCAGCCGTTCACGCTGTCGCGCGTGCATCCCAAGGATGCCGGCAACGCCAGCATCGTCGGCATTGACTACCCCGAACTCGTGACCGACTGCCGCGTGGGCGACGAGCTGTTGCTGGACGACGGCCGCGTGGTGCTGGTGGTTGACCGCGTTGAAGGCGACGAAGTCCACACGACCGTCACCGTCGGCGGCCCGCTGTCGAACAACAAGGGCATCAACCGCCGTGGCGGCGGCTTGTCTGCGCCCAGCCTCACCGACAAAGACCGCGTCGACATCAAGCTGGCCGCCGAGATGGAGCTGGATTACGTCGCGGTGTCGTTCCCGCGCTATGGCAGCGACATCGACGAAGCCCGCACCCTGCTAGCCGAAGCGGGCAGCCAGGCCTGGATCATCGCCAAAATCGAGCGCGCCGAAGCCGTTGCGGACGACGAAGCGCTGGACTCGCTGATCCGCGCGAGCGACGGCGTGATGGTGGCGCGCGGCGACCTGGGCGTGGAAGTGGGCGACGCCGAATTGGTGGGCATTCAGAAGCGCATCATCCAGCACGCCCGCACGCTGAACAAGGTGGTGATCACGGCGACGCAGATGATGGAATCCATGATCTCCAGTCCCATGCCCACGCGCGCCGAAGTGTCCGACGTGGCCAACGCCGTGCTGGATTACACCGACGCCGTGATGCTGTCCGCCGAAAGCGCGTCAGGCCAGTACCCCGTGGAAACCGTGCAAGCGATGGCGCGTGTGTGCCTGGGCGCGGAAAAGCATCCCACGTCCACGAAGTCGCATCACCGCATGGGCGAAACGTTCACGCGCTGCGATGAAACCATCGCGCTGGCGGCCATGTACGCGGCCAATCATTTCCCGGGCGTCAAAGCCATCATCGCGTTGACCGAAAGCGGCCACACGCCGCTGATCATGTCGCGCATCCGGTCGGGCGTGCCTATCTACTGCTACAGCCCGCACAGCCTGACGCAGAACCGCGTGGCGATGTTCCGTGGCGTCTACACCATTCCGTTCTCGCCGTCGGATTACGAACCGGCCGATCTGAGCAACGCCGCCATCGACGAACTGCGCAAGCGCAATCTGGTGCAGACGGGCGATTGGGTCATTCTCACCAAGGGTGATTTCTACCGCGACAGCGGTGGCACCAACGGCATGAAAATCCTGCTGGTGGATTGATGCGCGGCGCCTGCGGGGCTTGCCCCGCAGGCAGTTATCGCCTTCAGCCGAAGAACCAGTAGCACACGCCGATCGCGGCCAGCACACCGGCCAGATCGGCGATCAGCGCGCAGCCCACCGCGTGGCGCGCGCGCAGAATTCCCACTGATCCGAAATACACCGCCAGCACATAGAAGGTGGTTTCGGTGCTGCCTTGCATCACCGCGGCGAGCAGCGCGGGGAAGCTGTCGACGCCGAAGTGCGTCATGGTTTCCAGCATCATCGCGCGCGCTGCGCTGCCGGAAAACGGCTTGACCAGCGCGGTGGGCAGCGCGTCAACGAAACGCGTGTCCCAGCCCGCGTGCTGCGCCATCCAGCGGATACCGTCCAACAGAAAGTCCAGCGCGCCCGAGGCCCGCAGCACGCCCACGGCGCACAGCATCGCCACCAGATAGGGCAGCAGGCTCTTGGCGATGTCGAAGCCTTCTTTGGCGCCTTCGATGAAGGCTTCGTACACTGGCACTTTTTTCCAGGCGCCCGCAATCAGGAACGCCAGCAGGATGCCGAACAGCGCCAGATTGCCCATCAGCGACGACAGCGACGCGATGGCCACGGCTGACATGCTGGCCAAGAGCGCCATGAATCCGCCCATGACGAGCGCCGCGCCGCCCAGCCACAGCATGACGACGGGGTCGGCCAACCGCAGCCGCTGGCACAGGGCAACCGCCAGAAAGCCCGCCAGCGTGGATGCGCTGGTGGCCAGCAGGATGGGCAGGAATACCAGCGTCGGGTCCGCCGCGCCCTGTTGCGCGCGGAACATGAAGAGCGTGACGGGCAGCAGCGTCAACGATGACGCATTCAGCACCAGGAACAGGATCTGCGCGTTGGTGGCGGTCTCGGGCGTGGGGTTCAGCGATTGCAGCTCGCGCATGGCGCGCAGGCCGATCGGTGTGGCGGCGTTGTCCAGCCCCAGCCCATTGGCGGCGAAGTTCAGGGTGATAAGACCAATGGCGGGATGATTGCGCGGCACCTCGGGCATCAGACGGGCAAACAGCGGCCCCAGCAAACGCGCCAGCCGCTCCACCAGGCCCGCGCCTTCAGCGATGCGCAGAAAGCCCAGCCACAAGGTCAGCGTGCCAAACAGCAGCACCATGACTTCCACGGATACGCGCGCCATGTCGAACAGGCTGGCCACCATCAGGCGGAAAACGTCGGGGTCTCCGATGGCCAGCCAGCGGTACAGCGCGGCGGCGGCGGCGGTCAGGAAGAAGCCCAGCCAGAGTTTGTTCAGCATGCGTCTTGATGCCCGGATAGCGGTTGATTGCGCACCAGCGCGGGGGACGCCCATTGTCGCAGAGTCAGCGCTGTCCGGCTTGGCCGCGCGCCGCCAATTCTGGTACTTTGACCCGAACCGCCCTAGGGCCATAACAGTGAGGGACACTCATGGATTTCAATGCCTGGCGCCGCCGCCGCATCTCGGAACCTGCGTACCGCTGGGCGCGCAACGCCTTGCCTCCCATGTCGGCGACCGAGCGCGAGGCCATCGAGGCCGGAGACACCTGGTGGGACGCAGACCTGTTCACCGGCAACCCCGACTGGCGCAAGCTGCTCGACGTGCCCGCCGCCACGCTGACCCGCGAAGAACAGGCATTCATCGACGGCCCGGTGGCGCAACTGTGTTCCATGCTGGACGAATGGGACATCACCTGGAACCGGCGTGACCTGCCGCCAGCGGTCTGGGCGTTTCTGAAATCGCAGCGCTTCTTCGGCATGATCATCCCGCGCCGCTACGGCGGACTGGGCTTTTCGCCCTATGCGCATTCGGAAGTGGTGCGGCGCATCTCGGCGTATTCCATCACCGCGGGCGTGACGGTGATGGTGCCCAACTCGCTTGGGCCGGGCGAATTGCTGATGCAGTTCGGCACGCCCGCACAACGCGACTATTGGCTGCCCCGGCTGGCGGATGGCAGGGAAGTGCCGTGCTTCGGCCTGACCAGCCCCGAGGCCGGGTCGGACGCCGCCTCCATGGTCGATACCGGCGTCGTCTGCCGCCAGGTGGTGGACGGCCGCGAGCTCATCGGTATCCGGCTGAACTGGCACAAGCGCTACATCACGCTGGGGCCGGTTGCGACGGTGCTGGGCCTGGCGTTCAAGATGAGCGACCCCGACGGCATTCTGGGCGGCGCGAAAGACATTGGCATCTCGGTGGCGCTGGTGCCCACTGAGGCTCCGGGCGTCGAGATCGGACGGCGCCATTTGCCCGCGATGCAGGTCTTCCAGAACGGCCCCAACAAGGGGCGCGATGTGTTCGTGCCGCTGGACGCGCTGATCGGCGGCGAGGCGCGTGCGGGGCAGGGCTGGAAGATGCTGATGAGCGCGCTGGCGGCGGGGCGTGGCATATCGCTGCCATCGCTGTCGGCCGCAGCCGCGGTCATGTGCGCGCACACGACCGGCATGTATGCCCGCGTGCGTGAGCAATTTGGCATCCCGGTCGGTAAATTCGAAGGCGTGCAGGAACAGCTGGCTGTGCTGGCGGGCAACGCCTATCTGGTCGAAGCGGCCCGCCGCCTGACGTGCGCGGCGTTGAACCAGGATGTGAAGCCGGCAGTGGTATCCGGCATCATGAAATATCACGCCACCGAACGCATGCGCGGCTCGGTCAATGCGGCAATGGATGTGCACGCCGGGCGCGCCGTCATCGACGGGCCCAGCAACTACTTGGGGGCGCTGTATCGCTCGGTGCCCATCGCCATCACCGTGGAAGGCGCGAACATCCTGACGCGCAATCTGATCATCTTCGGCCAGGGCGCCATCCGCGCGCATCCGTACCTGATGCCGGAAATGCTGGCTTTGGCCAACCCGGACGAAGAGCGCGGCATCGAGGTTTTCCACGATGTGTTCTGGCGGCATCTGCGCCACGCAGGCAAGAACACGCTGCGCGCGATCGGCCGCGCGTGGACGGGTGGAATGCTGGCGCCGTCGCCGGTGTCAGGCCCCACGGCGGGACACTACCGCCGGTTGGGGCGTTATTCGGCGGGGTTTGCGTTGCTGGCGGACGCCACCTTGGCGCAGTTGGGCGGCGGCTTGAAGCGGCGCGAAATGATCTCGGCCCGATTGGGCGATGTGCTGTCCGAGCTGTATCTGCTATCCGCAGTGCTCAAGCGCTGGGAGGACGACGGGCGCAAGCACGACGACCTGCCGCTGGTGCATTGGTGCATGGAGCAGGGCTACGCCACCATCGAAAAGAGCCTGGATCAGGTGCTGCGCAACCTGCCGGGCCGCGTGCTGGCCTGGGGGCTGCGCGCGGCCATCCTGCCGCTGCGGCTGGCCCGCGGGCCGAACGACGCGCTGACCCGGGAATGCGCGGAGCTGCTGTTGAAGCCGTCGCCCACGCATGTGCGGCTGGCGGCGGACCTGCATCGGGAACCGTCCGGCAATCCGGCGGCGGGCGTGCTGCTGGGGGGCGGACGGCGGGCGCACGACCCGCTGGCCGATCTGACGCGTGCGTTTGCGCTGGTGGACGCCGTGCAGCCCATCCGCGACCGGCTGCGGCAATCTGGCGTGCGTGATTGGCGCGAGGCGCATCAGCGCGGCGCCATCACCGACACGCAGGCCGCGCAGCTGGAGGCTGCCGAGGCGCTGGTGTCGCAGGTCTTGCAGGTGGATGATTTCGCGCCGGAGGAGTTGTCGCCGCAGGCGGCCAAGGCGTCTGGCGAGGCGGCGGGCGATGCATCCGATACCGCGTCCGCCGCGCCTGCCCCCCGCCCGGACGCTTAATCGTCGGCGTTCGGGTCCATGCCCGGGAACAGGATTTCCGTGAAGCCGAACTTCGAGAAATCCTGGATGCGCGACGGGTACAGGCGGCCGATCAGGTGATCGCATTCATGCTGCACCACGCGGGCGTGAAAGCCTTCGGCTTCGCGCTCGATCGGTTTGCCATAGGGGTCGAAGCCGCTGTAGCGGATGTGGCGGTAGCGCGGCACCAGCCCGCGCAGCCCCGGCACGGACAGGCAGCCTTCCCAGCCGTCTTCCTTTTCGTCGGAAAGCGGCGTGATGACGGGGTTGCACAGAATGGTCTGCGGCACGGCGGGCGCGTCGGGATAGCGCTCGTTGCGGTCGAAACCGAAGATCACCAGTTGCAGGTCCACGCCAATCTGCGGCGCGGCCAGGCCCACGCCCTGCGCCGCCGCCATGGTCTCGAACATGTCTTCGATCAGGGCGTGCAGCTCGGGCGTGTCGAAACGCTCCACCGGGGGCGCCACGCGCAGCAGGCGCGGGTCGCCCATTTTGAGGATGGGGTGGATCATGGCTGGCGTTCCTGATTAGTCCTGGCGGTCTTTCTTCTGAATGAACTCGATCTTGTAGCCGTCCGGGTCTTCCACAAAGGCGATGACCGTCTTGCCGTGCTTCATCGGGCCGGCTTCGCGGGTGACCTTGCCGCCGCGTTCCTTGACCTTGTCACAGGCTTCGTAGGCGTTGTCGACTTCCAGGGCGATGTGGCCGTAGCCGGTGCCCAGGTCGTACTTGTCGGTGTCCCAGTTGTGGGTCAGTTCGATGACCGCGCCTTCGGATTCGTCTTGATAGCCCACGAAGGCCAGCGTGAACTTGCCTTCCGGGTAGTCGTTGCGGCGCAGGACGCGCATGCCGAGCACGTTGGTGTAGAAATCGATGGACTTGTCGAGGTTGCCGACTCGCAGCATGGTGTGGAGCATACGCATGGGATTTTTCCTTAAGCGATGAGGGGTTGGGGGAAGAACCGGGCAGCGCCGGCGCCTTCCCGTGTAATGCCGATGTCGCACAGTGCGCCGCCCATGGCGTCGACCGCTAGCCGCATCTGGTCGGCGCCAAAGGCGCCGATGCAGCCGACCCGGAACGTGGGTTGTTCGGTGTTGAAAAAATTGCTGAGCACGTAGCCGCGCGCTTTCAGGGCGTCGACGAACAATTGCAGGTGCCAGTTAGGCGAATCCGGCGCATGGACGTTGACGACAATCGGGCCTTGCAGATCGCGCGGCAGGTAAGGCGTGAGCCCCAGCTCGCTGACGCCATCATAGAGCGTGCGCATGTTGGCGGTGTAACGCGTCAGACGCGCCTCGCGGCCTTCCTGGTGATACAGCTCCAGCGCCACGGCCAGCGCGGCAATCGTTGGCGCGGGGGGCGTGAAGCGGGGGCCGGCGTTGGGCGCCAACGTGTGCTGATAAATGTCGGCCAAATCCAGCGACCAGCTGCCCGCGTTGCCGCGTGCGGCGTCCAGCGCGTCACGGCGCGCCACCACAAAGGCTGCGCCCGGCAGCCCTTCCAGGCATTTGTTGGCCGTCAGCACGACGGCGTCCACCGCCGGCAGCTGGGACAGATCCAGCGGCAACGCGCCAAAGGCCGACACCGCGTCGACGATGACGCGGCGGCCCAGCGCGTGCGCGATGCGGGCCAGCTCAGGCACGTCATGGCAGATGCCGCTGCCGGTTTCGCTGTAGACCAGCGCCAGATGCGTCAGCGTCGGGTCGCGTTCCAGCGCGGCGGCGACGGCTTGCGGGTCAACGTGTTCGGTGGCGCCCACGGGCAAGGGCACCGCCACACGGCCCGCGTCGCCCGCCAGCTTCTGCAAGCGCGCGGCGTACGCGCCTGTGGACGGCGCCAGCAGGCGGCCGCCCGTGGGCACGAAGGTACGGATCGCGGCTTCCACCGCAAAGTGGCCGCAGCCGGGCAGCGCCAGCGCGGCGTGCGTGTCGGACGACGCCTGCGCCACACGCAGCACCCCATCGCAGACCTGCCGGTAGGTCTCGCGGAAGTCGTTGTCCCACGGCGCATAGTCTTGCGCCATGGCGGCCTTCACCCGCGCGTCGGTCGTGACCGGGCCCGGAATCAGCAGCAACATTGTCTAGTCTCCAAAGCGCCTCAGAACTGAGGCAAGGATGCGGGGTCGTGACGCCGCAGGATGTTCTTGGCGTCTTCGAAGTCGGGCAGAATCTGGCCCACTTCGCGCCAGAAGTCCTGACTGTGGTTCATCTCGCGCAGATGAGCAAGCTCGTGCGCGATGACGTAATCAATGATGCCGGGCGCGAAATGGATCAGGCGCCAATTCAGCATGATGTTGCCGTCGCTGGTGCACGAGCCCCAGCGCGTGGCGGCCGATGACAATCTCCAGCGGCGAATCTTCAGCCCGCTGATTTGCAGGAAGTGCGCCAGCCGCGCGCCGAACCATGCGCCGGCGCGCTGTTGCAGCCAGGCTTGGGCAGAGTCGCGGATGCGGCTTTGGTCGGCATGCGAGGGCAGCGCCAGCCAGAGTGTGTCGCCGTCTGCGGGCGCATCGGCGTCACCGGACAGCCAGGCTTGACGGCTGTCACCGCCCACACCAATCAGGATGCGCTTGCCCAGATACGGCAGTTCGCCGCCCGCCTGCCAGCGCGTGTGCGCCATGGCCAGCTGCTGCTTGCGGGCATGCCATTCACGCAGCTTCGCGAGAATCCAGCGGGCCTTCTCGCGCACGGCGTCGTCAATCTGTGTCAGCGTGACCCAGCTGGGCGCGGTGACTCGAAGGCCGTCGTCGGTGATCACAAATCCGATGCTGCGGCGGCGCGAGCGCAGCAGCACGAAGCCGATGGGCTGTTGCTCCGTTGGCACTTCGCGCCAGCGCGCGCCGGGCGGCAAAGGATCAGGGCAGGGCGTGGGTACGCGCGACGACGCGTTGGGCGACAACGTCAGCAGCGGCTCGCCGGAGGGGGCGGCGTTGGACGGGATGCCGGACGGCGAGCCGAGGGGCGTGTGGGGTTGACTGTCTGGCCGGGTGCCGGCCTGCGCGTCGGGGAAAAGTGTCTTGGGGGTGACCGGCTGCTGGGGCGCCGCCTTGGGAGCGGGGCGGGGCGCGGCCGGTGGCTTCGGCGTGGCGATCAGCGGCGACGCGCCCTGGGGCGCGTCGTCTTCGTGCACGTCGAACAGGAGTTCGAGCTGATCAGTGCTGGACATACCTTTCGGGGTTGAGACGCCGCATTTCCCCTTCGATCCATGCCTGAACCTTCTGGTTCAGTTCTTCGGGGGAGAGTCCTTTGGATTCTATCGCGGGACCGATCGATAGGGTGATCATGCCGGGATATTTGACGAAAGCGTTGCGCCGCCAGCACTCGCCGGCGTTATGCGCCACGGGAATGACGACGGCGCCCGTGCGCGAAGCCAGCAGCGCGCCGCCCATCTTGAAGCGCGCCGTCTTGCCCGGCGGCACGCGAGTGCCTTCGGGAAACAGCAGCGGCCAGCGGCCTTCATCCATGCGGGTCTGGCCTTGCTTGACCACCTGATCAAAGGCGTCGCGGCCTTTCGAACGGTCGATGGCGATCATGCGCAGCAGCGCCAGGCCCCAGCCGAAGAACGGCACCATGTGCAGTTCTTTCTTGTAGACGAAGCAGACTTCGCGCGGCATGTGGGCCGGGAAGAACAACGTTTCCCAGGCCGACTGGTGTTTCGACAGGATTACGGCGGGGCCGTCGGGCAGGTTTTCCCAGCCCTTGACCTGCCAGCGGATACCGCAGAACACCTTGGCGCCCCAGATGGCCAGACGCGGCCAGCCCACCGTCAGCTTGTAGCGCCAGTGCAGCGGCAGCGGCGCCCACAGGATGCAGGCGAAGGCGTAGGGGATGACCGTGACGGCCAGGAACATGAAGTACAGCAGCGAACGTAGCCGGGCCATTGAATCAGTTGTCCTGAAGCAGAAGGTCGACCACGGCCGACAGGTCTTCACACACGCGCGTGTTCTCGGGCAAGCCGCCCTTGGCCAGCGTCTTCTTGCCATTGCCGGTTTGCACCAGCCACGGCGAGCAGCCCACGGCCGACGACGCCTGCAAGTCGCGCAGCGAATCGCCCACAGCCGGCACGCCAGCCAGATGGATGTCGTAGCGATGGCCGATCTGTTCGAACAGACCCGGACGCGGTTTGCGGCAGGTGCAGTTGTCGTCAGGCCCGTGCGGGCACAGGAACACGGCGTCGATCGCGCCGCCCGCAGCAGCGAGCTCGCGCCGCATCTTGGTGTGGATGGCGGTCAGAGTGTCCATATCGAACAGGCCGCGCGCCAGGCCGGACTGGTTGGTGGCAACCACCACTTTCCAGTCGGCCTGCGTCAGCCGGGCGATGGCGTGCAGGCTGCCCGGCAGGGCAATCCACTCGTCGGGATTCTTGACGAACGCATCGCTGTCCTGATTGATGACGCCGTCGCGGTCAAGGATGATCAGTTTCACTGTGCCAGCCTGGAAATGTCGGCCACCTGGTTCATCAGGCCATGCAGCTGGCTCAACAGAGCCAGGCGGTTGGCGCGCACGGCCGGGTCTTCGGCCATGACCATGACGTCGGCAAAGAAGGCGTCTACAGGCTCGCGGGCCTGAGCCAGCGTGGACAGGCTGCCGGCGAAGTCGCCTGCGGCCAGTTGCGCTTCGGCCTGCGGACGCAGCGCGGCCACGGCTGCGGCCAGCGCGCGTTCGGCGGGCTCGACCAGCGCGGCGTCATTCACCGCACCGATCTCGCCTTCTGCCTTCTTCAGCAGATTGCCGATGCGCTTGTTGGCGGCGGCCAGGCTCGCGGCCTCGGGCAGCTGCGCAAACGCGGCGGCGGCGCGCACGCGCTCGGCCACTTGGTGCAGCGGTGGCGTCAGCGCAATCACGGCTTCCACCGCGTTGCGGTCGAAGTCGTTGATGAGCTGGTTGCGATAGCGTTCGTAGATGAAGGTGCGAACTTCAGCCAGCGTGTCGGCAGGAATCTTGCCGGCGGGGAAGGTGCCCGCGGCCAGTTCCAGCAGCCCGTTCAGGGACAGCGGGCCGTCTTCGCTGATCTTCAGCCAGCCGCCTGCGGCCAGTTGTTCGAACGCGCTGATCAGGCCCAGCGCGGCGCGGCGCAGGCCGAAGGGGTCGCGTTCGCCCGTGGGCGCCAGACCAATGGCCCAGATGCCGACCAGCGTTTCCACGCGTTCGGCGATGAAGAGCGTGGCGGCCGTCAGCGTGTCTTGGGTGACGGGCGCGTCGTAGCGGTTGCGGTACTGCGTGCGCAGCGCCTCGACGACGCTGGCGGGCTCGCCGTCGCCAGCGGCGTAGTAGGCGCCCATGATGCCTTGCAGCTCAGGGAATTCGCCCACCATGTTCGAACCCAGGTCGGCCTTGGCCAACATGGCGGCGCGGTCTGCGGCGGCGACGTCACCGCCCAACTGGCCGGCCACGCCGCGCGCGATGGCGCGCACGCGTTCAACGCGTTCAAGCTGGGTGCCCAGCTTGTTGTGATACACGATGGAACCCAGCTGCTCGACACGCGCGGCCAGCGGCGTCTTGCGGTCGGTTTCGAAGAAGAACTGGGCGTCCGCCAAGCGCGGGCGCACCACGCGCTGGTTGCCTTCGACGATGTTCACCGGCTTGTCCGTGTGCATGTTGCTCACGATCAGGAAGCGGTGCGTCAGGCGGCCGGTGGCCGGGTCGAACAGCGGGAAGTACTTCTGATTCAGCCGCATGGTCAGGATCAGGCATTCCTGCGGCACTTGCAGGAATTGCTCTTCAAACTCGCCCACATAGACGGTGGGGTGTTCGACCAGTGCGGTCACTTCGTCCAGCAGCGCGGCCACTTCGGGGTCGTCGCCCAGCGTGGCCGACAGGCGGCCGGCGTGGTCCAGCAACTGGCGCTGGATGTCGTCGCGGCGGCCTTCGAAGGATGCCACGACGCGGCCCTTTTCAGCGAGGGTGGCGGCGTAGGAATCGGCGTCGGCGAACGACACCGGGCCCGTGCTCATGAAGCGGTGGCCGAGGGTGTCGCGGCCCGCTTGCATGCCCAGCGCCGACACCGGCACCACGTCGGCGCCAAACAGCGCGACCAGGCCGTGCGCCGGACGCACGAACTTGACGGTGGTGACGCCGTCAGCCAATTGGTAGCGCATGACCTTCGGAATCGGCAGGCTGTTCAATGCCGTGTCGATGCCTTCCTGCAAGCCGGCGGCCAACGACGCGCCGGGGGCGGTGCCGCGCGCGACCAGGTAGTCCTGCTTGCCATCGGATTCGCGGTCCAGCGTGGCCAGATCAATATTTTCCAGGCCCTTGGCGGCCAGCTTCTTTTGCAGCGCCGGCGTGGCTTTGCCGTCTTCGGTCAGGCCGATCTTGGCGGGCATCAGCTTTTCAGCGTAGGGCTGGTCGGGCGCCTGCGCCAGTACGGCGGACAGGTGCACGGCCAGACGGCGCGGCGTGGAATACGCGGTGACCGCGCAGCCTTCGGCCAAGAGGCCGTGGCGTTCCAGCGTGGCGCGCACGCCTTCGGCATAGGCCTGGCCCAGCTTTTGCAGGGCCTTGGGCGGGAGTTCTTCGGTCAGCAGTTCGACCAGCAGCGGGCGGATGTTCGTCGTCATTTATGCAGCCTCCCCGCGGCGCAGCATGGGAAAGCCCAGTCGTTCGCGGGAATCGAAATAAGCCTGCGCAACAGCGCGCGACAGGTTGCGGATGCGGCCAATGTAGGCGGCGCGCTCGGTGACGCTGATGGCGCCACGCGCGTCCAGCATGTTGAACGTGTGCGCGGCTTTCAGCGCGGCCTCGTAGGCCGGCAGCGCCAGCGGCACTTCCATCAGGCGCTTCGCTTCGGCTTCGTAGTCATTGAAGTGCGCGAACAGCATGTCGGCGGACGAGTGCTCGAAGTTGTAGGTCGATTGCTCAACCTCGTTCTGGTGGAACACGTCGCGATACAGCACGCGGTTGCCGTTGGCGCCTTCGGTCCAGACCAGGTCGTACACGCTTTGCACGTCCTGCAGATACATGGCCAGACGCTCCAGACCGTAGGTGATTTCACCCGTGGTCGGCGTGCAATCCAGGCCGCCCACTTGCTGGAAGTAGGTGAACTGCGTGACTTCCATGCCGTTCAGCCAGACTTCCCAGCCCAGGCCCCAGGCGCCGAGCGTGGGGTTTTCCCAGTCGTCTTCGACGAAGCGGATGTCGTGTTGGGTGGGGTCAATGCCCAGCGCCTTCAGCGAACCGATGTACAGGTCCAGAATGTCCGGGGGCGCCGGCTTCAGCACCACCTGGTACTGGTAATAGTGCTGCAGGCGGTTGGGGTTTTCGCCGTAGCGGCCATCCTTGGGGCGGCGCGACGGCTGCACGTAGGCGGCGCGCCACGGCTCCGGGCCGATCGCGCGCAGGAACGTGGCCGTGTGCGAGGTGCCGGCGCCGACTTCCATGTCGTAGGGTTGCAGCAGGGCGCAACCCTGCTTGTCCCAGTATTCCTGGAGCGTAAGGATGATTTGCTGAAAGGTGAGCATAGGATTCTTGGAATTCGGTCGCCCGGGCAAGGCCTGCCATGGGCGTGGGAAACCCGGCATTTTAACTGGCCCGGGCCGGTCCTGTTTCCCCATGGCCGATGGACGGTTACATCTACGTCTTTTGGGCATCGTTCGGAAGGCGTCGGGGGCTTGCGGGGCGGCCGGCTGCGGCGCTGCGGGTGTGCCGCTGGCGGACGCTTCGGCAGACCTCGGCTGCGCCTGGAAACCAATGGTCGTATGATTCCAGGTTACGTCCCAAGTCTTATATAAAACCCGGAACCCGATTCCGAGAATTCCCGGAAGGAGCAGTCCCAATGTCAGACCTGATCACGGTGGAAGTCACCGACGGCATCCAGATCATCACGATCAACCGCCCCGAAGCCAAGAACGCCATCAACCTGGAAACCGCGCAGGCCATGGCCGCCGCGCTGGACCAGCTGGACAGCCGCGACGATATCCGTATCGGCATCCTGACCGGTGGCGGCGGCACGTTCTCGTCGGGCATGGACTTGAAGGCGTTTGCCAAATCCGGGCAGCGCCCCTACGTGGAAGGCCGTGGTTTCGCCGGCCTGAACGAACGCCCGCCCAAGAAGCCGCTGATCGCCGCCGTGGAAGGCTATGCGTTGGCCGGTGGCTGCGAAATGGCGCTGGCCTCTGATCTGATCGTGGCCGCCAATAACGCCAAATTCGGCCTGCCCGAAGTCAAGCGCGGCCTGGTGGCCGGCGCTGGCGGCATGCTGCGCCTGCCGCGCCGCCTGCCGTACCACATCGCCATGGAAGTGATTCTGACGGGCGAAATGCTGACCGCCGAGCGCGCCTACTCGTTTGGTCTGGTCAACCGCCTGACCGAGCCGGGCGGCGCACTGGCCGGCGCGCTGGAACTGGCGCGCGCCATTGTCGAAAACGGCCCGATGGCCGTGCAGACCGCCAAGAGCATCGTGTCGCAATCGGGTGACTGGGAGCAGGAAGGCATGTTCGACCGCCAGCGCCCGCTGATCGCCCACATTTTCTCGTCCGCCGACGCCAAGGAAGGCGCGACCGCTTTCGCTGAAAAGCGCAAGCCGGTCTGGCAAGGCAAGTGATGTGAGCCCCCACGCTGCACTCGCTACGCTCGCTTGCTGCCCCCCGAGGGGGCGTTTTTTGCCTTGGGGCGGCCCGGCGGCAAAAATGGCCCCCACGCCGCACTCGCTATGCTCGCTTGCTGCCCCCCGAGGGGGCGTTTTTTGCCTTGGGGCGGCCCGGCGGCAAAAATACTTCTTTTCCACTGCGGTTGGCCGTTAGTGCCAGCCGCGTTTTCATGTTTTCCATCTAGACCCGCAAATCGCCATGTCCGTCATCATTAAAGAAGAAGACTTCATCCAGTCGATAGCCGATGGCATTCAGTTCATCAGCTATTACCACCCCGTGGATTACATCCGCCACCTGGCGCGCGCCTACGAGCGCGAGGAAAGCCCGGCCGCGCGTGACGCGATGGCGCAGATCCTGACCAATTCCCGCATGTGCGCCGAAGGCAAGCGTCCGCTGTGCCAGGACACCGGCATCGTCAACGTCTTCCTGAAGATCGGCATGAGCGTGCGCTTTGACACCAAGCGCACCCTGCAAGAGCTCTGTGACGAAGGCGTGCGCCGTGGCTACCTGAACCCGGACAATCCGCTGCGCGCCTCGGTGCTGGACGACCCGCTGTTCGCGCGCAAGAACACGCGCGACAACACGCCCTGTATCCTGCACGTCGAGCTTGTCCAGGGTGACAAGGTCGACGTGCAAATCGCTTCCAAGGGCGGCGGTTCGGAAAACAAGTCCAAGTTCGCCATGCTGAACCCCAGCGATTCGCTGGTGGACTGGGTGCTGAAGACCGTCCCGACGATGGGCGCCGGCTGGTGCCCCCCGGGCATGCTCGGCATCGGCGTCGGCGGCACCGCTGAAAAAGCCATGCTGATGGCCAAGCAGTCGTTGATGGAAGACATCGACATGTACGAACTGCTGGCCCGCGGCCCGCAGAACAAGCTGGAAGAGCTGCGCATCGAGCTCTACGAAAAGGTCAACGCGCTGGGTATTGGCGCGCAGGGCCTGGGCGGCCTGACGACCGTGCTGGACGTCAAGATCAGCACCTTCCCGACGCACGCGGCCTCCAAGCCCGTGGCGATGATCCCGAACTGCGCCGCGACGCGTCACGCCCACTTCGAGCTGGACGGCACGGGCCCGGCGCGCCTGGACCCGCCGTCGCTGTCCGAATGGCCGGAAGTGCACTGGGCGCCCGACTACAACAAGTCCAAGCAGGTGGACCTGAACACGCTGACGAAGGAAGAAGTCGCCAGCTGGAAGCCGGGCGAGACCCTGCTGCTGTCGGGCAAGATGCTGACCGGCCGCGACGCCGCGCACAAGCGCATCCAGGACATGCTGGCCAAGGGCGAGCCGCTGCCCGTGGACTTCACCAACCGCGTGATCTATTACGTGGGCCCGGTGGACCCGGTGGGCGACGAAGTGGTCGGCCCCGCAGGCCCCACCACCGCCACGCGCATGGACAAGTTCACCGACATGATGCTGGAGAAGACCGGCCTGATCTCCATGATCGGCAAGTCGGAACGCGGCCCCGTGGCCATCGAAGCCATCAAGAAGCACGGCTCGGCCTACCTGATGGCCGTGGGCGGTGCAGCGTACCTGGTGTCCAAGGCCATCCGTGGCGCCAAGGTGCTGGGCTTTGCCGACCTGGGCATGGAAGCCATCTATGAGTTCGACGTGAAGGACATGCCGGTGACCGTGGCGGTTGACGCCCAAGGCACGTCCGTCCACACGACCGGCCCCAAGGAATGGCAAGCCAAGATCGGGAAGATTCCGGTCGCGGTGGCGTAAGCCCCCTGCACGGAAAAACGGCCGCTGACGATTCAGCGGCCGTTTTTTTTGGGGATAACGATAACGACAACGCGTCAGGCGCCGCCCAAGGTCTTGGTCTTGAATGTGGCAATGGCCTCGGCCGATTTCCCCAGCACATCCCGCAACACTTCGTCCGTATGTTCGCCCAGCAGCGGCGGCGCGCGCCGGTACACCACGGGCGACCCCGAGAACCGCAACGGGCTGGCCGTGACGGGCGCCGTGCTGCCTGACGGATGCGGCAGATCGCGGCGCAGCTGCCGTGCTTCCGACTGCGGATGTGCAAACGCCTGTGCGATGTTGTTGATCGGACCGCAAGGCACGCCCACCGCTTCCAGCTTGGCGATCCAGTCGTCGCGCCGGCCTTCCTGCATGATGGCCGTCAACATGCCAATCAACAATTCGCGGTTCGTGACGCGCAGCCGGTTAGTGCAAAAGCGCGGGTCGTCGCCCAGCTCTGGCACACCGATGGCGCGGCAATACGCGCGGTATTGCGATTCGTTGCCCGTCGCCACAATCAGGTGGCCGTCGCTGGCCGCGAACACCTGATACGGCACCACGTTCTGATGCGCGTTGCCCGCGCGCGTGGGCGCCACGCCCGAGTTGAAATAGTTCGAGTTCTGGTTGGCCAGCAGCGCCACGTGGCAATCCAGCAAGGCAATGTCCAGATGCTGGCCCAGCCCGCTGCGATGGCGCTCTTGCAGCGCGGCCAGGATGGCGACGGTGGCGTACATGCCGGTGACGATGTCGGTAACCGCCACGCCCGCCTTCTGCGGGCCGCCGCCGGGCAGATCATCGCGTTCGCCGGTGATGCTCATCAGCCCGCCCATGCCCTGGATCATGAAGTCGTACCCGGGGCGTTGCGCGAAGGGCCCGTCTTGCCCGAAGCCGGTGACCGAGCAATAGATCAGGCGCGGATTGATTTCTTTCAGGCTGTCGTAGTCCAGCCCGTACTTGGCCAGCCCGCCCACCTTGAAGTTCTCAACCAGGATGTCGCTGACGGCCGCCAGTTCGCGGATCAGCGCCGCCCCTTCGGGCGTGGCCATGTCGGCTTCCACCGAACGCTTGTTGCGGTTGGCGCTGAGGTAGTAGGCGGATTCGCTGGTGTCCTGGCCGTCGCCATCCTTCAAGTAAGGCGGCCCCCAGGCGCGCGTGTCGTCTCCCACGCGCGGGCGTTCGATCTTGATGACGTCGGCACCCAGGTCGGCCAGGTTTTGCGTGCACCAGGGGCCGGCCAGGATGCGTGACAAATCCAGCACGCGGATGCCATCGAGCGCGGGCGGCCGCGTCATGATTGCACCGTCGCGGTGCCGTGGCTCATGACCACGATGTCGCGTTCGCGCGCTCGCGCCCGAAAGCGGATCTGCCCATCCGGCATGCGCCAGATATCGCATTGCAGCGTCTCGCCGGGGTACACCGGCGCCGAGAAGCGCGTGTTCAAACTGGTCAGCCGCGACGCGTCGTAATCGCAGCAGCTTTTCACGATGGCGTGCGCCGCCACGCCATACGAACACAGCCCATGCAGAATGGGCCGGGGATAACCCGCTTGCTTCGCGACGTCGGGGTCGGCGTGCAGCGGATTGCGGTCGGCGTTCAAGCGGTAGAGCAGCGCCGCGCTGGGCGGAATGCGCAACTCGCAACGCAGGTCCGGCGCGCTATCCGGCGCGGCGGGCAACGGTTCGGGGCTGGCGTCGCCTTGCCCGAAACCGCCGTCGCCCCGGCAGAAGGTGCTTTGCTGCAAGGTGGCCAGATGCGTGCCGTCTTCGCCATGCAGCGTGCGCTCGGTGATGACGATGGCGCCTTTGTCTGCGCCCTTGTCGATCACGTGCGTGTTGCGGCTGCGGCCGGTGACCATGCCGGATGCCGGCAACGGCGCATGCACTGTCAGCCGTTGCTCGCCATGCACCACCTTCACCCAGTCGATTCCCGCGCGCGGCTCGCGCACCCAGAAGCCCGGGTAGCCCAGCACCACGCTCATCGTGGGAAAGGCCTGCAAGTCCTTTTCGTAGACGTAGCGCAACTGGCTGGCGTCTTCCGGGTCTTGCCCCAGGCCGATGCCCAGCGCGTACAGCATGGTGTCTTTCTGCTCGTAGCGCTGACGGACCTCGTCAAAGCGCCAATCCTTCACGGTTGCGTAATCCAGCGGCATGGCGGTCTCAGATGGGGTCCCAGTCGATGACGTCAGGCGAACGCTCCAGCGCATAGAAGTGCTTGCGCATGGCGGGCACGGCGATCTCGGCGATACGTTCCGGCGTCCAGCCTTCGCTGTTGTGCACCGTGCGCAGCGGCCGCGGCTGGCTCATCAGCATGATTTCGTTGGCGCGCACGGCGAAGATCTGCGCGGTGATCTCGCTGGCCGCGTCGCTGGCCAGATACACCGCCATCGGTGCGACCTTGCCCGCTTCCATCTTCTTCAGCTTTTCGACGCGCGCCTTTTCTTCGTCTGTTTCGGCGGGGATGGAACTCGTCATGCGGCTCCACGCAAAGGGGGCGATGCAATTCGAGCGCACGTGGTAGCGCGCCATGTCGAGCGCGATGGATTTGGACAGCGCCACGATGCCCAGTTTGGCGGCGGCGTAATTCGCCTGGCCGAAGTTGCCGATCAGGCCGGAGGTGGACGTCATGTGCACGAAGGCGCCCGATTCCTGCTCGCGGAAATAGGGCGCGGCCGCGCGGCTCATGTAGAACGAGCCGTTCAGATGCACGTCAATCACCTGACGCCATTCCTCTTCGCTCATCTTGTGGAAAACCCGGTCGCGCAAATTTCCCGCGTTGTTGATGACGGCGTCAATTCGGCCGAACGCGTCGATCGCGGTCTGCACCACGCGGCTGGCGCTGTCATACGCCGCCACGCTATCGGTGTTGGCCACGGCCTGGCCACCCGCCGAAATAATCTCTTTCACGACCGCTTGCGCAGGCCCTTCGGCGCCGCCTTCACCGGTGAGCGATACGCCGATATCGTTCACGACCACCTTGGCGCCCGCCTGCGCCATCGCCAGCGCAATGCTGCGCCCGATGCCGCCGCCCGCGCCCGTGACGACCACTACCTTTCCGGAAACCATGCCGCTCATTGAATCGACTCCTTTGCTGCGGCGCGTGCGCCGTTTGTGGAAAACAGTTCCGCATCAACCGGTCTGGTTCACGGGAAAACACCATGGTAGATTCGACCCGGCATTCGAAGAATTCAAAATTAGAAATGCCCCCCTTCTGCGTGGTGGAACATGAGACATGATTTGACGGACCTGCGTTTGTTTCTGAACGTGGGCGAAACACTCAACCTGACCCGGGCGGCGGAACGCACGTTCCTGTCCTTGCCGGCGGCAAGCGCCCGGGTCAAGCACATGGAAGAAGCCTTCAAGGCGCGCCTGCTGGTGCGGCTGGCTACAGGCGTGGCGCTGACGCCCGCGGGCGAAGTGCTGCTCAAGCACGCCAATGCCGTCTTCCGGCAACTGGAATGCCTGAACGCCGATCTGCAACCCTATGCCAGCGGGTTAAAGGGACGCTTGAGATTGCTGGCCAACACCACCGCCACGAATTCGTTCCTGGCCGATGCGCTGTCCACGTTTCTTGCGGAAAACCCTGACGTGGACGTCGAGCTCGAAGAGAAAATTTCGGGCGACATCGTCATTGCCATCCGTGCGGGGGCGGGAGACCTTGGCCTGGTGGCGGGCAACATCGACGTCGAAGGCCTGGACGTCACACCGCTGTTCCGCGACGAACTCACGGTGGTGACGGCGCTGGATCATCCGCTGGCCGCGTCACAGTCGGCGCACTTTGCAGACCTGGTCGACGCCTACCAGTTTGTGGGCATCCATCCCGACAGCGCAATCCAAACCTTCCTGGAAGACATCGCCAGCGGTCTGGGCAAGCGCATCTGCCAGCGCGTGCACGTCGGCAGCTTCGAAGCGGTGTGCCGCATGGTTGAAGCGGGCGCCGGCATTGCCGTGGTGCCGCGCGCGTGCGCCGCCCGCTACAGCCGCCCCAACGCCTTGCATGTGCTGAAACTGGACGACCCCTGGGCCTTGCGTGACCGCCTGCTGTGCCGGCAACGCGGCCGCGACCTGCCGAGCTTTGCCGAGTGCTTCATCGAACACGTGCAGCGCGCGGCGCGCGGGCAGTAGCGTCGGGACTTTGTCCTGACTTGCCATCGTCCTTTTGGCGTGCGCCGGATGTCGTATCCGCGCATCGCCATAGGGAAAATCCTGTTCGGTCAGCGAACCCTGGCGCGCTGCGAAAGAGGGGCTTTTGAAAATATGTAGCGGCGAATCCGGGCGCTCGGAAAATAATAAAAAAGAGTTAGCAAACACACGCTAGCCAATAAGAGCGGCGGGCAGCAGTTCTGAACGCTTGACCGTGAACAAGACCAAGAATCAGGAGACTGCTGTGATCGATCCTCAACGCCGCCGCGTCGTCGCGGGGCTGGGCGCCGCCTGCGCCGCCGCTGCTTTGCCTGTGCTGTTCCCCAAGGCCGCCCGCGCCGCCACCTGGCCGGGCCACGCCGTCACGTTCATCGTTCCCTTTCCTGCGGGCGGCCCGGTGGACACCACCGCGCGCTTCACCACGCAGCCGCTGGGCCAGCTGTGGTCGGTGCCCACTGTTGTGGACAACAAGTCGGGCGCGGGCGGCATCGTCGGCGCGCAGTTCGCGGCCAAGGCCGAACCCGATGGCTATAACTTTTTCTTCGCGTCCATTCACCATGCGGTGCTGCCCAGCCTGCGCACCAATCTGACGTACGACATCACCACGGACTTCGTGCCGGTGGGCATGGCGGCGGTGTTCCCCATCGTGCTGGTGGTGAATGCGTCACTGCCCGTGAACACGGTGAGCGAACTGATCGCGTACGCCAAGCAGAACCCCGGCAAGCTGTCGTTCAGCTCGTCGGGCACGGGCGGCGGCACGCACCTGGCGGGCGAACTCTTCAACGCCATGGCCGGCATACGCATCCAGCACGTGCCATATCGCGGCAGCGCTCCCGCCATGCAGGACTTGTTGGGGGGGCAGGTGCAAGTGATGTTCGCGGATGGCCCGTCTGCCGTGCCGCACTTGAAGGGCGGCAAGGTGCGTGCGCTGGGCGTGGGCAACCCCACGCGGTCCAGCATGCTGCCCGATGTGCCGACTATCGCCGAGTCCGGCTTGCCGGGCTACGAAGCCTATTCCTGGAGCGGCGTGATGGCGCCCAAGGGCACCCCGCCCGACATCGTGAAACGCATGAACGCCGACATGGTGAAGGTGCTGTCAGACCCCGCCACGGCCAAGGGCATGATCGCGGCGGGCGCCGAGCCGAAACCAGGAACGCCCGAGCAGTTCGGCGAATTCGTGCGCGATGAAATCGTGAAGTGGCGCGACCTGATCAAGACGGCAAACATCAAGCTGGAGTAGGGGCGGGAAGGGGAATCAAGTCCCCTCACCGCAAGGAGGTGATCAAGCTGCCATCACCGCCTTGTGGTGATCAAGCTCCCATCACCGCCTTGTGGTGATCAAGCCCCCATCACTGCTTTGCGCGCGTTGCGATATTCCAATTCCAACTGATCCACCAGCGTCGCGATCGGCAGGATCTCTTGCGCCGCGCCCACGCCCTGGCCGGCGCTCCAGACATCCTTCCAGGCTTTGGGCCGCGCGTTCTTGTCCATGTTGGCGGGCGGCGCCTCGCCGTTCTTGGCCAACACCAGCGGGTCCAGTCCGGCGGCCTGGATGCTGGCCGACAGATAGTTCGCGGGCACGCCCGAGAAGTAGGGCGTGTAGGTGACATCGGCCGCTTGCGCTTGCAGCACCATTTCGCGATACGCCTCGCCTGCCAGCGATTCTTGCGTGGCGATGAAGCGGGTGCCCATGTAGGCGAAGTCGCAGCCCAGCACTTGGGCGGCCAGGATGTCTTTGCCGTGGCTGATGCAGCCCGACAGCGCCAGCGGGCCGTCGTAGAACGCGCGGATTTCATTGACGAGCGCAATCGGATTGATCTGGCCCGCGTGGCCCCCCGCGCCCGCGGCAACCAGGATCAGGCCATCGACGCCCGCTTCCAGCGCGCGCTTGGCGTGCCGCACGTTCGTGACGTCGTGATAGACCAGCCCGCCATAGGGATGCACCGCTTGCACCACGGCTTCGGGTGCGTGCAGTGACGTGATGATGAGCGGCACGCGCCGTTCCGCGCAGATGGCCAGGTCACCCTGCCAGCGCGGGTTGCTGGGATGGATGATCAGGTTCACGCCATACGGTGCAACCTTGGCCGACGGATCGGCGCGCCGCTTGGCCGCCAGCCCGTCTTCGATGCGGGTGATCCAGTCTTGCAGCTGCTCTTGCGGGCGGGCATTCAGGGAAGGAAAGGTGCCGATGATCCCCGCTGCGCATTGCGCCACGACCAGCTCTGGCCCGGAGACCAAAAACATGGGGGCGCCGATGATGGGCAGGCGGGTCTGGGCGTGTAGCGCAAGCGGAGGATGCATCAGGGGGCTCCGGTAAGGGTCAGCGGGGGTCAGTTGGCCTGGATGTTGGCGCTTTGGATAACGTCAGACCACAGGGCGTATTCGCGGTCGATGCGGGATTGCAGCGCCTGGGAATCGCCCGTGTTGATGGTGTAGCCGCCTTCGGTCATGGCTTGCCGGAAGGCGGGGTCTTTGGACACGTCGGCCAGCGCCCGCGTGAGCCGTGCGGAGACGGCGTCAGGCAGTTTTTTCGGTCCGACCAGCGCGTACCAGCCGACCACTTCGTAGTCTTTCATGCCGGCTTCCATCATTGTGGGCACGTCGGGCAGTTCCGGGTTGCGGGTCTTGGACGTGACGGCCAGCGCGCGCGCCTTGCCGCTTTTGATGAAGGGGATGGCGGTGCTGGTGATGTCGAACATGAACGTCACCTTGCCGCTGATCACGTCCATCATCGCGGGCGAGTTGCCGCGGTACGGCACGTGCAGCATGGAAGCGTCGGCCTGCTTCTTCAAGAGTTCGGCAGACAGGTGGTTGGACGCGCCGATGCCGGCGGAGCCGAACGACACGGCATCGGGATGCGAACGCGCGTAGTTGACGAGCTCGCCCACATTCTTGGCGGGAATCTGCGGGCCGATCAGCAGCACGTTGGCGTAGTCGACGACCAGCCCGATCAACGAGAAATCGCGGCGCGGATCGAACAGCGTGCTGCGTTGAACCAGCGGCGACATGGTCAATGTGGGGCTGGCGGCAAAGCCCAGCATGTAGCCGTCGGGCGTGGCCTTGGCGGTGGCGTCCGAGGCGATCATGCCGCTTGCACCCGCACGGTTTTCCACCACGACGGGCTGGCCGAGCTTGTCGCCCAGGTACTTGGCGAACACGCGCGCCGTGGTGTCCACGGGGCCGCCGGGGGCGTAGCCCACCAGCAGGCGGATGGGGCGTTCGGGGTAGGCGTCCGCGCTTGCGGGGGCCGCAAGTGCGCAAGCCGCCACGGCGGCGGCCGTAGCGAATAGGGTCTTGATGTTCACGCTGTTGTCTCCTTGGGGGTAGGGAGCAGGTCGTGGAGCGGAACAGCGAGTCCGCGCCTACGCCAGCCTTTCTTTCAACGGCTGCTTCAGGATCTTGCCGCTGACGGTCGTGGGAATCGTGTCAATGGGGATGATGCGAGCGGGGCGCTTGTACGGCGCCAGCTGCGCGCGCAGATGCAAGCCCAGCAGGTTGGTGTCGATCGTGGCGCCGGGCAGCGGCTCGACAAACGCGATGACTTCTTCATTCTGGTCAGCGGTGTTGCGCCCCACCACGGCCGACAGCCGCACGCCCGGGTACGCGTTGATGACCGACTCGACTTCAATGGGATACACGTTGAAGCCCGAGCGGATGATCAAGTCCTTGGTGCGGCCCGCGATGAACAACGCGCCGCTGCCATCGACATAGCCGATATCGCCGGTGTTGAGCCAGCCGCCGGGCAGCAGCGCGTCGGCGGTTTGTTCGGGGTTGCGGTAGTAGCCCAGCATGACGCCGGGGCCGCGGATCAGGATGTCGCCGCGTTCGCCGGGCTTGGGGGCGCCCGCGTCGGGGCTGCCGATGCGCAGTTCGACGCCGTCCACCGCATAGCCCGCCGAGCAGTCGTCGCGCGGCGCGTCGATGTTGGTGATGAACATCGACCCGGCGTATTCGGTGATGCCGTAGCCGTGATGCATGGACACGCCAAAGTAGCGTTCGGCGTCGCGCTTGAGCGTCGGGTCAAGCGCCGCGCCGCCCGTGTACACGTAGCGCAGGGCAGGGGCGCGCAGCTCTGCGCGGGGCGGGGCTACCGCCATCATGCGGCTGAACATGGTGGGCACGCCTTGCAGGATGCTGACGCCGGGATGCGCCAACGCGTTGAAGGCGTCGTCGGCGTCGAAGCGGCTGCGCAGCACCAGGCTGGCGCCCGCATGCACGGTGGCCATCAACACGGTGGCGATGCCGAAGATGTGCGACATGGGCAGCGCCGCGTAGCCGATGTCGTGCGGCGTCAGGCGGCGCGATGCCGCCGACACGCGCGCAAAATGCAGCAGGCCGCGATGCGGCACCAGCACGCCCTTGGGCGCGCCCGTGGTGCCGGACGTGTAGATGACGGTGGCGACTTCCGCCGCGAGCGCGCCGGTTTCCGCTGGGGTTGGCGTGCTGGCGCGCGCGGCCTGTACGCCAGGCCCCCAGACGGCCGCGTCCGCATCCACGGCGCCGGCGGCGGACGCATGATCAGCCGCTGCCGCCGAGATGCCGGTGGTGTAGAGCAGCAGCTCGGGCTGCGCATGCTGGCGGATGTTGTCGACCTCGCGGGCGGACAAGCGGGCGTTCACGCCCACCGGCCACGCTCCCACGACGCCGCATCCGAACAGCGCCGCCACCATCGCCGCGCAGTTTTCCCCCACCATCAGCACACGATGGCCGGGCTGCACGCCTTGATCGCGCAACCAGCCCGCCACGGCTTGAACGCGCTGCCACAGCTGCGCGTACGTCAGCGTGCCGCCACCTTCTTCGTACAGGCAGATGGCGTCGGGCTGCTGGCGCGCTTGCAGCGCCAGCACGTGATGGATACGGGTGATGGGTTCTGCGTGAGACATCGGAGTCGCCGGTTAAATCAAAGCGTGGCTTGGGTGCCGAGGATGGCGGTGGATTGGCTGGACAGCGTGCCGCCATTGCCGTGCACCAGCGCAAGCTGGGCGTTGGCGACCTGGCGCGCGCCCCCTTCACCGCGTAGCTGCCTGACGGCTTCGATCATGATGAAGACGCCGTACATGCCGGGATGCACGCAGCACAAGCCGCCGCCATTGGTGTTGACGGGCAGCCTGCCGCCGGGCGCGATGGCGCCGTCCGCAATGAAGTCTTTGCTTTCGCCTTTGGCGCAGAAGCCCAGGTCTTCCAGGAACAGCAGCGTGTTGATGGTGAAGGCGTCGTAGAGCTCGACAACGTCGATGTCTTTGGGCGTTACCCCCGCCATGGCAAAGGCGCGCTTGCCGGATTCGGCGGCGGCGGTCACGGTCAGGTCTTCCATTGAAGAGATCTGCCGGTTCCAGACGGCGGTGGCGTTGCCCAGCACGTAGACGGGCGGACGCGGCAGGTCGCGCGCACGGTCGGCGCGCACCAGCACGTAGGCGCCCGCGCCGTCGGTGACCAGGCAGCAGTCGCGCACGCTCAAGGGGTCTGACACCATGCGGGCGGACAAAATCTGGTCCAGCGTGGCGGGTTCGCGCAGTTGCGCCTCGGGGTTCAGCTGCGCCCACTGGTTGGCCGCCAGCGCCACCTGCGCCAGATGTTCGCGGCGCGTGCCGTACTGGTGCATGTGGCGCGCGGCCGCCAGGGCATAAGACGACAACGGGCTCAGCGGGTCGTAGGGCGTTTCGTAGGGTTGGGGGTCGAACTGCTTGCGGACGCGGCCGACTTCGGCGCGGCTCAGCGTGGACGTGCGCTGCGTGCTGCCATAGCAGATCAGCACGGCGTTGCACTGGCCGGAGGCCAGCGCATGCAGCGCCGGCATCAGGTGCGCCACGAAGCTGGAGCCGCCCAGCATGGTGCTGTCGATGAAGGTGGGGCGGATGCCCAGGTGTTCGATGACCGGCATCGCCCACATCGGCGCCGCCACGCTGGCGGTGCAGATGCCGTCGATGTCGCGCATCGTCAGCCCGGCGTCGGCCACGGCGCGTTGCGCCGCCTGCACCAGGATTTCCATTTCGGTGTAGCCCGTGGCTTGCCCCAGGCCAGCGTGGCCCACACCGGCCACGGCGACGGCGCCGCGTAGATCATTAAGCGTCATGCCGCCTCCTTGTTGGGTACGAAGATCACCAGGCCGTGGCCATCCTGTTGCGCGACCTGGGCGCGCACCGCCATGCCGATGTGTACGTCGCCGGGCGCCACGCCTTCCACGCGGCTCATCAGCCGCACGCCTTCTTGCAGGTCGATCAGCGCTACGTTGTAGTCGCCACCGGCTTCGGGTTTGCGCCGCACGACGGTGGTGGAATAAACGGTGCCGCGTCCGTCGGGCGTGGCCCAATCGAGTTTGTCTGCGCCGCAATGCGGGCAGATCATGCGGGGGTAGAACACGGCGCGGTCGCAGCCGTTGCAATGCTGGATAAGAAAGCGGCCTTGATCGAGCGCCTGGCGGTACTGCGCCTCGACGCCTTGCAACCCGCTTTCCTTGGGATCGGAAACAGTCATGGTGGGAGGGGATTCCAGTGGATGACGCTTGCTAGTGTCGGCACAGCCGCCGCGTTCGGCCATTCTTCATTGCTGAAGCAGGCCTTTTGCGCGCCTGTAGTGGCGGCGCCCTACATCCTGCGCGAAGCCGGTCTTCGGAAGAGGCAGATTGTCCGGCTGCACCGGCCATGGCTAGATACCGGGCAAAGGAGGTAGACCATGAACCTGACCTGGACGCCCGAAGAGCGCCAATTCCGCGACGAGGTGCGCGCGTTCGCCATCTCGAAGCTGCCGGACGATATTCGCGACAAGGTGCTGCGGCATCAGCGGCTGGAGCGCAACGACTATGTGCGCTGGCACAACATCCTGGCGGATCAGGGTTGGGGCGCGCCCAACTGGCCCGTCGAACACGGCGGCACGGGTTGGAACGCGTTGCAGCGCCTGATCTTCGAAGTGGAATGCTTCAAGGCCGGTGCGCCGCGTCTGCTGCCCTTCGGCTTGTCCATGATCGGCCCCGTACTGATGAAGTACGGCAGCGCCGAACAGCAGGCCCGCCTGTTGCCGCGCATGCTGCGCGTGGAAGACTGGTGGTGCCAGGGCTATTCCGAGCCGGGTTCCGGGTCTGATCTGGCGTCGCTGAAAACGCGCGCCGTGCGCGAGGGCGATGACTACATCGTCAATGGCCAGAAAACCTGGACCACGCTGGCGCAGTACGCCGATTGGATGTTCTGCCTGGTCCGCACCGACCCCGACGCGCGCGCGCAGCGCGGCATCTCGATGCTGTTGCTGGACATGCGCTCGCCAGGCGTGACGGTGCGCCCCATCCGCACGCTGGACGGCGGCCATGATGTGAACGAGGTCTGGCTGGAAAACGTGCGGGTGCCGGTGTCGAACCTGGTGGGCGAAGAGAACCAGGGCTGGACGTACGCCAAGTATCTGCTGGGCCACGAGCGCACGGGCATCGCCGGCTTGGGCCATTGCCATCGCGAGCTGGGCATCTTGAAGGACATGGCTGCGCGCGCGCGTTCGCGCGGCTTGCCGCTGCTGGCCGACAACCGTATCCGCGACCGCATCTCGCGCATCGAAGTGGACATCATGGCGCTGGAAATGCTGCTGTTGCGCGTGGCGTCCAGCAATGACGGCACGCCGGGGCCGGAAGCGTCGGTGCTGAAGATACGCGGCTCCGAGATTCAGCAGGATCTGGCCATGCTGCAAATGGAAGTGGCGGGGCCGGATGCCTGGCCTTACGACCCCGATTGGTTGGAAGCGGACAACGACGGCCACGGGCCGGGGCCAGAGATGGCCGCCGCGGCCGGCGCGGGTTACGCCGATATGCGCAAGACCTCGATCTACGGCGGCACGACCGAAGTGCAGAAGGGCATCATCGCCCGCCTGGTGCTGGGCCTGTAGGCCGGCTGACGCGCAACCCGACAGGAAGAGACGCATGGATTTCATCTATACCGAAGAACAGCGCATGCTGGCCGACAGCCTGCGCCGCCTGGTGGACCAGGCATGGACCTATCCCCAGCGCCGCGCCCGTCAGGCAGCTGGCCGGCTTGACCCCAAGGCATGGGGCGCGCTGGCGGAACTTGGCGTGCTGGGCCTGACCATTTCGCAGGATTTTGGCGGCTTTGGCGAAGTGCCGGCCAGCCTGCTGCCGGTGCACGTGGAGCTGGGGCGCGGGCTGGTGTCCGAGCCGGTCATCCCCAGCGCCGTGATGGGCGCAGCCTTGCTGGATGCCTGCGATGACGCGGTGCGCACGCGCTGGTTGCCCGGCATTGCGTCGGGCGAGTCCATCGTCAGCGTGGCGTATCAGGAACCCGGCCGGCGCTACGACACCGACCCGCAAGATTGCCGCGCCGCCAAAACGGCTGAGGGCTGGCGCGTGGACGGCGTCAAACATCTGGTGTGGCATGGCGCCGCCGCCACGGCGTGGCTGGTCAGCGCGAAGGGCGCAGACGGCCAGATGCTGTTGCTGGCGGTGCCCGCAGACTCGGCGGGCGTACGCGTCACCGACACGCCCACGTTGGACGGCGCGCGCTGTGCGCGGCTGGATCTGGATGCGGTCGGCTTGCCTGCGGATGCCTTGCTGGCGGAAGGGCCGGCTGCCGATCAGGCGCTGGCGCAGGCGTTGCAATGGGGCACGGCGGCATTGTGCGCGCATGCGGCGGGCGCGATGGACCGCCTGTTGGAAATCACCGTCGACTATCTCAAAACGCGCAAGCAGTTCGGCCAGCCGCTGGCGACGTTCCAGGCGTTGCAGCATCGTTTGGCCGAGATGTTGGTGGCGAAGGAACTGGCCCTGTCCATGGCCTATGTGGCGGTGGCGGCGTTGACCGAGCCGGACCTGGCGGAGCGCCGCCGCATGACTGCGTCGGCCAAGCTGGAAGCGGCGCGCGCCGGGCGTCTTGTGGCGCAGATGGCGGTGCAGCTGCATGGCGGCATGGGCATGACGGACGAGCTGGATGTGGGCGACTACTTCAAGCGGCTGACGGTGATCGATCAACTGTTGGGCGACACCGCCGAACAGCTGGCGGTGCTTGAGCAACTGGCCGCTGCAAAGGAATCCGCCACTGAAAAGAAATCCGCCACTGAAAAGGAATGGGCATGAGCGCACAACCTTCCCACGCGGCAGCGGTTGACAACAAAGCCGGCAACAAAGCCGGCAACAAAGCCGACAACAACGTCGGCAACAAAGTCGGCAACCCCGGCGACTACACCCAGATTCAATTCACGCTGGACCGTGGCGTCGGCGTCATCACGCTGAACCGGCCTGACCGCCTGAACAGCTTCACTGAAGTCATGCACGCCGAATTGGCGCGCGCGTTGGATGTCATGGAAGCCGATGCGGACTTGCGCGGTCTGGTCATCACCGGCGCCGGCCGGGGCTTTTGCGCCGGCCAGGACTTAAGCGAACGCAAACCTGCCGAAGATGGTTCGCGGCGCGACCTGAGCCAGATTCTTGAGGCATGTTATCGGCCCTTGATCACGCGCCTGCGCGCCTTGCCGGTGCCGGTGGTGTGCGTGATGAATGGCGTCGCGGCGGGTGCGGGCGCGAGTCTGGTGCTGGCTTGCGATGTTGTATTTGCCGTGCAGTCCGCGCGCTTCATTCAGGCCTTCAGCAAGATCGGCTTGCTGCCGGATGCGGGCGGCACGTGGTTCCTGCCGCGTCTGGTGGGGTCGGCCCGCGCGATGGGGGCGGCGCTGTTTGGCGAAGCGGTGACCGCCACGCAAGCGGAATCCTGGGGCCTGATCTGGCGCGTGGTGCCTGACGATGCGCTTGCCGCCACACTGTCTGATGTGACGGCAACCCTGGCGGCGGGGCCAACGCGGGCATACGCTGCGACGAAAGCCGCGCTGCATGCGTCCAGCGGCAACACGCTGGCGCAGCAGTTCGATATGGAATGCCGCTTGCAGCGCGAGCTGGGCTACACCGACGACTACCTGGAGGGCATGCGCGCGTTTGCCGAAAAACGGCCGCCGGCCTTCAGCGGGAAGTGAGCCCGGACGTGATGCCGGACATCACCCAACCCACCGTGCCTCACGGCGCGTGCGGAACCTGGATCTGTTCGATGAGTTCGCGCGCGCAGCCGGGCAGGGCGTCAATGTCGCGCACCAGCAGCTTGCGTTCGCGTACCACCCAGGGTTCATCCAGTTCCACCACTCGCAACTTGGTGTCGGCGCCGTAACGGCGGGCAGCGGAATCAGGAATGACCCCTACGCCCACGCCCGCCTGCACCATCCGGCAGATGGAATCGAAGCTATAGAGCTGGATGCGCTGCGGCAGGCGCTGGCCGTTGCGTTCCAGCTGGTCGCGCAGGAAGGCGACGAGCGTTGAGCCTTCGTGCATGGTGATGAACGGGTAGCGCACCGCGTCGATCAGCTTGACCTTGTCCTGGTCTTGCAGCGGGTGGCCATTGGGCACGACCAGCACCAGCCGGTCGGTGCTGAAGTGGATGGCTTGCAGTTCGGGCGCGTCCACGGGGCCCGCCACTATGCCCAGGTCGGTTGTGCCGTCCAGCACGCCGCGCACGATGTCGCGCGTCAGGCGTTCCTGCAAGTCCACCGTCACGCCCGGGTGGCCCGCCAGGAATTGCGCCAGGATGTCCGGCATGAATTCGGTCACGGCCGTGGTGTTGGCGAAGATCCGGATATGCCCGGCGTCGCCATCTGATTGCTCCTGGAAGTCATGCTTCAGGTGGTCGACCTGGCGCATGATCACGCGGGCGTGCTGTAGCAGCTTCTGGCCGGCGGGCGTGATTTCCACGCCGCGGCTGTCGCGGTACAGCAGTCGGGAATTGAGCTGGTTCTCCAGCGCCTTGATCCGCACGCTGACCGCGGCCAGGGACAGATGCGCCCGCTTGGCCGCCTGGGTCAGGCTGGGGGATTCGGCGATGTGGATGAACAGGCGAAGGTCGGCAAGGTCGAAGTGCATGGGGTGTAGTTTACGGCGCGCGGCGCCGGGACTGGGCGTGGGCTGTCGATTCAGGCGCCGCAAACCCCGCCTTGAGGAAAAACGAATTCACAACGGGGACGGCTTGCGGGCATTCTTCATCCTTGAGAAAACCCCACCAAAGGATATGGCATGACTTCTACAGATCCGGCAGCCTGGATCGGCAGCGGCGAACGCAAGGCGGACGCCATGGACCCCGGCCATGCCGCGCGTATCGCCGCCACCCTGGGCGGGGCCGCGCCCGCGCAGGGAGAAGCCTTGCCGCCGCTGTGGCAATGGGCGTTTTTCATCAGCACGGTGGGCATGGATGGCTTGGGGACAGATGGGCACCCCTCGCGCGGCGGTTTCCTGCCGCCCGCCCAGGACCGCAACCGCATGTGGGCGGGCGGCCGGGTTGAGTTCCGTCAGCCGCTGAAGGTGGGTGTGCCGGCCGAGCGCGTGTCCACCGTTGCCGACGTCAAGGAAAAAACGGGCCGCACGGGCGCCCTGCTGTTTGTCACCGTGCGCCACGAATACCACCAGGCGGGCGAAATCGTCATCCAGGAAGAGCAGGACATCGTGTACCGCCAGCCGTCGCCGCCCAAGCTCGCAGGCAGCGAACCGGCCCCCGAAGCGCAATGGCGCGACACCGTCAACCCGTCTTCCATTCTGCTGTTCCGTTATTCCGCGGTGACCTTCAACGGCCATCGCATCCATTACGACCACCCCTACGTGACGGGCACCGAGGGCTATCCCGGCCTGGTTGTGCATGGCCCGTTGATCGCCACGGAAATGGTCGCCGCCTTTACGCGCGCCCATCCCAAGGCGCGCCTGACGCATCTGGCCTACCGTGGCCTGCGCCCGCTGATTTCGCCCACGCCCTTCCAGGTAGCCGGCCGCTTGACCGAGCCGGGCCTGGCCCAGCTGTGGGCCGAGCAGGACGGCACGCTGGCCCACCAAGCTGAACTGAGGTTTACCGAATGAGCACACAGGCATCCCGCCCCTTGGACGGCATCACCGTCGTCAGCCTGGAACACGCCATCGCCGCGCCGTTCTGCACCCGCCAGCTGGCGGATATGGGCGCCCGCGTCATCAAGATCGAACGCCCCGGCAGCGGCGATTTCGCGCGCGGCTACGACGAGCGCGTGCGCGGCTTGTCGTCGCACTTCGTCTGGACCAACCGGTCCAAGGAAAGCCTGACACTGGACCTGAAGCGCGACGAGGCCGGCGGCATCATGGACCGTCTGCTGGAATCGGCCGACGTGCTGGTGCAAAACCTGGCGCCGGGCGCGGCGGCCCGGCTGGGCCTGTCGTTTGACGCCCTGCACAAGAAATTCCCGCGCCTGATCGTGTGTGATATCTCGGGCTACGGCGAAGGCGGCCCGTATCAGGACAAGAAGGCCTACGACCTGCTCATCCAGAGCGAAAGCGGCTTTCTGTCGGTCACCGGCACGCAGGACGACCCGGTCAAGGCCGGGTGTTCCATCGCCGATATCGCGGCGGGCATGTATGCGTATTCGGCCATTCTGAACGCGCTGCTGCTGCGCCAGAAAACCGGGCTGGGCAGCCGGCTGGACGTGTCCATGCTGGAAAGCATGGTCGAGTGGATGGGCTTTCCCATGTACTACGCGTTCGAAGGCGCAAAGCCCCCCGTGCGCGCAGGCGCGGCGCACGCCTCCATCTACCCCTATGGCCCGTTCCCGGTGGGCGACGGCTCGACCATCATGCTGGGCCTGCAGAATGAACGCGAATGGCGCGTTTTCTGCGCCCAGGTGCTGCGCCAGGCCTCGCTTGCCGAAGACCCGCGCTTTATCTCGAACTCGCAGCGCACCGCCAACCGCGACGCCTTGCGCGACCTGATCGTGGCGGCGTTTGCCGACTTGTCCATCGACCAGGTCACGCAACGGCTGGAAGATGCGCAAATCGCCAACGCCCGCGTCAACGATATGGCAGGCGTCTGGGCGCACCCGCAGTTGCAGGCGCGCGCCCGCTGGAGCCAGGTGGACAGCCCCGCCGGCGTGCTGCCCGCGCTGCTGCCGCCCGCCAGCAGCAACGCCTTTACGCCGCGCATGGCCGCCGTGCCTGCCGTGGGCCAAAACACGGATGCGGTGCTAGCATCGCTGGGATACGCGCCAGAACAAGTGGCGCAGTTCCATGATTCGGAGGTCGTGTGACCCATCCCGTCGTTCGTAGCGCCCTGTTCGTGCCGGCCTCGCGCGCCGAGCGCATCCCCAAAGCGCTGGCGGCTGGCGCCGACACCGTCATCGTCGATCTCGAAGACGCCGTCGAACATCTGGCCAAGGCGTCCGCCCGGGAATCGCTGTGCGACTTCCTGGGGACGCATCGCGAGGCCCGTTTGTGGGTGCGCATCAACGACGCATCAACCTCCTGGCACGACGACGACCTGAAAGCGTGCCGTGGCCGGCCCGGCGTGGCCGGCATCTTGTTGCCCAAGGCCGAAAGCCTGGCCCAGGTGCGGCATGTGGCGCAGACCGGTCTGCCAGTGATTCCCATCATTGAAACCGCGCGCGGCCTGCTCAACGCCGCCGAGGTCGCCGCCACGCCGGGCGTGGCGCGGCTGGCGTTCGGCAGCCTGGACTACGGCTTGGACATGGGCCTGACGCCCGACACGCCCGGCGCCGATACGGTGCTGGACCATGCGCGGGTGCAGGTCTTGCTGCATAGCCGTTCGGCGGGCCTTGCGCCCGCGCTGGACGGCGTGTTTCCCGGCGTGCAAGACGTGGCCGGGCTGGCGCAGGCAGCCAGCCGCGCTCAGCAGATGGGGTTTGGCGGCATGCTGTGCATCCACCCGGCGCAGGTTCCGGTGATCCACGCGGCCTTCGTGCCGGCGCGGGAAGAACTCGACTGGGCGCGCCGCGTCGTTGCCGCGCATCGCGAGACGGCGGCAGGCACCTTCATGCTGGACGGCAAGATGGTCGATGCGCCCGTGATCGCACGCGCCCGATTGGTGCTGGCCCAAGCGGGCGAGCAGGCCCCCGCATGAGCGACGCGCTGTTTATCGGGCATACCTATATCGACGTCACCGTGCTGGCCGACACCTGGCCCACCGGCGACGAAAAAAGCGTGGCGCGTGACTACGCCGTGTCCTTTGGCGGCAACGCCGTCACGGCGGCGTTTGCGTGCGGACGGCTGGGGTCGCCGCCCGATCTGATCTGTTCATTGGCGCCCGACTGGCTGGGGCATATGTACTCCGACATGGCGGCGGCGCACGGCGTGACGCTGCACGCGCGGCATGTGCGGCGGTCGTCGCTGTCGTTCATCATGCCCAACCACGGCAAGCGCGCGATTGTTCGCGCGCGCGATGTGGACTACCTGAATGAATTCCCGCGGCTGGATATCAGCGGGTACCGCGCCCTGCATCTGGATGGCCATCAGCCCGACGCCGCGCTGCACTATGCGCGCGCTTGCCGGCAGGCGGGGGTGCTGACGTCACTGGATGGCGGCGGCGTGCGCGAGAACACTGACGAGCTGCTGCGCTACATCGACGTCGCCGTCTGCGCCGAACGCATGTGCGAACAGCTGGACCTGACGCCCGAAGGCTTGCTGGATCTGCTCAAGGCCCGCGGCTGCCGCATCGGCGCCGTCACGATGGGCGAGCGCGGCATGCTGTGGTACGACGAAACGGGCCACGTCGATATCCTGCCGTCGCTGGACGTGCCGGGTCATCGCATTGTGGATACGTCGGGGGCGGGTGACGTGTTCCACGGCGCCTATGTGTGGTCTTACCTGAACCGCCCGGATCAGCCCTGGGCGGAACACTTCACTTTCGCGCGCGCGGCATCGGCGCACAAGATTCAGCATCTGGGAAATGAAGCCGGGCTGCCAAAGGTGGAAGATGTGGAACGGGCGATGATGGCGTTCGCGCCGAAGGGGTAGCGCCGCGGTGGTGTGATGGGTTACGCGTGAGGGTATGAGGGATGCTTGGGCGTGCGGGATGCTTGAGCGTGCGGGATTCTTGGGCGTGCGGGATGCTTGAACGTGCGGGATGCTTGGTCCAGACGGTGCCGCGCTTCACGCATCCTGCGAAGCGCCACCCATCAGAGGATGCTGCAAGCCCATACCGGCCCGCGTCCCTCAAACCGTAATTCGCTCAATCGCCTGATCTTTGATCTCTGCAATCCACGCCGAAACCGGCCGTCCCATGACGCTGATTTCCGGCGCAATATCCCGTAGCGGCAGCAACACAAACGCCCGTTGATGCATGCGCGGATGCGGCAAGATCAGGCGTTCGTGATCCATCGACCTATCTCCGTACAGCAACAGATCCAGGTCCAGCGTGCGAGGCGCGTTCTTATAAGGACGCTGCCGGCCGTGCTGGTTTTCCAGCGCTTGCAGCGCGTCCAGCAAGGCCAAAGGCGGCAAGTGCGTATCCAGCGCTGCCACGGCATTGACGAAGTCGGGGCCGGTGGCCTCCACGGGGGCGCTGCGGTAGAACGGCGATGCCGTCACGGCGGCGATGCCGTCCGTGGCTTGCAACTCGGCCAGCACGTGGCGCAGCGTGGCCGCGCCATCACCCAGGTTGGCGCCCAGGCCGATATACGCGCGGACCATGGCAGGCGGCACGGTGTTACTCGGCGCTGGACGGGCCGCGCGACGGCGAGCGGCGCGGACGGCGGCGCTTGCGCGGACCCGACGACGTGGACGGGCCTGCGCCACCACCGCCACCCGTATCACCGGCTTCACGCGGCAGGCGCGAGACTTCTTCGATCATGTCGGCGCGGGTGACGTCATCGGCGTTAGCCAAGTCCATCCACCATTGCGCCAGCACGCTGTCGAACTCGCCGGCCGCGGCGCGCAGTTGCAGGAAATCGCAGGCGGCGCGAAAGCGCGGCTGCTCGATCATGCGGAAAATCGTCTTGCCCATGCGGCGTTCGAAACGCGGCTGCATGAACCAGATTTCGCGCATGTCGGACGAGAAGCGGCGCTGGATGGCGAGCTTCTCGGTCTGTTCGTCCAGCACGGAATCCGCCGCTTGCGACAGCGCGGGAATGGTGTGCTCGCCCTGGGCGCGCAGCTGCTTCCAGCGCACGTCCACCTGCTGCCACAGCAGGGCGGCAAACAGGAAGCTGGGGCTGATGGTCTTGCCGGCTCGCACGCGGGCGTCGGTGCGTTCCAGCGCGAGTTCAACGAAGTGCTCGCCGCCCGGTTGTTCCAGCACCACATCCAGCAACGGCAAGAGCCCGTTGTGCAGGCCGTCTGCGCGCAACTGGCGCAGGCAATCCATGGCGTGGCCGCAGGTCAGCAGCTTCAGCATTTCGTCGAACAGGCGGGATGCCGGCACGTTTTCAATGAGCTCGGCCATGGTGCTGATCGGCTGGCGCGTGGCCGGGTCGATCGTGCCATTGAGCTTCGCGGCAAAACGCACGGCGCGCAGCATGCGGACCGGGTCTTCGCGGTAACGCTTGACCGGGTCGCCAATGATGCGGACCTGGCGCTTTTTCAAGTCGGCCACGCCATTGTGGTAGTCGATGACTTCCTCGTTGTGCGGGTCGTAGTACAGCGCGTTCATCGTGAAGTCGCGGCGCTTGGCGTCTTCTTCCTGCGAACCGAATACGTTGTCGCGCAGGATGCGGCCGTGCTCGTCGGTTTCCTGCTCTTCCGAGGCGGGCGCGCGGAAGGTGGACGTTTCGATGATTTCCTGGCCGAACACCACGTGCACCAGCTGGAAGCGGCGGCCGATGATGCGGGCGCGGCGAAACAGCGGGCGGATCTGTTCGGGCGTGGCGTTGGTGGCCACGTCGAAGTCCTTGGGTTCCAGCCCCACGATCAGGTCGCGCACGGCGCCGCCAACGATAAAGGCGTCATAGCCGTGCTGGCGCAGCACTTCGCAGACCTTGATGGCGTGGCGCGAAACGTTACGGCGGTCGATGCCGTGCTTGTCGCGCTCGATGCGCAACGGCCCCCGGGGCGCCGGCGCGAACAAGCGGCCGACGAATTTTTTTATGGTGTCAGTGATCATTTAGGACTTCGAGTCTTCCATGTGGTCGAACAAGTCGATCACTTGCCAGCCACGTTCCTGAGCGATATTGCGCAGGGTCGGGCTGGGGTTGGCGGCGATCGGACGGGTCACCTTTTCGAGCAGCGGTACATCATTGACCGAATCGCTATAGAAAAACGATTCGGAGAAATCCGCAAGCCCCAGGCGCATCGCGGACAGCCAATCGTTCACGCGCACCACCTTGCCTTCCTTGAAACTGGGCGTGCCCAGGATGCGGCCGGTGTAGCGGCCGTTCAGGTATTCGGCGTCGGTAGCCACCAGGTGCGGCACGCCAAAGGCGCGGGCGATGGGGGCGGTGACGAAGCTGTTGGTCGCCGTGACGATGGCGCACAGGTCGCCAGCATCCAGGTGGGATTGCACCAACGCGCGGGCGTCGGCGGTGATGGACGGGCGGATGACTTCACGCATGAATTCTTCGTGCCAGTCCGCCAGGTCATAAGGAGAATGCGCCGCCAGCAACCCCAGCATGAACTCGGCGGCCTGTTCGGCGGTGAGTTCGCCGCGGTTGTAGCGGTCCATCAGGTCGTCGTTCTGACGGCGGGCTTCGTCCGGGTCTCCCGCACGGCCCGTGCGTGCCAGATAGTCGGCCCATTGGTAGTCGCTATCCAGCGGCAACAGGGTGTGATCCAGGTCGAACAGGGCGAGACGTCGGGAGGTCATGTGCGTTGTGAATCAGGGTCTGCGAGCATGGCCCGCAACAAAGGCAAGGTGATGGGACGGCCGGTGGCCAGGGAATAGCGGTCAAGCGCGTCGATCAGCGCGGCCAGTTTGCGGATGTCGCGTTCGTGGTGAATCAACATCCAGTTGATGATTTCAGGCGCCAGATGCATGCCGCGTTCGGCGGCCTGCGCGGATAGCGCGGCGAGCTTGTCGGCATCCGACAGCGGGTCCAGGCGGAACACCAGGTCCCAGCCCAGGCGGGTGCGCAGGTCTTCGCGCAGCGGCATCGACAGCGGGGCGCGGTCGCCCGCCAAGGCCAGCGCAAAGGCGCGGCCAGTGGCGGCGGATTCGCGCCAGCGGTTGTACAGCGCGAACAACGCGGCCTGACGGGTGTCGTCCATGCGGTGCACGTCGTCCACGGCCACGAACTTGGGCATGGGCGATTTGGAATCGGCTTCGGCCAGGCGGCGGAGCATCGTTTCACCCTTGGCGGGGTCGATAAAGACGGCGTCGGGGCGGGCGGTCAGCGCGCGCAGCAGATGCGTGCGGCCACAACCGGCTGCGCCCCAGATATACAGGGCGCGGCCCGGATTGAGCGCGCGCACCGCTGCCAGCGCTTCCCCGTTGGGGCCGGCGATGTAGTTGTTCAGCGATGGCGCTGGCGCGGGAAGAACGTCGAGCAGCAGCTGGCGGTTCATGAGAGGTTATCAATCAGGCTGGTTCGGTACTGCCGCAGCCCGGCACAAACACGGCCCGGCACGACAATTGCATCGCGGGGGCGCGCAGCGGCGCAGGACATGCCGGTGTTGCCGGAAAAGCCAAAAAACGGTGAAGCAAGGGGCCGGGGCAAGCCCTTTCCAGGCGCTATCCGCCAGAAACTGGCAAAATCCATACCGGCCAACCCGACACTTTAAACCACCTGGGGGGATGGTGTCGCGCCCAAGGGCTTTGCCTGGCTTGGGTTTGCGCCCTTTTTTGCCCCCTGGCCGGTCAGACCGGCCCCTGCCGCAATCCCCACGCGCGGCCGGTTCGATCCCTGCTCAACGCCGCAACATCGTAAAATGCAGGGCGTTCCACCAAATTCCCAGCAATTGTTACATACCCCACGGCATTTCTCATGACGAATCAACCTAAAGCCCCCTTGACCTACCGCGATGCCGGTGTCGACATCGACGCAGGCGACGCCCTGGTCGACCGAATCAAACCCCTCGCCGCGCGCACCATGCGCCCCGGGGTGCTGGCCGGTATCGGCGGCTTTGGCGCCTTGTTCGAAGTGCCGAAGAAGTACAACGAGCCCGTGCTGGTCTCGGGCACCGACGGCGTGGGCACCAAGCTGCGCCTGGCCTTCGAGTGGAACCGCCACGACACCGTGGGTATCGACTTGGTCGCCATGAGCGTCAACGACATCCTGGTGCAGGGCGCTGAACCCCTGTTCTTCCTGGACTACTTCGCCTGCGGCAAGCTCTCGGTGGACACGGCGGCGTCGGTGGTGGGCGGCATTGCCAAGGGCTGCGAGTTGTCGGGCTGCGCGCTGATCGGCGGCGAAACCGCTGAAATGCCGGGCATGTACCCGGACGGCGAATACGACCTGGCTGGCTTTGCGGTGGGCGCGGTGGAAAAGTCCGCCATCATCGACGGCAAGTCCATCAAGCCGGGCGACGTGGTGCTGGGCCTGGCCTCCAGCGGCGTGCATTCCAACGGTTTTTCGCTGGTGCGCAAGATCATCGAACGCGCCGGCGCCAAGCCCACTGACGACTTCCACGGCCAGCCGCTGGTTGACGTCGTGATGGCGCCCACGCGCATCTACGTGAAGCAAGTGCTGGCCGCGCTGGCCAAGCACGGCACCGACATCAAGGGCCTGGCCCACATCACCGGCGGCGGTCTGCTGGACAACGTGCCGCGCATTCTGCAAGCCGGCCTGTCGGCCAAGCTGCACCGTGACGGCTGGGAAATGCCCAAGCTGTTCCAATGGCTGCAAGAGCAGGGCGGCGTCGAAGACACCGAAATGCACCGCGTGTTCAACTGCGGCATCGGCATGGTGCTGGTGGTGGACGCGGCCCAGGCCGACGCCATTGCCGCCACGCTGCGCGAGCAAGGCGAAACCGTCAACAAGATCGGCGAAATCGTCGAGCAGACGGAAGGCATGGCGCAGACCTTCGTGGTGTAAACCGCGTTCAGGTCTTGGGCCTTGCATGAAAAAACCCGCCGATGGCGGGTTTTTGTTTTTTGGGATGGGCGACGTGGAGAAAACGCCTTAAGCCTTGCCGGCCAGCGCCATCGCCACCGCATCGATCGTCTGCGCCACGGCGTCGGGCGCCAGGCAATCCACGATGACGCGCTCGGGCTGGGCGCGCAGCCACGTGATCTGGCGCTTGGCCAGTTGGCGCGTGGCGGCGATGCCCTGTTCGCGCGCGGTGGCCAGATCGATCTCGCCATCCAGATGCGCCCACATTTGCCGGTAGCCCACGCAGCGCACGGATGGCAGGCCGGGATGCAGATCGGGGCGGGCGCGCAAGCCTCGGACTTCTTCCAGCAGGCCGCCCGCCAGCATGGCGTCAAAGCGCTGTTCGATGCGTGCGTGCAGCGCGCTGCGCTCGGACGGTTCGAGGCTGATCGTCAGGTATTTATTGGCGTCGTCGTCCGGCTTGCGCTCGCCGCGTTGCAGCAGCGCCGACATGGGCTGGCCCGACAATTGGCAGATCTCCAGCGCACGCTGAATGCGCTGGCTGTCGTTGGGCGCCAGGCGCGCGGCGGTGATGGGGTCCAGCACTGCCAGTTCGGCATGCAGCGCCGGCCAGCCGTGGACGGCGGCGCGGGCTTCAAGCTCGGCGCGCAAGGCGGGATCGGCCTGAGGCAGGTCGTCCAGCCCGTCGCGCAGCGCCTTGTAGTACATCATCGTGCCGCCCGCCAGCAGCGGGATGCGGCCACGCGCACGGATCTCGCCGATCAGGCGCAGCGCATCGGCGCGGAACTCGGCGGCGGAATACGACTGCGCCGGGTCCAGGATGTCGAGCAGATGCTGCGGCACGCGCGCCTGTTCTTCGGGCGACGGCTTGGCGGTGCCGATGTCCATGCCGCGATAGATCGTGGCGGAATCGACGTTGACGATTTCCATCGGCCAGCGCTCGGCCAGCGCCAACGTGGACGCGCTCTTGCCTGCGGCGGTGGGGCCAGCCAGGCAAATGACCAGCGGCGTTTCGGTTGCGGGGGTAAGGGAAGACGGCAAACTTATTGTCCGCGCAGAAAGAGCTTGTCCAGGTCGGACACCGACCACTGCACCCAGGTCGGGCGGCCATGATTGCATTGATCGGCGCGCTCGGTGGTTTCCATCTGCCGCAGCAGCCCGTTCATTTCTTCAATGGTCAGCTTGCGGTTGGCGCGCACGGAACCGTGGCAGGCCATGGTGGACAGCAGTTCGTTGCGTTGCTCCGTCAGCAAGCGCGACACCCCCACGGCGCCCAGATCGCGCAGCACGGCGCGGGCCAGCGTTTCGATGTCTCCACGGGCCAGGATGGCGGGCACGGAACGCACGGCGATCGACGTGGGGCCTGACGGGCGCATCTCGAAACCCAGATCGCTGAGTTGTTCGTCGAATTCCTCGACGATGGCCACGTCCTTTTCCTGGGCGTGGAACACGACTGGCACCAACAGGTCTTGGCGTGGCAGGCTGCGGGCGTCCAGCGCCTGCTTCAGCTGTTCATAGACGACGCGCTCGTGCGCTGCGTGCATGTCCACCAGCACCATGCCCCGGCGGTTCTGCGCCAGGATGTAGATGCCGTGCAACTGCGCCAACGCCATGCCCAGCGGATGTTCCTCATCGGCGGGCAGCGTGGCGGCCGCGCGGGGTTCGCTGACCGGCGTGACCTTGGCGGCGGTGTCGTCGCCAAGCGGGCGGTACAACGATTGCCAGTCTGCGGCGGGAATGCCGGCGGGTTCTGCGTGCAGCCGGAACGGCACCTGCGTGTGGGCGCGTTGCGGGGTGGGCGACGGGCGCAGGCCATACGTGGCGTTGGATGTGTTGCCGCCGGTGTAGCCGGGGCGAGGCGAGTCCGCAGCGGGCGCCGGCGCCGCCGTGTTGACCGGCGCGCTTTGCGAAGTACTGTCAGGAGCGCGATACGGCGGGACCGGGGCAGCGTTCGCAGACCCGCTTTCAGCAGTACGCGCCACGGTTTCAAAGCCGCCGTCTTCCGACTCATTCTGTGCGGCGGAGGCGCCGGGGGGCGTGACCGCGGACGAACCGCCCGTCTGCGCCAGCGTCTGGCCAACGGCGTGCGACACAAACCGGTGCACCGCGCCGCTGTCGCGGAAACGGACTTCATGTTTGGCCGGGTGCACGTTCACGTCCACGGCGGCGGGGTCGATGTCCAGGAACAGCACGTAGGCGGGCTGACGGTCACCGTGCAGGACGTCGGCATAGGCCGCGCGCAGCGCATGGCTGACGGTGCGGTCGCGCACATAGCGGCCGTTTACGTACAGATATTGGCGGTCGGCGCGGGCGCGGGCGGCGGTGGGGCGGGTGATCATGCCGGCCAGGCTGACCGTGCCAACCGCATGCGACAGCAACAGGCCATGTTCGGCGAATTCCGCGCCCAGCACGTCGCGGATGCGCTGCGGGGGCTCGGCGGGCAGCCATTGGCGCTGCGCGCGGTCATGGTGGAACAGCCGGAACGCAATCTGGGGATGCGCCAGCGCAATGCGCTCCATGGCGTCAACGCAATGGCCGAACTCGGTGGCTTCGGATCGCAGGAACTTGCGGCGTGCGGGCACGGCGTCAAACAACTGGCGCACATCCACGGTGGTGCCCGGCGGGCCGGATGCCGGGCTGACCTGCATGCTGCCGGCGTCGATTTGCCAGGCGTGTTCGCCGTCGCGGGTGCGCGAAATGATGGTGACCTGGGCGACCGACGCAATGGAGGCCAGCGCTTCGCCGCGAAACCCCATCGACGCCACCGACTCCAGTTCGTTCAGCGAGCGGATCTTGCTGGTGGCGTGGCGGGCCAGCGCCAGCGGCAGTTCTTCAGGGGGAATGCCGCCGCCGTCGTCGGTGACGGCAATCCGCCGGATGCCGCCGCCTTCCAGGCGCACTTCGATGGCGCGACCGCCCGCGTCAATCGCGTTTTCAAGGATTTCCTTGAGCACGGAGGCGGGGCGCTCAATCACTTCGCCAGCGGCAATCTGGCTGATGAGCAGGTCGGGAAGCGCAAGAATGGAACGGCGTTCGGTCATTAGGCTCAAGTCTGGTGGGGCTATGTGGACGATTTTAGCGTCATGGGCGGGTGGGCTATAGTCGCTGGGAAATTTCCTTCCTCCGATCCTTCCGGGCTGCTGAATGCTTGAATTTTTCAATATGGTGCTCCACATCGACAAGACGCTGGGCGTCTGGGTCGCGCAATACGGCGTGTGGGTGTACCTGGTGCTGTTCCTGATTGTTTTCGCCGAGACGGGCCTGGTCGTGCTGCCCTTCCTGCCGGGCGATTCGCTGTTGTTCATCGCGGGCGCGTTCGGCGCCACGGGCCATATTGATCCGGTCTTGATGGCCGTGCTGCTGATTGTGGCCGCCATCACTGGCAACACGCTGAACTACATGATCGGGCGCTACATCGGGCCACGCGTGTTCTCGATGAACCTGCGCTTCCTGGACCGCGGCGCGCTGATGCGCACGCATGCGTTCTATGAAAAGCACGGCGGCAAGACGATCGTGATGTCGCGTTTCATTCCCGTCGTCCGCACGTTCGCGCCCTTTGTCGCGGGCGTGGCCGACATGCCGATGTCGCGCTTTCAGCTGTTCAACATTCTGGGCGCGCTGTTCTGGGTGGTCAGCCTGGTGGCAGCCGGTTATTTCTTTGGCAACATTCCGCTGGTGCGCGAACATCTGAACACGATTGTGCTGCTGGGTCTGGCCGCGGCCATCGTGCCGGTGGTGGGCGCCGGCGTGTTCAAGCTGATCAAGTCGCGGCGCGCGTAAGCCGCCGGGGCATGAAAAAAGGGGCGATGCGCTTGACGGCGCATTGCCCCTTTTTTACGTCAGCGTGATCAGCTGACGTCGCCCAACCGTGCCAGCGGCGGGTTGGCGGTGAAGTAGCGCTGGATGCCGGTCATCATGGCCTGGGCCAGCTTGTCCTGGTGCGAATTGCTGCGCAGCAGGGCTTCTTCCTGCGGGTTGCTGATGAAGGCGGTTTCGACCAGCACGGACGGAATATCCGGCGCCTTCAGCACGGCAAAGCCCGCCTGTTCGACGCTGTTCTTGTGCAGGCGGTTGATCTTCTTGATCTCGTCCAGGAAGGCGTTGCCGACCTTCAGCGAATCGTTGATCTGCGCGGTGGTGGACAAGTCCAGCAGCACTTTGGCGACCTGGCGGTCGTGGCTGCCCAGGTTGACGCCGCCGATCAAGTCGGCCGCGTTTTCCTTGTCGGCCATCCAGCGGGCCTGCGCGCTGGTGGCGCCGCGCTGCGACAACGCGAACACCGACGAGCCATTGGCCGACGGCTTGACCCAGGCATCCGCATGAATCGAGATGAACAGGTCGGCATGCACCCGCCGCGCCTTCTGCACGCGCACATGCAACGGCACGAAGTAATCGTCGTCGCGCGTCAGGTAGGCGCGCATATAGGGCTGGCTGTCGATCAGCGCCTTCAGGCGCCGGGCGATGCGCAGCACCACGTCTTTTTCACGCAGGCCGCTGCTGCCGATGGCGCCCGGGTCTTCACCGCCATGGCCGGGGTCCAGCGCGATGGTGAGCATGCGCTGCTTGCCGCGGCCGGCGGTGGCGGGGGGAGGCTTGGGGGCCGTGGGCAGGGGCGGCGCCGGCTGCTGGCCGCGCACGCGCGGCGGCTCCGGCGGATCAGCGCGGGTGACCGGGTTGCGCTGGATGTCTTCCAGAATGCGGGCGAGCGGGTCGTCCACATCGGGGCCGCTCTTGTTCAGAATCGCAATGAGCGGGTCTTGGGCGATCTTGGGATACAAGTCCAGCACCAGGCGGTACTGGTAATCGGCCACGGGCTTGAGCGTAAACACCTGCGGCGCCACGGGCTGCTTCAGGTCGAACACCAGCCGCACCACGTTCGGGCGGTTCTGCGCCACGCGCAGGCTTTGGATATAGGGGTCGTCCGGGCGGACTTTGGAAACCAGGTCGTTCAGCGCGGCGCTGATGGTCAGGCCTTCGATATCCACCACCAGCCGGTGGGGGTTTTCAAGCGTGAACTGTTCCGCTTTGAGCTCGCTGTCGAGCTCCAGCGTGACCCGGGTGTATTCGTCGGCCGGCCAGGTACGCACGGCCAGGATGGTAGCCGCCTGCGCCAGACGCGGCAGAACCGGCAGGACGAGCAGAGTGGCAGCTACGCTGATCAGGCGGCGCCGGGTGGCGCCTGCCGAGGGAAGGGCGCCGTCTTGGGCGGGGGGACAATCGCGTTCAACCATGTTTGTCCTCGAGCGGTGTACGCGGTCAGGGTGGCGTTGCGTCCCTCATCGGCATAAGCCAGGGAAATCAGCAGGTCGGGAGGGGGCAAAAGGCCCTCGGCCCGCTCCGGCCATTCGATCAAAACCACCGCGTCTTCACGCAGTAAATCCCGAAATCCTGCGTCCAACCATTCGCGCGAATCACTAAATCTATAAAAATCAAGATGATAGAAGTATAAGTTAGAAACTTTATAGGATTCAAGCAGCGCGTAGCTAGGACTTTTGATTCGGCCGGTGATGCCGCATTCGCGCAACAACGCCCGTGTGAAGGCCGTTTTGCCTGCGCCAAGGTCGCCTTGAAGGTGGATGCAGGCACCGGCCGGGCCGGTCTGTCCCCCGGAAACCAAAGGGGCAAGCTCGCGCGCCAGCGATTCCGTGGCGGCTTCGTCGGGCAGGTGCAAGGTCAGGCTGCAAAGAGGGGCGGACATGGCGCGGGGCGAGTGGTAAAAAACGGTGGAGGGATCTCGGATTTTCGCAATTATAGGAATTCGGGTTTCTGCTAATCTAATAACTGATTGCTATTCTCAATATGTCGCTTCAGGCGGACGCCGCCGATTGCGACTGACAGCCGCCACACGGAGTTGTACGCGCCATGAAGACCCGCATCGAAAAAGACACGTTTGGGCCCATCGAAGTCCCCGAGGATCACCTCTGGGGCGCCCAAACGCAACGTTCGCTGCATTTTTTCGCGATTTCCACCGAGAAGATGCCTGTCCCCCTGGTCAACGCCATGGCGCGCCTGAAGCGTGCGGCCGCCAAGGTCAACGCCGAACTCGGCGAACTGGACCCGAAGATCGCCGACGGCATCATCCGCGCCGCCGACGAAGTCATCGCCGGTAAATGGCCCAATGAATTCCCGCTGTCCGTCTGGCAGACCGGGTCGGGCACGCAAAGCAACATGAACATGAACGAAGTGCTGGCGAACCGCGCTTCGGAATTGCTGGGCGGCGTGCGCGGCGAAGAGCGCAAGGTGCACCCGAACGACCACGTCAACCGCGGCCAATCGTCCAACGACACTTTCCCGACCGCCATGCACGTGGCGGCCGCCGTGGAAGTCGAACACCACCTGCTGCCGTCGCTGAAGAAGCTGCGCGCGACCTTGGCCGAGAAGAGCGCCAAGTTCTACGACATCGTCAAGATCGGCCGCACCCACCTGCAAGACGCAACGCCGCTGACGCTGGGCCAGGAATTGTCGGGCTATGTGGCGCAGCTGGATCTGGCCGAACAGCAGATTCGCGCCACGCTGCCGGGCCTGCATCAGCTGGCCATTGGCGGCACGGCGGTTGGCACCGGCCTGAACGCACATCCGCAATTCAGCGCCAAGGTGTCCGCCGACCTGGCGCACGCCACCGGCACGGCTTTCGTGTCGGCCCCCAACAAGTTCCAGGCGCTGGCCTCGCACGAAGCGCTGCTGTTTGCGCACGGCGCCTTGAAGTCGCTGGCCGCGGGCCTGATGAAGATCGCCAACGATGTGCGCTGGCTGTCCAGCGGCCCCCGTTCGGGCCTGGGCGAAATCAGCATTCCGGAAAACGAACCGGGCAGCTCGATCATGCCGGGCAAGGTCAACCCCACGCAGTGCGAAGCCATCACGATGCTGGCCGCGCAAGTGCTGGGCAACGACGTGGCCATCAACATCGGTGGCGCCAGCGGCAACTTCGAACTGAACGTGTTCAAGCCGCTGGTGATCCACAACTTCCTGCAATCCGTGCGCCTGCTGACGGATGGCATGGCCAGCTTCAACGAGCACTGCGCGGCCGGCATCGAGCCGAACCACGAGCGCATTGCTGAACTGGTCGACCGTTCACTGATGCTGGTGACGGCGCTGAATCCGCACATCGGCTACGACAAGGCCGCGCAGATTGCCAAGAAGGCGCACAAGGAAGGCTTGTCGTTGAAGGAATCGGCGCTGGCATTGGGTTATGTGACCGAGGCGCAATTCGCGGAATGGGTCGTGCCGGGTTCGATGACCAACGCGCACAAGGCGTAATCGCGCGACACGACACTAGCAGGCTGAAAGCCTACTGGTGACAGGGCCGCCCAATGTGAATTGGGCGGTTTTTTTTATGAGGTGGATTTTTCTATGAGGCGACTTTTTCTATGAGGCGGATTTTTTAATTGGGCGGCTTTTGATTCGGCGGCGACTTTCACGGATCTCGGATCTCGGATCGCCGATCAGCCCTGCCCAGCCAATAACAGCCACATCGGAATCGTGGCCGCGGAACACAGCGTACCCAGTGAAATCAGCACCGCCACCATGCGGCCGTCGCCGCCCATGCGCATCGCCAGCACGTACGCGGCGGAGGCCGTGGGCAAGGCGGCGAACAACAGCAGCATTCGCGCCTCAAGCGGCGGCAGCCCAAGCAGGTGCGCCACGCCCAACGCCACCGCGGGCAGCGCCACCAGCTTGACCGCCAGCATCCACGCAATCAGCGAGCCATATCCCTTGCCGCCTTCCCACGCCAGGCTGGCGCCCACGCAGAGAATGCCCAGCGCCAGGGCCGCCGCACCGAGCCGCGCGAAGACCGTGTCGACCGGACCCGGTAACTGCAAGCCCGCCAGGTTGCAGGCCAGGCCCAACAAGGTGGACACCACCAGCGGATTGCGCGCCAGCTCGCGCAGCAGGTTGCCGCCGTTGTGGCGCGCCAGCCCGTAGACGGCGGCCACATTGGCCATCGGCACCGCGAAGCCGATGATCAGCGCCATCACCGTCTGGCCCGCCGAACCGGCCAGGCTGGCCGATAGCGCCAAGCCGATATACGTGTTGAAGCGATAGCCGCATTGCGCGGACGACGCCAGCCCCAGCGATGTTGGCCGCAACACCAACCCGGCCAGCCACGACAGCGCCACGCCCGAGGCCACAACAGCCGCCGTCGCCTGCAAGAGCACGACGGCGTTGCCCGCCGTAATGGGCGTGCGCAGAATCGATTGGAACAACAGCGCGGGGAACAGCACGAAGTAGACAAGCCGCTCGGTGCCCGCAAAGAATTCGCGCGTGAAACCCAGCTTGTGTCGCAGCGCCCAACCGAGCGCAACCAGCATGAAATCAGGGAAAACCAGAAGAGCAACCGACATGAGGCAGAGTCGTTTTTATGGGCCGTTGGCGGAGGATGAACGCGCTATGCGTGTGTAAGCATTTGCTGCTATTCTCCGTCATTCTGGCGGGCGCGTCTGCCACAAGCAACTCATAAAAGCAGCGCCACACACGCTGCACAGAAGCAATGCGCTCCCACCGTTATCTGCTGGCCGTCTACAGACGAGACCATCTCAAAACGGTCCGTTTACATACGGGCTCGCAAATCTTGGAGGAAACACATCTATGAATAAAGTTCGCTCCCTGGCCGTGGCTATCGCCGTGGCGACTGGCGCCGTTGGCACCTTTGGCGCGTCTGTTGCGCACGCAGCCGACAAGTATCCCAGCAAGCCTATCCGCGTGATTGTTCCGTTCGCGCCCGGCGGTTCCACCGACATCATCGCGCGCCTGGTGACGCAGCGCATGAGCCAGGAACTTGGCCAACCGATGGTTGTGGAAAACAAGGGCGGCGCAGGCGGCGCCATTGGCGCATCTGAAGCCGCGCGCGCGGATGCCGACGGCTACACGCTGTCGATCGCCACGGTGTCGACGATGGCCGTCAACCCGGCATGCCGTCCGAAGGACCTGCCGTACGACCCGATCAAGGACTTCCAGCCGGTCACCAACTTCGCCAACACCGCGAACGTGGTTGCCGTGAACCCGAAGTTCCCGGCCAAGGACTTCAAGGGCTTCATCGAAGAGCTGAAGAAGAACCCGGGCAAGTACTCCTATGGCAGCTCGGGCACCTGCGGCGTGCTGCACTTGATGGGCGAATCGTTCAAGATGGCCACGGGCACCGACATCGTGCACGTGCCGTACAAGGGTTCGGGCCCGGCCGTGGCGGATGCCGTCGGCGGCCAGATCGAAATCCTGTTCGACAACCTGCCGTCCTCGATGCCGCAAATCCAGGCGGGCAAGCTGAACGCCATGGCGATTGCATGGCCTGAGCAGATTGCTGCGGTCAAGGGTGTGCCCACGTTCAAGGACGCTGGCTTCCCGGTGCTGAACCAGCCGGTCTGGTACGGTCTGCTGGCCCCCAAGGGCACGCCGATGGAAGTCGTGAACAAGCTGCGTGACGCCGCTGTTGTGGCCCTGAAGGACCCGAAGGTCATCAAGGCGTTGGACGATCAAGGCTCGGCGCCGTCGGGCAACACGCCGGAAGAGTTCGCCAAGGAAATCAAAGAGCAGTATGACTGGGCTCAAGACGTGGTGAAGAAGCAGAACATCAAGCTGGATTGATGCTGCGCGAAGCGGGCTTCAATGCCCGCTTCGGCCACAACAGAACGGGCATCTTCGGATGCCCGTTTTTTATGGGTGCGCGCTTTCTTGGGCGCACTTTCACACTGCCATTCACGCTGCCATTTCAGGCTGCGTCTTCACGCTGCCATTTCAGCCTGCGCCGTCACGCTGCCACTTCACGCCGCCGCATCCAGCGCCGCACCACTCGCATCACAAGCGGCACGCAAGCGGTCGATCAAGTCGCGATGCAACGCCGACAGGGGATCTTGATTGCGCACCATGATGCTGATCGGCACGCGCAGCGCGGGGTCCAGGCGGCGCAGGCTCATGCCGGGGCGCAGCATCGCCTGCGCGGTGATGGCGTCAACAATCGCGTCGCCGCAACCCGCATCAACCAGCGCGCACGCCACGTAATGCGTCTGCACCTGGATGGCGACTTGCGGCTCCAGGCCTTGCGCATCCAGCGCCATTTGCAGCAGCGCGCCAGAGGCATCGCTGGCATCCAGCACGATCAGCGTCTCGCGGGACACGCCGGCCAGCTCCGACAAGGGCATGGGGCCGGATGCGGGCTTGCGGCTCAAGTGCACCAGTTCGGTATGGCCCAGGCCCATGCGCGTCAGGCCGGGATAGTCGTTGGTGTCAAACGTGATGGCCAGGTCGAGCTCGCGCGTCAGCAACCCCTGCACGAGCTCGGTGCTGTGATGGGTGTGGATATCAAAGGTGATGCCCGGTTGCGCGTCGCGGCTATCGCGCACCACGCCAGGCAGCAGCCCCAGGCCGAGTGCCGGCGCGCAGCCCAGTCGCAGATGCCCGTTGGGCCGGTCACGCAGGCTGGCGACCAGCCGGCGCACGCTGTTCAGATCCTGATTCAAGCGCGCGACTTCGGGCGTCAGGATTTCGGCCTCGCGCGTGGCGACGAGCCTGCCCTTGACGCGTTCAAACAGTTTGAAGCCCAGCTGTGCTTCGGCATGCGCCAGCAATTTGCTGGCGGCGGGCTGTGAAATATGCAGCGCCGCAGCCGCTTCGGTCAGGGACCCGGTACGGCGGATCGCTTCGAAAATCTCGATGTGACGCAGGCGCATGACAAATGGCATAAGAGAGACCAGAACCGCGATTCTATGTCGGATGCGTTGAAGGCGGGCTGACCGTCACAAAACCATCGCGCTGGCGCGACAGCGGTGGTTGGCTTGACTATCATGAACGCCTGCCGAACTACCGGCGCCACTCCGGAGCTGATCATGCGCGCCTGCCGCCCCGCCGCCGCCTTCCTGCTTGCCGCCACCTTGGCTGCCCTTGCGGCCCCGCCCGCCGCCTGGGCGCGCGGCCCGCAGGCGGTTGAAGACATCAACCCCGAAGCCGCCAGCGGCGCCCGCGCACGCGCGCTTGTGCGCGCGCCGCACTTCATGATGGTGTCGGCCAATCCGCTAGCCACGCAAGCCGGCGAAGCCATGCTGCGCCAAGGCGGCAGCGTGGTAGACGCCGCCATTGCCACGCAGCTGGTGTTGAACCTGGTCGAGCCGCAATCATCCGGCATTGGCGGGGGCGCCTTCATGGTGCTGTATTCGGCTAGGACCGGCCGCATTCAAACCTATGACAGCCGCGAAACCGCACCGGCCGCCGCACGCCCGGATCGCTTCCTGCAAGCCGATGGCAAACCGCTGCCGTTTGCGCAGGCCGTTAACAACGGCATGTCGGTGGGCGTGCCGGGCCTGCTGCGCGGCCTTGAGCTCGCGCACAAGGAAGGCGGTGTGCTGCCCTGGGCGGACCTCTTCCAGCCCGCCATCCGGCTGGCGGAACAGGGCTTTGCCGTGTCGCCGCGGCTGCATACGCTGCTGACGGGCAACAAGACGCTGCCCAAACAGGCGGCGGCGGCCGCGTATTTCTATGCGCCGGACGGCGCGGCGTGGCCGGTGGGCCATGTGCTGAAGAATCCGGAGTTCGCGCGCACCTTGCGTGCGGTGGCGAAGCAGGGCGCCGATGCGTTCTACCAGGGCGACATCGCGCGCGACATCGTGGCCGCCGTGCATGGCCACGCCACGCCAGGCGACCTGAGCCTGGACGATCTGGCAAGCTACCGCGCCAAGACGCGCGAGCCTGTATGTGGCGCGTATCGCGGCTATCAGCTGTGCGGCATGGCGCCGCCCAGCAGCGGCCCCATCGCGGTATTGCAGATGCTGGGCGAGCTTGAGCAATACCCCATCGACACCTATGCACCGAACTCCGTCGAGGCCGTGCATTACTTTTCTGAAGCTGGCCGGCTGGCGTTTGCCGACCGCGACTTCTACGTGGCCGACCCTGACTTCGTCAACGTGCCGGTAAGTGCATTGCTGAACCCCGCGTATTTGCGTGCACGCGGTGCGTTGATCAAGCCCGATCGCAGCATGAAGGTGGCGCTGCCCGGCGACCCGGAAGGCAAGCTGCTGACACTGGGCCGCGACAACGCGCTGGAATTGCCGTCCACCAGCCATCTGGTGGCCGTGGATAAACAGGGCAATGCGCTGTCCATGACGACCACCATCGAAAGTGAATTCGGCAGCAAGATCTTCGTGCGCGGCTTCTTGCTGAATAACGAGATGACAGATTTTTCATCGTCTTTCAAAGACCCGGAAGGCCGGCTCGTGGCCAACCGCGTCGAACCCGGAAAGCGCCCGCGCAGCGCAATGGCGCCGATTATCGTGCTGCGCGACGGCAAGCCCGTGATGCTGGTGGGCTCGCCCGGCGGCAGCGCCATCATCAACTATGTGGCCAAGACGATCGTGGGCGTGCTGGATTGGAAGCTGGATATCCAGACGGCCATTGCGCTGCCCAACATGGGCAGCCGCAACAAGGAAACCGAACTGGAAAAAGGCACCGTGCTGGAAGCCTTGGCGCCTGCGCTTGAGGCCATGGGGCACCCCGTGCGCATCACCGAATTCCCCAGCGGCATTCACGGCATCGTGATCGATGGCAATGGCTTGCAAGGGGGCGTGGACCCGCGCCGCGAAGGACTGGCGGCAGGCGGCTGAAACGGATCAATCCCGATTGCAGCGGGCGGCATGATGCGCCCGCTGCTTCCAACGGCTATTCCAACGACGCCGGATCAAGTTCCATACGCGCTTCGCGGCGATGCGCCATGTACGTCACACCCCACATCACCACGCCCAGCAATAGCAGCCAGCCCGCCACCTGATACTGGATGACGTCACGGCCCGTCAGCGGCGTAACCAGGAACAGGCAGGCCGCCGCGCCCAGCCACGGAATGATGCGGTTGATGCGGAAGTGTTCGTGCTTGACCTTGTCGCGGCGCAGGACCAGCACCGCCACGTTGACGAAGGCGAACACGCCCAGCAGCAGCAACGCGGTGGTGCCGCCCAGCGCGCGGATGGCTTCGGAGTCCGCCAGCGCCACCAGCACAATCAAGGCCAGCGCCAGCGCGGTGGTGAACAGAATGGCCGTCCACGGCGTTTGGTTCTTGCGGTGCACGTGCGCCAGGAATGCCGGCAGCACGCCTTGGCGCGACATGCCATACAGCAGGCGGCTGGCCATCATCATGTTGATCAGCGCGGAGTTCGCTACCGCGAACATCGAGATGATGGGCATGATGTATTCCACCGGCAGATCGGGGGCTGCGCGCTTGACCACCAGCACCAGCGGCGTCGAGCTCTTGGCCAGCTCGCCCACCGGCACCAGCGCCACGGCGCAGATTGACACCAGCGTGTAGATCACGGCAGTCAGGCCCAGGCCGGTCAGCATCACCTTCGGAAAAATGCGGCTGGGGTTATGCGTTTCTTCGGCCATGTTGACCGAGTCCTCGAAGCCGACCATGGCGAAGAAGGCGAGCGCGGTGGCCGACGTCACCGCCAGGAACACGCTCTTGTCTTCCGGCGTGTCGAACGCGATCACGCGAGAGAAATCCGCCTTTCCTTCCGACATGGCGTAGAAGCCCAGCAGGATCACCATCAGCAGGCCAGACAATTCGATCAGCGTCAGCACCACATTCGCTTTGACGCTTTCGGCCGCGCCGCGCAGGTTCACCAGCATCACCAGCAGCATGAAGCCCAACGCCCCGAACGTAATCCACGCCTTGTCGGCCTTGATGCCGAACGCGGCGAACAGGTTGGCGGCGAACGCCTGCGAGGCCGTGGCCGCGGACGTCAGGCCCGAACACATGACGGTGAAGCAGACGATGAAGGTCAGGAAGTGCACGCCAAACGCCTTGTGCACGTACAGCGCCGCGCCGGCCGCTTTGGGGTACTTGGTGACCAGTTCTAGATAGGACAGCGCGGTCAGCAACGCCACTGCGAACGCCACCAGAAAGGGCACCCAGGCCGCGCCGCCCACTTCGGCGGCGACCTGTCCGGTCAGTGCGTACACACCGGTGCCAAGGATGTCGCCCACGATGAACAACAACAACAGCTTGGGTCCCATCACCCGTTTGAGCGGGGCGTGTCCATCTTGCTGGACTGGGCTTTTCGTTTCGTTTGTAGCCAAGGTCCTTCTCCTCTTTCTTGGACTTGGGGGAGTCGACCCGAAAAGTCTAAGGGGAGGAGGTTGCGGACGATGCTACAGCGGTGCAACGAAATGTCTTAGTTGTTGGGATTCGTTGGCGCCAGCGCCGGCGGCAGCTTGCGCAGCGTGGCGGGCGTGCGCGACAGCTTGATGGGCGAGCCCACGCCTTGGTAGTCGCCGTGTTGCAGCACCATGCCGCGATGCTTCGTGTGCGGATGCGCAAGCGCCTGGTCCACCGTCTGCACGGCCGCTGCCGGCACGCCGGCGCGCAGCAGGCGGTCGGCCAGTTCCGCGGCGTTCTGGCCCGCCAGCAAGGCGGACAATTCGTCGCGCAGTGCTTGCCGGTTTTGCAGACGATCAGCGTTGTGGGCGTAGCGTGCATCGGCCGCGAGCGCCGGCGCTTCAAGCACCTGCGCCAACTGCGCGAACTGGCGGTTGTTGCCCACGGCCAGGAAGATCGGGCCGCTGGCGGTGGGCAGCGTTTCGTAGGGCGCGATGTTCGGATGCGCATTGCCGCTGCGCTTGGGAACCTTGCCGCTGTAGAAGTAATTGGGGGCGTGCGGATGCAGCAGCGACAGCGCGCAGTCGTACAGCGTGATGTCCAGGAATTGGCCCAGGCCGCTGCGGGTGCGCTCGTTCAAGGCCAGCAGAATGGCGACGGCCGCGTTCAGCCCGGTCACCATGTCTACCACCGGCAGACCGACGCGGGTGGCCTCGCCATCCGCTTCGCCGTTCACGCTCATCAGGCCGCACATGGCTTGCGCGCAGGCGTCATAACCCGGCAGGCCGCCCAGCGGGCCATCGGCCCCGAAGCCGCTGACGCGGCAATGGATCAGCTTGGGAAAGGCCTGGCTTAGCGTGTCAAAACCCAAGCCCCATTTTTCCAGCGTGCCGGGCTTGAAGTTCTCAACCAGCACGTCGGCATCGGCCAGCAGATGGCGCAGCAATTCCTGGCCTGCGGGTTGCGACAAGTCCAGCGTCATGCCTTCCTTGTTGCGGTTCACGCCAATGAAGTACGACGCCGTGTCGCCCAGAAAGGGCGGGCCCCATCCACGCGTTTCGTCGCCGCCGGGCGGCTCGATCTTCAGCACGTCGGCGCCGTGGTCGGCCAGAATCTGCGTGCAATACGGGCCGCCCAACACGCGGGACAGGTCGATCACTTTGCACCCGGCAAGCGCGCCGGCATTCGGTAGGGTGGGGGCCATGGGGTTCAGCTTCAGTCGATGGAAACGTTGGCGCTCTTGATGAGCTCGCGCCACTTGGGGACTTCGGTGGTGATGAAGGCGGACAGGCCTTGCGGCGATTGGTCCTGCGCTTCGACGATGCCTTGCGAGTGCAGCGTCTGCTTGATGCCGGGGTCCGCCAGCGCGGTCTTGAAGGCCTGGTTCAAGGTGTCCACGACGTCGGCCGGCGTGCCCTTGGGCGCGACGATGCCGAAGAAGACGCTGACGTCATAGCCTTTCAGCCCTTGCTCGGACAAGGTGGGCAGGTCGGGCAGGGCGTCGGAACGCTGCGCGCTGGCCAGGCCGATGGCGCGCAGCTTGCCGGCCTTGATGTAGGGCAGCGCAGTCAGGATGTCGGTGAACGACATCGACACCTGTCCGCCCAGCAAATCATTCAGCGCGGGGCCGGTGCCCTTGTACGGAATGTGCATGATCTGCGTGCCGGCCATCTGGTTGAACAGGATGCCCGCCAGATGCGACGACGCGCCGTTGCCGGACGACGCGTAGCTGAGCTTGTCCGGATGTTGCTTGGCATAGGCGATGAGTTCTTGCGCGTTGTTCACCGGCACCGACGGGTTCACGACCAGGATATTCGGCAGGTGACCCAGGCGGATGATGGGCGCGAAGCTGGTCTCGGGGTCATAGCCCTGGCGCTTGTACAGGCTGACGTTGATGGCCAGCGGCCCGGAAGTGCCGAACAGCAGCGTGTAGCCGTCTGGCTTGGCCGACGCCACGTATTCCGAGCCGATGTTGCCGCCCGCGCCGCTGCGGTTTTCAACAATGACGTTCTGCTTCAGGGGCTCGCGCAGTTTTTCAGCCAGCCGCCGCGCCATGGCGTCGGTGGGGCCGCCGGGCGGGAAGGGCACGATCAGCGTGATCGGGCGGGCGGACGGGTAGGCGTCGGCCGCCAGCGCAGGCGTGGCCGGGGCGACGGCGGTGGCCGCCGCCAGCAGCAGGGGGGCGAAAAGGCGTTTCATGGTGGTGTCTCCTGTGTGGGGCGCGCCGGCTGTGCCGCCGGCGTCGGATTACAACGCGTATTGCAGAATGGTCTGGCAGGCCGCGCTTTCGTTGGGGGGAATGGCGTAGGGGTCGCGCGCGGCCAGGCGGTGCAGCAGCACCTGGTCAGCCAGTTGCGCGCGGGTTTCCAGGCCGGGGCCGGTGGCTTCCCAGCGCAGCGCAGCCATCGACACCGCGTGGTACAGCAGGGATGCGGCCTGACGCGCCAGTTCGGCATGGTCGCCTTGGGCTGCGTGGTCGGCCAGCGCAAAGCTCTTGTCCAGCGCCTGGGCTTGCAGATCAGCCAGCGCGGGCGGGCAGGGCACGCCATCGGCCAGCAGCTGGTTGATGTGGGCGCGCAGCGCGGGCAACGACCCTTCCTTCTTGATGGCGCGCAGCACGTCCAGCGCCACGATGTTGCTGGTGCCTTCCCAGATGGAACCCAGATGCGCGTCGCGCACCAGGCGCGGCTCGGTCCATTCCTCGATATAGCCGCAGCCGCCGCGCACTTCCATCGCGTCGCCCGTGACCTTGCGCGCATCGCGGCAGGCGCGGAACTTGATCAGCGGCGTCAGGATGCGGGCCAGCGCCGGGTCGGCCGTGCCGTGGTCCGCATCGGCCAGCGCACGCGCCGTCTGGAACATCACGCTGCGCGCCTGTTCGGCCCACACAGTCATCTTGACCAGCTGACGCTGCATCAGCGGCATATCGATCAGGCGTTTGCCGAAGGCGCGGCGGTTCTGCGAGACGAAAATCGCTTCGGTGACGGCGCGGCGCATCAGGCCGGCCGCGCGCATGCCGTTGGACAAGCGCGAGTTGTTGATCATGTCGGCCATGTGCTTGAAGCCGCGGCCGCGTTCGCCGACAAGCCACGCCACCGCGCCTTCCAGGCGGATTTCGCCGCTGGCCATTGAGCGCGTACCCAGCTTGTCTTTCAGGCGCAGGATGCGGTAGTGGTTGTGGCTGCCGTCGGCCAGGTCGCGCGGCAGGAGAAAGAGCGATACGCCCTTCAAACCGGCGTCGGGCTCGCTGCGTGCCAGCACCATCGCGAAGCCCGCGTCGGGGTTCGAGCAGAACCATTTGTCGCCATGAATGCGCCACGTGCCATCGGCTTGCGCTTCGGCCGTGACTTCGGTGGCGCTGACGTCCGACCCCGCGCCTTGTTCGGTCATGAACATGGCGCCTTGGCGCAGCGCGTCGAAATCTTGCGACGTGACTTGCGGCAACACGCGTTCGACCAGCGCGGGGTCACCGAACTTGCGCAAGGTGCGCGCCAGCGAATCCGTCATGCTGACCGGGCAGCACAGGCCGAATTCGGCTTGCACGAACAAGTGGCTCAGCGCGTACTTGGCCGCGGCCGGCATGGGTTCCGGCCAGCCCAGCACGCCGCCGCGGTGCGACAGCGCGGCCAAGCCAAACTCGCTGTATGCCAGACGTTCAAGCTCGACATAGGCCGGGTGCTTGTCAATGCGGGACTCATCGGTGCCAGCGCGGCTGCGCACGGACAACGTGGGCGGATGCTTGTCGGCGGTGGCCGCCAATTCGTCCATGACGCCGCCCGCCAGCCCGCCCAGACGTTCCAGATGCGGCAGCAGATGGGCGTACAGCTTGGGCGGCAGGTAGCGTTCGCTGAGCGCGGCCGCATAGGGGTCCGCGTTGAACAGGTTCAGGCCACGGGAATCGGGGACGGGGGTAGCGCCGACAGACGAAACAGCGGCGGGAACAGAAGTGGGGGCAGCGGTCTTCACGGGGGTATCCATGGCGGCATCCTGCGCAAAACGGGGGTGATTGGCCGATGGTGCGCGGATGGATTAATCTACGCAAATACCGTTTTCGTGTAGAACAATCCATAAAAAATATAGATAAAGGGGGAGACCATGGATCTGGACCCGCGCCTGTTGCGCTATTTCATTGCGGTGGCCGAAGAGCGCCACTTCAGCCGCGCCGCCCACCGCCTGCACATTTCCCAACCGCCGCTCAGCTACGCCATCCGCCAGCTTGAAGACAACGTCGGCGCACGCCTGCTGGCGCGCACCAGCCGCCATGTCGAGCTCACTGACGCCGGCCACGTGCTGTACCGCGAGGCGCTGACGCTGCTACGGCAAGCCGAAGAGGTGCGCACGCTGGTGCAGCGCGTGGATGCGGGCCTGCGTGGCCGGCTGCGTATCGGTTTTGTGGGGTCGATGCTGTATCGCGGCTTGCCCGCCTTGTTGAACGCGATGCGCGCCGAACTGCCGGATGTGGAGCACGTGCTGACCGAGCTGAACTCGCATGAGCAGATCGAGGCCGTGCGGCGGGGCGAGCAGGACCTGGGCTTCATCCACGCCAACCCGGTGCCTGACGAAGTGCAGGCGCGTGACCTGATGGCCGAACCCTTCGTCGTTTGCCTGCCGGATTCCCATCCGCTGGCGGGCCGCCAATCGTTGCGCCTGGCCGAGCTGGCGGGCGACGATTTCGTGTTCTTCGCGCGCGCGGCATCGCCCAGCTATTACGAGACGGTGCTGTCGATGTGCGTGTCAGCGGGGTTCATGCCGGTGGTGCGGCACGAGGTGCGCCACTGGCTGAGCGTGGCGTCGCTGGTGTCGCAGGGTTTGGGGGTGTCGATCGTGCCGGCGTGCTTGTCGCGCAGCGGCTTGGCGGGCACGCGCTTCATCACGTTTGAGCACGAGGCGCGCTCGATCAGCCAGGTGATCTGGCCGGCCGAGGCGCGTTCGCCATTGCAGCACAAGGCAATGGCGCTGGTCGCAAACCAGTTTCCGTCGGTGGCTGCGGCAGCCGATGCTGCGGCAGCCGGTGCTGCGGCGGCCGATGCTGCGGCAGGCGGTCCTGCGGCGGCTGATGCTGTGGTGGCCGGTGCCGCGGCGCCCGGTGCCGCGGCCGGCTGAAGATCAGCGGAAGACGACGGTCTTGTTGCGGTTCAGCAGGATGCGGTGTTCCACATGGCTGCGCACGGCGCGCGACAGCACCAGCGATTCAATGTCGCTGCCGACCTGCGTCAGGTCTTGCGCAGTCATCGTGTGGTCGACGCGTTCGATGTCCTGATCAATGATCGGGCCTTCGTCCAGGTCAGACGTCACGTAGTGGGCGGTGGCGCCGATGATCTTCACGCCGCGCGCATGCGCCTGGTGATACGGGCGCGCGCCCTTGAAGCTGGGCAGGAAGCTGTGGTGGATGTTGATGGCGCGGCCATTCAGCGCGCGGCACATGTCCGCCGACAGAATCTGCATGTAGCGGGCCAGCACGACGAGATCCGTGTTGGACTGCTCGACGATCTTCAGCACCTGCTTTTCCTGTTCCGCCTTGGTCTCCGCCGTGACGGGCAGGTAGTGGAACGGGATGCCGTAGGACGCGGCCAGCGCGGCGTAGTCGTTGTGGTTCGACACGATAGCGGCCACTTCGGCGTGCAAATGCCCGCTATGCACGCGAAACAGCAGGTCGTTCAGGCAGTGCCCTTGCTTGCTGACCATGATCAGCAGGCGTTCCTTGCGGCGCGCGTCATGCAGCTTCAGGTCCATGCCGTAATCGGCGGACAGCGTGTTCAGGCGGCCGCGCAGGTCGTCAGCGGCCACGGCGGCCGGCAGGTCGAAGTGCACGCGCAGAAAGAACTGGCCCGTTTCCTCGTCGCCGAATTGCTGCGAATCCAGGATGTTGCAACCCAATTCGAACAACAGGCCGCTGACGCGGTAGACGATGCCCGTGCGGTCGGGGCAGGACAGGGTCAGGATGTAGTCGTTGTGCTGCATGGTGCGGGAATAGACCGAAGTAAGAATGAGGATAGGGGCGGAATCAGGCGGTCAGGCGCGCCAGGGTTTCTTCCGCCAGGGCCAGGCTGGAGGTCAGCCCGGGGGATTCGATGCCAAACAGGTTCACCAGGCCGGGCACGCCATGCACGGCGGGGCCAGCAATGACAAAGTCGGCGGCGGGTTCGTGCGGGCCCGAGATTTTCGGCCGGATGCCGGTGTAGCCGGGCGCCAGGGCGTTGTCGGGCAGCGCGGGCCAATAGCTGCGTACGGCGGCGTAGAACACGTCGGCGCGCGCGGGGTCCAGCGTGTAGTCTTCCGTGCCGACCCATTCGGTATCGGGGCCAAACTTGGCTTGGCCACCCATGTCCAGCGTCAGGTGCACGCCCAGGCCGGCGTGTTGCGGCACGGGGTAGATCAGGCGCGAAAACGGCGCGCGGCCAGACAGCGTGAAGTAGCTGCCCTTGCACAGATAGTCGGTGGGAATGCTGGCGGGCGGCACGCCGTCGATGCGTCGGGCCAAAGCCGGCGCCTGCAAGCCTGCTGAATTGATCAGCACGTTGCAGGTCAGGGTCATGGCTTCGTCGCCGCCGAATTGCAGTTCGAAGCCGCCTTCGGGCCGGACGCGGCCGGACACCAGCGGCGTATGGAAGACGAATTGGGCGCCCGCGTTTTCCGCATCGCCCTGGAACGACAACATCAGCGCGTGGCTGTCCACGATGCCGGTCGACGGCGACAACAGCGCGGCCGTGCATTGCAGCGCGGGCTCCAGGCGCATGGCCTCTTCGCCCGAAATGAACTGCAGGTCGTCCACGCCATTGGCGCGGGCGCGCTGGGCAATGCCTTCCAGTTGGGTGGCCTGGTCGCGGTCTGTCGCCACGATGAGCTTGCCCAGACGCTGATGCGGCACGCCGCGTTCGGCGCAGTACCCGTACAGCAGGTGCTTGCCGCGCACGCACAGGCGCGCCTTGAGACTGCCCGCCGGGTAATAGATGCCAGCGTGAATGACTTCGGAATTGCGCGAGCTGGTGCCGGTTCCGATGGCTTCCGTGGCTTCAGTCACGAGCACGTCGCGGCCGGACTGCGCCAGCGCGCGTGCGATTGCCAGGCCGACAACGCCCGCGCCGATGACGACGCAATCAATATCCACGCTCATGGGGCTTTCCTTTCGGATCGTGCGCCGGCGGGCGTCAGATCGAAGCCGCCCGCGTGGAAGACCAGGGGCGGCTCGGTGCTGTGACCGCAGCGTTCCACTTCGCCCACCATGATGATGTGATCGCCTTCTTCGTAGCGGCTGCGGTTGCGGCATTCGAACCAGGCGGCGCAGTGGCCGTCCAGCATGGGCGTGCCACCCGGCGCGTGGTGCACGGTCAAACCGGCGTAGCGGTCCGGCGTTTTGCCGGTCGCGAAGCGCCGCGCCAGTGCAATCTGCTCGGCGCTCAGCACGTTGACCACGTAGCGCTCGCACTGCTCAAACGCCGCCAGCGACGACGACGAGCGCGACAGGCTCCAGAGGATCAGCGGCGGGTTCAGCGATACCGAGTTGAACGAGCTGACCGTCAGCCCGATGGGGGCGCCATCAAGGCCGGCGGCTGTCACCACCGTTACGCCCGTGGCGTAACGGCCCAGCGCGGTGCGGAAAAAAGCGGCGTCAAAATCAGGGGAGGAGGCGGGCATGCAATCGTTAAGTCGGGCGGGCGCGCAGCGCGCCCGGCATCAAGGCGACAGGCGTTCGATCTTCCAGGACGAGCCGTCGGCGACATAGCGCAGCCGGTCGTGCAGGCGCGACGGCCTGCCTTGCCAGAATTCGATCGCGGTGGGCTTCAGGCGGTAACCGCCCCAGTGCGGCGGACGCGGCGGCTCTTCGCCGAAACGTTCGCGGAATTCTTTTTCGCGGGCTTCCAGCGCTTCACGGGTGATGGGTTGGCTCTGGGGCGAGGCCCAGGCGCCAATGCGCGAACCGGCCGGGCGGCTGTGATAGTAGGCGTCCGATTCCTCGGCCGCGACCTTTTCCACCACGCCTTCGATGCGGACCTGGCGTTCCAGCGGCTGCCAGAAGAACAGCAGGCTGGCGCGCGGTTCGGCCAGCAGGTCGTGGCCCTTGCGGGATTCGTAGTTGGTGAAGAACGTGAAACCGCGCTCGTCATAGCCCTTGATCAGGACGATGCGGGCGCTGGGCTGGCCCGAGGCGTCCACCGTAGCCAGGGTCATGGCGTTGGGCTCAGGCACCTTGGCAGCCAGCGCTTCGTCGAACCAGCGCGAAAACTGGTCGAACGGCGAGGCGGCGGCCTGGGATTCCAGCAGGACGTTCTTTTCGTAGCTTTGACGCAGATCAGAGACGGACATGAGGCGTGGGAGTCAGCGTTGATAACAGGGAGTTTATACCGCTTGGGCAATCCCTCCCTTATTGACCCCGCGCAGGTCTCAGGCAAGTTTCCGCCCGGGAGGGCGGGCCGGGGCTGCGGCGGGGGGCCGCTCCCGGGTCATTCATGGGTCATTCTTGGGCTGTTCTTCGGCCGTTCTTCGGCCATTTTCCGATTTATGCGCCTTCTGGCAGCGTGTGCTCGTCGGCTTCCAGCATGCGGGCGATGGCGTCCAGGCGGGCGTCATGGATGCCGGCGGCGCGCAGCGCCTGGGCGGTTTGGACGACGTAATCGGTGCAGGGGCCGTAGCGGCCCGCGGCGCGGCGCACGATGGCCAGCAGCTCGGCGTCGGGCAGGGCGCGGATGTAGGCCGGGTTGTCCCGGTTCATGATGAAGACCAGCGCGCGGACGGTGCCGGCGTCGGTGGTGCAATTGATCCAGCGGGGCAGATAGGCGCCGGTGGACATTTCGCGTTCCCACAATGCCGGGAAGTAGGTCGGCACCTGGCTGCCCGCCAGGCGGTAGACCACGCCCCGGCAGGAGCCGCCGCGGTCCAGGCCGAACACCAGGCCCGGGCATTCCGGGGTGCCGCGGTTCACACGAGACCACAGGCACAGCGCCCGGTGATGACCGCGCAAGGTCGCCAGGCGGCGTTCCATGAAATCAAAGTCAGGGCGCCAGATCAGCGACCCGTATCCATACACCCAGACGTCTTCGCCCGACTGCCAGTGCCGCAGGGCCTCTTCCAGCGATGCCTGCCTTTCCTCTTGCGTCCACAGACGAAAGGGCAGGCTGGCGCCGGCAATGCCGGGTTCGGGGGGAGAGGACTGCATGTTCACGACTACGGATTCCGTTCAGACTCGAGCGGGGGGTTGCGATTGGCCCACCCTCCCGCCATCAGGGCCAGCGAATAGGCCCAGAACAACGGGGCAACGCCGATGACCGCACCCAGCGCGCCGAAGGTCAACGGCAGGGAAACCTGCGAGCCATTGATCAGCGCCATGCGCAATCCTACGGCTTCGGCCGCACGGCCGGGCGGGGAATGCTGGTGCAAGAGGGATAGCATACTCGGTTGGCAGCACCCCAACGCAAGCCCCAGAATGAACGACAGCACGATCAGGATGCTAACGTCGGTGAACAGCGGGTAAAGCATGAAGTCGATGGCGGCCGTGGCCATGGCCACCCGCACCAGCGTCCACGACCGCACCCGGCGCATGATCAGCGGCAATACCAGCCGGATGACGAACGTTGCCGCCGCGAACGACGCAAGAATGACGCCGATGGTGGTGGCCGACAGCCCGATCGCCACGCCAAAGATCGGCACCACGAACAAGTGCGTGTCCCACGCGCCCGACAAAATGGTGTTGACCATCAGGATGCGGCGCAAGGCGGGGACGGCCAGCAGTTCGGTCACGCGGCGGCGCTGGGCTTCCTTGGCGCCTGACAATTGCGAATCCACCGCCTTCAATTGGTGACGCAAGGCGTAAAGGCCGATGCCAGAGATCAGCGGCCCCAGGGCCAGCAGGCCGAAGGCGGTGCGCGTGCCCAGATGGTCAATCGCCAGCCCGGCGATCAGCGGGCCAGAAAACCCCGAACCCGCTAGCGCCAGAGACATGAATGAAAAGTTGCGCAGACGTTGCGCGGGTTCGGCGTGGCCCAGCAAGTCTTGCGTCGCCACCTGATGCAGCATGAAGCCGATACCAATACAGCACGAGGCGATCAGCAATGCGACTTGCGTTTGCGAGATAAAGGGCAATGCGGTGCCGATGGCAACCAATGACGTCCCGATGACGAGCGGACGCACGATGCCGACCCGATCCACCCACCGACCCGCGCGCACCGAAAACAGCATCGGCAGCACCGCGAACACCGCGACCAGCGTGCCGACCTTGAACGTGGACAGCCCCATCTGCAACGCGGTCAGCGAGACGGTAATCCGTCCCCCTGTCAGCGCCACGTGATTCATCATTGCCAGCAGGCACAGCAGCACCGCCCCGGAAAATTCCGGGGAACTGGAAGGCGAGGAGGGGGATCTGTTGGAGGTAGACACGGCGTAACTGCGTTCATTCTGTGCGGATCATCGGCCTATGTCGAGGCGCGTTTATTTTGCGCTGCGGCAAATTGTTTCAGCGCGTGGCAACAAGATAGGCGCCATCTAGCGGCCAAGTCGTGCGCTTACGGTGCAAGATGGCGGCGCGTTCGCCGCACGTTCGCGCCATGTGCGGGCGCGGGGTTGCATGCTTGCGCCGATGACGTTGTATCGTTCTCGCAACGGAACAATTGGCTGGCTGTTTTAAGGCTGGACACCGCTTTACTGTTTTTCACCGTTTCGCCACACATAGGCCATCGTTTGGCCGGCACGCCCGTTTAGGATGGGCAGCTAAGTTTCGCAATACGGGCGGGGGCTCGCGCCTCGCCGCTTCTTACCAGGTTCAATGAAAAAGTCCCGCAGCAAGTTCAAGCGTTATGCGCTGATCGCCGTCGTCGTTCTGCTAGTGGCCCTGGGCCTGCGCGCCGCCTTCTTCTCGGCGCCGCCGCCGCCCACCTTCGCGGTGGCCGAAGTATCGCGGGCCAATCTGGAAGACAGCGTGCTGGCCAGCGGCACCATCGACGCCATTGAACGCGTCAGCGTGGGCGCTCAGGCAACCGGCCAGTTGAAGTCCCTGAAAGTGGAACTGGGCGATCGCGTCAAGAAAGGCCAGCTGGTGGCCGAGATTGATGACCTGACCCAGCAGAACGAATTGCGCAACGCCGAAGCGGCCTTGCAGACCCGCCGCGCCGAACGCGCCGCCAAGGTCGCCACGTTGAAGCAAGCCGAACTCGCCTTCAAGCGCCAGCGCCAGATGCTGGCCGCCGACGCCAGTTCGCGCGAAGCCTATGAAACCGCCGAAGCCACGCTGGCCGTGACCCGCGCCGAAATCGCGTCGCTGGACGCGCAGATTGCACAGGCCGAGATCCAGGTCGACACCGCTCGCGTCAACCTGGGCTACACGCGCATCGTGTCGCCTATCGACGGCATGGTGGTGGCGGTGGTGACGAAGGAAGGCCAGACGGTGAACTCGATCCAAAGCGCGCCCACCATCATCAAGGTGGCGCAAGTGGACACGATGACGATCAAGGCGCAAATCTCGGAAGCCGACGTCACCCGTGTGAAGGCCGGCCTGCCCGTGTACTTCACCATTCTGGGCGAACCTGACCAGCGCTATCACGCGACCTTGCGCGCGGTGGAACCCGCGCCGGACTCCATCCAGAAAGACGACGCGACCACGTCGCTGACCTCGTCCAGCAGCTCTTCGACGACGGCCGCCGTCTATTACAACGGCCTGTTCGACGTGCCCAACCCCGATGAAAAGCTGCGCATCTCGATGACGGCCCAGGTCTTCATCGTGCTGGGCGAAGCCAAGGATGCGGTGGTGGTACCGGCCTCGGCGCTGGGCAAACGCGGCGAAGACGGCCGCTATGCGGTGCGCGTGGTTGGCAAAGACAACAAGACCGAGGTGCGCCACGTCAAGATCGGCATGAACAACAACGTGCAGGCGCAGGTGCTGGAAGGACTTGAGGTGGGCGAGCGCGTCGTGTCGGCGGACTCCGCGCCGGCGGCGGCTGCGACGCAACCCGGCCCGCCGCCGGGAGCCTGACATGAGCGGGCCGTTGATCTCGCTCTCTGGCGTGCGCCGGGAGTTTCCCGCGGGTGACCAGACGATTGCCGTCCTGAAGGACATCAACCTGACCATCGAGGCAGGCGAAATGGTGGCCATCGTGGGCGCGTCCGGCTCGGGCAAGTCCACCTTGATGAACATCTTGGGCTGCCTGGACCGCCCGACTCGCGGCGACTACCAGGTCAGCGGCCGCAGCACGGGCGAGCTGGACCCGGACGAACTGGCCGAACTGCGCCGCGAGCATTTCGGCTTCATCTTCCAGCGCTATCACCTGTTGTCAGACCTGACCGCGTTGGGCAACGTGGAAATGCCGGCCGTCTACGCCGGCAAACGACGCGAGGCGCGGCTGGACCGCGCCGAGGAACTGCTTAAGCGGCTGGGGCTGGGCGACCGGTCTGAACACCGGCCCGGCCAGTTGTCGGGGGGGCAGCAGCAGCGCGTGAGTATTGCGCGCGCGCTGATGAACGGCGGCGACATCATCCTGGCCGACGAGCCCACCGGCGCGCTGGACACGCACACTGGCCAGGAAGTGCTGCGCATCCTGGAAGAATTGAACGCGGCCGGGCACACCATCATCATCGTCACGCACGATATGAATGTGGCGCGGCATGCGCAACGCATCATCGAGATCAGCGACGGCGAAATCGTTGCGGACAAGCGCAACCCCGACGCGCCGCACCGCGACGTGGTCCGCGATGACGCGCCGCCCCTGCCCAAGCGGCCGGCCTGGCAGTCGTACCTGGACCGTTGTGGCGAAGCCTTGCGCATGGCGCTGCTGGCGATGAACGCGCACCGGCTGCGCACGTCGCTGACCATGCTGGGCATCATCATTGGCATCGCCGCGGTGGTGTCGGTGGTGGCGCTGGGCGAAGGCTCGCGGCGCAAGATCCTGGAAGACATCAGCGCCATCGGCACCAACACGGTCGAGGTGTTTCCCGGCAAGGACTTCGGCGACGAGAAAGCCGTCAACATCCGCACGCTGGTCGCCGCCGACGCCGACGCGCTGGCCCGCGAACCCTATGTAGACAGCGTCACCCCCGAAGTGGCCACCAGCAACACGCTGCGCTATCGCAACGTGTCGGTGAACGGGTCGATCCAGGGCGTGGGCGAACAGTACTTCCGCGTGCGCGCCATCCAGCTTGAAAAAGGCAAGTTCTTCGATGAGACGAGTGTGGTGCGCCGGGCGCAGGAAGTCGTCATCGATGACGGCACACGGCGCGCGCTGTTTGGTTCACACACCGAGCCGATCGGGCAGGTGGTGTTCCTGGGGTCGATGCCCGCGCGCGTGATTGGCGTCACGGCGAAGAAGGAATCTGTCTTTGGCAACAACGAATCGCTGAACGTTTGGATTCCCTACACGACGGCGCTGTCGCGCGTGCTGGGCCAGCAGCATCTGAAGAGCATCACGGTGCGTGTCAACGACGCGACGCCGCCCGCCGCCGCCGAGAAAGCCATCGAACGCGTGCTGATGCGGCGCCACGTCGTGAAGGATTTCTTCGTCTTCAACACGGACGCCATCCGCAAGACCATCGAACGCACCACCGCCACGATGACCTTGCTGGTGTCGCTGATTGCGCTGATCTCGCTGATGGTGGGCGGCATTGGCGTGATGAACATCATGCTGGTGTCCGTGACCGAACGCACTCGCGAGATTGGGGTGCGGATGGCGGTGGGCGCGCGGCGCAGCGACATCATGCAGCAGTTCCTGATCGAAGCGGTGCTGGTCTGCTTGATCGGCGGGGCACTGGGCATCATTCTGTCGCTGGCGTTGGGTGTGCTGGTGTCCAAGGCCACGGGCGGCTCGTTCCAGATGATTTATTCCACGGCATCGATGGTGGCGGCATTTACGTGCTCGACTTTGATCGGTGTGCTTTTTGGTTATTTGCCGGCGCGCAACGCGGCGCGCCTGGACCCCGTCGAGGCCTTGGCCCGGGAATGAGGACGATGAAAGCGGTTTCCCTGATCTGCAAACCCGTTGCCCTGGCGCTGCTGCTGGCGCTGGGCGGTTGCGGCAGTCTGCTGCGCAGCGACTACGAACCCCCGCTGACGCAGGCGCCCGCGGCGTGGACGTATGGTTCAGCGGCCAACACCAACGCCCCGTTGGCGGAAGGCGGCGCCTGGTGGCGTAACTTCAATGACCCGGTGCTGGATGGCCTGATCGACGCGGTGCTGGCGCGCAACAACGACCTGGCCGCTGCCGCCATCCGTGTCCGTCGCGCGCAATATCAGGCGGGGCTGACCGAAGACAAGCTGATTCCGCAACTGGGCGGCGACGCCAACGTGACGCGCGTTCGCAATCTGTATGACGATCGCAGCATCACGCGCACCAACCAAGCCGAGCTGACGGTCAGTTACGAGGTCGATCTGTGGGGCAAGCTGTCCCGCCAGCGCGACGCGGCGCAATGGGAAGCGCTGGCCACCGAAGAAGACCGCCAGTCGGCGGCGTTGTCCCTGGTGGGCACCACCGCGACCTTGTATTGGCAGACGGCCTTCATCAACCAGCGCATCGCCAGCAGCGAAGAAAGCATCGCGTATGCACGCCGCACGCAGGACCTGGTGCGCGCGCAATACGCGGCGGGTGGCGCATCGGCGCTGGAGCTTGCCGAAGCCGAGCAAACCGTCGCCAGCCAACAAGCCGCGCATACGCTGCTGGTGCAGCAGCGCGTGGAATACACGAACGCGCTGACGATTCTGTTCGATGGCCCGCCAGACCGCAGCATGGCCGACCCGGCCCGCCTGCCGCAGTACCCGCTGCCCGAAGCGCGCGCGGGCGTTCCGGCTGATCTGCTGGGCCGCCGCCCCGACTTGCAAGCCGCCGAGTTGCGCTTGCGCGAAGCGTTGGCCACGGTTGACGCGACGCGCGCCAGTTTCTACCCACCCGTGACGCTGACCGGCGCGGTAGGCAGCGCGAGTCCGACGCTGTCGAACGTGCTGCAAAACCCGATCGCAACGCTGGGCGTAGGCCTGACACTGCCGTTCCTGCAATGGAACCAGATGCAGCTGAACATCAAGATCTCGAAGGCAGACTACGAAGAACGCGTCGTCAACTTCCGGCAATCGTTGTACCAGGCGATGGCGGACGTGGAGAACGCGCTGTCGAACCGGACGCAGCTGTCGTTGCAGGCGGAGCAACTGGCGGTGTCGTTACGGGCGGCGCGGGAAGCGGAACGCTTGTACGAGGTCCGGTATCGGGCGGGCGCGGTGTCGTTGAAGGATTGGCTGGACGCGCAGGAGAAGCGGCGGACGGCGGAGATTGCGCGGGATGAAAATGGCTTGAATCGGTTGGTGAATCAGGTGACGGTTTACCGAGCGTTAGGGGGGGATGATTTGGTGGCTCGTGGTGGTGGTGTGGGTTCTTAAGACGCCCGTGACGTCGGGGGCCTGGGGTGCGCGGGGCAACGATTGCGGTCCGGAGCCTTCGCTCCGGACTGCCCCGTTGTCATCTTCGTCCAGGCCTTCGGCCTTCCCTTCAGATTCCCTCGGGCTTATCGACGCCCCGCGCACCCCAGGCCCCCGACGCCACGGGCTCCGTCAGTTGCAATCTCACGGTAACTGGGGCGGTCGGGGTTCTTGAGGTTCTCGCCACCGGAATTTGAGTGGTGGAAGATCTTGCGGGGCCTGCTCCATGCCGGCCGCGCGGGCGGCCTTTTGGAGCTTACGCGTCGTGGTGCGTCGTCGCGGTGTTCGCTTCGCGTGTGGCTGAATTGCCGCGCTTCACCTGTTCGGCGAGGTATGGCCATCGGTTGGAGGGCATTCCTGCGAGGCTCGGCCATCGAATGAATGGCGCTCCCTAGCAGGCACGGCCATCAGTTGAACTCCGGTGCGGTGGCGCGCGACGGGTCGGCACGCGCAAGGCAGTGGCGGATGCGCGCCACCCCTCTGCCTCCCCCCAAATGTGCGGGGACCATAAGAAAACCACTCTCCATATTCGCGAAAGCGACCACCGCCCAAACGACCACCACCGCGTATGCCGAGTAAGGCCGCCCGCGCGGCCGGCACTCGGCGGGCCCCGCAGCACTCGTGGCTAAGGCACACCCTAGCAGCGCGACATGCCAAGACAGCGGCAGCCCGTCGGCGCGGTGGCCCTGACTGCGCGCAACCTCGATGCGCCCGAGGGAA
>PJUI01000090.1_pt1 | contig 100884 bp, 76 predicted proteins | sample 1512201 | NCBI WGS metagenome assembly PJUI01 (sample SAMN08177670, study PRJNA422409) | Feces metagenome, whole genome shotgun sequencing project. | isolation source: Chicken feces (2) enriched on wood chips | host: Gallus gallus | place: USA: Madison | collected 2015-01-15
CTCGGTCGCACGCGCGGCCTGGAACGAGCGCTCGCTGACCGCGCACGCCGCGCAAACCCGTTCGCAGGTGCAGGTCGAAGCCTTGCCCATGCTTGAGGACTACGACTATTCCGGCCATGGCCGCTACGCCGATGACGACGCCGCTGAACAAAGCGTGGCGCGCGCCTTGCGCGCCCATGAGTCCACGCTGGTGCGCTTTGAAGGCGCGGGCACGGCCCGCTCGCTTGCGCCCGGCCGGCTGTTCGCGCTGAGCCAGCACGACCGCTATGCCGCAGGCGGCGGCGGGCAGGCTGTGGACGAGCTGGGCGGCAACCGCTACGTCTTGCTGGATGTCACGCACGAAGCCACCAACAATCTGGGCGGCCAGGCGGCGCAAATATTGAACACGCCCGACATGGAACGCGGCACGTATCGCAACCGCTTTCGCGCACAGCCCGAAGCCGCGGCATTGATCCCGGTCTGGCGCCCACGCCCCACCGCGCCCGAGGGCCTGGCTGCGGTCGTGGTCAGCGCCACCGATGCGCCCATCACGTCAGACCGCGACTTGCGCGTGAAGGTGCAATTCCCGTGGCAACGCGGGGAAAAGCCCTTGACCGGCGGCCTGCCCCATCGCACCCATGGCGACGCCAGCGGCAACGCCCCCGGCGACGAACGCTCTGGCACATGGCTGCGCGTGGCCAGCTCGCAGGCTGGCCCCAACTGGGGCGCGCACCATCTGCCGCGCGGCGGCACCGAAGTCATCGTCGAATTTATTGATGGCGATATCGACCAGCCCGTTGTTGCGGGCCAGCTATACAACGACGCCGACCTGCCGCCCTGGTCCGCCGGAGAGAACGGTGACGCCAACCACGCGGGCGTCTTGAGCGGCTGGCACAGCCAGGGGCTGGACGGCGCGGGACGCAACCAATGGGTCTTTGACGACACCAAGGGCAAACTGCGCACGCGCCTGGCGAGCTCCACGGCCGCCACGCAGCTGGGCCTGGGTTACCTGGTCGAGCAAGAACTCGACGACGCCAACCGTGGTCAATGGCGCGGCACCGGCTTCGAACTGCGCTCGGACGCCTGGACCGTGGCGCGTTCCGGCCAGGGCATGCTGATATCGGCCACGGCACGCGAACAAGGCAAGTCGACGCAGGCCGACGCCGAAGAAGCGCTGTTGCTGCTGCGCGGCGCGCAAGACGCCTCGCGCCGCTTGAACGACAGCGCCGGCCAACATCAGGCGCGCCCCTTGGCTGCGGCCGAGGGCTACGACGCCCTGCTCCAGGCGCTGGACCCCGAGCAAGACGGCCGCTACACGCCGCAAGTCAACGGACAAGCCGCCGGCAAAGCCGCCAACGGCCAACGCACGGGCGATGCAGCCGTCGAACGCATCAACGGCCCGCATCTGTTTATCGACACCCCGAATTCACTGAACCTGGCCACGCCCGCCAGCGCCGTGCTGCACGCGGGCGAGCACCTGCACACCACCGCGCAGTCCGACGCCCACGTCGCCGCCCAGCAGACCTACGCGGCCGTCTCGGCGCGCTCTGCCAGCGTGTTCGCACAGCAAGGCCCGATCCGCGCCATCTCGGCGCAAGCGCCCGTGTCCTTGCACGCGCACACCGACATCCTGGAAGCGCTGGCCGGCCAGGACATCACCGTCACCTCGTCCGCCGAAGGCATCGAGATCCTGGGCAACCAGCGCGTCACTTTGCAAGCGGCAGGCGGCAGCGTCACGCTGGACGGCGCGGACATCGTCTTCAAGGGGCCGGGCCTGTTCTCGGTCAAGGGCGCAACGCACAACTTCGTCGGGCCGGGCAACGACGCCGCCAATCTTCCGGCGCTGCCCAGCACCACCGTGGACGATCCGCTGATCGTCAGTGCGGAGCTGGTGCACAAGGACGGCGTGTTCGCCACCGCGGCGAAGAAGGCCGGTGCGAGTTTGATGGCGGGGTTTGGTGGCGCGGGCACCGGCGCGGGGGCTGGTGCCGCGGCAGGGCTGGGCGATGTCGTGCCCAGTGGCTTGAGTGAATTGGGCAAGACCGCGGCCGGCGCCGCCTCCAAGCTGTCGCAGCTGGCCGGCCAGGCGAACACGCTGGCCGGGCTGGCGAAGAATCCGATGGGCGCGCTCTCGGCGGGTTCTGGCTTGCTGGGCAACGCAAGCCCCGCCTTGGGCGGCCTGATGTCGACCGCCAAGAACACGATGGGCATGGTGTCGCAAGCGCAAGCCATGGTCGCCAACCCGATGTCGGCGCTACCCGCCGCATCGGGCCTGCTGGGCTCCGTCGCGCCGGGCGCAAGCGGCATGATCGACAGCGCGACGTCGGCGGCTGGCACGGTGACGAAGGCGGCGGAATTGATCAAGAACCCCGCATCGGCCCTGCCCGCCGCCACCGACATGCTGGCATCCGTTGCGCCCGAAGGCGCATCAAAAATGATCAGCAGCGCGGCAGGCTTTGCGGGCGTTGGGGCGGGTGCGGGGGTGGGTTCTGAAGCGGGTGCAGGTGTCGGGTCGAGCGTCGGGGCCGCGCCCCAGGCGAGTGTGGCGGGTGCGAGTTCGGCGGGCGGTGCTGCAACGGCATCTGCATCGGCGGCGGCTCCTGGTGCTGCTCCTGCTGCTGCTTCGGCTGCTGCTCCTGCTTCGGCTCCCGCTTCGGCATCGGCCTCGGCTCCTACCTCGGCATCGACTTCGCCGGCGGCATCCGCATCGGCGCCTGCCACCACGGCACCGAGTTCAGCGGCCGCACCTTCTACCGCGACGGCGTCTACTGCTGCGCCGACGCCTGCGGCATCCGCTGCCTCCACGCCCAATACAACCTCGACGAACGTGGCTGGCGCAAATGGAACAAGCAGCGCCACCACATCGGATGGCGCGCCTGCCAGCGTGTCGCCGGCCTCCAACGCGCCCGCTCCGATGTCAGCGTCCAACAGCACCGGCATGTCTTCCGGTACGCCTGATGCAGCAACGACTGCCGCCGCGTCGCCGATGGCCGCATCGCAAGCATCCGCGACGTCGCCAGCATCGATGGGAAGTACCGCCAACATCCCGGTGGCCTCGACGGCCTCAGCCCCCGCCGTGGCGGGAATGGACGCGCCCGTCAGCGCCGCGGGTGTCGCCTCCGGCGCGGGTGTCACCGCCGGCACAGGTGTCGCCTCCGGCACAGGTATCGCCTCCGGCACGGGTGTCACCTCCGGCACGGGCGTCACCTCCGGCACGGGCGTCGCCTACGGCACAGGTGTCACCTCCGGCACGGGGGTCATTGCTGGCGCCGCCGCAGGCACGGGTGCAGGCGCTGGTGTCGCCGCTGGTGCAGGCGCAGCGGGCGTAGCGGGCGCAGCGGGCACAGCGGGTGCAGGCGTTGCTGCAACGAACGCGTTGGCGCAATCGGCAGCCGGCAACGCCATCCCGGCCACCACATTGGCCACCGCGCCTGCGACAACGGGCATCGACACCGCCAGCCTGGGCAACTCGCCATTCGGCGTGAACGCCATTGATGCGCCAGGAGTCGATGCGCCCGCAGTCGTGAAGCCGGCCACGTTCGCATCCGATTATTCGACTGCTGACCTATCCACGCCGAACGTCAATTCCGCAGGGTTGACCAACGCTACCAGCGCGGCGGATGTTCAAAGCGTGACGGCAGAGCATGTCGCTTCGGAAGCGGCCATTCAGGCGGTCAACCCGACAAGCACGCGCGCGATGGGTGCGGATGCGGCGGGCGTCATTGCAACCCAGGCAGGGACGGCCAACGCAGGCACGGCCAGCTTCGGAACCGCCAGCGCGGCGCCCGTCAGCCTTGACGCGGTGAATCTGGGCGCGGCCGCCACCACTACGGCCGCATTGGGCGCAACCACTACGGCGGCCTCGGGCGCAACGGTCAACGCTTCGGCCATCGACAAGACCAGCGTGGCCCCTTACGCAAACGGCTTGAATAGCAACGCCGAAAATACTTCGGCGCGCGACACTTCCCTGTCCGGCTCAATCAATACCTCGCCCGCTATGTTGCCGTCGACACCGGTTGCCGCCGACGCACCGCCAGCGGAATCCATCGCCACGCAGCCGTCGATCGGAACCGCGATCACCAACGCCGCTATTGCCAGCACCGGCCTGTTGGCCGCCGTTGCGGCAACGGTGGCGGCGACTACGCCGCTACGCTCGCGCTCGGATGACGACGCCCGCGACGACGCCACCACGCAGACGCCAACACACGCTACGCCGGGCGCGGCAGCATCGCACCACCACAACGCCGCCGCACTTAGGAGCGATACGCGGCACGCGACTCCTGCCGGCGAGAAGGCACGCGGATCGGCGCAATCATCGGCGTTGCCATCCGCGTTGCCATCCGCGTTGCCATCCGCGTTGCCATCGGCGTTGTCATCCGCGCATGCCACACAATCCACGCAAGCCGCCGCATCGTCCGCACACGCCGCATCCCAAGCAGACGCCACGCATAAAGACGATGCCGCGCAACGCCCTTCCACGGTCCCGAACGCGGCCTTGCTGACCACGCTCGCGGCAGGCGCCAGCAGCTTGTTCAGCGCTAGCGCCTCCGCAGCCAGCAGCGCCGCATCAACCCTGTCCGCCGCTGACAGCACCTTGTCCGGCGCACTGGATCTGCCCAACGTTGCATCGCCTGCCGGCACGGCGATGCCGAGCATGAACGTGCCTGACGTCACGACGAGTACGCTCCCGTCGGTTGCCGAACCCTTGCCCCAAGTTGAGGCTTATACCCGGGTCACAGAAGCGAGCCACGACGCGGGCCTCTCGACGTTATCTAACACCGGCATCCCAAGCGACTCCAACGTCCTTGCCGCCAGCACCACCCGCGTCCCGGGATCGGAGACCGTGCTGAACAGCGCGCAGTCCATACCGCAAGCTGCCACGCAAACGCCCGGCTTCGTTCCAGCATCAGGAACCTCGCTGCCACAAGACGCGGGCCTTCCGGGTGCAGGCGGTGGCGGCTTGGGCATTCCGGGCACCGACACGTCGGCTGCGAGTAATGCGCCCATTGGCGCCGCCAGCGCGGGAACCAGTGCGACCGCCGCTGCGGCGAGTACGAGTTCCAGCGCTGCCTCGGCCTCGACGGCTGCGACGGGCGGCGATGCAACCGTAGCGGCCGCGTCTGCGCCGGGTGCGGGTGCGGGTGCGGGTGCGGCGACAGTCGCGCAAACAGGTTCTGCCTCGGGTGGCGTCGCGGGAACGGACGCTGTGTCCGGTGCGGGCACGAGCGTCGGTGCTGGCGCTGGCGGGACTGCCAGCACCCACACCGGCACTACCGCTGGCACTACCGCTGGCACTACCGCTGGCATCAACGCAGGCAGCCACGCCAATGCCGGGACCGCTACAACCGCCACGTCCGCCGACACCGGCAACCCGGCCAGCTCCACGCATCAAGGTGCCGCCGCCACCGGTTCCACGAACCCGGGTGGCGTCGATACTCCCTCCAGCGCCTCCCCTGCCACGGCTCCACCATCCGCTACAACCGGCGCAGCGACGGCGAGCAGCGCGGCCCCGGGCTCGGCTGCAGGCACCGCCCCCACCGCTACCGCGCCTTCTGCTACACCCACAACACCCGCAGCATCGACTGCCGCAGTACCGCCTGCCGCAACCGCTCCCTCGGCAAACCCCGCCCCGGCAACCACGCCCACCGCCACTGCGCCCATCGCAAGCACCGCCCCCGCCTCCAGCCCCGACAGCGTCCTGGGCAACACGACCGCGCGCGCGGCGGGCATGTCAGACAGCACGCCCGCCACCCGCGCGACTGACTTGTCAGCCGCAGCAGGGGCCGGCGCCGCCGCAAGCACCGCGGCCTCAAGCAGTGGCGCGGGCGCATCCGGCATCGCCGCGGTTGCGGCAGGCGGCGGCCTGGCGACGTTTGCGCAGCAGGCCAGCGCCGCGTCCACGGCGATCTCCAGCGCATCCACGTTCGCCGCAGGCGGCGTCAGCGCCAACGTCGGCGCGGCGATCGTGCCGGTCATGACGCAGGCGTTGAACGCCAGTGGCGACCGCATGGCCGCCTTGAGTTCCGCCGTTGACACGCTGTTCAACTTGCCCGACGTCAATCAATCGAACATCCCGTCCGTGGCCGGGGCCATCCTGAGCATGCCGGGCCTGTCATCGTCGTCGGTGCCAAGCGTGATCGGCGCCATCCTGCAATCCCCCACGCTTGCCACCGAAACCTTGCCCAAGGTGGCCGACGTGCTGATGAAAATTCCCGGCGTGGCAGACTCACCGCTGCCGCAGATCGCACGCGATGTGCTGGACTCGGTCGGGCTGGGAACCACGGCGCGCACGCAAGGCACGAACCTGCCTGGCGGTGCCCCCACAGGCTCTGGCCGCGTGGTGGCGGGCGTCTCCACCTACCGCGCCCGCCAGGACGGCGCGCGCCTGCAATACGTCAACCTGGCCCAAGTGGCCGAACGCTGGAACGACGGCAGCGCGCTGACCACCACCGAACGGCAATCGAACCGCCCACGCATTCACGTGGAGTTCAACCGCCCCGGCCAGCACCGCTTCACCATCACGGTCAAGCCCGACCCCGCCAACATTCCCTACTCTGCACGCGAACGCGGCCGGCGCCCCAGCTATCAGGAACCGCACAGCAACCCGCGCAGCTACGTCACCAACGCCGACGGCACCCGCATCGTTGACGACATCACGCTGCCCGCCGCCGGCCTGAACCTGTACCTGTTCGAAGTGCGCGACGAACGTGGGCAACTGATCAAGACCGAACGCGTCGAAACCGTGCGCCGCCTGTACATCCAGGAGGTTATGTGCATGAGCGCGCATCCGGCCGGCCACCTGGCTGACGTCACCCCCGTCACCGCGGAATTCGCGCTGCACGGCATCGACATGATCCAGCTTCCACGCCTGCAATTCCGAGGCCGCTCGGCGGTTGACGCGGCCGACACCCCCGAGTCCCAGCAAGCCATCATGAACGCCGTGCGCGCTGTCTATTCCAGTTCCGCAGGCAAGCAGCGCGAACCCTATACGCTGGTCGTTTGCCACGTTGACCGCCTGGCCGCGCCGGGCGTCAGCGGCGACATGCGGCTGCCGGTGCCTGCCGGCCCCGGCGGGCGCGTCATGACCGTACCCATCGTCAATGACGACCGCAGCCGGTCCAGCCTCTGGTACGAATTCGATGCCAGCGACGACTGGCTGGTGCACGCGCGCTACCTCTACACAGACGCCTCGGGCGCCGAGCGCTCGATTCCGATTCCGCGCCACCTGATCACGCCCATCCGCGAGAGCAATGGGTCGGTCTGGTCCGTGTCAGTGGACCTGACCCGCGTGTCGCCCACCCCGCTGACCGGCATGCTGAACATCCAGTTCAACACCGTGGCCGCCAGCTACGCCGGCCTTGCCATCACGGGCACCAACCTGCTGTTCGTGTCGACGCTGGACCCTTACGAACCCAATTCGCAAGCCTACCTGACCGAAACCCTTGCCCACGAAATGGGCCACTTGCTGGGCATGGTGCCCAGCGGCCCCGACTGGCCTGGACTGCGCAACCAGGACGAGTCGGCGGACGACTCAAAGCTGGACCCGCCGCCGCACTTCTACTACAACGCAGGGGGCCACTGCTATTACGGCCTGCCCGACCAGAATGGCGAGTACAACGAAGAAATCGGGCAATGCGTGATGTACGGCATCACCTGCGCGAACATTCATTTCTGCCCCAGTTGCAGCAAGGCCGTGCGCAAGGTCGACTGCTCCGAAGGCTGGACGGCATTCTGACGCCGCCGCCTTAGCCCCGACGACCACCGCCGCCCGCTTACGCAAATTCAGATTCCGACATGCCCATCATGACGACCGATTGGATTGAACCCGCCACCTTCGCTTCGGTGCCCTCGCACTCGCAGAAGGAACACGCCTGCATGCCGCCGCTGCAAGGCTACGACGCGCAGATGCGCATCGCCGCGCCCACCCGCGTGACGATCCGCGACGGCAGCACGCTGACGATTCCGGTCTGCGCGCGCGGCATCCTGCCCGTCGTGGACGACCCGCAGCTGCCGCGCTTCGTGGCGGTGGACACGCGCACCGGCAAGGTCTATCGCGGCATCGCATTCAACTACGTGCGGCCTAAGCTGCCCAACGTGTCGGTTGACCCCAGCGAAGGCGCCCCCCCGCCCAAGATTCCGCTGCCGCCAGGCATGACCGTCGAAACGCGTTTCACCACGGATATGGCCGGGGTACTGCATCTGCCCGCCACGCCCGCGACGTACGAGGTGTATATCGAGGCGGAAACCGTGAAGTCGAATACGGTGACGATCGAGGTCGAAGCCGGGAAGAAGTAAGCGCGGCAAAGCGGGAAGCGTGCCGCGCCGCCCGATGCGGGCCAGCCCCCATCACGCGCGCGTCATTCCGACGCGCATTCTTCATTTGCGAGCATTCCAGGCGCATGCACTTTCGTGGCCGCGACGAGGCCCCGGACTTCGCTGCACACGTTCTTGTCACCGGGCGGCGCGCCGGTCGCCTTCATCTGGGCGATCTTTTCTTTTGAAAGTTTTCCCACTTCACGGCCAAAGTCGCCGGGCTTTCGGTTGGGGGCTTTCAACATAGATGCCATCTCCGCATCTTTGTCAAAATCGGACGCGACGATGAAGTACAGATACATGTAGGCGCGCATGTCCGCGGCGTCTTCGATGCGGTACCGCATCCAGGCTCGCTTCGCGACCTTTGAGAGAACCTGGTTCACCTGGGCAGAGTGTTCGTAATCGACCAACTCGTTGCGGTATTTTCCGTACAACCAGCGCGTGGTTTCCACGATCGGAATCCTGGCATGCCGCCCAAAATTGCGGCTCAACGCGAGCTCCATATGTTCATCTGGATAGATGTGCAATTCCAGGACGAGGGTGCCATCGCCGTCGGGCGGCTTCGCGGCGGGAAAATGTACAGACATTTCCTTTTTAAAGAGCACCTCATCGAACTTGTCATCAAACAGGTGTTTGCGAAGCAAATCCGGATCGCCGCCACTCCATTTCACGGTGAAGTCGGTTCCCCTGAACGTGTAGCAGCACGAGACACTTCCTCCACCGCCGCCCGGGATGAGGGTGCTGGAACCGGCCACGTTGCCAAATGCATCACTGAGGCGAACCGGCTCCAGGTTCCATGGCGTGTAGTTGTAGGCAACCAGGCTGACGCCGCTGTACACCGGCTCCCCGTTGCAACCCGTTAAGAGGCCAAGTCCCAACAGCGCGCCAACTGCGACCCTACGCATTCTTGTCTCCCGGTGGTTTGCCCGTTTTCCTTATCTGATCCAGCTTGGCCTGCGGCAACGCCATGACTTCCTGAGCAAAGTCGCCCGGCGCGCGTCCCGGCCTCTCCAGAATCGTCTTCATTTGCGGGTCTGAATCGAAGTTCGATGCGACGGTGAAATACAGCCGCATGTATTGGCGCATGTCTTGCTTGTCTTCAATGCGGTATTTCTGCCAAGCAGACTGCAACACCTTTGCAGCCACCCGCAGCAGTTCGGCGTCGCTTCGGTAGTCGCCAAGCGAAGCGCGATGCTCGCGCCACAGCCAGTCCACGGTATCGACAATCGGAATCCGCGTCTGGCCAAGCAGCTTGCGGCTTAGCGCCAGCTCCATGTGTTCGTCCGGATAGATGTGCAATTCCAGATACAGAGGACCATCACCGGGCGGGATCTCCGCCGCCGGAAAGTTGATGGCGCGCTGCCGATCAAAATACAGCGAGTCGGCCTTGCCGTCATGCAGATGCGTGCGCAACAACTCCGCATCGACGCCGCGCCAGTCGGCGATGAACTCGGTGCCCTTGAGCGTGAAGCAGCAGGTGACCGAGCCTTCACCACCGCCCGGGCTGACCTGCATCGTCGACGCAACGCCATTGCCCTTGTCCTTGACGCTGATGCTGCGGATATTCCACGGCGTGTAGTTGTAGGCGATGAAGCTGACGCCTTGGTAGACCGGCTCGCCATTGCAACCGGCCAACAAGCCCACGCAACACAGCAACGCGATCCATGCCCTACGCATGCCTGTCGCTCGCGCCGTCAAGGCCGGGTGGGTGTCATTTGTTGCATGTTCTGCTCTGATCTTGCCGCCAGAGCTTCCACCTTTTCCGCGTTGCGCATGTCCTTGGCACGTTGGTCCATTTCCGCCTTCGCATCGGTCTTGGCAAATATGTCTTTGTCGCGTACGCGGAAGTACATCGTGGTGCTGGCCAACAGGTGATCGGGCCAACTGCTCAACATGGCGTCGTGCACCAGCCAGTCGAACAAGGTCATGACCTTGGGTGGCAACTGCGTCTTGCCGTCGCGCGCATCGCGCCAGGCGGTCAGCAGGCGCTTTTGCATGGCGCGTTCTGCCTTCATGTCGGCCAGCGGATCGGGGGCCTTCTGTGCGCTCTGGGCGTCGCCCGGCTTTGCCCCATTACGCATGGCTTCGTTGGCATCCCGTTCTCGATCCCACATTTCAATCGTGCGAAGAATCTGCGGGTTATTCTTTTCCAAATCCAGACGACGCTGCTCGGTGTCGGCATCCCGCTGCTCGGCCTTTTCAAGGCTTTTGTATTCCTCTTCCAGACGATCCCAGAGTGGCTTGAATCGTTGCGGTGGCGCTTCGCCCCGGCTCGCCATGGCGCGCTCGCGGCGTTCTTTCGCAAGGGCTTGGAGTTCGCGATGCCGCGCGGTAGTTTCGGGCTTGGCAAGCTCTTCCCGCGACAGCGTCGACAAGCGCCGCGCCTCCTCCTGGGCCTCTTGCTCGGGAGTCATGTAATCGCGGTCTTTGAGCCATGCTTCGGCGGGGTCTGAAAGACCGGCGCGAAACACCGGGTCCTGATACCGCACCGCCAGCCAGCGCAAGAAGATTTCCATGTGCGGAGCGAAATCGCAACCGGGCTCGTACTTGACGAGTTCGCGGTAGGCCGCGACGAGTTCCGGGACGTGGTAGCTCTGGCCTTCGTCTTCGATGGGGACGGCGAGGCTAAGCAATGGATAAACATACGGGGCCCCCTTCTGAAGCCTTTCCATACTGCGGATTGCCGCGCCGTGAGATAGCGCCAAATTCATCATCTCTCGCAGGGGAACACGGGATAACGACGCGCGAGTTCCCAGAGTCCCCAACGGCGCCACACCAGTCACGTCACCACTTGAGCCTGGATACAGATACTGCAAGCCACGAGTCTTTTCCAGAGAATCCAGTCGCTGATTGCGTCGAAGTTCGTGCGCCGCTGCGAAATGTACGGCCTTCTCGACCGCCGCGGGTACGGTCAGGGTGCGGTCCTTATGCGTTTGCTTAAGCAGATCGGTAAACGGCAAAAAACCCAGAAAGGTGCTCTCGTCCATGATTGATGCAACGGAGTCAAACAACCCTAAGAAGCGGATACGTATCTTTGCATCGGGCGCTCCATCCTTGCCGATGATTGACAAGTCTTGATCGTGGCGACGCTTGTACTTCTTGACGATATCGTTGACGAACTGCTTTGCAATAACGCCGCCCCGATCCGCGCCAAATACGGTGATCTCGATACGCACGACCTTTTCAGTGCCGGCGTTCGATGCTTCATAAGTTTGCTCGAACTGGCGCTTGGCCGCCTCCAAGCGCGTGTCAACGCCCGTTCCCATCAATTCGGCAACGGCAGCGTTGTCGCGCACGACCGGAACACCTTCCATGATCGTGGCTTTGACGGCGCCCTTCGCCGCCGTCCACGCGACTTTCAGCGGGTTCTTCTTGAAATTCGCCCAAGATTCGCGAAGGGTAGCGCGCGCCCGATCACCGATCCGCTCTGGATCCATGGCATTCCAGATTCTTACGGTCTTCTCGGGCAGGGTTTTGACATCATTAACGACGTCCTTGAATACCTTCACCATGGGTTGGAAGGAACCATCTTTGACAGACTGCTGGGTTGCCTTTTTTACGCGGCCCATACCGTCGACATTGGGTACTTCATCAAGACGAGTAATGTTCTTCGCGGCATCCTGCGCACTGGCGACGGCTTTGTCTGCCATTTTGCCGCCCGCAATCTTAAGTGCGTTGACGACGATGTCCGCCTTTGCGCTCTCGTTCAGTTCAACCCCAAGGCCGGAGTAGTAGAGCGCGAACCATCGCTGCTTACTCGGCATATTTCGATCGTCGTCGGCGAAGTGCGCCATCCATAACCTGCTCACGTTCGATAGGAACGTTGGATCGTTCTCATCAAGGTCCTTGTTTCGACCGAACCCGTCAAAGAAAAAGCCGATGCGCAGTGTGATACCGCATTCGGTACACGTGTCCTTCGGATAGGCCGCCTCATTTTCAGCCATGGCTTTCAATACCGAGGCCGGCGTTCTGTCCTGCTCAGGAATCTGGTCATTGGACATTTTTTTCTCCAGGCGGCTTACCAGACGCCTTTAGCTGTGCAGTTTTCTCGGCCGACAGGGCTGCCACAGCACTACCAAATTCACCCGGCTTTCGGTTGGGATTTTTTAGAATCGCCGCCATCTCAGCATCCTTGTCGAAATCCGAAGCCACGATGAAATAGAGATACATGTATCCCCGCATATCCTCAGAATCCTGGATGCGATACCGCATCCAGGCCTGCTTCGTAACCTTTGCGAGAACGTCTCCCAACTGATCTGCGTCCTCGTATCCGACCAACTCGCTACTGTACTTTCTGTACAACCAGCGAATGGTATCGACGATCTGGATCCGCTCTTGCCCCGCCAATTGCCGACTCAATGCAAGTTCCATATGCTCATCGGGATAGATGTGCAATTCCAGAATGAGTGGGCCATCGCCGGTTGGCACTTTCGTGGCAGGAAAATGCACCAACGTTTCCTTTTTGAACATCACCTCGTCGACCTTGCCGTCGAACAAGTGCTTGCGAATCACATCGGGGTCAGCTCCACGCCAATTGACCGTAAAGTCAGTGCCTGTAAACGTGTAGCAGCAAGCCACTCTTCCCGCGCCTCCGCCGGCTGCAAGGGAGCTAGAAGTGGCCACATTCCCCGACGCATCACTAAGGCGAACCGGCGCCAAGTTCCAAGGCGTGTAGTTGTACGTAATGAAACTGACGCCTGAGTAAGTAGGCTCGCCATTGCAGCCCGCCAACAGGCCCAGCCATATCAGTACGCCGATCAACCCTTTACGCATTCGTGACTCCCTTGGTATCCCGCGCCCTACCGCCCCGCGGCCGCGACGTTTTGTTCATCTTCACTTTTGGCATGCTTATCTCCCGTCGCCGCATCCGATGCCACCAGGCCTTGCCCCTACGCATCACGCGCCACGCCACATCGTCCAACGTGTCCTGGTCGCCCTTCAACCCATGCCCCCCACGCGCGGTCCAGTTGCGCTTGCACACGAGACTTGATCACGGGACATTCTTTTCTCCGGGAGGCTTCCCAGAAGCCTTGATCCGCGCGATTTTCTCTTCGGACAAGGCGGCTACCGCGCGACCAAAGTCGCCGGGATTTCGGTTGGGATCTTTCAGAATTTTCGCGACCTCGACGTTCTTGTCGAAATCAGAAGCCACGATGAAGTAGAGATACATATAGCCTCTCATGTCTTCGGCATCTTCGATGCGATACCGCATCCAAGCCTGCTTCGTTACCTTTGAAAGAACATCGTTCAACTGATCAGAGTGCTCATATCCGACCAGCTCATTGCGATACTTCCTGTACAGCCAGCGAGTGGTCTCGACGATGGGGATCCTTACTTGCCCCGCCATCTGGCGACTCAAAGCAAGCTCCATATGCTCATCGGGATAGATATGCAGTTCCAGGATTAGCGTGCCATCGCCTGCGGGCACCGCCGTAGCTGGAAAATGCACCGACGTTTCCTTCTTGAATTTCACCTCATCAAATTTTCCGTCGAACAGGTGTTTGCGAAGCAGATCGGGGTCGCCCCCACTCCATTTCACGGTGAAGTCAGTGCCCTTGAAGGAGGAGCAGCAGGAGAAACTTCCCGCTCCCCCTCCCGGGATTAGCGTGCTGGAACTGGCCACATTCCCCGAAGCGTCACTAAGGCTAACCGGCTCCAAGTTCCAAGGCGTGTAGTTGTACGTAATGAAACTGACGCCTGAATAAGTAGGCTCGCCGTTGCAGCCCGCCAACAGGCCCAGCCATATCAGTACGCCGATCAACCCTTTACGCATTCGTGACTCACTTGGCATCCCGCGCCATACCGCCCCGCGCCCAATGCAACGCCTGCACCTCATCCCACACCGCATCCGGCACGCTCGCCAGCGCCTTCGCCAGCGCGCCGTCAGCATCCGGCCGATATCCCCGCAATCCCTCACGGATCAACGGATGCTCATCAAAACCAGGTGAAATCGACACGCCCCACGCCACATAGTCAAACGTGTCCTTGTCGCCCTTCACTCCATGCGCCCGCGCGCGTTCCAGCTGGGCTTGCACGCGGGGCACCAGCGCATCCTGATCCGGGTCGCCGGGCAGCAGCCCGGGATACAGACGGCGTAGTTGCACCGCGAGCTTGTCCGGGTAGTCCAGATCAAACAGCATCTGGTGCTGCTCGGGCGTGAAGCGTTGGATGCCGTCGGGCGGGTCTGCGGGCAGCCTGCCCGTGCCGGACACGTCCGCCTGCGTCCCATCGCGCAGCGCGTAGCGCAAGGTGATTAGCGGCGAGGCGAAGCGCGTGCGCTGCTCGGCGGTCCAGACTTGCAGGGCGCGCGCCAGGATGCGGGCGTCGTACCAGTGCAGAAAGAACTCACTGGCGTCGGGCAAGGCGTAGTCGCAAAACCTTCCGAAGTGCGCGATGAGTTTTTCCAGTGGCACGGCGGACGCGAAGCTCATCATTGCGTAGCGGCCGCCATTGCGTTCATGCAGGGCGTTCAACACGCGCACAAGCGACGTACTGAAATCAGCCCGGCGCGGCCCGCGCAGCACGCCTTGCGATGCGCCGTCCACTTCGATCAGCAGGGGCGCCACGTCGCCGTAGATGTCCAGGCCGGTCTGCGCCCAGATCGAGCCAAAGCTCAGGTCTTCGGTGGCGGTGATGCGCGCCAGCAGATCGGGGTGGCCACGAAAGTCGACGATCACATAGGCGCGCGCGGCTTCGCCGTAGGGGCCGCGGTGTTGCGGCAATTCAGCCATCGTGGAAAGCAGCGCCTGCTGCCAGGAATAAGCCATCGCCATCACGCCTTGTCAGTGATCGACTGCACGCTGTCCTGGGCGTCCAGAATGCAGGTCTTGCACACGGTGAATTGCGGAAACGGATACGGCATTTGCGTCGGGCCGGCGAATTGCTTGTTGCCGGTCTTGACGTCGATGCGGCCCGGCGCCGTGACGGTGATGTTGCCGCCTTCGATGACGATGCTGGCGCCCGCTGCGTTGGCGATACGGATGCGTTTGGGCGACGCATATTCAATGCCGGCGTTGGCGCTGATCATGCGCAGGTCTTGCTGGGCCTGTACGGTCAGCACATCGTGTTGCGAGATCACGTCGACTTCGCCGGTGCCGGCGATCAGGTCCAGGCCCGACTCGGCGCCGCCCTGCTGCACGCCGGCCACGATGCCCAGCGCCTGGCCGGTGTGCACGCGCAACGAGCCGATGACGGCCAGGTTGTGGTCTTGTCCCGACGACCAATGCACCAGCTCGCCGGCCGTGATTTGCACGTTGCGCCCGGCGGCTTGCGTGAGCCCGGCGCGGCCCGCCATCAGCACCAGCGGATCGGTCAGGTGCGGCACTTTGCCATCGGCCACTTCCGTGTGCTTGGCCGAGGCATCGCCCGATGCGCCGCCGAGGGCATCGCCGGCGACGGTGCCGGAGACGGCGTGCGTCATTGCGGCCAGCGGCGCACGTTCGCCGTCCAGCCGGCTAGCGCCCGCGGACGTCGTGCCGCGGGCCGAGGCCAGCCGCACGCCCTGGTGCGCGCCGACCACGCCGTCGAATGACTGCGCCATGATGTCGGCCTGCCCGGCCAAGGCCAGCGGCGCTGCGGCATCGCCGGCAGGCTCGCTGCCGCCCGCCGCGTAGGTGGTCAGCAGGACACCGCCGCCGCCGCGCAACGCTCCGAAGCCGTCGGTGCGCAATTCCGCGCCCACGCCGCGCACGTTGCCGCGATAGTTACCCGCTTGGTGAATCAGATGGCCCAGGTTCAGCTCGCTGGCAGACTGCGTGGACTTGATCTGCATGCGCAGCTGGCCGTCGCTATCGTCGAACACGATCTGGTTGTAGCCGTCGCCGCCGAACTCCTTGCTCTTGAAGCCGCTTAGCGCGGCCGCATTGCGGTGCTGCTCGTCGCCGCCCGCCGCGCCGTGCCAGGCTGGCGCGTTGCCGCTGGCCAGGTTGGCTTGTGCGCTGGGCTTGCCATCGCTGGCCGCGGCATAGACCTCGGTGTTCATCGGTTCGCCGGCTTTGCCGCCGGGGGTGGACGGAATGCCGCCTTCGCCGCGTCCGTTGTATAGGGCGCCTACGACAAGCGGCTGGTCGATGTCTTCATCCAGGAATCGCACCAGCACTTCCTGGCCGATACGCGGCACAAAGCTCATGCCCATGCCCGCGCCCGCCTGACGTTGCGCGACGCGCGCCCAGCGGCTTTTGGCCAGACCGTCGCCGTCGGCTTGCCAATGAAAGCGCACGCGCACGTCACCGCGCGCGTTGCGGTAGATCTCGTCTTCGCCGCTGGCTTCGGTGGCGCCTTCGGCGTTCGTCACGATGGCAGTGTGGACGCCCACCGCCGATGGCGCGCCGGCAAGCCTTGCGCCGCGCGCGGTGGGCGGCATGGCGCGCCAAGGGCGGTCGCAACGCACCGCGCGAAAGCGGTTGGCGTAGCCCACTTCGTGCGCACGCGCCAGCACGGCGGCTTCGGGGCGGCCGACGCCAATGTCGCCGTCGTTGCAATGTCCGTCGCGTTGCCCGTCGTGCTGTCCGCTGCGTTGTCCGTTGTGTTGCCCGTCGTGCTGTCCGCTGCGATGTCCGTTGCGTTGCCCGTCGTGCTGTTCGTGATATTCATCCCCGTCGCCCGACGCCGACTCGTCGTCTTCAAAACACAGAAAGTCGTCCAACGCGCCCAGCTTGTTGGCCAGGTTGCCGTCGGCCTGACCGGGCAGGTTGTTCACACCCACATGCTCCACGCGGTCCAACGCAAACACCGGTTCAAAACCCGATTCCCCTGACGGCCCCAACGGCGACATGTCTTGCAGCGTGAAGCGCGTGCCGGATCGGAACGTACGCACATTGCCGCGTCCCAAGAATGTCTCGGCGCTTGCCTGCACGGCTTCCATCAGCAACGTGGCCTGGAACTGCGCGTGCGCCTGATTCAGCAGCCCGCCGTGGCCCAGGGGTTCAAACCATTCCAGGCCCGCGCTCTCGTCGTCGGCGCCGCTGGCGGGGCCGGCCAGCGCTTGTCCGGTGATGGCGTGTTTGCCGCTGTCGTGCCAAGCCAGCACGGTGACGCGTTCGACGCCTCGGCGCTGCCTGCGCGCCAAGGCCTGCACGCCGTCGCGCGATTCCGTTGCATGCGCGCGCTGAAAGCGCACACCCGCGCCGGCGGACTCAGCGTCTTCAGCCAAGCTGCGGCTGTCGGCAAAGATCAGCACGGCGTGGCGCGCGGGTGCGGCGTCGTCTTCGACGGTGGTCCAGCCCAGGCCGGATTCCGCGAGCAGGCGCGACAGGAAGGCGTAATCGGTTTCGCGGTACTGCGTGGTGTACGACCGCGCGGGCAGATCGGCCAGATGGCGCTCGACCTCGGCGGCGATCTTGTAGGTGTAGCCCTCGTAGCTATCCAGCACGTGGCGCACGATTTCAAGGACGGGCTGATTTTCATAGATGCGGCTGTCGCGCCGTTGTGTGGCCAGCCACAGCCACGGCGCCAACGTCACGCGGTAGCGCGCTTTGCCCGCATTGCCGCCCAGCATCTCGGCCGCACGCACGACACCGCTGCGGCCGGTCTCGCTGCCATCGGCGCGCGTGGTCCACAACGTAGCGGGCCGCGACACCATGTCATTCAGGTCCAGCGCCGCGTCGTCGGCCAGCGCCACGACGCGCATCTCGGCCAACGCTGACAAGCCTTCGCGCGCGACCCAGCCTTCAACTTGCAGGGACGCCATCGCGCCCTCGCCGTCAAGCCGGTAGAGACGGGAGTTGGCGCTGGCGCTGCCGTTGCTTGCGTTCACAGCCATGGAGCAAAAACCTCGTGGGGGACGTTAGCGATACCGGCCCGATACGGACGGCAAATTTCAGGGTTCGACGTTGGCCTGCGGGGTGGGGCATTCGGGCGCGGTGCCCCACTGCCCTGCACACACGCGCAGGCGGCATTGTTCGCCTTCGATAAAGCTGAGCTTGCGGCATTCCTTCAAGCGCTCGGACAGCGGCGAGCCGGGCATCTCACGCATGAAAACGCCTTCCGACTTATACACACGCGTGCCCGGCGGCGATGCGGGCGGCAAGCCATAGTTCATCAACGCGGACAACAGCGCGGCGTCGGTATCAGAGGGCTTGGCAGTCTTGCGCGGCGGCGTGCTGGCGGGCTTGGCGGCGCGCGGCGCGTTGGCATGCTGCGCGCGTTGCTCGGCAGCCTGGCGCGTGGGACCGGGAGCTGCGGAAGGCGATCCTGCGGCAGGCGATCCTGCGGCGGGCGATCCCGCGGCAGGCGACCCTGCGGCGGGCGATCCCGCGGCAGGCGTCCCTGCGGCGGGCGGTGTCGTCATCGCCAGCATGGATAGCGGATTGGTGGGTTCGTTTTGCGGCTCAGGTTCACCACGGCCCACGCCTGCATCGCGCGCGGGCGGCGCTTCGTCAATGATGGCGGCCACGTCGGGCGGCCTATCCATGGGCTTGATGGCAAGCTCGCCCGATGGCGAAGACGGGCTCGGCATTGACGCCTGCGGCAACGAGGCGACGGGGTTGGAAGCGGATGCCACGGCAGGCGCCGGAGCCTGCGCCACCATCGGCGCGGCCCCGTCCTCATGAATGATCCAGCTGATGCCGCCCGCCATCAGCGCCAGCAATACCGCCAGCGCCGCCCAACGCCGTGCGCGGCCCTCGCGCGGCGTCGCAAGATGTTTGACTTCGGCTTCCGGCGCGCGCCCTTCAAGCGCGGCAAGAATTCGCGACGACTCGGCCTCGCCGCGCGCGGGTGCTGAAGCGCTGAGCAAACTCGGCGCGGTCATCGTAGGGCGAGCTTCTTTTTTCTCTTCTGCCATGCGGGTTCCCGTGTCAGCAGGAGGCGTGTGCAGCCCCCCTGTAACCAAGCTCGACGAGAATACCCGATAGGCCTATTTTGAACATTGCTCCTTGTTACGATTCCTAAGGGTCGGACGCTGTTTGCAACGCCGGATCACTTGCCTCATGCGCGAATAGAACAAAAGATTACGCCTTCACATGAGGGACCTAACTTGTTGCTGCTACTGCCCCTGTATTTTTTACTGGCGGTGGGCGTCTCCGCTCTCCTGTTTTTTCCGGCGCTGCGCCAAGGTGCAGTCCGGAGTTTGCGCGCGTGCGTACAGGGCGTAGCACGGGGCGCAACGCGTAGCGCGAGCCATGCCGGAGGCGCGGTTGGCGGCACAGCGGGCGCCGTCAAAGATGGCATGAATGCGTCGATGGAGTGGGTGGGAAGGTATCGCTGGCAGGTCGCGATTGGGCTGACAGTTGTATTGCTTCCGTCACTTTTCGCTTTCGTCATGCGACACAATCACACATTCGTTTACAGCACTCAAACGGCCGGTCCAGACCGCCGAATTCAGGCGTTACTGGAGGGTGAACGGCTCGCTGCACCGCCTGCATTGCCCCCCGAAGCGTTCACCACGCGCGAGGTGGAATTGGTGCGTCCGAAGCTTGGTGGCGCAAGCCGCAACTGGGATCTGTTCGATGCGGATTTCCGTCAGCGTCTGCTGCTTGCGTATCGCATCATGCGTGAACAGCATGGCTATGAAATGGCGCTGATCGAAGGCTATCGCAGCCCCGAGCGGCAAGAAGAACTGGCGGGCATGGGCACGCATGTGACGAATGCCGGCGCGTTCCAGAGCTATCACCAATATGGGTTGGCGGCCGACAGCGCGTTCTATCGCGACGGCAAGATCGTCATCTCTGAAAAAGACCCCTGGGCCATGCGCGGCTACGAGCTGTTCGGCGAAACCGCGGAACTGGTCGGCCTGACGTGGGGCGGGCGCTGGAAGATGATGGACTTCGGCCACGTCGAGCTGCGCCGGCCCGGCGTCATGCAGCGTGCGCGCGAGGCCGCGAAATGAGGGCGCCGTGGTTGATTGCCCTGCCCTCTGTCACGAAACCCCTTTGATCAGGCACACATGGCTCGCGTACTGAAAAAAGGTCTGTTGATTCTGGCGCTGTTCGCAGTGGTGTGGCTGGCCGTCATTATCTGGTGGCAGGAATCCCGCACGCTGCCCACGGGCGTCGACATCGGGCTCTATTTATTTGCGCTGCCGCTGGCGATGCTTGCCGCGCTGTGGCTGGGCGTGCGCGCCGTGCGGGCCGCACGCGCACCGAAGCCCGAACCGGCCGCAGCGCCGCAAGCCGCGGCCGAAGCGCCTGCGCGTGCCGTGGAACTGCGCGTCATCGCCGTGGCCGCGCGCGCCTCGGCGGGTGACGATGCCGCGTCGATCTCGCAAGCACTGGCCGAACAGAAGCGCCCTGAGCTCGACCCGGAACTGAAAACGCAGCAAGGCTTTCCGGTATTTGCCGGGCGCGTGCCGGGCCTGGACGATATGGCGCTGTACGCGACCGCGCAAGAACGTGGCGCGCCGCCTGACGCGTTGGCCATCGCCGCATTGCGCGTGACGGCACTGTTGACGGATATCGCCAGCACGCTGACTCGGGAAGCGCATCGCCACGTCACCGAACTGGACGTGCCCGCCCGCGATGAAGACTGGCCCTTGCTGCGCTTCGAACTCTTGCTGCCGGCAGATTGGCCCGAAGCCGCGCGCCAGCGTGTACGCACCGAAGTGTTGGCCGCCGCGCGCGTCTGGCCGGATGCGCGCGTCAGCGCCACCGAACATCTGGCGCGCGACGCCATGGCCGCAGACCTGCTGTTGCGCGAACTGGCGTCCGCGCCCGACGCCCCCGACGCCCCGCCGCCGTGGCGTGTGGTGCTGGCGGGCGACGGCTATGTCGACGCCGAACGTGTCGCGCAATGGGATGCCGAGGCCACCCTGCTCACCCACGCCAATCCGCACGGCCGCGTGCCGGGCGAAGCCGCCGCCGGCCTGTTGCTGGGGCCTGCCGATGCCGACGCAGAGGTGCGCGTGGCGCTGTCGCCCGTGCTGCATCGGCAGAAGCTCGCCGATGCGCGCGGCGCGCAGGCCGAAGCCGCATTCTCTGACCTGGCTCGCGATCTGCTCGAACGCGCAAACGTCACGGCTGACAGCGTGATCCAGATTGTCAGCGACGCCGATCATCGCGGCAGCCGCCCGCTGGAACCACTGGGCGTGGCCTCGCAGCTGTTCGCCCATATGGACGCCGCCAAAGATTGCCAGTCTGTCGCCGCAACCTGTGGCCACACCGGCGCGGCGGCGTCCCTGCTGACGCTGGCCGTGGCGGCGGACGCCTGCGTGCAGTTCGATCAAGCCGTGCTCGCTTTAACCCTGCAAGACCCCGCATTGCGCTGCGCGGCGCTGGTCTCCCGACCCGCCGCCCGCGCTACCGCCTGACCCTAAAACAACAGCGAAAACCATGCGTAGCCCATCAGGATTCCTTTCTCGATTTTCCAGCGCCATGAGCGATGTCCGCTATTGGGGCGCGCGCGTGTTCGCCAACCCGCGCACCTTCATGGTCATCGGACTGATCGCGTTGATCGTGTTCCTGTTCCTCTTTGCCGACACGATGCAAATTGCCTTCGTCTGGGCTGGGGTGTTGCTGGGCGTGCTGCTGGTGCTGTGGCTCTGCGTACAGCTGTGGCGCCGCCGCCGCACGCGGCGCGCGAATCAGAAACTGGGCGACATGCTTGAGCAGCAGGTGCAGACGGGCGCTGCCGCCAGCCCCGCCGCCAACCGCAGCGAAATCGATGCGCTGCGCACGCGGTTGACGCAAGCCGTGCGCACGATCAAGACGTCCAAGATTGGTCAGACCTCGGGCAACGAGGCGCTGTATGAGCTGCCCTGGTACATCGTCATCGGCAACCCGGCGGCCGGCAAAAGCAGCGCGGTCATCAATTCCGGTTTGCAGTTTCCGTTTGCGGACAAGAATGGCGCGGCGGTGCGCGGCGTGGGCGGCACGCGCAACTGCGACTGGTTCTTCACCACCGAAGGCATTCTGCTGGACACGGCGGGCCGCTACTCCGTTCACGAAGAAGACCGCAACGAGTGGATGAGCTTTCTGGATCTGCTCAAGCGCCATCGCCCCAAGGCGCCGATCAACGGCATCATCGTTGCCGCCAGCATCAGCGAGCTGACCGACTCCGGCCCCGAGTTCGCCATCAACCTGGCCAAGAACCTGCGCCAGCGCGTGCAGGAACTGACCGACCGGCTGGAAGTGTTTGCGCCGGTGTATGTGATTTTCACGAAGGCGGATTTGATTGCCGGCTTCTCGGAATTCTTTGCAGACGCCGATGCGCGCGAACGCGACCGCGTGTGGGGCGCCACGCTGCCCTATGGCGCCGACGAAAGCCGCGATGTGCTGACGCTGTTCGACGATCGTTTTGACGAGCTGTATGAAGGCCTGAAGGAAATGGGCACCGCGCAGATTTCGCTGCGCCGCAGCGGCGCCCTGCCCCCGGGTCTGTTGACCTTCCCGCTGGAATTCGCAGGCATCAAACCCGCGCTGCGCACCTTCCTGTCGACGCTGTTCGAGACCAACCCGTTCCAGTACAAGCCGGTGTTCCGCGGCTTCTACTTCACCAGCGCCTTGCAGGAAGGCGCATCGCGCAGCACCTCTACCGAGAAGCTGGCCGAGCGTTTCACCTTGCGCCCGGCCTCGCAAGAAGCGGCGCGCAGCGTCACGTCGCACAACGGTTTCTTCCTGCGCGATCTGTTTTCCAGCGTGATCTTTGCGGACAAGAAGCTCGTGCGCCAGCACGCCAGCCCGAACAAGGTGCGCATGCGCTACCTGACGTTCTTCGGGCTGGTGCTGGCATTGGGCCTGGTGTTGGGCGGCTGGAGCTGGTCGTACCTGGGCAACCGGCAGCTTGCCACCAATGTGCAGGCGGACCTGGACAAGGTCGTGCGCCTGCAAAGCGAGCGCACTGACTTGCAGAGCCGTCTGGAAGCGATGGAGATTCTGCAAGACCGCATCGAACAGCTGGACCGTTATTCCGCCAGCCGGCCGCTGTCGCTGGGCCTGGGGCTGTATCAAGGCGACGTGTTGAAGCAGCGCCTGCTGGCCGAGTACTACAACGGCCTGCGCCAGTTCATGCTGGTGCCGGTGAAAGCCAGCCTGGAAGATTATCTGGGCCGCGTCGATGTCTCGCAGGCCGCCGCTTCCGGCACGCGGCCCACGGCGCCGCCGCCGCAGGCGCAGCCCGTGCGCGCCAATGCGGGCGACACCCTGTTCCAGGACGCCTCGCCCACCAACGTTGACGACGCCTACAACGCGTTGAAGACGTACCTGATGATGGCGAATCGCGAACACGTGGACCCCACCCATCTGTCGGACCAGATCACCCGCTTCTGGCGCGGCTGGCTGGAAACCAACCGGGGCGCGATGCCGCGCGATCAACTCATCCGCAGCGCCGAACGGCTGATCTCGTTCTATGTGGCGCGCGCGGCCGATGCCGATTGGCCGCACATTGAAACCAACCTGGCCATGGTCGAACGCACGCGTGGCAACCTGCGCAGCGTGATGCAAGGCATGCCGGCGCGCGAACGCGCCTACGCCACGCTGAAGGCGCGCGCCGCCACGCGCTTCCCCGCCATGACGGTGGCGCGCATCATGGGCGAAGCCGACGCGGCCGTGGTGGCCGGCAGCTACGCCGTGCCCGGCACCTTCACCCGAGAAGCCTGGGAGCAATACATCGAGCCCGCCATCGGCGAAGCGGCGCGCCGCGAAGTGCAGACCAGCGATTGGGTGCTGGGCGTGAACGCGCGCGACGACCTCACGCTGGAAGGCAGCCCGGAGCAGATTCAGAAGAGTCTGGCCACGATGTACAAGACCGAGTACGCGCAGGAATGGCAGAAGATGCTGCGCGGGGTCACGATCAAACCGTTCACCAGTTTTGATCAAGCGGTGCACGGCATGAACCGCCTGGGCGACCCGCAGAATTCGCCGCTGGTGAAGCTGATCAACACCACGTATGAACAAACGTCGTGGGATAACCCGTCGTTGATCAACACGGGCATTTCGCAGGCGCAGACGGGCGTGGTGGCGTGGTTCAAGCGCGTGATCTTGCGCCAGGGCCAGCCCAAGCCCACCGAAGTGGCGCCGGGCGGTGAGCAGATCCCGATGGGGCCGGTGGGCCGCGAATTCTCTGACGTGGCGCGCTTGGTCGTCACGCGTGAGAATCAGTCGCTGATGGGCAACTACATGAACGCCCTGTCGAAGATCCGCACGCGGTTCAACCTGATCAACAACCAGGGCGACCCCGGCCCCGGCGCGCTGCTGCTGATGCGCCAGACGCTGGAAGGCAAGGACTCGGAACTGGCCGACGCACTGAAACTCGTCGACGAGCAAATGCTGGCGGGCCTGACGCCCGCGCAGCGCGAGACATTGCGCCCACTGCTGGTGCGCCCGCTGATTCAGGGCTACGCCGTGGCCATGCAACCGGCGCAGACCGAGCTGAACAAGGTCTGGAACGCGCAGGTCTATCAGCCGTTCACGCAAGGGCTGGCCGACAAGTATCCGTTTTCGACCAAGGCCGGCATCGAAGCCAGCGGCGAAGAAATCGGACAAGTCTTCGGCCCGCAAGGCAGCATCGCCAAGTACGTCAACGACACGCTGGGCCCGCTGACCGTGCGCCGTGGCGACATCCTGACGGCACGCACCTGGGGCGACATGGGCATTGATTTGCAGCCGTCGTTTACCGCGAACTTCGCGCAGTGGGTTGCACCGCTTGCCGGTGGTGCGGCGGGCTCGGGCGCGGCCAGCCAGCCGCAGACGCTGTTCCAGATTCAGCCCAAGCCGGCAAGCGGCGTCACGGAATACACCATCGAGATCGACGGCCAGCAACTGCGCTACCGCAACACCCCGCCGCAATGGGTGAACTTTGTGTGGCCCAACGCGCAGGGCGCACCGGGCGCGCGCATCACGGCCACCGCCTTTGATGGCACCGTGGTCGAGATCGTCAACGAACCCGGCCGCTTTGGCCTGGAACGTTTGATCTCGGGCTCGCAACGCAAGCCCAACCCGGATGGCAGTTTCGAGATGAGCTGGGCGAAGTCGAACATCACCGTGCCCGTCAAGCTACGCATCATCAGCAACGCGCAAGCGGCCAGCGCCGGCGGCACCGAGCCGGGCAGCCAAGGCCTGCGCAATCTGCGCCTTCCCGCTTCGGTGGCGGGCGCGTCCCCTCAACCCTCCGTCGCCCCGACGCCTGCCGGAGCGCAGCAATGAGCAACCCGCAGTCTCCCATGTTCCGTACGGCCTACTTCGGCAAGATTCCGTCCCGTGGCGACTTCGTCAAAAACACCTCGCACCCACAGCTGATGGCGACGCTGGATGCGTGGGTGGCCAACACCATGGAGGTGCTGGCGCAGGACCCGCACTGGAAGACGCTGTACGACGAGGCGCAGCCCGTTCCCTTTGCGGTACTGGGCTCGCGCGGCAAACTGGCCATTGCCGGCCATTTGCAGCCCAGCCGGGATCAGTCCGGACGGCGTTTTCCGTTCATCACCGCAACGTCCGTTGAAGTGGCCCGCCCGCTGGATTTCATTGCGCGCAGCCCGCTGGCGTTCAGCCGCATGTGGAACCGCATGGGCACCGCCGCCGCGCAGCTGATGCATGACGGCGACCCCGCTCCCGCGCTGCAAACGCTGAACGACCTGGAAGGCGAAATCCGTACCGCCGCCGATGATGGTTTCGACGCCTTCATCGACTTGCAGACGATTGAACGCGTCGAAGCCATGCTGCGTGGCAACGGCCATGCAGCCAGCATGCACGACATCGTGCTGGCGCTGGGGATTCTGCTTGCGCCCGTAATGTCCAGCGGCTCGTCGCAGCTGGACACGGGCCTGGCCCTGCCGCTGCCGGATGATCCGCTCTATATCAATCTGGTCGCAAGCTATTGGATGACGCTGATCGCGCCATTTCTTACGCGCGCGGATTTCGAGATCGCCCTGTTCATCGGGCAGATCGCCGGCAAGCACCGGCTGGTGGTGGGCTTTCGTGGCGCATCGCCGCAGACGCTAGCCACATTGCTGTCCACGCCGCAGACCTTGTCGCAGCACTACATCGTGCTGGAAGACGCGCCGTGGGTGCGTGACCACGTCAGCGCCAGCCATGGCCTGGCCAAGCTGTCGAGCTATCTGGATCAACCGCGGCTCTCTTTGCGCCAGGCGCTGGAGACGTTTCGCGAAGTCTTTATCGGAGCCTAGGCATGCGCACGCTTACTCTCGTCCTGGCCGCCGCCCTGTCGTGCGCGGCCCACGCGCAGGATGCCGCCACGGTGGTCCCCGCCAATGTCATCCCGCAACCCGGGCAGGTCGTCGCCAGCGGCGCCGTGCCAGATGAAGCCACCAAGGCCGACGTGCTGGCGCGCCTGCAAAAAGTCTATGGCGTGGGCAATGTGATCGACCGCATCGATGTGGGCGGCGTGGTCGCCCCGCCGAACTGGTCGCAACACGTAGGCAAGCTGCTGGACAGCCCGCTCAAGCAGATCAACCGCGGCCAGCTGGAAATTGACGGCACGCAGATCCGGCTGCGCGGAGAAGTCGACAACGAAGCCTCGCGCCAGCAGATCGCCAGCACGTTTGCGACCTCGCTCAACCCCACCTACAAGATCGTCAATGGCTTGCGCGTGTCGGCGGGCAAGGACGAGCAGGACGTGCTGGACAACCTGCTGAGCAACCGCGTCGTGGAGTTTGAAACCGGCAGCACGCGCCTGACCGCGCGCGGCCGCGAACTGCTGGACCGCGTGGCCGACGCGGTGCCGAAGCTGCGCGCCGACAAAATCCAGATCATCGGCCACACCGACAGCTCGGGCAGCCGCAGCACCAACCTGGCGCTGAGCCAGGCGCGCGCGGACGCGGTGCGGGATTATCTGGTGGACAAAGGCTTGCCGGTATCGCGGTTTGAAGCCATGGGCGCCGGCCCCGATCAGCCGGTCGCGACGAACGCTACGGCGGAAGGCCGCGCGAAGAACCGTCGTATTGAGTTTCGCGCGGCGCGATAAGCGGAGCGATAAGCGGAGCGATAAGCGGAGCGATAAGCGGAGCGATAAGCGGAGCGATAAGCGGAGCGATAAGCGGAGCGATAAGCGGAGCGATAAGCGGAGCGATAAGCGGAGCGGGGCCTGGGCCATTGGGCTGGGCCCCGCGTCAGGCCGGATCGCGTGGGCAGGGGTGCGTAGGCCGTGCCACGCCAGCCCCGCCATGTCCCGCGTCAGTTGTTTTCGCCGGCCTTCTTGATGCCCAGCAATTCTTCCAGGCCCGACAGCGTCTCGTCGTTCTTGACCACCGTGCGCAGCCACAGGTGCAGGGACATTTCGCCCCAGCTTGCGGCCTTGTCGGCCAGATAGGCGACCGGGCTGTGCGGTTCGGTGCGGCGGAAGAAGTCCGCCACATCGCGCAACTGCGCCAACGCCTGTTCGCGCGTTTGAATCGGACCGCGCACGGCGGGCGTCACAGCCACATGCGCCGGTGTGTCGGCGGCAGAAAAATGATCGGCAGCGGGCAAGGTGGGCTCCACTCGAACGGGAACGGCAGGCGTCGCGGGCGCCTGCGCGGGCGCCAGATCGGCGCGTACCAGCAAACCGGCATCCCGCGCGAAACGATGCACGAGTTCGGTCACATTGCGCAGCGACTCACGCACGCGTGAGAACGCGGGGCTTTCATCGCCCAAGCGTTCGTCCAGCGTGCGTTCCAGTTGCGCCAGCGCCTGCGCGCAGCCATCCAGCTGGGTATCCAGTTCGGAATAAAACGACGGCGGGGTATCCCGGCGCGCCGCATCAAAACGATCCAGCGTGAGCTTGCCGCGTGTCAGTTCGTTGGCATTGTCGGGCGTGCGCTTGACCGCGTTCGCGAGCTGGCTCGCGGCCTCCCATAGCACCGCGCCATAGCGCGCGCCATCCGCCTGCGTCAGCGGAATCTCGCCTATCAGTTGCTGCGACCGCGACAGCAGCCACGCCAGATTGCCCACGCGCTGCTGCACGTCGCCATCTTCCGGCACCGGGTGCAGGCCATCCCAATAATCGCGGCACAGGCCATCAATCAGCAGATAACCATCACGCAGCCCCGCAAAGCCGCGCGTCTTGGCCCAGGCTTCCGCCAGCCACGACGCAATCCGGATGTCTTTGCTGCGCTCGCGCAGTACGGTGGAGCAGATGCGCGCCACCTCGGGCCAGTCGGCCTCTTTCAGATCAATGACCCAATCGCCCTGATCGAGCTGAGGATCGTCATGCCGGCGCGCCTCGCGAATGGCGTCGAACTCGGGCGAAAACACCAGGTCGACGCCGCAGGGCGCATCGCCGGGTATCGGTTGCAACAAGGCGTTGATGTCTGTCATAGGCGCAGGTCTGTAGTAGGCGCAAATCATCCCACAACTGCTTACGTATAACGTTCAAAGATGACACGTCCTATTACAAGGCGCATCACGATGCTTCGCTATGATTTGCGCTCCTACCGAAGGAGCATTCATGACGACGAAAACGATCCGTATGTTGCCCGACGGGCACTTCATCTCTGGCACGCCGCGGCGCGCGCCGGACGGCACTTACGTCGGTGGAGACGGCCCCATCACCCGCGCGCCAGACGGCACCTACGTGGCCGGCACGCCCCAGCGCGCGCCCGACGGCACGTACAAAGGCAGCGGCGGCCCGGTGCGCATGGCGCCCGACGGCACGTTTGTGGTTGGCCCCGCCCGGCTCGCGCCGGACGGCACGTATCTGTAAACAAATATCTCGCGCCCATGTCCCAACGCTCCGTCATCCGCAAGGGCGACAAGACGTCGCACGGCGGCGTCGTCGTGACCGGCGATGAAACCGTCGTCATCTTCGGCCAACCCATGGCCCGCGTCGGCGACCGCGTCACCTGCCCCAAATGCGGCGACACCCACACCATCGTCGAAGGCGTGCAAAACGTCAGCTCAGACCGCAAGACCGCGCTTGAAGGCATGCGAACGTCATGCGGGGCGACATTAATCGCCAGCCAGAATTTTTATCAGTTGGAATATGGTTGATGAAGGAATGAGCGGATCGACGCAGTCTCACACGGAGCATCCCCATTCACGGGATACAAGCCGCGCTGGCGCGCATTTTGTAGACGGGACCCGCGCGCTCCCGGACTTGGCAGTAGTAGCGAAACCTGGCAGAAAGCACGGCTCCGGGAATGCTGACCTCTGACTTCTGCTCATTACTATTCACTGCCTCAAAATTTGACTGTGGCCGTGCCTTTCTCAGTTCAGCGATCAAGTCGTTGCAGTAGGCAGGCTGGTTGTATCCTCCCCCTCGCCAGTCGCTCCATTTCTCATGAAGCTGATCAACGGCGTATCCGTCGACACCATGAGCTGCTGAGCGGCATTCGGGAAACACCGCGCACGCCCCATACTTCTCGGGGCGAGTACCGGCAACATCAAGCAGATGACGGGCACGTGCAATGGGTATGACCCATGAAATAAGTTGGGCGTTATCGTGACGCGCAACCGCCACGCCGACCACCGTACCAAGCGAATCGAAGACTGGGCCACCGCTGTTGCCTGGATTGAGCGACAAGCTGGTCTGCCACCACGGCATTACCTTTCCATCCACGAGGGTTGTCAGGGCCGTTTTCTCAGCGGTCGACACAATCGCGAGATCTGTTGAAGCAAAGCCAAGGCTGGTGAGTTTGGCGCCCACGGGAAGGTCTGCGCCGTCAGAGACGCTTACGACAGGCCACGCCTTGCCCTCCTGCTTCGGCGGGAGCCGCAATAGAGCCAGATCGTTGGCAACGTCTATCACCACCACCGATAGTGGTAGCGGTGCTTCCAAAGCCTTACCGACGTGTGCGACGATGCTGTCTGATTTAACGGACAGGCCTTTAACAGTCGGTTGGATGACGTGCGCGTTGGTCAAAACGTAGCCTCCGTCAGAGATGATGAAGCCACTGCCACGGCTGTTCCCGCCATCGCTATTACCGTCGACGCCCGCGTCATAGGAATAGCGGATCTGCACCACGGCAGGCCCATCCTTTGAGAAGAGGCAAGCGCTGCTTTGGCCCAAAGCGGGTAAGCAGATCACGCTGGCCAGCGCGGCCAGCATCGGCGACATCCGGCGCATTGAATACTCCCAAGAAGGTTCAAGCAGCGTTAATCCATGACCGATAGTCGACGAAACGGCAGGTATTGGCGTTCTCTAAGAGAAGACTCGGTATAGGTGTTTCGACAAACGCCGCCACATCGCTTTGGTCGTGGCGTGGATTCGATCACGGTAATCAGCCGCCCCTCCGGGGCCATCTGGGCTTTCTCGACCAGCATCACGTGGCTTCTTGCCTTGTTCACGATATCGCCCGGCTGCAGATCCACCCAGGTAATCGGCGTGCTGACATTCTTCCCAGGCAGGCTGGCAGTAGTGAAATATTTCCCGGTGCTCCACGCGTATGAAACAAAGCCCGAGCAATCCATGCCCGTCGCCTGCGGGTGCACGCAATTACCGCCTCTACACGTGCAGATATCCCCTGCCAGACGCCCTTCGCTCAGGTGACTTTGAAAGGCCGCGAGCGTACTGAGATACCCGCCCCATCGATAGGGAACTCCCACAGTCTCCTGCTCGTTCATATCGTTCAACCGAGAGGGACGTTCCCATATCTTGGCGGGCGGCGCGCAAAGATTCTCGGTATCCGCATGGAGATAATTCACTGCACTAAGACGCCATGGGTAGCTCAGGGCCGCGCGCGCGCGGTCAAGAATCGACGCCCGGCCAATACTGGGAAGTGACACCAAACCAGCATCGGAGGTACCGTTCGCCTGCTCGAGCGACTTCAAAATGTTGTCTTCGTTAGCAACCAAAACGGCGTCGGATACTGCTGCCAATGGAATCGGCTGAACATCACCAATTGGCTTGAACTGCACCGTCTGCAAGAAAAGGCGTTCGCTTCCGGGAAACGAAAGCGAAACCACGCGCCCGTCTTTTAAGGCGGCATAAGGACGCCGAATGTCGCAACCAAACGACTCCGCAGGAACATATGCAGCTGTGACCGGCTTTGCGAAGGCGTCGAAGTGCGCGAGCCGAACGAATGACGCAGGATTTGGCAATAGCCGTGACTCCTGAATGGCGACCAATGCTTCGTCATGATCCGCCCAAATCACCCGCACACCGGTGATACGCATTGAGGAGACAACGTCGATGCGGCGCAGCGGCCCATCTACGGTCTCGTTGACCAAGACAGCGCGATCAGGCGCGGCCGCGGGTTGCGGCTTGTAGCCGCTTGCGATCACCTGCTGCTTGATCAGTCCGCCCACTTTATCCAATGGAAGCCCGACCTTATTGCTGTCCCCGGAAAGCGATTGCAATTCAAGCTCGGTCGAGCTGACGGGAAAAATGCGAACGCTTCCCTGCTCTGGGTTGTGGTGGACTTTTGCTGTGTCGAGGACCCGCCCGTCCTCATCGAGCATCATCACGTCGCCGAATGCGCCTGCGACGGCATAGCCCTTATAGGCGGCCAGCAAATCTTGGGGTTCATTCATCTGCTCGGGCAACGGGATTTCACGTAATGAGCCCGCGCTCACCAAGACGATCTTTCGATTGACCTTATCGAGGATGGCCAGATTGCCCGCCGCGTCTGGCGCAATTGCGGCAGGACCGAAACATGCCTCATTCGGCCTGTCGATCAGACCAATCTGCCCGGCCCCGCTACCCACGGGAAGTTCCTGTTCTGGCGCGGCGACGGCTAACGCCGTCCACAAGAAAATTAGAGGCGCAAGCCACCGATGAGGTGTGCATGGACGTCTTGCTACGTTCAAGAAATGATGCACGCTAGGTCCCTCGACAAGGCCGACAGGTCTCATGCGCGGTACACACGAGGTCCGGATTGCCAGGGAATCTTAGGAGGTGACAAGAAAGCCGTGCATACCCAATTTTGCGTATTGCACGCGGTCATGGAGCATCGCCACAGGCGGAAAGCAAAAAGCCCACCGTTTCCCGTGGGCTTTTTGTCTAGCCTTACTTTAAGTAAGACCAGAGAATTCTGGTGGGCTGTGAGTGGCTCGAACACTCGACCTACGGATTAAGAGTCCGCTGCTCTACCAACTGAGCTAACAGCCCTGCAATCCACTCATTTCAATCCGCTTTAACCACCGACGTTGCCGTCGTTGTTGCCTGCGTTTCGTTATGTGTGTAGTGCGAAGAAGCAAGATTATATGTAGGTTTTTTGGTTTGTGCAAGTCGGGTGCGAAAAAACTTTTAGCGGGGTCGAAATCAGGCCGCGTAGCCCCCGTCTACCGACAGGCTCGCGCCCGTGACATAGCGGCCGTCTGGGCCGGCCAGGAAGGCGACCATGCCTGCGATGTCGCGGGTTTCGCCATAGTGCGGCAAGGACAGCACGGCCACGAGTTCGCCGGCGCGGTCGCCGTCTGCGGGATTCATGTCGGTGTTGATCGGGCCGGGATGCACCACGTTGACGGTGATGCCGCGTGCGCCCAGGTCGCGCGCCAAGCCCTGCGTCAGGCCGACCAACGCGGACTTGCTGGCGGCGTAGAGCGCAACGCCCGCGCGCCCTGCCCGGCCGGCCAGGCAGCTGCCGATGTTGATGATGCGGCCGCCATCGGGCATGGACGCCTGCGCGGTGCGGATCGCGACGAAAGGCGCACGCACGTTGATATCCATCGTGCGCTCGTAGTCATCCATGCTGGTGTCGCCGATCAGGCCCGCAACGAAAATGCCCGCGTTGTTGACCAGCACGTCTACCGGCCCCAAGGCCTCGATCGCTTGTTCTACCGCTTGCCGCACCGCCAGCGCATCTTCGGAATCCGCCTGGATGGCGCGCACGCGGCGGCCGTCTACGGACAGTTCGTTCACCAACCCCTGCGCGGTTGCCGCCGATGACGCGCTGACATAGGTGAACGCCACGTCAGCGCCCTCGGCTGCCAGCCGCCGCACAATCGCCGCGCCAATGCCTCGGCTGCCACCCGTCACGAACGCGACTTTTCCATTGAGATTACCCATCGCCAGTCCTTAATTTGTAGTGATCAGTACAAATATCATCGCAGCGGCAAATCTCATCCGTCAATCATTTTTTTATCGATCAACACAAAATAGCCGACACGAGTAAAATCGCGGGCATGGCAGAACGTGGGCGTCCCCGGAACTTCGACCGGGCCCAGGCCTTGCACAAGGCCATGGAGGTTTTCTGGTCGAAGGGATATGAAGGAGCATCGCTAACCGATCTGACGGAAGCGATGGGTATCAACTCGCCCAGCCTCTACGGCGCATTCGGCTCAAAAGAAGGACTATTCCGCGAAGCGGTCGAGCTGTACCGCGACACCGAAGGCGGCTCGTCGCGCCGCGCGCTGCAAGCTGGCGCGACCGCACGCGACGGCATTCAAGACATGCTGCTGGCCGCCGCAGACCGCTTCACTGCCCCCGGCTTGCCGCCGGGCTGCATGATCGTGCTGGGCGCGCCGTCGGGCAGCGTCAACCAGGCGAGCGTGGGCGGCTTTCTTTGCGATAGCCGGCGCGACATGCAAAGCCGCATCCTGGCCCGGCTGACCGCAGGCGTCGCGCAAGGCGAACTGCCTGCGGGGGCTGACTTGAAAAGTCTGGCGGCGTTCTTCACGACGGTGCTGCACGGCATGTCGATCCAAGCCCGCGACGGCGCCAGCCGCAAGACCTTGCAGGCGGTAGCGCGGCAAGCCATGTGCGCCTGGGATGCGCTGACCAGCAGCCGGCCGCCATCGGGCGTTCCCCCGGGCGGGGTCCCGCCGGACGGCGCTCCGTCGGGCGGCGCCCGTTCCTGACGGCGACAGTCATGTTCCGTATCGACCTTCGGCGCCTTATCCTGTGGATCAGCCTGCTGTCGGTCATCCTGGTCGTGGCGGGCGGCCTGCATGCCAGCTATCTGGTGCAGCGCGATCTGCTGCTGCACAACGCGCTTGAGGTCAACCGCGCCTACGCGTCCAAGCTGGCGACCACCACGAATGTGTTCCTGGGCGACGTGCTTCGCTATCTGTCTTACAGCGCCGATGTGCTGTCCGACATGGAAGCGCATCCGAGCCTGATGGCCGATGAGACACGGCGCCAGCAGGAACAGTTGGGGCATTTCAATTCCAGCGTGGTCGTGTCGCCGCAGGGCAAGGTGATTGCGGTGTCGTCGTCGTACCCCGAGCTGCTGGGAGCACAGCTGACGAGCGAGGCGTCGAAGGACGCGATCCGCACCAAGATGCCGATCATCAGCGAGCCCTTCAAGGCCAGCAATGGCCGCTGGCTGATTCTGTATTCGCACCCGATCTACTCGCACGATTACCGCTACCTGGGCTATATCGCCGGCACGCTGTATCTGCACGAAGACAATGTGCTGGACCGCCTGCTGGGCCAGCATTTCTACCGCGACGATTCTTTTTTGTACGTGGTGGACCGCAACGGCACACTGATCTATCACCCCGACCGCAGCCTGCTGGGCCAGACCGCGCCCGACGACGAGATATTCTCCGCCGCCCGCCGCGGCGAAACCGGCGAGATGCGGTTCACGGACGAACATGGCCGCGACATGCTGGCGGGTTACGCGCCGGTGGCCAGCACCGGCTGGAGCATCATCGCGCAGCGCCCGGTGGACAGCACGCTGCAACCGCTGAGCGACCTGCTCATGGCCACCGCCCGCAATACGCTGCCGCTGCTGCTGCTGGCGGTGGCGTCGATCTGGCTGCTGTCGCGCTGGATTGCGCGGCCGCTGGGCGAACTGGCGGGCATTGCGCGGCACATGCAGGACCCGGATTCCGCGGAGCGCATCCGCAACGTGCGTTCCTGGTATTTCGAAGCGGCGCAGCTCAGACGCGGGCTGCTGATGGGGCTGGCGTCGATGCATCACAAAATTCGCGATCTGCGCCGCGAGACCACGACCGACACGCTGACCGGCCTGCTGAACCGGCGCGGCCTGGACGAAGCGCTGGCGCTCTTGCAGGCCGACGAAGCGCCAGTGGCGCTGCTCGTCATCGACATCGACCACTTCAAGAGCATCAACGACCGCTACGGCCACACGGCGGGCGACCACGCCTTGCAAGCGTTGGCGATGGTAATGAACGACAGCTCGCGCAGCGGCGACACGCTGGCGCGCGCGGGCGGCGAGGAATTTGTCATGCTGATGCCAGGCGTGCCGCTGGCCGCCGCCGTCACCGCCGCGGAACGCCTGCGCCAGCGACTGGCGGCACAAGATCCGCCTGGCGTGATTGGGTCACCCATTACCGTATCGGTCGGCGTGGCGCGCTATCCCGACCACGGCGCGACGCTGGACGCCGTGTACCAGCGTGCAGACCAGGCGCTCTACTACGCCAAGAATCACGGCCGCAACGCCGTCTGCGTGGCCGACAACGACACCCCCGACGGCGCGCGCCGGGCGTCGCCCGGCTGAAACTGAACGCCCCCTACTTGCCCTTCGCAGCCGGAGGCGCCGGCGCCTTGGGCGGTTTGCGCATCTGCTCAAGCAAGGGGCCGCACGCGTTCTCGTCGTTCGTGCTGGGCGCAATCAGCGCCAGCAAACCGGCAGCGGGCGTCAACAGCACACCCAACGCCACCGCCCCCGCCCCGCGCGCCGCCAGCGGCAGCACATGCACGCCCACGTCCGGCGAACCGAAGGTGCCGCGCACGTACAACGGCGAGCGCAGCGAAAAGATGCGAAAGCCCTTGCTGTCCGGCGTGATGTCCATGTCCACGGTTTCGTTCTTGAAGTCGGCCGTGCCGGTAATGGTGATCAGCGCGTTCTCGGTGTCGAACACGAACACGCGCGGCGTCACCACGCCCTTCTTCATTTCCAGGTCGGCCGCGCCGCAATTGATGTTGACCTCGTCGTCGCCAAACAGTTTGGACACCACGTAATTGCCCACATTCAAGCCCGCGATTTCCATCAGGCTGCGGCTGATGACGCCGTCGTTCACCAGCATCTTCACGTCGCCCGTGGCGGTGCCCAACAACGCGGCCACCGAATTGCCCGTGCCGCTGACGGCCAGGTCGCCGTTCAACTCGCCCAGCGTTTTCTGCATGGCTTCTGTTGCCGGGAACAGCTGCTTCAGGCGCAGGCGGCGGGCATGCAGATCCACCTGGCCGTTCATCGTCTCGGTGGCGCCGTCCAATTTGATAGTGCCGTTGATGTTGCCGCCCGCGATGCCGAAGCGGAACGGGTCCAGCGTCAGCTTGCCGTCTTGCAAGACCACATGCACGGACAAGTCGGACAAGGGCAGCTTGCTGTCGTGGATGATGCGGCCGGCATCGAGTGCAACGTCGGCGTCCATGTCGCGCCAGCGGTCGGTGCGGAAGGCCTGGGTCGGCAACACCTTGCCGCCCTTGGGTTTGGCCGGCGCGTCCTTGGACTTGTCGGCGGGCGCGGCCGCCGTGCCGCCTGCGGGCACACCGATCAGCGGCCCCAGGTCCACCATGCGCAGCTGTTTGGACGACAGCTTGCCCGTGAGCTTCGGGCGCGGTGCGCCCAGCGCGAACGTGATGTCGCCATGCAGATCGCTATTGCCGACTTTGCCGTTGAAGTCCTTGTATTCAAACACCGCGCCGCCGGGATGATGGAGTTTGGCGATCAGGTGGCCGTCCGTGGAATACGGCGGCGTGTCTGGCAAGGTCACACCTGTCAGCGGATACAGCTGCGCCATCGATGCGCCCGACAACTTCAGGCGCAGATCCAGCGCGCCCAAGTTGACCGGGTCGGTCAGGGTGCCCGTTACCGCCGCACGCGTGCCCCCGATGGACACGTCGGCCTGCACGGGGAAAGGCTGGCTGGCGTCTTGCAAGGCCAGCATGCCGCCCACCTTGCCTTCGCCCTTGGTGGGCAGGCCCTTGAATTTGCCTTCCACATTCCAGCCGAACACGTAGTCGCGCGGCGCGGGCGCTTTGCCGTCTTGCGGCACGAAGGCGGCGCCGGCCACGTCCGCGAAAGGCACGGGTTTGCCCAGCGGGTCGACCAGCACGGTCAGGTCGGCCTTCAGGACTTCATCGACATAGCCCACGCGGCCCTTGTCGAAACCGATTTCGTTGATGTCCAGCATCCAGGGCGAAGGCTCGCCTGTCTCGGGCAGGGTGAAGACCCAATTGGCGCGGCCGTCGGCCAGCCGTTCGAGGTCGGCGGCAGGTTCGGTCAGCTGGATCTTTCGGATGACGACGCGCTGACGCAATAGCGGCAGCGGCGCCAGGCTGAACTCGCCGCGCTTGAGCGTGGCGAAGTTCGGCGCTTTGGCCCACGGCGCATTGCCTACCGAGATATCGTTGGCGATGACGTGCGGCCATGGCACCCAGGCGCGCCATCCGCCTTCGGCCGGTTCGCGCTCCCACTTGACGCTCAAGTCGCCGTTGATGGCGAAGGGCCGGCCGATGGCGGCGCTGGCGCGCTCGTTGATCATGGGTTTTGCGCGGTTCCAATCAAAGGTGGCGATCACCACCCCTGCCACCAGCACGAGCAGCGCAAGCCCGCCTACAATCCCGATCGCTATTTTTCTTGTGCGCGTCATGGTTACTATCCTTGGCGTTGTGGCCAGCCTGTGACCGCCAGCCCTCGTTACCTGCAAGGGTATCGCGGCTCACCGCAAGGGTTACGCTTGCCGGTCCCATAATGTGTGCGGATCTTTCCGCCCGCATTCGGCCCTGGCTGCGCCCCTACGCACCGCCGCTCAGGGTTCGCGCAGCATGAAGCGTGCCTGGCGCCAGGCCAGATAGTTACAAAGCGAAATGGCGGCGGACGGCAAAATAGCGGTCAGGCTGCGGAATTTCACGGAATTTTCAACGCGGCTACTGTTCCAATGCCGATCGATTGATTCCGCCCTACCGGGCCGGATAGCAAGAACAACCTGGAGGCCCGATGCGGCATTCGACTTTGATTTTCGTGGTGGCGGCATTTGCATTGCTGACGCTAAGCCGCCTGGCGCTGGCCGCCTGGCAGTGGCAACGCGTGCGCAATGCGGGCGGCTTGGTCCCGCTGCTGCTGGGCGGACTGCGAATCGACGCGCATCAGATCGCCGTGCTGGCCGCGCTGCCCGCCGTGCTGTCGCCGCTGCTGGGGCACTTTCCCATTGCCGCAACGATTGCGGGCTATTGGTATCTGATTGCCTTTGTCTTGCTGGCCTTTCTGGAAGTGGCCTCGCCGCCCTTCATCATCGAATACGACAGCCGGCCCAACCGCCTGTTTGTGGAATACCTGAAGCACCCGCGCGAAGTGTCCGGCATGCTGTGGCGCGGCTACAAGCTTGCGCTGGTGGGCGGCTTCGGCGCGCTGGCGCTGATCGGCTGGGGCGCCTTCAACCTGTTCGGGCACGCCCAACCCGACGCGCCATTGACCTGGTGGCAGATGCCGATCGCCAGCATTGTCATTCTGGCCGTGGTCATCCTGGCCATACGCGGCACGCTGGGCCATCGCCCCATCAACCCGTCGTCGGTGGCGTACAGCTCTGACGGCATGCTCAACACGCTGGCCTTGAACTCGCTCTACAACGTGTTCTACGCCATCTACAGCATGAAGAACGAGAAGTCGGCGTCCGACGTCTATGGCGGCATGGACGACGACAAGATGCATGACCTGGTGTTGGCGCAGGCCGGCCTGCCCAACCCGCCGTCCAACCCCGACTACCCCAGCCTGCACCACCAGCCCGCCACACGCAAAACGGCACGCCCGTTGAACCTGGTGATCATCCTGGAAGAAAGCCTGGGCGCCCAGTACAGCGCCGGCTTGGGTGGCGCCAACCTGACGCCGGAACTGGATGCGCTGGCGCGCGATGCCTGGACGTTCACGCGGGCGTACGCCACCGGCACGCGCTCGGTACGCGGGCTGGAAGCGGTGGTGACGGGCTTCCTGCCCACGCCCGCGCAAGCCGTGCTGAAGCTGCCCCGTTCACAGCGCGGGTTTTTCTCGCTGGCGGATCTGCTGGGCCGCCACGGATACCATTCGCGCTTTATCTATGGCGGGGAATCGCACTTCGACAATATGAAGGGCTTTTTCCTGGGCAATGGATTCAAGCAGATTGTTGACCGCGCCGACTTCGTTGACCCCGCTTTCGTTGGCACCTGGGGCGCGTCGGACGAAGACATGTTCAACCAGCTGGACCGCCTGCTGCGCGAAGATGGCGACAAGCCCACCTTCACGTTGGCGTTCAGCGTGTCAAACCATACGCCGTGGGAATACCCCGCTGGCCGCATCCAAACGGAAGGCAACCCCGCCACGGTAGAGAACACCGTGCGGTATGCCGATTGGGCGCTGGGCCGTTTCTTTGAACGCGCCAAGGCGTCGCCCTATTGGGAGAACACCGTATTTTTGGTGGCGGCCGACCATGATTCCCGCGTGTTCGGCGCCAGCCTGGTGCCGGTGCGCCACTTCCATATTCCGGCTGTGATCCTGGGCGCGGGCATTGAAGCGCGCCGCGATGACCGCCTGATCAGCCAGATCGACCTGCCCCCGACCCTGCTGTCGTTGATTGGCGTGGACACCGAGCACCCGATGATCGGCCACGACCTGACCCGCAGCACGCCGGGGCGCGCGATCATGCAGTACGACAGCACCTACGGCTACCTGAAGGAAGACGAGCTGCTGGTGCTGGCCCCCAACAAGACGCCCGTGCAGTACCGCTACACCGCGCCGGAAGACTACGCACCCGTGGCGTTGAACCCGGCACTGGCCACCGAAGCGCTGGCGCACGCGCTATGGCCCAGCTGGGCGTACCGGGAAGGCCGCTACAGCCTGCCGGGCAGCGCAGAGAAAGCCGAATAACTACGTGGGCCGTTTGAAGCCCTTGCGAGCCTTGTCGCTTAGCGCGTGGCAATGGCACTGCGGGCTGTGGTCATTCACCATGCCGACCGACTGCATGAACGCATAGACGGTGGTCGGCCCAACGAACTTCCAGCCTAGTTTTTTCAGCGCCTTGGACAAGGCGATGGACTGTTCTGACGTAGACGCGCCCAACGTGGACGGCGCCCCTTTCGGGGCTTCGTAGCGCCAGAAGAACGCGGCCAAGGACCCTTCCTTGTCGATCATTTCCAGCGCGCGGGCCGCGTTGTTGATCACGGCTTCGATCTTGCCGCGATGGCGCACGATGCCGGCGTCAGCCAGCAAGGCCAGCACCTGCTTTTCGCCAAACTTGGCCATCTTGGCGGGTTCGAAATCGGCGAAGCCGCGGCGGAAGGCCTCGCGCTTGTTCAGGATGGTGCGCCAGCTGAGCCCCGACTGGAAACCTTCCAGGCAGAGTTGTTCGAACAGGGCGCGGTCATCGCCTTGCGGGCGGCCCCATTCGGTGTCGTGATAGGCCATGTATTCGGCGGATGTATCCACCCAGCCGCAACGGGCAAGCCCATCGGGAAATTCGGTTTTGGCGTTCAAGGCAAAGCTCCAGGCGGCAATCAGGCTACCGATGCTACCGCAGCAACGTCCCCGAAAAAAGTCGTAGCGACCGCAGTTCGAATCCAGCTATTATTTGCAGCCCTGATCCCGCGCCGGCCCTCTGCGCGCGCGCTCCGGACCCGTCAACGGGCTTGCAACCACGCAAGCCCGTTTTGCGTGGGCACCGGGCAGGGGCAGACTTTCGAACTCCCGACCCATGTCCCTGCTAGAGACCGCTGTCCTCACCTTCGTCTCCCCCGCCGTCCTGGCCGGTGACGATCCGAACGCCAACCCATGCCTGGACTGCGGCGCATGCTGTTCGCATTTCAGGGTGTCGTTCTATTGCGGCGAACTGGCGGGCGAAAACGGCGGCCAGGTGCCCGTGGAACTCGTCACGCAGATGAGTCCATTGCGCGCCTGTATGAAGGGTACGGAAATGGGCGGCGGGCGCTGCATCTCGCTGCGCGGCGAACTGGGTCAGCCGGGCATCCACTGCGCCATCTACGAAAACCGGCCCACACCGTGCCGTGAATTCGACATCTGGATGCCGGATGGTTCGCCCAACCCCGATTGCCAACGCCTGCGCGCGGGACTCGGCTTGCCGCCCGTGGCGCCGCGGCCGGATGCAGAAAACGATCCGCAAGGCCCGCTGCATCCGAATCAGCCCGCCGCGGCCTGAGCCGCTTGGGATTCCGCTTGGGATTCCGCTTGGGATTCCGCTTTGAATGCCGCTTTGAATGCCGCTTTGAATGCCGCTTTGATTGCCGCTTTGAATGCCGCTTTGAATGCCGCGTTGATTGCCGCTTGTCAGGCCGCCTGTGACGCCAGCGCGTGTGGGGATGCCGTTGATCGCGCCAACGGCCGCTTGCGCGTTCTGACCAGCTCGGGGTCTTTGCCCACAAACGCCAACACGCTGCGCATGACCCGTTCGCGCTCGTGGTCGACGCAGATCATGTGATAACTGTCTTGCAGCAGCACGACTGCCGCGCCCGGAATGCGGTCACCCAGAAAGCGGGCCGAGCGCGGACTCGTCAGCTCATCTTCTTCAGCGTGCATGATCAGCGTCGGGCAACCCAGCGTGTCCAGGCCACGCTGCACCATCCCGCGCAGGCGGTCCACTTGCCGCACGCAGGCCAGCGGCACCCATTGATAGTGAAAGCCGTCACCCCGCGCGAACCCCGCCTTGATGAAGGCGCGCACCAACTCGCTCTTCACGCCATATGGGTCTTCTTCCTGCACCCGAATCCGGCGCGGCACGCCCGGCACGCGATACAGCAGATAGCGCAGGCCGCGATACCAGGGTGTGCTCCATCCATCCAGAAACACCGGCGCCGACAGCACCACCAACGCGCCGCGCGTATGCGATTCACGCTTGCACAGCTCCACGGCCAGCAGCGCGCCCAGGCACATGCCGATGACGTGCAGCACGTCATACTGCGCGGCAAGTTCGCGGTAGCGCTGCGTGACGACATCCATCCAGTCTTCCACCCGCACATCCAGCAGGTCTTCCGGCCGGCCCGCGTGGCCGGGCAAGGTCACGCCATGGGTTTCGATGCCAGCACGCGCCAGCACTTTGTGCAGTCCGCCCATATCGAATTCCGTACCGCCCAGCCCATGTATGAGCAGCGCGCCGGTGCGCGGCGGGCTCAGCAGGTCATCCATGTCACACCCCAAAAGCATCTTGGGTGGACGACGACAGCGATCCACCCCCGGACGCCATACTAGGGAGGCGGCTCGCATGAAGATCCGCAAAAATGTCGGAGAAAAGTGAAGACGTGTAAAGGCGGCAGCCCGACGGCAAAAGCGCTGCGCAAGACGAAGAGGCAGACCCAGGAGCGGCAGAACAAGGAGCGGCAGACGCAGCGCTGCGGCACCCGCGCAAAAAGTGGCGGCTAGTCGCGGTCGGCCAGGTAGCGGGTGGGCGTTGCGCCAAACGCGCTGCGGAAACTGCCGATGAAGGCGCTGGTGCTTTCGTAGCCCACCGACAGCGCGGCTTCGGTCACGGAACCGCCACGGCACAGGATTTCCAGCGCGCGCAGCAAACGCGCCTGCTGGCGCCACTGCCCAAGCGTCACACCGGTTTCCTGCCGGAAGCGTCGCATCAGCGTGCGTGACGACATATTCAAACGCTGCGCCCATTCCTCAATGCCTGCCGTATCGTCAGGCTGGCCCAGCAGCGTGTTGGCCAGATCCTGCAAGCGCGGATCGGTGGGCATCGGCAGCAACAGCGGCGCATGCTCGCGCTGCTTGATCTCTTCCAGCAGCACGTCGAACAACTGCGCAAGATAGCTTTCCGACAATTCCCCAGCCTGCTCACTGACGAATCGGTCGATCAGCGCTTCGATCAGTTTGGATGACGGCCATGAACGGCAATGCGGCGGCAGGCGATGGCAGGCATCGGCCCGCACGTACAGGAAGGAACCGCGCGCATCGCCAAACCATCTTGCGCCATGCTGCGTGCCGGGCGGAATCCAGCCCAGGCTGCCCGGCATCACCGTCCAGACTTCCGCGCCCGCCTGCACCACGACCAAGCCTTCATGCACCAACACCAGCATGCCCTCGTCATGAACATGCGAGGGCACGGCAATGCCTTTGGATTCCCGCCGCCCGTGCACGCTGAATGAGGTCAGCAGGACGTTGGGCTGGGCGGGCGCGACGGCCACGTGAAGCATGGTTGGCAGGTTTGAGCTACAGGTTGACGGGTTCCCGTTAGCGGGAGCATTTGAAAATGTACATCATTCTCATCAGTCGGGCATCAGCCCCCCGAACGGAGAAATCATATGGACACCACGCGGCTGCGCGACGCCGGCATCAAAGCCACTTTTCCTCGAATCAAGATTCTGGACATCTTTTATCAGCGCGCGAACCAGCACATGAGCGCAGCGGACGTCTACCGGAATCTGATCTCGGACCACAGCAGCATCGGCCTGGCGACGGTTTATCGCGTCATCACGCAACTTGAAGACGCCGGGCTGCTCAAACGTACTCAGCTCGACGCGCACACGACCGTGTTCGAGCTCAATGACAAGGGGCATCACGACCACATGGTCTGCACGCAATGCGGGCAGATCCTGGAGTCCAGCGATCCCGCCATGGCGCAACTGGTGCGAAAGATCGCCAAGCGCAGTGGCTTCGCGCTGGACTCGTACAGCCTGGTGCTCTACGGCGGGTGCGGCTGCAAACCCAGCGCGCCCGTCATCCCTCACGGAGATTTCGAATGAACCGCGATCAGTTTTTCTTCCACGACCTATCCCGCTTTCCCATCGTGACGGCCAAGCACGGCGGCGCGCCCACGGGATACTCGGCCAGCTGGATACGTGAAATGGAAATGCTGGTGGACAATCCGCAGACCTTCGTCATGGTCGTGCCTGACATGCGCCAGGAAGCCAGCCACGACGACCGCAAGGCCATGGTCGAATGGCAGACCACCAACATGCCGCGTTTGAAGGCGCGCTGCCGCGCGTTCATTGCCGTTGAACGTGAACCGCACGCGCTGGACAAGATCCGCAAGCGCGGCGAAAAGATGGCTCGCGCATTCGGCATGCCGTTCCTGGCGGTCGCTACTGCCAACGAAGCGATGCAATGCGCACGCGAACTGCTGGGCCATAGCGGCCCCGGCGGTTTCGTTGTGGATTGATCCGCCTTCCTGCCCGTTTCTTTACCGCGCGCCTTCGGGCGCGCTTTGCATTGGCGCACGCCTACTACGATTCACCATTGCGCCGCGGTAATAACGTGATTGCCGAAATTAGAATGCAATATTGATAAATTTGCGATTGTGGCAAAAGGTGGAGCTGGAATAAATTCCACCTCTGGCACATTCGCCTGTCCTGCATGATTGGGGCGGGCATCCTGGCGCGCCGGACTCTCCGGATGGCGCTTGTCTGCCCATCCATGGCGCAACCCGCCATCGCTTCCGTGGTCCGTACCTGTTGGCCTGCGCGTTCACGAGACGCCGTGGCGGGCGGCTATTCCAACGCCATCCGCCAAACGCGCGCTATTTTGCGGCTGCCAACCGCCTGGACTCGACATTGAGATTTACGGCATTCACATCAATGAAGCGATTCCAATTCGACAGCACCGCGCTTCGTTATTTTCTGACCGTCGTCGACACCGGGTCCGTCAATGGCGCGGCGGCTCGCCTGAACGTGGTCAGCTCCGCCGTCAGCCGGCAGATTGCGGGCCTGGAGCAGCGGCTGCAGAACCAGCTGTTCGAACGGCATCCGAAGGGGATGCGCGTCACCGAAGTGGGCCGCATCCTGGCGGACCACGCGCGCCGGGTGGAAGCCGACGCCGCCCGCACCTATGCCGAGATCGGCGGGCAAAACGGCCGTTATACACAAACGGTGAAAGTGGCCGGCGCGCATGGTTTTGCGGCGCAGGCCTTGCCGCGAAAATTTGCCGCGTTTCAGGCCGAACATCCGTCGGTGCGATTCAACCTGACCGTGCTGGACGCGGGGCTGGTCACCGAACGCGTGCGCTCGGCGCAGGCGGACATCGGCGTCACGTACAGCCATGCCGCAGAAAAAGATATCGCCGTCATCTTCTCGCGCCCTGCCGAAATCGTCGCCGTGATGCGCCCAGGCCACCCTTTGTCCGTGCACGACGCCTTGCATCTGACGCAACTGTCCGCCTATCCGCTGGCGCTTCCCGAAGGCGGCAGCGCGCTGCGCCGGCTGCTGGATATGACGTCCAGCCTGTACAACATCACCTTGTCGCCCGCCTTCACGTCCAACCTGCCCGACGCGGTCTACAACTACTTGTTGACTGGCAATGCCGTGACCTTATGCGCACGGCTATCGGCATCCCAAGAGCTCGATAGCGGCCGGCTGATCTGCCGCCCCGTCGACGACGCCCTGCTCAATGGCGGCCAGATCCAGGTACAGACCCACGTGTCCCGCCCCTTGCCGGACGCCGCCCATCGCTTCCTGCGCTTCATCCGCAGCGACACGCCGCCCCTGTTCTGATTCCGGTCGGCCCCTGCGCGGCTTTCCGCCCCTTGGCATCAAGGCGTTGCCGAAACCAGAACGGGCCAGTGAAAAATGATCAATTGTTAAATATGTAATTCAAACTTACATTTGGCTCGGGTTTACCACTAGATCTCGGCCAATGGCGCTTGCGCCGTCGGCCTTTGCAGGAGCCTTGCCATGCTTAAGAACCTGAAAATCCGAACCGGACTGCTAGCTGTCCTGACCCTTTTCGTCGTGGCCCTGGCCGGCGCCACCAGCATGGGCTGGTTGTTCGCCAAGGCGGCCGACGAGGCCGTCGACGATCTGAACCGCGTGTCCACGGAACAGACCCGCCCGCTTTATGAAACCCAGGTGCTGTTGCTGCGCACCCGCATCACGCTGGTGGCGGCCTATCTGGATGTGCAGGCGGGCCGCGGCGCGCAGGCGCAGGCAAGCGTGGATCAGGCAACCAAGTTCCTGAACGATGCGCGCCAGCGTTACGGCGTCTACCAACGCGTGCCCAAATTGTCGGAAGCCGGCCGCAAACTGGCGGGGGATCTGGATGGCACGTTCAATGCCTATGTGCGCAGCATTGACTCGCTGGGCGAAGCGCTGCAAAAGCAATCGGCCGAGCAGTACGTCACCGCCGTCGCAGACGCCCGGGCCGCCGACGCCCGCTTCGAAGAACGCGTCACCGCCTTTCTGAACCACACGGAACAACGCGCGGTCGAGATCAACACCGCCTCGGACCGGCGCTACGACCAGGCCGAAATCTCTACCATCATCATGCTGGCCCTGGCGCTGATTCTGGCGATTGGATGCTGGCGTTTCATCAGCCGCCAGGTGCTGTCGCCGCTGAAGGACGCGGCCGTGCACTTTGACCGTATCGCGTCGGGCGACCTGACCCAACGCGTGGCCGTGGGCGCCGATAACGAAATCGGCGTGCTGTTCGCCGCGCTCAAACGCATGCAAGACAGCCTGACGCGCACCGTCGCGGAAGTGCGCCGCAGCGTGAATGAAATCAACACGGGCGCAGCGGAAATATCGTCGGGCAACACGAACTTGTCTTCGCGCACCGAAGAGCAGGCCGCGTCGCTGGAAGAAACCGCGGCCAGCATGGAAGAGCTGGCAACCGCGGTGAAGCAGAACACCGAGCACGCGCATCAGGCCAACGCGCTGGCCGCCGAAAGCCGTGGCGTGGCCATGCGCGGCGGCGACGCAGTGCATCAGGTTGTGGAGACCATGGCGCGCATTTCGGACAGCTCGCGCCGTATCGCGGAAATCGTGTCGGTGATTGATGGCATCGCGTTCCAGACCAACATCCTGGCGCTAAACGCCGCCGTGGAGGCCGCCCGCGCGGGTGAACAGGGCAAGGGCTTTGCCGTGGTGGCAGGCGAAGTGCGGTCGTTGGCGCAGCGCAGCGCGCAGGCCGCGCGCGAGGTCAAGGACCTGATCGAACAGTCCACCAGCAATGTGGCCAGCGGCGCGGAACAGGTCCGCCAAGCCGGCGAGACGATGCAGGAGATTGTGAGCTCGGTGCAGCGCGTGACGCAGATCATGGCCGAGATCACCGAGGCGTCCACCGAGCAATCCATTGGCATCGACCAGATCAACCGCGCCGTCACGCAGATGGATGACGTGACCCAGCAGAACGCCGCGCTGGTGGAAGAAGCGGCCGCCGCGGCGTCCTCGCTGGAAGATCAGGCCAAGCGCCTGGCCGCCACCGCCGCCTTCTTCAAGGTGCCTGCCGAAACCATCATCGACGTCACGGCAGAACCCGCCCCGGTCGCGCTGCGGGCCGCCTACGCGGGCTGACATGGCGCGAGGCGGGTTCATCCTTTTGTCCGAGTCTGTTCGTCCTAGGGCGCTTGGCTGACTTAAGAGTTGGCCCGCCAGGCCGTTGTCTAAGGGCAGGCGCCGCGTTTCGCACGGCGCCGTCCGCCCACCCGATGATGAGCCGCCCCTCATGAACCGCGCCCTCGCCTGTATGTTTTGCCAATCGACGCTGGCGCAAGGCGCGCCGCTGCTTGAGAAGAACGGCGCCGCCATCTGCAAGACCTGCGTGGATCAATTCTCCGACCGCTTCGCCGAACGCGCGTGGGCCATGGCGTCTACGTTGCAGGAACAGCTGGATGTACTGCTGGAAGAAAGCCGGCGGGCGCTGGCCCAAAGCGAATCGCTGTCTGAACGGGCGCGCACGTGCGGGCTGAGTCTGCATGCGCTGGCAGATGCGTCGGCACGCACACCTTCTTGAACCCGGGCGGGTTCCCGCCTTTCTCCCTATCCCTTTCTCCCCAACCCCTTTCACGCAATCTTTTTCTACGCAGTCTTTTCTACGCAGTCTTTTCCACGCAATCGCGACAGACGAAAAAAAAGCACCGCGATCACTCGCAGGTGCTTGTTTCTCTTTCCGCTTGAACAAAAAGCGGGGGTGGTGGGCTGAGCGAGACTCGAACTCGCGACCAACGGATTAAAAGTCCGCTGCTCTACCGACTGAGCTATCAGCCCGACCGAAGCCAGAAATTATGGCGGATTTTTTTTAACTTGTCAAAAGGTTTGACGAAGATCCGCCATGAACATTCCAAATGCGCGCGCTTCATCGTCCATGAAAAACGGCCGCGCAAGGCGGCCGTTCTTGGGGCTGGGGTGAACCTGGACTTACCAGGCGGCCACCACGGCGCCCTTGTACTTGGTTTCGATGAACTGCTTCACGGCCGGGCTGTGATAGATGCTGACCAGCTTGGCGAGCTCGGGGCGGTCCTTGTCCTTTTCACGCACGACCAGCACGTTGGCGTACGGCGAATCCGGCGATTCCTGGGCGATGGCGTCCTTGGTCGGGTTCAGGCCGGCTTCCAGCGCGAAGTTGGTGTTGATGGCCGACGCGTCGGTGTCGTCCAGCGAACGCGGCAGTTGGGCGGCGTCCAGTTCAATGAAGCGCAGCTTCTTCTTGTTCTCGACGACGTCGATCGGCGTGGCCTTCAGGCCGGCCTCCGGACGCAGCTTGATCAGGCCATTGGCTTGCAGCAGCAACAGGGCGCGGCCGCCGTTGGTCGGGTCGTTCGGCAGCGCGATACGCGCGCCATCCTTCAGCTCAGCCAGCGACTTGATCTTCTTGCTGTAGATGCCGATGGGGAAAATCACGGTCTTCGCAATGCTGACCAGTTTGTAGCCGCGGTCGGCGTTGGCGTTGTCCAGGTACGGCTGGTGCTGGTAGCTGTTGACGTCCAGGTCGCCCGAGGCCAGTGCAACGTTGGGCTGCACGTAGTCGGTGAATTCGATGATCTGGATATTCAGACCCTGCTTGGCGGCTTCGGCCTTCACCACATCAAAGATCTGGGCGTGCGGGCCGGCGGTCACGCCAACCTTCAGCGGCTTGTCCTGAGCCAGCGCGGGCTGGGCGAAAACGGCGGCGCCCAGGGCGAACGCGGCCAGCGACTTCAAAACCTTGATGCTCATGATGCGAGTTCCCGAATAACGGAAGTAGAGAGAAGAAAGAATGGGCGTCTTAGTAATCAGCGATGCGACATGCGGCGCACGAAGCGGTCGCCAAGGCTTTGGATCGCCTGGACCAATACGATCAGCACGATCACGACCGCAGCCATGACGTCCGATTGGAAGCGTTGATAGCCGTAGCGGATGGCCAGGTCACCCAAGCCGCCGCCGCCGATGGCGCCGGCCATGGCCGAATAGCCGATCAGGCTGACCACGGTAACGATGGTGGCGGCGATCAGGCCGGGCAAGGCTTCGGGCAGCAGCACCTTCATGATGATCTGCATCGGCGATGCGCCCATGGCGCGCGCCGCGGTGATCAGCCCCGGGTCCACTTCGCGCATGGCGTTTTCCGCAATGCGGGCCATGAACGGAATCGCGGCCACCGACAGCGGCACGATGGCGGCCGTGGTGCCGATGGAGGTCTGCGCAACCAGGCGCGTGAACGGGATGATGGCAACCATCAGGATCACGAACGGCACCGAACGCGTGGCGTTGATGATGGCGCCCAGCACGTGGTTGACGGGCTGGTTCTCCAGCATGTTGCCGCGCGCGGTCACGGTAAGGGTCACGCCCAGCGGAATGCCGATGACCACCGCGATGGCGCTGGCCACACCCACCATCAACAAGGTGTCAAGCAGCGACGTAATAAGCAGGTCGATCAGTTGCGGACTCATGAGCTATTTCTTCAACGGTAATGTCACGGGCGGCCAACGCGGCAATCGCGTCCTTGACCGCGGCGGGCGCGCCTTGGGCCAGCACGAACATCGTGCCCACGGCCACGCCCTGGATATCTTCAACGCGGGCCTGCACCAGACCCACGTCCAACGAAAACTGCTTGGCCAGGTCGGACAGGAACGAGCCCGACGCATCGGTGCCGGTCAAGGACAGGCGCAACAGGCGCACGGCCTGGCCCGGCTTGGCGGCGGCCAGCGTGGCGATGCGTTCCTTCACGGCGGCCAACGTGGCGTCGGTCAGGTCGGACGCGGTAGCGGCCGACACCATGCCGCGCGTCACTTCGTGGCGCGGCTGCGCGAACACTTCGCGCGTGCTGCCAACTTCCACCACTTCGCCTTGCGACAAGACGGCGACGCGGTCGCAGACTTCGCGCACCACTTCCATCTGGTGCGTGATCATGACGACCGTCACACCCGTCTTGCGGTTGATGTCGCGCAGCAGCGCCAGGATGTTGTGCGTGGTTTCCGGGTCCAGCGCGGACGTGGCTTCATCGCTGAGCAGCACGTCCGGGTTGTTGGCCAACGCGCGCGCAATGCCCACGCGCTGCTTCTGGCCGCCACTGATCTGGCTGGGATAACGGTCGCGCAGATGCTCCAGGCCCACCAGCGCCAGCAGGCGTTCGACGCGAGCCGGGATCTCGGCCTTGGCCACGCCGGCGATTTCCAGCGGCAAGGCCACGTTGCCGTAGACCGTGCGGCGCGCCAGCAGGTTGAAGCCCTGGAACACCATGCCGATACGGCGGCGCTGGGCTCGCAGCTGCGCTTCGTTCAGGCCAGTGAGCTGCTGCCCGCCGATGGCGATCGTGCCTTCGTTGGGGCGCTCCAGCAAATTGATGCACTGGACCAGCGTGCTTTTACCGGCCCCGCTGGGGCCGATGATGCCGAAGACCTCGCCCTGCTCGATGTGCAGGTTGATGCCTCGCAGCGCCTGGAATTGTCCATGCGGCGTGGCATAGGTCTTGGATAGGTTCTCGATGTGAATCATGGCAAGCGATTTTGTATCTTTTCTCTTCTAAAGAGAACGACCGTTTTTTCCATTTTTAATAACTATAAGTAATATAGTGCGCCGTCATCGCCTTGCGGCGTCCCCGACGGCGCCTATGACCCCTGCTGCGATCTGGCGGCAACCAAAAAGGCGCAAAGGGCAGTCAGGAAGGAAAGCCTTCCTGACTGCCCCTTTTATAACGGTGGCCGGTCAACCGGCCACGTCGTTGTCAGCGAGCGCGCGAAATGCGGACTTCCGCGCCCCGGCGCTTGACCTCAAGGCCTTCGGACGGCGAAATCCGCAGCCCTTCCAGACCCTTGATGTAGCTGGAGCCCTGCATTTGCATCACGCGGATCTTGTTGCGCATGACGACCGGGTTATGCACCGGCATGCCGAACATCCAGACTTCGTCCAGAATGCGCGCCGAATTGAACTCGCCGGTATGCTGCGCGGCCGGTCCCAGACAGAGCATGTGCCCTTCGCGGCCGAAAACCGGGAACTGGCCCAGCTCGCAGTCGATCGTCCAGGTGGTGCCGCCTTCATAGCGGTGACCCGTGTTCAGATCCCACCAGGCTTCGCCCTTGGGCAGATACACGCGCACCTGCTTGCCCGGTTCGGTGACCGGCGCCACCAGCAGGGCCGGGCCCAGCAGGTATTGCAAGTCCCATTCGTGGGCATGCGGATCGTTCGGGAACGACAGGGCCATGGAACGCTGCACCGGCAAACCGGTGCGGGCCGAATCTTCGATGGCGCCCAACACATAGGGCACCAGGCGATAGCGCCATTGCATCCAGGTACGGGCTTGCGCCAGCGTTTCTTCGCCGAAGTCCCAAGGCATCAAGCCTTCAACACCCTGGAACGAGAAGTTTGCCGAGAACACGCCCACCGTCAGCCAGCGCAGGTACAGCTCGGACGTCATGCCCGAGCGGTCGCGCGAGGCCGAACCGATGCCATGCACCTGCACGGGCAGGCCGCTGGCGCCAATCGACAAGGCGGTACGCAAGGTATGGCGCAAGCCGTCCCAGGTGTTTTCAGCCTGCGGCCCCACCTGCCACGGCAGGCGCTGCGCGGCGGGGAACAGGTCAGCGCTGGGCACCACGCCTTCCGGCGGGACCTTCAGGCCGGCGACGGCGTCAAACAAAGCACGGCGCACCAGCAGCGGATACATGCTGCGCAGCGCGGGGCCGGTTTCGCCGTTGCGGGCGGTGACCCCATCGGGAATGGCGATCTGGGCGTCGCACGCGGGCGCGTCCAGGCCGTCATCCACCAATTGGCGATGGCGCTCGACCCACAGGTTGTAGATGTCGCGATACGTCAGGTCGAGCAGGCCGTAAGGCTGGCCCGACGTGGCGGCGTTGCCGTCAAACACCTGCGCGGAACCGTCGTCCTTGGCCAGCAGCCAGCCGCGGTCTTCCAGTTCTTCGAACAGCGGGCTGGTCTTCAGCACGCCGGGGAAACCGGAGGCCGCGACGTGCACGTTGTGCTTGTGGAACAGGGCCAGCATCTGCTTGGCGTCCGGGAAACGCTGAGCGTCCCATTCGAACACGGCCTTGTCCGCTTGAAAGCCCCAGGCCGCCGGCTGCGCCAGCGTCACGGCGTCAACCGGAATCTGGTTTTCGCGCATGCGGGCCACCAAGGCGACCGTCTGCGTGGGCATTTCGCCTGCGGCCTGTTGCAGCCACGCGCCCATCGCCCACAACACGGGCTGGCCGGCTCGGCCGGTCAGTGCGGTGTACTGGTTCAGGATTTCAGCGGGTTCGCCGGCGAACAGGAACAAGTCCAGCACGGCGTCGTCCACGGTCAGCACGTAGGCCGAATCCGCAGGCGCGACGCCCACCGAATGTTCAATGCGGCGCATCGTGTTCACATAGACGCCCCAGCCTCGCGGGCTCCATGCCAACGGCAAGGCGCGGTGCTCGGGGTCATCGGAAACGACCGATTCTTCGCGGCGGTTCAGATCGCCCGGGGTTTCGCCCAGGCCGAACACGCGCTCGTCGGCCTGCAGGGTGAACCCCGCCGTCCAGACCGCGCTGTCGTCCTGGTCCAGCGCGTTATGCCCGAATGCGGGCGTATGCGCGGAAACCTCGGATTCAAACACCCGTTCTTCGTTGCGATAGATCGCAACGCGCACAGGGTTCGATTGGATTTCCAGGGCAACATCGCCCTGTGTGATGCGCCAACCGTCGCCCCCTTCGCGGGGAGCAATGGCGGCTTCGCCCACGGCCTCTTGGCGGGCGAGCAGCATCTCGGCCACAGCGCGCGCACGCGCACTGGGCTTGTCATCATTCAGGTGGTTCGCCTCGCCGCAGCGCAGGCGAAAAACACCAGGCGCATGCGCCTCGACTACCAGGTGCAACCCATCGCCCGCATCGAAATCGAAGCGACTGGGGCGGGACGTCAGCAGCTCGATATTATCGAGCTGGGTAGTATGGGCAAAGTCGAACTTGGGCGGCACAGAGCATCCCCCGGCTTAAGCCAAAAACCATCAAAAGACGCTATTTTGACGGATTTGAGCTTTGAAATAAACTCGGTCCCTCTTTTGGACGGCAATCTCATCCAAAAAAGGGGGCATAAAGCCCTCGGCTGACACGAATCGGCGCTGATGCCGTGCGTGGCCGAAACGCCAATTTTGAGCCCAAAGCGGCCTATTTGGCGCCAAATCCTGGCAATTACTGCAATTCTACGCCACCTGACTGACAGCCTCCTCAAGCTCCCGACTTTTTTTCATCGCGGTGAAACAAGTTGGGCCAGATCGGTTTCCAGCAAACCGGGCTCGCCTGTCAGCCGAGCGGCAATCTCGTCACCCATCAATGCCGACCAAGACAGCCCTCGCGAGGCATAGCCGACGGCCAGCCACACGCCCTTAGCATGCGGCAACTCGCCCACGGCAGGCAAGCGCCCCGGCAACACCGCGCGCCATCCGGCCCAGCCCGGCAACGTCCCCGGCACCAGCGCATCAAAGTCGGGAAAGTGACCGCTCAGCAGGCCGGCCGCCTTGTCCAGCGTGACGCGCTGGCCTTCCGCACTGACCTGCGTCTGCGTGGCGCCGTGCATGTACGTGCTGCCCACCACGCAACCCGCGCCCACATCGGGCAGCAGATAGCCCTCGCCCCCCACAATGCAACGCGGGCCGCCGGCAAGCGAGGCCGCGGGCACCAGGGTGACTTCGCCCGCTAGCGCATGCATTTGCGCAATGCGCGGCAAGGGGTCGAGCAGACCGCTGCCGGCCAGTACCCCCTGCGCGCCAAAGGCGTTGGCCAGGATGACGGTTTCGGCATGCGCGATTTCCAGGCCCTGCTCATCCAGCACGCGCCAGCCCTGCCCAACCGGTTCCAACCGCGCTGCCTTGGCGGGCACGACCGTCACACCCGGCGTTTGCAGCAGCGCATCGATCAGACGATTCGGCTGCACCAGCATCCCCTGCGCAAAGAACACGCCGCCACGCGCCAGCGGCAGACCTGCCAACGCGCTGGCCTCGTCGCGGTCCACCATGCGTACCCAATCAGACGGAAACGCCAGCGTTTCCAAGGTGCCGGCCAGCGCTGCGGACTTGCCTGCATCGCGCTCGACCTGAACCGTGCCGCAGACACGCGGCGCGGCGCCATGGGCCAGCCCTAGCCAGCGGGCCTCGGCGCGCTGGCTGCCCGCGCGCGACAGCCGCGCCCGGGCGTTGTCGTCACGCGCAATCACGGGGGTCAGCGCCGCCGCCACGTGCCCCCCATGCGCGGGCGCGCCCAGCGCCCGGCCGGCATCCAGCACGGTGACGCGCCATCCCCGCCCCGCCAGCGACTGCGCCATGCCCGCACCCGCCAGCCCCGCCCCCACCACCACGGCATGCCTGACTGTCGCGCGCGGGGCCGCTGCCGCGCTGCCCGGCGTGCGAACCGTGCCCACGGTCATGTGCCCCTTGCCGCCATACCCCGGCGCGCACGCCACGTCGAAACCGGCGCCCTGCAAGGCATGCCGCAACTCGCCCGTGCAGACCCAGGTGGCAACCGTTGCCCCGGGCGCCGCCAGCTTGGCAAGATCGCGCAACAGCGGCGTGGCCCACATTCGGGGATTACGTTCGGGCGCGAAGCCATCCAGAAAAAAGGCATCCACCCGCGCGTTCAAGCGCCGCGCCAACCCCTGCGCGTCGCCAAAACCCAGGGTCAGCGTGACCGCCCCATTTTCGAACTCCAGCCGGTGCAGGCCAGGCAGCAACGCCGGCCATTGCGCCGACAGCGCTTGCGCCAGCTCCGCCAGCGGCGCGGGCGCATACCGCGCCAACTGCGCCACCAGATTCGCGCGGGTGAAGGGATGCGCCTCCATCGACACCATATGCAGGGCGGCAGGCCGCTGCGGGTCATTGCGCCAGGCGTTCCACAGCGCCAGAAAGTTCAGCCCCAGGCCGAACCCTGTCTCGCACACGGTAAACCCGTCGCGCCCCCGCCAGCGCTCGGGCAGGCCGTTGCCTTGCAGAAACACATGTTCCGCCTGCCCCAACGCCCCCGACGGCGAGTGATACACATCGTCATACAAGGGGCTGAACAGCGTGCCGTCGGCATTGATGTCCGTCACGGCGGGGGTCAGGGGCAGATAAGACGAGGACATGGAATTCCGAGGAAATAATCAGAGTTGAGACAAGCGCGAATGATCGATCGGCGCCCGCGCGGGCGTTGGATGGACGCCACGCGGTATCCGCCTTTCGCGCCACTGCCACGGGTTTGACGCATTGCTGGGCTTACACTGGTTTACATGGATACCTATGATCAGCCCCGCTCACTGGCCCAGCCCATCGACCTGTGCGCCGCGATCGATGCGGCAGTCACGGCGGCGCATGCTGGCGCGGCCATTCTGCAATCCTACGCGCACCATCGCGCCGATCTCGTGATCGACCGCAAGGCGCGCAACGATCTCGTGTCCCAAGCGGACCGCGAGGCCGAAGCCGTGATTATCCAGGAGCTGCAAACGCGAACGCCCAAGTTCGGCATCGTGGCCGAAGAAACGGGCGGCAAGCCACAAGGCATCGCCACCTGGTACATCGACCCGCTGGATGGCACCACCAACTTTCTGCACGACATCCCGCACTACGCCGTATCGATTGCGTTGATCGCCCACGCAGGCACGGCGGTGTCGGCCACGGAAACGCTAAAGGAAGACACCCCCGTCATCGGCGTGGTGTACGACCCCAACCGCGAAGAGCTGTTCACCGCGGTGTATGGCATGGGCGCCTGGCTGAACGGCCGGCGCATCAAGTGTTCGCGCACGCAGACGATTGAAGATTCGGTGCTGGCCACCGGTTTCCCCTTCCGCGACTTTTCGTTCGCCGACCAATACATGCCCATGCTGAACGACGCCATCAAGCGTGCGCGCGGCGTGCGCCGCATGGGCGCGGCCGCGCTGGACCTGGCGTGGACCGCCTGCGGCCGTTACGACGGGTATTGGGAAATGGGCCTGGCGCCGTGGGATGTGGCCGCTGGCACGCTGATCTTGCGCGAAGCGGGCGGCACCTGCACAGACATGCACAAACTTGACCCCTGGCCGATCGGCGGACGCGTCGTAGCGGGCAACCCCGCTATCGAACGCGCCCTGCATGACATGGTCGCCCCGCACCTGGACAACCCGCCGTCTGACGCGGCATAAGGCCCGTCAGGCGGCCGCAGCGTCCTGGGGCGCCTTGGCCGGCGCGTCGGGACGCAGTTCGCGGCGCAGGATCTTGCCCACGTTGCTCTTGGGCAATTCTTCGCGGAATTCCACGAAGCGCGGGCGCTTGTAGCCCGTGAGCTTTTCGCGGCACCAGTCCTGCACCTGGGCCTCGGTCAACGACGCATCCTTCTTCACGACAAACACCTTCACGGCTTCACCCGAGTGCTCGTCTGGCACGCCGATGGCGGCGCACTCCAGAACACCCGGCATTTGCGCCACGACGGCCTCGACTTCATTCGGATAGACCTTGAACCCGGACACCGCAATCATGTCTTTCTTGCGGTCGACGATGCGCGTGTAGCCTTGCGCGTCCATGATGCCGATGTCGCCCGTACGGAAGTAGCCATCGGCCGTCATCGATTGCCGCGTTTCTTCGGGCTTCTGCCAGTACCCCAGCATCACCTGCGGCCCGCGTATGCCCACTTCACCGCGCTCGCCCAGCGGCACTTCATGGCCGGCGTCATCAAGAATGGCCACATCGGTGGAAGGCAGCGGCAAGCCGATCGAGCCTGAATACGCGGTGGCGTCGGTGGGGTTCACCGTGGCCACGGGCGAGGTCTCGGACAAGCCATAGCCTTCAATCAGCGGCCGGCCGGTAATCTTCAGCCAACGCTCCGCCACCGACTGCTGCACCGCCATGCCGCCGCCCAAGGTCAGTCGCAACGCCGAAAAATCCAGCTTCGCGAAGTCTTCGTTATGGGCCAGCGCGTTAAACAGCGTGTTGACGCCCGGGAACAGATTGATCGGCACCTTGCGCCACGCATTGATCAGCGACGGCTGATCGCGCGGGTTGATGATGAGCACGTTGCGCATGCCCGCGTGCAGGCCGTACAGGCCGCATACCGTCATGGCAAACACGTGGTACAGCGGCAGTGCGCTGATGATGGTGAGCTGCGTGTGCGCCAGATCGTGCACCACGGGCTGCGCCACGGCTTCCGTCTGCAACACGTTGGCCGCCAGATTGCGGTGCGACAGCATCGCGCCCTTGGGCACGCCCGTCGTGCCGCCGGTGTATTGCAGCACTGCCACATCGTCCATCGACAAGGCGGGTGGCGTGAACGGCGCACGCGCGCCATCACGCAGCACGGCCGGCAAATTGTGTGCGCCGTCGATGCGCCAGGGCTTGACGATCTTCTTGATGTGGCGGGCCACAAAGTTGACGAGAGGCGCCTTCAGCCCGCCCAGCAAATCACCCGGGCCGGTTACCACGATGTGCTTGAGCTGGCCGCGGTTCTTCACCGCCTGCAAGGTATTGGCAAAGTTCTCAAGAATCAGGATGACGGATGCGCCGCTGTCTTGCAGCTGGCGCTCGAGTTCGTCTGCGGTGTACAGCGGGTTCACGTTCACCACGACCAGCCCGGCGCGCAACGTGCCCAGCATGCCGACCAGATACGCCGGCACGTTTGGCATCATCAGCGCCACGCGCGCGCCCTTGGGCAGGCCCAGGCTTTGCAGCCAGCCTGCGAAGCCGCGCGCATATTGATCCAGCTGCGCATAGGTGATGTCGCTGCCCATCGCCGTGCAGGCGATACGCGACGCATATTGTTTGCAGGCCCGGTCAAGCAGGTCGGCCAACGAGGAATAACCCTCAGTGGAGATCTCCGCCGGAACCCCCTTCGGGTAATGGGCAAGCCACGGACGCGTCATGGTATTTGTCTCCATTAAATAGATTTTTGATTGATGATAACCTTGTTGCGTTCCCCAATTCCGCCTGACTTTCCCCATGAAACTGCTCGAACCCATCGTCGCCTGGCATCAAGACATTTCCAAGATCCGACGCGACATCCACGCGCATCCTGAACTGGCATTCGAAGAATTCCGCACCGCTGATGTGGTCGCGGCCAAGCTTGAAGAATGGGGCATCGAGGTCGACCGCGGTTTGGGCGGCACGGGCGTCGTTGGCATCATTCGCGGCAATCAGCCGGGCGAACGCGCCGTGGGCCTGCGCGCCGACATGGACGCGTTGCCCATGCAAGAGGTCAACACCTTTGCGCACGCCAGCCAGAACGAAGGCAAGATGCACGCGTGCGGCCACGACGGCCACACCGCCATGCTGCTGGCTGCGGCGCAATATCTGTCGCAACACCGTGATTTTGCTGGCATCGTCTACGTGATTTTCCAGCCCGCCGAAGAAGGCGGTGGCGGCGCCAAGCGCATGATCGATGACGGCCTGTTCAAGCGTTTCCCGATGGAAGCGGTGTTTGGCATGCATAACTGGCCCGGCATGAAAACCGGCCAATTCGGCGTGACGCCCGGCCCCATCATGGCGTCCAGCAACGAGTTTTCGATCGTCGTGAAGGGCAAGGGAACGCACGCTGGCATGCCCAACCTGGGCATCGACCCGGTCATGGCGGCCGTGCAGCTGGCGCAGTCGCTGCAGACCATCATCACGCGCAACCGCAATCCGCTGGACGCGGCGGTGCTCAGCATCACGCAGATTCACGCCGGCAGCGCCGACAACGTCGTGCCCAATCACGCCGAATTGCGCGGCACGGTGCGCACCTTCACGCTGGACGTGCTGGACCTGATCGAACGCCGTATGGAAGAGATCACGCGCCACACCTGCGCCGCCATGGATTGCGACGTGCAATTCACGTTCCAGCGCAATTACCCGCCCACCATCAACCACGCTGAAGAAGCGGCGTTCTGCGCCGATGTGATGCGTGACATCGTGGGCGAGGCCAACGTCAACGACCATGTGCAGCCCACGATGGGCGCGGAAGACTTCGCGTTCATGCTGCAGGAACTGCCGGGCTGCTATGTCTGGATCGGCAACGGCACGGGCGAACACCGCGACAGCGGCCACGGCCTGGGCCCCTGCATGCTGCACAACGGCAGCTACGACTTCAACGACGACCTGCTGCCGCTGGGCGGCACGTACTGGGTCCAATTGGCGTTGAAGCGTCTGGCCAAGGCCTGAGCTTTACGCGCCCTACCCTTTACGCGCCCTACCCGCCCTCCGCCGCCCCGACCGCCAGGCACATCGCCAAAAAGCGTTCGGCGGCGCGGGCCGCGGCATCCGCATGCGGCACCAGAATGCTCAGCGTGCGCGTCAGCGGCTTGGGCAACAAGCGCAATGCCGCCAGCGCACCGTCCTCATGCCGCATCGACATGACGGATACAAAGCCCACCCCCAGCCCCGCGCGCACCGCCTGCTTCACTCCTTCCACCCCCGCCAGTTCAAGCCCCACCGACGGCGCCAGCCCGGCATCCGCAAACGCGCGTTCGACCAGACGGCGCACGCCGGAGCCGGGTTCGCGCATCACCAATGGCGACGCGGCCAGGTCGCGCAACGTCACCGCGCCCTTGCTGGCCAACGCGTGATCCGCCCGCACGATCGCCACAACTTCGTCCTGCCGCCAAGCGTGCACCGCGGTATCCGCCGGCAGGCCCGTGGGCACATCCCCTTCAATAAAGGCCAGATCCAGCGCGGGCAGCCGCTCGACGATTTCGCGCGTGTTGCCATCTGACAGGTGCAGGCTGACCGCGGGAAAGTTGTGGCGGAAATCGGCGACCAGGCGCGGCAACAGATAGCTGGCGGGCGTGGTGCTGGCGCCGAGGCGCAGCGCGCCGGTTTCCAGGCCGCGCCACGATTCCCGCACCGCCTGCGCCTGCCGATACACCTGCCGCAGTTGCCGGGCCTGCTCGGCCAGCCGTTCGCCGGCCTCGGTCAATGCAATGCCGTGGCCGCTGCGGCGGTAGAGCGGTTCGCCAAACCATTCTTGCAGCATGCGCAGTTGGCCCGACACAGCGGGCTGTGACAAATGCAGCACTTGCGCGGCGCGGCTGATGTTGCCGGTATCGGCAACGCAGGCGAAGGTCAGCAATTGATCAGGGGTCATAGGCAGTTAATTATCAGAATTTCCGATATTACATATTCAAAATAAAGATTTTTCAAATAGTAGTGGCACATCTAATATTTCGGGAAGTTATTTAGATATGCCCAAAGGGCCATCATGAGCACCACCACCAGCACCGCAGTACCGCTTCCCGCTTCGACAGCTGGGGCGCCCGCCGCCGCAGTATCGGCCGCCACAGCACCGGCTGCCGCAGCACCGGCTGCCGCCCCCACCGCCACCCCTTGGCGCGACAAACTCAACGGCGTGCTGTTCGTCGGCCTGATGGCTGCGGCCGTCATGCAGCTGGCGGACCTGCCCGCCATTCGCCAGCTGGGCTTTTCCCCGCTGGTGGTCGGCATTGTCTGCGGCATGCTGTATGGCAACTTCCTGCGCGGCACCATGCCGGCGGATTGGGGCGTGGGCGTGAACTTCACCGCGCGGCGCCTGCTGCGCATCGCCGTCGCTTTCTACGGTTTGAACATCAGCATCCAGCAGATCGCGGCCGTGGGCTTGCCGGGGCTGGCGGTCTCTGTGGCCGTGGTGCTGGGCACCCTGTTGATTGGCACCGTGGTCGGCCAGCGCATGCTGGGCCTGGATCGCGACACGGCCATGCTGACCGCAGCGGGAAGCGCCATCTGCGGCGCGGCCGCCGTGCTGGCGTTCGAACCGACCTTGCGCGCCGCCCCGCACAAGAGCGCCGTGGCCGTGGCCACCGTGGTGCTGTTCGGCACGCTGTCCATGTTCCTGTACCCCATCCTCTATCACGCAGGCTGGCTCAACCTGGATACCCAGGCGCTGGGCATCTATATCGGCGGCACCATCCATGAAGTGGCGCAGGTTGTCGGCGCGGCCAGCAATATCGACCCCGCCACCACCGAAGTCGCCACCATCGTCAAGATGACCCGCGTGGCGCTGCTGGTGCCGGTGCTGCTGGTGCTGGGCATGTACTTGCGCAGCGCCGCCAGCCAGACGGGCGGCCAGGCCAAGGGCGCCAAGTTGCCCATTCCCTGGTTCGCGGTCGGCTTCCTGGTGCTGGCCATCATCAATTCGCTGAACATCATTCCCGCCGACGCCATCGCCGCCATCCGCCGCCTGGATGTCTTTGCGCTGACCATGGCCATGACGGCGCTGGGCATCGAAACCCGCTTTGCCCAGATCAAGAAAGCCGGCCCCCGCGTGATGGCCCTGGGCCTGATCCTGTACGCGTGGCTGTTGGTTGGCGGCTACGGCATCGTCAAATTGGCCACCTGATCCGCGCGGCCGCCGCTGCAAAGCGCGGCGGCCGTTCGTCCATGCACGCCGCAGTCGCTTTTTTCCTGCATAATCGGCTGGTTCCCTAGCAGTGGAGTCGGCCGCATGACCTCCAGCAACAAATCCCCGTTTACGACCTTGCCCGCCGATCGCGACGCGGTATTGCGCGTCATGCCGATGCCGGCCGACGCAAATATCCACGGGGACGTGTTTGGCGGCTGGATCATGTCCCAAGTCGACATCGCCGGCTCCATTCCAGCGGCCCGCCGCGCCGCTGGCCGCGTGGCCACCGTCGCGGTCAACGCCTTTCAGTTCAAAGAGCCCGTGTTCGTGGGCGACCTCCTCAGCTTCTACGCCGCCATCGTCAAGACCGGCAAGACGTCGATCACGGTGTCGGTCGAGGTCTACGCGGAACGCCAGCGCCTGGACGCCGAAGTCGTCAAGGTCACCGAGGCCACCCTGACATACGTCGCCACCGACGAAGCGCGGCGCAGCCGCCCCCTCCCCACTCTTTGAGCCGTAACGCATGACGCAGTCCGCCGCCGCGCAGAAACCGCCCGCGACGCCCCGCCGCCTCGACCCGGAAGACGCACAGATCGCCCTGGCCGAAGTGCAGGAACGCCTGCGCCGCCAGCAATTGGTGGCCGATCTGGTGCATCGCCAAGAAGAAGGCGACGCCAAGGCCACGCTGGTCGAAGACCTGGTGCACCGCCAGCACGAGGCCGAACTCAAGACGCTGCTCGACGGCCTGCATCCGGCCGATATCGCCTTCATCCTGGAATCGCTGCCCAAGGACGAACGCCAGGCCATCTGGAAGCTGGTCAGCCCCGAGCACGACGCCGACGTGCTGCTGGAAGTCGAAGACTGGGTGCGGGAATCGCTGATTGAAGCGATGGACCGGCAAGACCTGGTCGCCGCCACCGGCAACATGGACGCCGACGAGCTGGCCGACCTGGCGCCCGACCTGCCGCCCGACGTGGTGGCGGAAGTGCAAAAGGGCCTGACCGAAGAAGAACGCGCACAGCTGCTGGAAGCCATGGGCTATCCGGAAGACAGCGTGGGCGCGATCATGGACTTCGAAATGGTCCGGGTGCGTGAAGACGTCACGCTGGAAGTGGTGCTGCGCTATCTGCGCCGCCTGCACGAGCTGCCCGACCACACCGACCAGATTTTCGTGGTGGACCGCCAGGACAAGCTGCAAGGCATTCTGCCGCTGTCGCGCCTGTTGGTCAGCGAACCCGAAACCGAGGTGCGCGCCGTCATGAATTCGGATTTCCTGGCGCTGAACCCGCTGGATTCCGACGCTGACGCCGCCGGCGCCTTTGAACGTTACGACTTGGTGTCCGCCCCCGTGATGGACGACCAGGGCCGCCTGATCGGCCGCGTCACCATCGCCGACGTGGTGGACGTGATGCGTGAAGACTCGCAAGAACAGGCGCTGTCGCGCGCGGGTCTGCAAGAAGAAGACATCTTTGCCCCCGTCAGCACCGCCTTGCGCAACCGCGCCCCCTGGCTGCTGTTCAACCTCTGTACCGCCGCCACGGCGTCTTTCGTGGCATCCCAATTCGAAGGCACGGTCAGCCAGATCGTCATCCTGGCCTTCCTGATGTCCATCGTGGCCGGCATTGGCGGCAACTCCGGCAACCAGACCATGACGCTGATCATCCGGGCGCTGGCCATGGGCCGGATCACCGGACGCAACCTGTGGCAGCTGGTCAAGCGCGAGCTGTTTGTGACCTTGCTGGTGGGCTTGTGCGGCAGCCTGGTGGCCGCCCTGTTCGCGTGGGTGATCTCGCATTCGATCTCGATCGCACTCGTCATGATGGCGGCGATGATCTGCAATATGCTGGTCGGCGCGTCCGTCGGCGTGCTGGTGCCGATGCTGCGCGCCCGCTTCGGCAAAGACCCTGCGATGGGTTCGTCGGTACTGCTGACGTTCGCCACCGACTCGCTTGGCTTCTTCATCTTCCTGGGACTGGCCACGCTCTTCCTGCTGTAGCTTGACCGCCACAGAGAATTCTTAATCTATGTTTGCCATCTGCCCGCTTTCAGCGGGCAGATGCATTCGAACGTCGTTTCATGACAGCGGTCTGACAGGGATATGCCCGTGACTCCATGTAAAGTCATGGAATTGTCATCTTCATCCCTTAGTACCCGTAATGACCGCCAACATCCGGGCAGCGATCCTTTGCCTGCTGCTCTCGACTTTCGCCGCCACTGCTCAAGCCTGTGAAAATATGCCCTCTTGGGCGCAGTCCGCTTGTAATCGCCTGGACCAGATCTGGACCGAAGGCGGCCACGACCTCTACGTTTCCGGCTACGCCTGGCACAACCGCGCCATGTACAGCAAAGAGAAAATCGACAGCTTCAACGAACTGGCGTGGGGCGGCGGCTATGGCCGCAGCATCTACGACGAAGACGGCGACTGGCAGGGCCTGTACGCCATGGCGTTCCTGGATTCGCACAGCAAGGTCGAACCGATTGCCGGCTACGGCTTCCTGAAGATCGGACAAGTCAGCGAGAACTTCCGCCTGGGCGCGGGCTACACGGTGTTTCTTACCGCGCGGCACGACATCATGAGCTACGTGCCGTTCCCCGGCATTCTGCCGCTGGTGGGCGCGGGCTACAAAGACGCCATGTTCTACGCCACCTACATTCCCGGCGCATCCGGCGCGGGCAACGTGCTGTACATGTTCGGCCGCTGGCACTTCTAAAGCGCAGGGCCGAACGTCAGAACATTTGGCCGCTGGCACCGTTCAAGCGCAGGGCCCAATCGTCAGAAGGCGTGGCCCAGCTTGCGGACCAGATCGCCCAGCCGCCAATCGTCAATGCCATGCGCGCGCAGCGCACGCTCGGTCTCCACCACGTAATCCAGGCACGGCCCGGAATGCCCGACGGCATTGCGTATGCACGCGAGCAGGCGGTCGTCGCTCAGGTCAGCGGCGTATTCATCGCAAGCCCGGTTCAGCAGGAAGACCAGCCCGCGCACGGGTGCGGCTTCGGTGTGGCACGTGAGCCAACGGGGGGTGTAGGCGCCCGTCACCATCTCGCGGCGCCAGAGCGCCTGGAACACGTCGCGCACATCGGCCGCCGCAATCTGATACGCCACGCCACGGCAGCAACCGCCCCGGTTCAAGCCAAACACGAGGCCTGGGTTATCGGGCGAGCCGCGATGGTCGTGAGACCACAGGCACAAAGAACGGTGATAGCCGCGCACCGTGGCCAGCCGGCGCTCGCGCCAGGCAAAGCCGGGATGCCAGATCAGGGACCCATAGGCGAACACCCATAAATCGTCGACGCCGTTCCAGCCGGCCAACAAGTCGTCCACCGATAGCGCTTGCCGCGATTTGGCCAAACCGGCACAGCCGGCGGGTACTGCCAACGACATAGGGTCCTCTGATATCCCGATTCATTCCCTAGCAGGAATGAGCGATATCCTACGCCGAGCACCGCGCAAAAGAATTGCGAGATGGGCCTTGTGCAACACGCCGAAAGAAATTTGCATCCGCCGCAGCCCTCGCACAAGAAAAAAAATTGCGCGCCGGCCGCTACACCGCGTCCAACGGCAATTCCGTCGTGCTTTTGATGATCTCCATGGAGAAGCTGGCGCTGACATCCAGCAGATCCACCGCGCCGATCAGCCGGCGGTAAAAGCGGTCATACGCCGCCATGTCTTCCACGACCACCTTGAGCAGGTAGTCGATATCGCCCGCCATGCGATGAAACTCCACCACGTTGGGCAGCGCCATGACCGCGTTGATCAGGCTTTGCGTCCATTTCTCGTTGTGCTGGCTGGTCTTGATGGACACGAAGACCGTCAGGTTCAGCCCCAGCGCCCGGGGGTCCAGCAGGATGGCGTTGCGCGCGATAACGCCATCGTCCTTGAGCTTCTGGATGCGGCGCCAGCATGGCGTGACGGACAGGTTCACCTGCTCGGCGATTTCAGCAACCGAACAGGTGGCGTCCTTTTGCAGCAAGGCCAGGATCTTGATGTCTGTCTGGTCCATGGGGAATCCTCAGTACGTGCCGGGGTAGCCGCCGCCGTCGATCAAGATGTTTTGCGCGGTCATGTAGCCGGAGTGCGCCGAGCAGATGTACGCGCACAGGGCGCCCATTTCTTCGGGCTGTCCGTAGCGCCCTGCGGGGTTGGCGCGGCCGCGCTCGTCCCAGAGCTGGTCGAAGGTCTTGCCGCCGGACTGCTCCAGCATGCCCTGGATGTGGCGCACCTGCGCATCGGTCGCAAACGCCCCCGGCAGCAGGTTGTTGATGGTGACGTTGTGGCGCACGGTCTGGCGCGCCAGCCCGCCCACAAAGCCGATCAGGCCCGAGCGCGCGCCGTTGGACAGGCCCAGTTCCGCATGCGGCGCCTTCACGCTGCGCGACACGATATTCACGATGCGGCCAAAGCGCCGCTCGATCATGCCGTCGACCACGCGGCGGATCATGTCGATCGGCCCGAGCATCATCGCGTCCAGCGACGCGATCCAGTCTTCCCGCGTCCAGTCGCGAAAATCGCCCGGCATCGGGCCATCGGCATTGTTGATCAGGATGTCTGGGTGCGGGCACGCGGCCATTGCCGCATCGCGCCCGGCGGCTTGCGTCAGATCGGCCGATACCCAGCCCACGCCGATGCCGGTTTCGTGCGAGATCTCGGCTGCGGCTTGCTCAAGCGTCTGCGGATTGCGGGCCGCGATGGTGACCGCCACGCCTTCCCGCGCCAATTGCAGGGCGCACGCCCGGCCCATGCCACGGCTGCCGCCAAACACCAAAGCCGTCTTGCCCCTGATCCCCAAGTCCATGCCCGATTCCCCTGTGATGTGCCGCAGACCACGCGCCTGCGCGCCGAAGCGGATCAGTATAGGAGCGCGCGCCGCGCTCCGGCACAAAAAAAGGGGCCCCGAAGGGCCCCTTTATGCGTTGATGCCGCATCACTGCGCTACCGCTGCCGCATCCACGCAATGCCGCATCTCTGCGCTACCGCTGCCGCATTCACGCAATGCCGCATCACTGCGCCACCGCTGCCGCATCCACGCGGTGCCGCATCAGCCCATCCACTGGCTGACCGGTGCCGCCGCGTCTTGCAACGGCTGCGCCACCACGTCGATCAGCGCCGGGCCGTCGTGCTCCATGGCGGCCTTGATCGCGGCGTCCAGCTTGGACGGATCTTCCACCCGCCACGCCTTCACGCCATAAGCCTCGGCGATGCGGGCATGGTCGGTGCGGTTGAAGTCCACGCTGTAGTAGCGCTGGTCGTAGCCCGCCTTCTGGCTGGCTTTGATCCAGCCGTAGACCGAGTTCGAAAACACGATCATCAAGAGCGGCGCCTTGTGACGCACGATGGTTTCCAATTCGCCCACGGTGAAACCGAAGCTGCCGTCGCCCATCACGGACACGCACTTGGACTGCGGCCGGCCAACCCAGGCGCCCAGCGCCGCCGACATCGAGAAGCCCAGCGCCCCATGCGCGCGGTTGGTGATGAAGTGACGGCCGGGGCGCGACACGTCGTAGTAAGCCGAAAAATACGGGCAAGGCGTGCCGGGGTCCGCGCACACGATCGCATCATCGGGCAGCAGGCGGTTCAGCGATTGCACGACGCGCTCGGGGCGGATCGGCGCTTCCAGGCTGTTGGCCAGCGGCTCCAGTTGCGCCAGCCGGGCCGCCTTGGCGCGGCCAGCCAGCACCGCGCCGTCAACCGCGTCGGCGTTGCGATGCGCCAGGCGCGCTTGCACTTCGGCGCCCAGTGCTTCCAGCGCCAGCTTGGCGTCGCCCACCAGACCCACTTCGGTCAGGTAGTTGGCGCCGATCACCATCGGGTCGATATCGATGTGCAGGATCGGCACGTCGCGGTTCGGAAAGCGCCAGTGCTCGGTCGACGTCGACCCCGCGCGGCAACCCACGAACAGCACCACGTCAGCCGCGGCCACCACGTCGCGCGTGGCCATCACGCCGCCGTTCGAACCCACCACGCCCGCGTTCAACGGGTGCGTGTCGGCCAGGCTGCCCTGCCCGCTGACCGTGACGCAGACCGCCGCCTTCAGCGTTTCCGCCAGTTCCTGCAAGGCGCCGCTGGCGCCGGCAATGACAACGCCACCGCCGCAAATGATCACCGGCGCACGCGCACCGATCAGGCGCTGCGCGGCGCGGGCCACGTCAGCCGGGTCCGGCGCAAAGCGCATGGACGGGAATTGGCCGTGCTCGGGCTGCGCCCAAATGTCCGACGCATCCACCTGCTGCTTCATCACGTCATACGGAAAGCACAGGTGCGCGGCGCCCGGCTTGCCGGTCGTCATGGCGCGGAACGCCGCACGCACCATGCCCGGAATCTGGTCAGCGCGATCAATCGTGCGGTTCCACTTCGTCAGCGGGCGATACAAGGCTTCCTGGTCAAGTTCCGTCAGCGGGTACTTGCCACGCGAGCCCACCGCCACGTCCGACGTAATGCCCAGCACGGGAATGGACGATTCGTTGGCTTCCACCAAGCCGGGCAGCAGATACGTTGCGCCGCCGCCGCTGGGGCCTTCGCACACGCCGACCTTGCCGGTCACGCGCGCATAGGCGTCCGCCATATAGCCCGCGCTGCGCTCATCGCGCGTCAGGATGTGCTGCATGCCGTGGTCCAGGCGGTACAGCGCGTCGTAGAACGGCAGGCTGGTGTCGCCGCACAGGCCAAAAATATGTTTGACGCCGTTGTGCTGCAGCATCCGCACCATGGCTTCGGCGCCGGTCAAATTTTCCATGTCATCTCCACGTGTTTCGCGGTTGGGGCCGAACGGCAAGCCGTCCGGCCGGCCACCGCTCAGTTATCCAGATTGATGTTGCTGCTCTTGATGAAGGCGCTCCAGCGGTCGTACTCCGACTTCACGTACGCATCCAGCGCAGGACCGTCGGACGCCACGATCTCGAAGCCCGCTTCGGTGACCTTCTTCTTGATTTCCGGGTCGGCCAACACCGCCTTGAAGTCCGCCGTCAGCTTCTTCACCGTGGCTTCCGGCGTGCCCTTCGGCGCGAACATGCCGCTCCACGAATAGGCGACAAAGCCGGGGAAGCCGGACTCGATCACGGTTGGCACATTCGGCAATTCGGGCAGGCGCTTTTCGCCCGCCACCGCCAGCGGCTTGATCTTGCCGCCTTGGATCTGGCCACGCAGCGCCGCAAAGCTCAGCCACGTCATGTTGGCCTGACCGCCCACCACCGCCTGAATGGCCGGCCCCCCGCCGCCATACGGCACGTGCAGCAGCTCCACCTTCGACAGGCGCTTGAGCTCTTCCGGCGCCAGGTGGTTCAGCGAACCGACACCAGTTGAGGCGTAGTTGAATTTGTTGGGCGACTCCTTGGCGGCTGCCGCCAGGAACTCCTTCAAGTTATCCCCAGGCACGTTCGGGTTTGCGCCGATCACCAGCGGAAAGCGCACGGTCTGCGAAATGGCGACGAAGTCCTTGAACGTGTCGTAGGGCAGCTTGGGCTTCACGGCGGGGTTGATGCCGTGGTTGTCGAAGCTGACCAGCAAGGTGTTGCCATCGGGCTCCGCACGGGCCACAAAAGCCGTTGCGATCTGGCTGGCGGCGCCCGGGCGGTTTTCCACGACAACGGCGCGTCCGCCCAATTGCTGCGACAAACGCGGCTGCAAGATGCGCGCCAAAATGTCCGTGCTGCCGCCCGGCGGGTACGGCACGACCAGGATCAATGGCCGTTCTTCGGCGGCGGCGGGCGCGGCGATCATGGCGCCCCCCACCGCGGCCAGCGCGCATAAGCTCGCTGCAATCCGCTTCATCGTATGAGTCATTTTTTTTCCCCTGCTGTTGTGGTGTTGGCCGGCGCTGCCGTGGCGGGTTCGGCCTGGTCCCGCATGTAAATCGTTGAAAAGCCGGTGCGTATGACGTCGGTGATCTGATCCAGCCGCCGGCCGATATGCGTGCTCATCAGCCCGGCCAGCCCATCGGCATCCCGCTGTTCCAGCGCCTGCACGATGCGCAGATGTTCGCCTTGGGTATGGCTGCGGCGGCCCTGCTGCATGTCAATCCAGCGCACGAAATGGATGCGGGCATTGACGCTTTCCAGGGCGCGCACGAATTCTTCGTTGCGCGACAGGCGCGCCAGATGCAGGTGGAACGCTTCGTCCAGCTCCAGCAAGCGCGTGGCGTCGCTGTCTTCGGGCACATCGCGCGACCGTTCCACGAACGCGCGCAGGCCGGCCAGTTCTTCGTCGCTGGCGCGCTCGCACGCCGCGCGCACAATGCCGGCCTCCAGCACCGCGCGGTATTCATACAGGCTATGGATCTGCTTGGCGTCCAGCAGCCGGGCGATAAAACCGCGGTTCACCGAGCGGGTCAGAAAGCCTTCAACCATCAATTGATTCAGCACTTCACGCAACGGCGTGCGGCTGACATTCAAGCGACGCGCCAGCTCAACTTCGTTGATGCGTTCGCCCGGCTTGAAATCAAACCGAACCGCCATCGCCTTGACGGCGCCATACAGCTCCGCCTGTCCGGCGGACGTCCGGGCAGCAGGTCGGATGGCTGAAGGGGGATGGGTCATCAGGGCGGCTGGCGAAGGGGGATGAAGTGCATACTAAAGTGCATACACTTTGCTTCGCAAGCAGGGTTTGCCCGGAAATGCGCACGGCAAAAGGCGCGCATCCCTGACCGGGATGGAAATTAAAAACGGGGATGGATAACCCCAGGATGGGGTCTTACAGGCCGGTATCCAGCGTGTAGTGGGCGCCGTCGCGGTTTTCCAGCGTCAGCGTGGACAGCACCGGCGTAACCGCCGTTGCGTCTTGCTGCACGTGAATACGCAGATTGGCCAGTGGCACGTCCCAGCCGCCCGTGGCGGCTTCGGCGGTAACGTCCGCCACCAGCGCCAGACGCTCGGCCACGGCACGGGCATCCGCCGCGCGGGCGTCGATACGCAACAGACTGCGTGCGCCGTTCGGGTGCGCCATCAATTCAGGAGACCAGACGCACTCGGGCGTCAGATGGCGGCAGAAATACATGCGAATGCCGGGCAAGGGCTGCTCGGCAAAACGCACGGTATGAAAACGGGCCTGCACTTCCTGGCCGTCCAGCATCGCGGGGCGCGTCAGTTCCTGCACGGGATTCACGGCGAACCCCGCCGCCTTCAGCCGTTCATACGTGGCGTCGGCGTCATAGGTGCGAAACACCAGCGCTTCCAGCCCGAACGGAGAATCAGCGATTTCCTTGCGAGCCGGCGGCGCGCCTTCCGGCCAGCCCAGCAATTCAACATACGTGCCTTCCAGCACGATCAACCGATTGCACGAGCCCAGGTTGTGCACCGCCTTGTCGCTCAGGTGAAAGCCCTGGCGCTCGAAGTGCGGCGCCAGCGCATCCAGCCGGTCACGCACCATGACGACGGCGTGGTCGAATTCGGTGTGGCCGACAGAATGCAGCATGGCGTTATTTCCTGATCAGACGAGCTTGCCGTGGCACTGCTTGTACTTCTTGCCGCTGCCGCACGGGCACGGGTCGTTGCGGCCGACCTTGGGCAGCGCATTGCGCACAGGTTGCGCACCGTCATCCGATTCCGTCTGGGCCAATGCTTCGTCGTAATCAGAGTGGTGGTACTGCACGTTTTGCACATGCGATTGCGCGGCTTCGGCTTCGGCTTGTTCAACCTGTTCCGACGACTGCACACGCACGGTCATCAACACGCGAACCACGTCGTCGCGGATGCGGTCCAGCATGCCCGAGAACAGTTCAAAGGCTTCGCGCTTGTATTCCTGCTTCGGGTTCTTCTGCGCATAGCCGCGCAGATGGATGCCCTGGCGCAGGTAATCCAGCGACGACAGGTGCTCGCGCCAGTGCGTGTCGATCGCTTGCAGCATGATCGAACGCTCGAACTGCGACCACGATTCCGTGCCGACTTGATCGACCTTGGCCTGGTAGGCCTCGCGCGCGGCGTTGACCACGCGTTCGCGCAGCTCTTCGTCCGTCAGGCTGGTTTCTTTTTCCAGCATTTCGGTCAGCGGCAGATGCAGGTGCCAATCAGCTTCCAGGGCCTTTTGCAAGGCCGGGATGTCCCACTGCTCTTCCACCGATTCCGGCGGCACGTAGGTGTTGAACATCTCAACCACGGCGGCGTCGCGCAGGTTGTTCACCGTTTCGCTGACGCTGGCAGCTTCCAGCACGTCGTTACGCTGCGAATACAGCACCTTGCGCTGGTCGTTGGCCACGTCGTCGTATTCCAGCAATTGCTTGCGGATGTCGAAGTTGCGGCCTTCCACCTTGCGCTGCGCGGTTTCGATCGAACGCGTCACCATGCCTGCTTCGATGGGTTCCCCCTCGGGCAGCTTCAGGCGCTCCATGATGGCGCGCACGCGGTCGCCCGCGAAGATGCGCATCAGGGAATCTTCCAGCGACAGGTAGAAACGGGACGAGCCCGGGTCACCTTGGCGGCCGGCGCGGCCACGCAGCTGGTTGTCGATACGGCGCGATTCGTGGCGCTCGGTGCCGATGATGCGCAGGCCGCCAGCGGCCTTGACCTGCTCGTTCAGCGGCTTCCATTCCGCGCGCACCTGTTCGATGCGTGCGTTCTTTTCGGCTTCCGACAGCGATTCGTCGGCGCGGATCAGGTCAACCTGCTTATCCACACTGCCGCCCAGCACGATGTCGGTACCGCGACCGGCCATGTTGGTGGCAATGGTGATGTGGCCCGGCTTGCCGGCTTCGGCAACGATCTCGGCTTCACGGGCGTGCTGCTTGGCGTTCAGCACTTCGTGCGGCAGCTTGGCCTTTTTCAGCAGGCCGGACAGCAGCTCGGAGTTTTCGATGCTGGTAGTACCCACCAGCACGGGCTGGCCGCGCTCGTGGCAATCGCGGATGTCTTCCAGGATTGCGTTGTACTTTTCCGGATCGGTCTTGAAGACCTGGTCGTTCTGATCCTTACGGATCATGGGCTTGTTGGTCGGGATGATGACCGTTTCAAGCCCGTAGATTTCCTGGAATTCGTACGCTTCCGTGTCGGCCGTACCGGTCATGCCGGACAGCTTTTCGTACATGCGGAAGTAGTTCTGGAACGTAATCGACGCCAGCGTCTGGTTCTCGTGCTGGATCTTCACGCCTTCCTTGGCTTCGACGGCCTGGTGCAGGCCATCGGACCAACGGCGGCCCACCATCAGGCGGCCCGTGAATTCGTCGACGATCACCACTTCACCGTCTTGCACGACGTACTGCTGGTCGCGGAAGAACAGGTTGTTGGCGCGCAGAGCCACCATCAGGTGGTGCATCAGCGCAATGTGGCGCGGGTCGTACAGCGACTCGCCTTCGGGCAATATGCCCAGGCGGGCCAGAATGGCTTCGGCGTTCTCGTGGCCGGCTTCCGACAGATAGACCTGCTGGCTCTTTTCGTCGACCCAGTAATCACCTTCGGGTTCCGGCTCCTGCGGCTTGGGCTCGGTGGCCATGCGCTTGAGCAGCGGCGGCACCGCGTTCATGCGGATGTAGAGCTCGGTGTGATCTTCGGCCTGGCCGGAGATGATCAGCGGCGTACGGGCTTCGTCGATCAGGATCGAGTCCACTTCGTCGACGATGGCGTAGAACAGCACGCGCTGGCGGCGGTCCTCAACACGGTATTCCATGTTGTCGCGCAGGTAGTCGAAGCCGAATTCGTTGTTGGTGCCGTACGTGATGTCGGCAGCGTACGCGGCCTTCTTTTCTTCGTTCGGCTGCTGCGGCACCACCACGCCCGTGGTCATGCCCAGGAAGTGGTACAGGCGCCCCATCCATTCCGCATCACGGCGGGCCAGATAGTCGTTCACCGTCACGACGTGGACGCCCTTGCCGGCGACCGCGTTCAGGTAAACGGGCAGCGTCGCCATCAGCGTCTTGCCTTCCCCCGTGCGCATTTCGGCGATCTTGCCGCTGTGCAGCGCAATGCCGCCCAGCAACTGAGAGTCGAAGTGGCGCATACCGAATACCCGCTTGCCGGCTTCGCGAACCACGGCGAAGGCTTCGGGCAGCAGGTCGTCCAGGGAAGTCCCCTGAGCGTATCGGGATCGGAATTCGTCGGTCTTGGCCGCCAGCTCCGCATCGGAAAGCGCGGAAATCTTGGGCTCTTGCCCATTGATCTGGGTTACCAGCTTGCGATACTGCTTAAGCAGCCGGTCATTGCGGCTACCTATGAGTTTTTTGAGCAGAGAAACCATGCGTATGTCGGCCGCACGTACCACGCCGCGCCTGCATAAGGCCTGGGCAGCGTCGCCCGTGACTTTTGATGTTATTGGTTGAGCGGGGGTCCGCTGGGAAACGAACCAGTTTAACGCACCTGGAGCGTAATAGCCTGGATCTATGACCAGGGTGCTTTCATTGTCCTGTTGGACCGGTCAGCGCGCCGCAGGTTCATTTGTCGTTGCCTGCGCCACCGCGGGCGGCGCGGGTTGCTGCGAACCCAGGAACAATCGGGGGTCCAGCGGCTGTCCGGCAAGGCGGACTTCAAAGTGCAAATGCGGGCCGGTAGACCGCCCCGAACTGCCCACGCGAGCCACTTGCTGGCCACGCTCGACAAGCTGCCCTTGCTTGACCATCAGCGATGACGCATGTGCGTAACGCGTGATCAAACCATCACCATGGTCGATCTCGACCATGTTGCCAAAGCCGGGCTGGAACTTGGCTTCCAGCACCACGCCCCCAGAGGCCGCCAGAATCGGCGTCCCCGACGGGGCCGCGAAATCCAGCCCTTCATGCATGGCCGTGCGCCCCGTCACGGGGTTGCGGCGCCAGCCGTAAGACGAGCTCAGATAGGGGTAATCGGTAATCGGCATCGCGGTCGGCATGCGGGCCTGGTCCGCCGACCGCTTGGTCAGCGCCGCATCCAGCAGCTTCAGGTTGTCGGACTGCTGGGCAAGCCGCGCCTGGATTTCGTCCAACTGGCGGCCCAAGGCTTCGGCCGACGCCGCGCTGGGCGGGGGATGGTCGGTGAACAGGTCATCCATGACCTGCGTGGCTTCGGGCTGCGTCAGCGCTTCGGGTTGGGCCACGGCCAATTGCTTGGCCAGCTCCGGGTCCGTGTAAGCCACGCCGGCCACTTTCGCCACGCGCTGGCCCAGGCCGTCGATGCTGACCAGCTTGGCCTGCAACGCGCCGACCTTGGCGGCCAGCAAGTTCATGTTTCCGCGCAGGAAATCAGTGTCCCGGCCCGGCTGAGTGGCCAGCGGCCACCCCACGGTCTGAACCGCCGGCAGCATGGGAGTAAGGTATCGTTGTAGCGCGGCGCCAAAGATGGCTGCCGTCACGAGCGCGGCCCCGAGAAACAACGCCAGTCGCGCTCCTCCCAGGGTGAAATGCCCGTCCCGCCCGTCGCGGGCGTGCATAATCACGATTTTCAAGGTGTGCTTCCTAAATCTTTATAGCCGGGATGAATAGACCCACTTCATACCGTCAACGTTCCAGTGCCAGCCGGCGGAAAGAAAATACCGCTCTGGGATGGCTGGGTCATGACATGCGGGGCGCCGGAGTGTTGGCGACTGCCCGCAAGCACTTGCAAATTCAGTATGCGGTGGCGGCAGTTCTGCCCGCCCCGCTAGGTGCTGTCTGCCAGGTCGGCAAGCTGGAAAACCAGTGCCTGCATCTGGTGGTGCCCAGCGCCGCTCATGCCGCCAAGATGCGGCAATTGGCGCCGCGCGTGGCGCGCGCCCTGGCCGACCAAGGCTGGAACCTTAACGAAATTGCCGTCAAGGTACAAGCGGGTTTACCGAAGCCGGGCGCCCGTCAGCCGCTGCCCCCCAAAGAGGCGCAACCGCTGGGAGTCACCGCGCTGGGCGCGTTCAAATCGCTACATGACACGCTGCGTCCCGGCCCGTTGGCAGACGCAGTCGCCAAGCTCTTGAAGCATCACAAGAGTAGCTGAAGCTATCCGGCCCTGTCCGGCGCCTGGGGCGCCCGGAAACGAAGCGAAACCAAGTTCTGGGGGGTTTAGACCCGATGGTTTGCAACCGGATGGCGGTCTTTGCGCTAAGGGATGGCGGCCAGCGCCATCCTTAAGCAGGGGCCTGATGAGGATACCGGGGACACTCCCCGGTTCAGGCCCGATCAGAAAGCGGCGTTATGCCAGCTTCCATTCGTGGCGGAAGGCCTGCGGCGCTTCAGCCTGCGATTCATAGGTGACCAGTTCCCAGGCGTCTTGCTGAGCAAGCAGCGCACGGGCCAGCTGGTTGTTCAGGCCGTGGCCCGACTTGCACGCCACATAGCGCGCCACCAAGGGTTTGCCCAGCAGATACAAGTCGCCAATGGCGTCCAGGATCTTGTGCTTCACGAATTCGTCGTCGTAGCGCAGGCCGTCGCTGTTCAGCACGCGGTATTCGTCCATGACGATCGCGTTGTCCAGGCTGCCGCCGCGGGCCAGGCCCATCGAGCGCAGCGCTTCCACTTCGTTCACGAAACCGAAAGTGCGCGCACGGGCGATCTCGCGCACATACGAGTGCGTGGCGAAATCGATCTCGGCGAAATTGGCCGTGGAATCAATGGCGGGGTGGCGGAAGTCGATCGAGAACGCCAGCGCGTAACCCTCGTGGGGTTCCAGGCGGGCCCATTTCTCGTTGCGGCCTTCGCCTTCGCGCACTTCCACCGTCTTTTTGACGCGGATGAATTGCTTGGGCGCGTTCTGCTCGACGATGCCCGCCGAGCGCAACAGATAAACAAACGTAGCCGCACTGCCGTCCATGATGGGGACTTCTTCGGCAGTGAGGTCGATATGCAGGTTGTCGATACCCAGGCCGGCCAATGCCGACATGAGATGCTCCACCGTGGAGACGCGGACGTTGCCCTGTTGGAGGACGGACGCCATGCGCGTATCGCCCACGCCAGTGGCCTGCGCGGGCAGGTCTACGACCTCGGGCAGGTCCACGCGGTGGAAAACAATACCGGTATTGGGTTGTGCCGGACGCAGGGTGAGTTCTACCCGCCGTCCGGAGTGGACGCCGACGCCTGTCGTGCGGACTAGATTCTGAATGCTGCGTTGTCGGAACATGAGACTTAGGTGCTTTGGAGCCAAGAAGCCGGCACGAAGAGAACAGATTGCCGGCGTAACTGACGTATTGTAACGCTGTCCGACCCATGACGCCAACGTGCGCCCGGATCGACCGATACCTCCGTCCCTTAATTGAACCGTGCAAGGGAAACACGGACCGCTCCGCCTCCGGCTCGCCCGCGGGGACAGGCGAGCCGGAGATGAGGGAGTGCGATTAGAGCCTGTGACCGGCTCTTAGGTTCAATCCGCTTGCTTGCGCAGGAACGCCGGGATGTCGAAGTGATCCATGCCCGAGCTTTCCAGTGCACGCACCTGGGCCGACGCCTGGCTGCGCGGATTGCGCATGACCGACGGCATGTCCAGATTGCGGTAATCGCCGCCTTGACCGGCCGGCATCGTGCCCATGGGCATGTTGTCGGTACCGGTGCGCAGCACCTCAGCGGTGTTCTGCACCAGCTGCGGACGCGCTTGCGCACGGCCCAGGCCAGTTGCCACCACGGTCACGCGCAGGTTTTCACCCATCGACTCGTCATAGGCCGTGCCGAAGATCACGGTGGCGTCGTCCGAAGCGTAGCTGCGGATCGTTTCCATGATTTCGCGCGTTTCGCGCATCTTCAGCGTGCGGCTGGCGGTGATGTTGACCAGCACGCCGCGAGCGCCGTTCAGGTCCACGCCTTCCAGCAGCGGGCAAGCAATGGCGTGCTCGGCAGCGACGCGAGCGCGGTCTGCGCCCGAAGCCGATGCCGTGCCCATCATGGCCTGGCCTTGCTCGCCCATGATCGTCTTCACGTCTTCGAAGTCGACGTTGACGTTACCTTCGACGTTAATGATTTCGGCGATACCCGCGCAAGCGTTGTGCAGGATGTCGTCGGCGGAACGGAAGCAGTCTTCCTGCGTCGCGTCCTCGTCCATCAGTTCATAGAGGTTCTCGTTGAGCACCACGATGAGCGAATGCACGTGCTTGGCCAATTCCGAGATACCGTCCTCGGCCATCTTCAGGCGCTTATTGCCTTCGAACGTGAAAGGCTTGGTGACCACGCCCACGGTCAGAATGCCCAGTTCCTTCGCCACTTCGGCCACGACCGGGCCTGCGCCGGTGCCGGTGCCACCGCCCATGCCGGCGGTGATGAAGACCATGTGAGCGCCGTTCAGCGCAGCACGGATCTCCTCGCGCGCGGTTTCAGCCGACGCACGTCCTTGCTCGGGCTTGGCGCCCGCACCCAGGCCAGTACGGCCCAGACGAATTTGCACCGGGGCGTTGGTCGCCGCCAGTGCCTGCGCATCGGTGTTGGCGCAGATGAAATCCACGCCGTGCACGCCGCTGCGAATCATGTGCGCGACAGCATTGCCGCCCGCACCGCCCACACCAACGACCTTGATTACGGTCCCTTTGGTGTTGTTCTCAAGCATCTCAAAGTTCATCATGATGACTCCCTCACAAGTCCGATTTTGCAAATCACAAAAATTCCCCAACAACCTATATTTTGTGAATCGCCTCAAAGCCGATGCCGACTACATAGGTCCGCGACGGGTTTGAGACGCCTCCTCTTTCTGGCGCGCCCCGCAAAACAACCACGAGTCACACCAAGGAGCAGGCCCCTACCTGCACCTTTCAATTCATAAACCATTCCTTCATGCGCGCCAGCAGGCTCTTGAAATTGCCGGTCTGGGCGGCGACCTTGCGGCCGCGCACACGCTGCATCCGTGCTTCCTGCAACAAGCCCATCACCGTCGAGAAGCGCGGATTACGCATCACGTCAGCCAGGCTGCCTTCATATTCGGGAACCGCCACGCGCACCGGCTTCAGGAACACGTCCTCGGCCAGTTCGATCATGCCGGGCAGTTGCGCCGACCCGCCGGTCAGGACCACGCCCGAAGCCAGCAAATCTTCGTAGCCGGAATCGCGCACCACCTGCTGCACCAACGTGAACAGTTCTTCGACGCGCGGCTCGATCACGGCGCCCAGCGCCTGGCGCTTCACTTGGCGCGGGCCCCGGTCGCCCAGGCCCGGCACTTCCACGGACTCGTCCGGGCTGGCCAGCACCTGCTTGGCCACGCCGTAGCGCAGCTTGATTTCTTCAGCGTCCGGCGTCGGCGTGCGCAGCATGGCGGCGATGTCGTTGGTGATCTGGTCACCGGCAATCGGCAGCACCGCGGTGTGGCGGATCGCACCGCCGGTGAAGATGGCGACATCGGTCGTGCCGCCGCCGATATCCACCAGCACAACGCCCAGTTCTTTCTCGTCGGCGGTCAGCACGGCCAGGCTGGATGCCAGCGGTTGCAGGATCAGGTCTTGCACTTCCAGGCCGCAGCGGCGCACGCACTTGACGATGTTCTGCGCGGCGCTGACCGCGCCCGTCACGATGTGCACGCGCACTTCCAGGCGCAGGCCGCTCATGCCGATGGGCTCGCGGATGTCTTCCTGGCCGTCGACGATGAACTCCTGCGTCAGCACATGCAGCACCTGCTGGTCCGTCGGGATGTTCACCGCTTTGGCGGTCTCGATGACGCGGGCAACGTCGGTGGCGGTGACTTCTTTGTCCTTCACAGCGACCATGCCGCTGGAATTGAAGCTGCGGATATGGCTGCCGGCAATGCCGGTGTAGACGTCGCGAATCTTGCAATCTGCCATCAGCTCGGCTTCTTCAAGCGCGCGCTGAATGGAATTCACAGTGGTCTCGATATTGACGACCACGCCCTTGCGCATGCCGCGCGATTCGTGCTGGCCCAGGCCGAGCACTTCGAATCGCCCTTCGGGCAAAATTTCAGCCACCACAGCCACCACCTTGCTGGTGCCGATATCGAGGGCGACGATAAGGTCCTTGATGTCACGGGTCATGGCGTTAGCGTTTCTTGGGAGGTTTCGGTGTGGATTTGGATTTGGTTTCCGACGCGGGCAACGGAGCCAGCGCCAGGGCGAAACCATTCGGATAGCGCAGGTCGGCCTGCGTGATGGTGCGCCCTTCCAGGCGTCCCGACACGGCGGGCCACGCCTGCACAAAGCGTTGAATTCGGGCCGCGAACGGCAGCGCGCCGGGCAGGCCATGCGGGTCCGGCGCATCGGCGCCCGGATCGCGGCCCAAGTCCAGCATCATGCCGTTGGACAACACCACCCGCCAGGCGTAGCGCGGGCTGAGCTCCAGCTGTTTGACGTGCATGTCCAGCGGCGCGAACCAGCGCGCCAGCTCGGCGTAGCGCTGCACGACGAGCGGCTCCGTGCCCTCGGGCCCGGAGAACTGCGGCAGTACGGTTTCGTCGTCCACCTCGCCCGTGTTCGCCGTGAACGCTTCGCCCCAGGTGTTGATCATCTGGTTCTCGTTCCACAGCGCAAGCGGCTGCTGTTCCTCGATGCGCACGCGCAGCACATTGGGCCAGATCCGGCGCACGGTGGCATGGCGCACCCACGGCACCGATTCGAAGATCTCGCGCGCGTCGTCCAGGTCCACCGTGAAGAAGTTGCCCTTGAAGCGCCCCGCGATGGCGGATCGCACCGCTTGCGGCGACACATAGTGCAGCTCGGTGTCCGGCATCGATTCCAGCTCGATGGCCGTCAACGTGAAGAACGGGCGTTGCGCTACCCACACCACGCCCGCGATGAGCATGGCGCAAACCGCCAGCACGGCTAGCGTGTTGGCGATCAGGTTGGTAGTACGAGCGTCGTTCCACACGGATTATCCAGGTCAAGCGTTACGCGCGGCGCTGTGCACTTTGCACGACGCCTCAGACAAAATTGCCACGCACAGATCGGCGTAGCTGATCCCAACGGCCTTCGCGGCCATCGGCACCAAAGAATGGCTGGTCATGCCAGGCGAGGTATTCATTTCAAGCAGCCACGGCCGGTTGTTGCGGTCGAGCATGAAGTCGGCGCGGCCCCAGCCTTCGCAGTTCAGCGCCTGATAGGCCTTCACGGCAATGGCGGCGACTTCCTCAGCCACGCCGTCCGGCAGCGTCGCCGGGCAGAAGTACTGCGTGTCGTCCGAGAAATACTTGTGTTCGTAGTCGTAGTTGCCGCCGGGCGCCGCGATCTCGATCACGGGCAGAGCGCGTGCGCCCTTGCCTGCACCCAGCACGGCCACGGTCAGCTCGCGGCCGGTGATGAATTGTTCGGCCAGCACGACGCTGTCAAAGCGCGCGGCAGCCGCGTAGGCTTCCTTCATGTCGGAATAGCCCACCACCTTGGTGATGCCGACGGTGGAACCTTCATGCGGCGGCTTGATGATCAGCGGCAAGCTCAGACGGTCGGGCACCAGACGAAGTTCCGTGTCGGCGTCCAGCACTTCAAAATCAGGCGTGGGCAGACCAATCTGTTGCCACACGCGCTTGGTCATGGTCTTGTCCATGGCCAGCGCGGACGCCATCGGGCCGCTGCCGGTGTAAGGAATGCCCAGCAATTCCAGCGCGCCTTGAATCGTGCCGTCTTCACCATAGCGGCCATGCAGCGCAATGAAGACGCGGTCGAAGCCTTCGGCGGCCAGCTCGGCCAGGCTGCGTTCGCCCGTGTCGAACAGGTGCGCGTCCACGCCGGCGCTGGCCAGCGCCTGCTGCACGCCCTTGCCGGACATCAGCGACACTTCGCGCTCGGCGGAACGCCCGCCGTACAAGACACCCACTTTGCCGAATTGCGTGCTCATGCCAGCTCTCCTACTTGGCCAGGGACTTTGCTGATCGAACCCGCGCCCATCACAATCACCACGTCGCCGTCGCGCACGAAGTCCACCACTGCCTGAGGCAGCTCGGCCACGTCTTCGACGAACACCGGTTCCACCTTGCCGGCCACACGCAGCGCGCGCGACAGGGCGCGGCCGTCGGCGGCCACCAGCGGCGGCTCGCCGGCCGAATAGACCTCGGTCAACAGCACCGCGTCGGCCGTGCCCAGCACGCGCACGAAATCTTCAAAACAATCCCGCGTCCGCGTGTAGCGATGCGGCTGGAACGCCAGCACGATGCGGCGATCAGGCCAGGCGCCGCGCGCGGCGGCCAGCGTGGCGGCCATCTCAACGGGGTGATGGCCGTAGTCGTCGATGACGGTGAATGTGCCGCCGCCATGGCTGGCCGGCACGGGGAATTCGCCCGTCTGCGTGAAACGGCGGCCCACGCCCTTGAAGGCGGCCAGCGCGTCGCAGATGGCGTCGTCGGACACGCCCAGCTCCGTTGCCACGGCGATTGCGGCCAGGGCGTTGCGCACGTTGTGCAGGCCCGGCAGGTTCAGCACCACTTGCAACGGCGGCAGCAGCGTATCGCGGTGCGTGCGCTGCACGTTGAAGCGCATGCGCGTGCCTTCCGGCTGCACTTCATAGGCGCGCACTTGTGCGTCTTCGTTCAGGCCGTAAGTGGTGATCGGCCGCGACACGAAGGGCATGATCTCGCGCACGTTCGCATCGTCAGAGCACAGCACGGCGCTGCCATAGAACGGCAGGCGCTGCGTAAATTCGATGAACGCACTTTTCAGGCGCGCCACGTCATGGCCGTAGGTGTCCATGTGATCGGCATCGATGTTGGTCACGATGGCCATCACCGGCAGCAGATTCAGGAAGGACGCGTCGGACTCGTCGGCCTCGACCACGATGTAGTCGCCCTGGCCCAGGCGCGCATTGGCGCCGGCGGAGTTCAACCGGCCGCCAATCACGAATGTCGGGTCCAGGTCACCGGCGGCCAGCACGCTGGCCACGAGGCTGGTGGTCGTGGTCTTGCCGTGCGTACCCGCCACGGCGATGCCGCGCTTCAAACGCATCAGCTCGGCCAGCATGATGGCGCGCGGCACCACGGGGATGCGCGACGCGCGGGCGGCGATCACTTCAGGGTTGTCACCCGCCACCGCCGTGGACGTCACGATGGCGCCCGCCCCCGTGACGTTGCTGGCCACGTGGCCGATCGCAATCTTCACGCCCAGGCTGGCCAGACGACGCGTCACAGCGGACTCGTTCAAGTCGGAGCCGCTGATGGTGTAGCCCAGGTTGAGCAGCACTTCGGCAATGCCGCTCATGCCCGAGCCGCCGATGCCTACAAAATGGATATGTTGAATTCTGTGTTTCATGATGAACGCCCCGCTGCTTGTTCACAGACGTCGGCGATATGCGCTGCCGCTTCCGGGTGCGCATGCGCGCGGGCACGGATGGCGACGGCTTCCAGTTCTTGTCGGGTACGCTGGGCCAGCCAGTCCGCCAGCCACTCGGGCGTCAAGGCGGTCTGCGGCTGGAGCCAGGCGGCCTCGGCGTCGCTCAAGAAGCGCGCGTTGGCGGTTTGATGATCATCGATGGCATGCGGGAACGGCACGAACAGCGCGGCGACGCCAGCGGCCGCCACTTCGGACACCGTCATGGCCCCCGCGCGGCAGATCACCAGATCCGCGTCGCCCAAGGCGCCCGCCATGTCATCGATGAACGCGCGGCAATCAGCCTCTACGCCCGCTTGGGCATAGGCCTGCTGCAACGCGGGCAAATGTTGTTCGCCGGCCTGATGGATGACCATCGGACGGCTCTCTTGCGGCAAGCGCGCCAGCGCTTGCGGAACGGTCGTGTTCAGCGCCTGCGCGCCCAAGCTGCCCCCCACGACGAGCACGCGCAGCGGGCCCGTGCGGTTGGCGTAGCGCGTGGCCGGGTCCGGCAGCGCGCACAAGTCGGCACGCACCGGGTTGCCCATGGCTTCGCCCTTGGGCAGCACGCCGGGGAACCCGCTCAACACGCGGCGCGACATCTTCGCCAGGCACTTGTTCGCGGTGCCTGCCACGGCATTCTGTTCATGCACCACCAGCGGCGTGCCGCGCAGCGCAGCAATCACGCCGCCCGGGAACGCCACGTAGCCGCCCATGCCCAGCACCACGTCCGGGCGCACATCCGACAAACGCGACCACGCTTCTCCGAACGCGCGCAACAGCAGGAACGGCAGCTTCAGCAGCGCGGATGCGCCCTTGCCGCGCACGCCTTGAAAGCGCAACGGCACCAGTTCGATGCCGCGCGGCGGCACGAGCTTGCCTTCCATTTTGTCGGGATTGCCCAGCCACAGCACGCGCCAGCCACGCTCGCGCAGCACATCGGCAACCGCCAGGCCCGGCATGATGTGTCCGCCGGTGCCACCGGCCATGATCAGGATGGTGCGGGCCGCGGTCATACTCGCCCCCCACGCATCATGACGCGGTTTTCCACGTCGACCCGGATCAGCATGGCCAAGGCGCACAGGTTCATCACCACGCCCGAACCGCCATAGCTCATCAGCGGCAGCGTCAAACCCTTGGTGGGCAGCAGGCCCAGGCACACGCCCATGTTGATGAACGACTGCACGCCGAACCACATCGCCACGCCATGCGCCACCAGGCCCGCGAACGTGCGTTCCATGGCGATGGCCTGACGGCCGATATCGAAACCGCGATAGATGATGATGGCGAACAGCGTGATCACCGTCATCACGCCAATAAAGCCCAGCTCTTCGCCCACCACCGCCATCAGGAAGTCGGTGTGCGCTTCGGGCAGGTAGTGCAGCTTTTCAACGCTGGCGCCCAGGCCCACGCCGAACCATTCACCACGGCCCAAGGCAATCAGCGAATGCGACAGCTGATAGGCGCTGCCGTAAGCGTTGTCTTCGTTCCAGGGGTCCAGGTAGGCAAACAGGCGCGCACGGCGCCACGGCGACAACCAGATCAGCATCAGGAACGTGCTCACCAGCACGGCCAGCAGGCTGCTGAAGTATTTGCCGTTGATGCCGCCCAGGAACAGGATGCCGATGGCGATGGCCACGATCACCATGAAAGCGCCCAGGTCGGGCTCCAGCAGCAACAGCATGCCCACACCGGCCAGCGCGAACGCCATCGGCAAGAAGCCGCGGGCAAACGCCTGCATGTGCTCTTGCTTGCGCACGGTGTAATCGGCGGCGTAGAGCAAGGCGGCCAGCTTCATCAATTCAGACGGCTGGAAGTTCAGCGGACCCAGCGGAATCCAGCGGTGCGCGCCGTTGACTTCACGGCCGATGCCGGGAATCAGCACCGCCACCAGCAAGATCATCGACACCACGAACAGCGGCACCGCCATGCGCTGCCAGACCCGGATGGGAATGGCCAGCACAACGGCGCCCGCGACCAGCCCGGCGCTGACGAACAGGCCGTGGCGGATCACGAAGTAATAACGCCCATAGGACGCGTAACGCGGGCCGTCGGCCAGCGCGATCGACGCCGAATACACCATCAGCAAGCCGAGCAGCAACAGCGTCGATGCCGCGATGACCAGCGGCAGATCGAAGTTGCGCATCTTGGTACGGCCGGGCCGTACGGCATTGACGCTGGCGGTGAGATCGGCGATCAGGCTCATGCCACCTCTCCACGGTCGCGGGCCAGGTCTTCGACCTCTTCCACGAACACCTGCCCGCGATGCGGGTAGTTGCGGAACATGTCCAGGCTGGCGCAGGCCGGCGACAGCAGCACGGCGTCGCCAGGCTGCGCCAATTCGGCAGCGCCGCGCACGGCATCATGCAACGATTCAACGGTGATGCAGTTGACGCCGGTCGGCGCCAGCACGCGGCCAATTTCGGGGCCATCCACGCCGATCAGCATCACGGCGCGCGCATGACGCGACACCACCGGGATCAGCGGAGAAAAATCCTGGCCCTTGCCCTGGCCGCCGGCGATCAGCACCACCGGTTGGCCCAGGCCTTCCAGCGCGGCGACGGTGGCGCCCACGTTGGTGCCCTTGCTGTCATTGATGTAGTCAACGCCGCCAATCTGGCGCACGAAGGCCGCGCGGTGCGGCTCGCCCGCGTATTCACGCAGCGTGCGCAGCATGGCGCCCCAGCCCAAGTCCAGGCAGCGCGCCAGTTGCAAGGCGGCCAGCGCATTCAGGGCGTTGTGGATGCCGCGGATGCGCAGGGCGTCCACCGGCATCAGGCGGCTCATGCGGCCGTTGGCGCGCACGGGTTCGGGCGCATCTTTCTTGCGGCGCACGGGCGGCGCGGGTTCGTCGAAATCGCTGGGCTCGGAAGCCACCAGCCAGGCTACGCCCTGCCCCAGTTCCAGGCCCATGTCGCCCACCAGTTCCGGCATGTCGCGGCCAAAACTGCGCACATTCAGCGCGTTCACCGTCGGCACCATGCGCAGCGTCATCGGGTCGTCGCGGTTGACGATGGCGATGCGCGCCATCTTAAAGATGCGCGCCTTGGCCTCGGCATAAGCGTCCATGCCGCCATGCCAGTCCAGATGATCTTGGGTGACGTTCAGCACGACGGCGGCGTCAGCCTTCAGCGACTGCGTCGTTTCCAGCTGAAAGCTGGACAGTTCCAGCACCCAGACTTGCGGCAGCGCGTCGTTGTCCAGCGCATCCATCAGCGCGGTCAATGCTGCCGGGCTGATGTTGCCAGCCGCCACAACGGTCAGGCCGCTGGCGTCGATCAAGTCACGCGTGAGCGCCGTCACCGTGGTCTTGCCATTCGTGCCCGTCACGGCCAACAGGCGCGGACGGTATTCACGCGTCTCGGCCAGATCGGCCAGTGCGCGCGCAAACAATTCAATTTCACCGACGACTTCGATGCCGCGGGCTTTCGCCTCGCGCAGCAGCTCGGCGGCGGGCGGTAGCGCGGGCGCCAGGCCGGGGCTCAGCACCACCTGGTTCACACCATCCAGCAACGCCACGTCAAAGGACGCGTCGCAGCCCAAACGGTATTCCACATCGCTTTGCGCCAGCGCGTCACGCAGCGCGGCAAGGCCGCCCGGCTCGGCGCGTGTGTCGGCCACGCGCAAGCGGGCGCCCAATCGGGCGCACCAGCGAGCGGCGGCGACACCCGTCTCGCCCAATCCGAGGATCAGGACGAGCGGCGCGTCAGCGCGGGAGGGTTCAATCGTATTCATCGCAACTTCAGCGTAGAGAGGCCGATCAGCACCAGCATCATGCTGATGATCCAGAAACGCACAACCACCTGGGTTTCTTTCCAGCCACCCACTTCAAAGTGATGATGCAACGGGGCCATGCGGAATATGCGTCTACCTGTTCCATAACGTCGCTTCGTGTACTTGAACCAGGTCACCTGGATCATCACCGACAGCGTTTCCACCACGAACACGCCGCCCATGATGAACAGCACGATTTCCTGGCGCACGATGACGGCGATGGTGCCCAGCGCGCCGCCCAGCGCAAGCGCGCCGACGTCACCCATGAAGACCTGCGCCGGATACGCGTTGAACCATAAAAATGCCAAGCCCGCGCCCCCGATCGCCGCGCACAGCACCATCAATTCCGAGGCGCCGGGAATATACGGGAACAGCAGATATTTGGAATAGTCGACGCGGCCGACGACGTAGGCGAAGATGCCCAACGCGCTGCCGACCATCACGGTCGGCATGATGGCCAGGCCATCCAGGCCGTCGGTCAGGTTCACGGCGTTGCTGGTGCCGACAATCACGGCCCACGTCAGCGCCACAAAACCCAGCACGCCCAGCGGATAGCTCACCGATTTGAAGAACGGCACGATCAAGTCGGCACGCGTGGGCAACGCCATCGTGAAGCCGCTGCCTACCCAGGCCTTGAACAGCGGCCACAATTCAGTGTTGGCGGGCGCGGACACGGCAAACGCCAGATACACGGCGGCGATGATGCCGATCGTGGCCTGCCAGAAGAATTTCTGCCGTGCGGGCATGCCTTCCGGATCGCGATAAACCACCTTGCGGTAATCGTCCATCCAGCCGATCCAGCCGAAGCCGAACGTCACCAGCAGCACGACCCACACGAAACGGTTGGTCCAGTCCGCCCACAGCAAGGTGCTGATGGCGATGGAAATGAGGATCAGCACGCCGCCCATCGTGGGGGTGCCGGTCTTGACCAGATGCGTTTCCGGACCGTAGGCGCGCACGGCCTGGCCGATCTTCATTTCGGTCAACTTGCGAATCACATGCGGACCGGCAACCAGGCCGATCAGCAACGCCGTCGCGCACGCCAGCACGGCGCGCAAGGTGATGTATTCGAACACGCCCAGGGCGCGTACATCATCAGAAAGCAGACGGGCGATTTCAAGCAGCATGGTGCTCTCCCTGCCCCTTGGCCGCCGTCGCGTCATTCATAGAAAAAGCCGTCACTACCCGCTCCATGCGCATAAAGCGCGATCCCTTTACCAATACGCAGGACGCGCGCAAACCGCGCAAGGCGGCAACCACTTCGTCTACCGATGCGCAGGCGTGCGCGCCAACACCGAATGCGGCCGAAGCCGCCTGGCTGGCGTCGCCTAGCGTGATCAGCGCGTCAAGCCCATGCTCGCGCGCGTAATTGCCCACCTCGGCATGCAAGGCGGGGCCGTTGTCCCCGATTTCACCCATGTCGCCCAGCACCAAAACACGCTTGCCGGCAATGCGCGCCAACACGTCGATGGCCACGCGAACGGAATCGGGGTTGGCATTGTAGGTGTCATCAATGAGCAACGTTCCGTCACTCAAATGTTTGTGCTGCATGCGGCCCGCAACGGGGACAAATCCCGCCAGGGCGCGTACCGCGCAATCCAGCGGCGCACCCGCCGCGATGGCGCTGGCGATTGCGGCCAGTGCGTTGCGCAGGTTGTGCAAACCCGGCACCGGCAACACCAGATCGGCCACGCCGACGGGCGTGACGACGCGGCAGCGCGTGGTGCCGACATCGGCCAGAATATGTTCCGCATACACATCCAGGCCGGGCTGCAAGCCAAAGCGCAGCACGCGGCGCGGTTCGGCCAAGGCGTCCCAGATGGCGGAGTACGGTTCATCGCCGGGATACACGGCCACGCCGTCATCGGGCAGCGCCGCAATTGCCGCGCCGTTTTCGTGCGCCACCGCTTCCACGGTGTGCATGAATTCCTGATGTTCGCGTTGCGCGTTGGTCACCAGCGCAACCGTGGGCGCGGCCATGGCGGCCAATTGCGCGATTTCGCCCGGGTGGTTCATGCCCAGTTCGAAGACGGCCGCGCGGTGCTCGGTGCGCAAGCGCAACAGGGTCAGCGGCACGCCGATGTCATTGTTCAGATTGCCGGCGGTGGCCAGACGGCCAGCTTCGCCCTGCCATTCGGCCAACATGGCCGAGATCATTTCCTTGGTGGTTGTCTTGCCGTTGCTGCCGGTCACGGCCACCACGGGCAGCGTGAACTGCGCGCGCCAGGCCGCGCCGATGCGCATCAGCGCAACGCGCGTATCGCCCAGCACCAGTTGCGGCAGCTTGGCGTCGCCGACGGCATGCGCCACCACCGCCGCGCATGCGCCACGGCCTTCGGCCTGATCCAGATAGTTGTGCGCGTCAAAGTTCTCGCCCACCAGCGCAACGAACAATTCACCCGTGCCGATGCGGCGGGTGTCTGTCGACACGCCCTTGACCTGCGGCAGCAGCAGCGCCAGCCGTGCCCACTCGCGGTCATCAAAAGGCAGCTTTTCGCCGCCAATATCCTGATAGGTCTCGTGCCCCTTGCCGGCCAGCAGCACCACGTCGTCGGGCGACGCGGACCAGATGGTCTGCATGATGGCGCGTGCGCGATCCACCTGAACGTCGGCCTTTGCGGCTGCGGGAATGCCCGCCAGGATCTGCTCGACGATCGATTCAGCAGATTCCGTGCGCGGGTTGTCGCTGGAGACTACGACGTGGTCAGCCAGCTCTGCGGCAATGCGGCCCATCTCGGGGCGCTTGCCCGGATCTCGCTCGCCCCCGCAACCGAACAGGCAGATCAAGCGGCCGGACCGCGCCACGGCTACGGCGCGCAATGCGGTTAACGCACGCGACAGCGCATCCGGCGTGTGGGCGTAATCCACCACCACCAGCGGGCCGCCGCGGCCTGCCGGCGTCTGGGTCGAAACCGGCACCGTTTCCACGGTTTGCAAACGGCCGTCAACGGGGTCCGTCGCGGCCAGTTCACGCGCGATCTGCGCAAACGGCAGGCCAAGCTTGTACAGCACGCCCGCCACCAACAGCAGGTTCGACACATTGTGCGCGCCCAGCAGACGCGTCACGATCTGCGCTTCGCCGTGCGGCGACACCAACGTAAAGATCTGGCCCTGCGACGTGGCCTGAAGATCACGCGCGCGCATCGCGGCGGGAATCTCAGCCGCGTCGCTCAGGCTGTAGCCCATCGCCATGCCCGCGGGCATGCTTGCGATCAGGCGGCGGCCGGCTTCATCATCGGCGTTGACGACGGCGGCGGTCAGGCCCGGCCAATTGAACAGGCGCGCCTTGGCGGCCTCGTAGCGTTCCATCGTGCCGTGATAATCAAGATGGTCGCGCGTCAGGTTCGTGAAGGCGGCCAGCGCCACACGCACACCGTCCAGGCGGCCTTGTTCAATACCGATCGACGACGCTTCCATCGCCACGGCTTGCGCCCCCGCGTCGCGCATGGCGGCCAGAGTGCGGTGCACGGTCAGCACGTCGGGCGTGGTCAGGTCACCGCCCAGCGTACGGCCATCGGGCAGCACGGCGCCCAAGGTGCCGATGGTGCCGCAAGGCTTGTCGTTGCGGCTCAGCGCGTGCGCGATCCATTGCACCGACGAGGTCTTGCCATTCGTGCCCGTTACCGCCACCACCGCCAACGCGGCCGACGGGCGGCCATACCACGTGTCAGCCAGCTCGCCGAGCAAGGCGCGCAGGCCGGTGACCGGCAGCATCGGCGTGTCGGCCGCTGCGGTCTGGATGGCGTCGTTGGCGGGGGCTTCAAACAGCACGGCGCTGGCGCCCAGCGCCAACGCCTTATCTATATAGAGACGGCCATCGCTGGACAGGCCCGGGCAGGCGACGAACACATCGCCCGGCTCGATATCGCGCGAGTCCAGCTTGAGGTGCGCGGTCAACGACACGCGCGCATGCAACCACGCCACGGTTTCAGCAACCGTGGCGACAGGGGTAGAGAGGAAGCCTTTGGCGCTCATCTGCCTGGCTCCTTGAGACCAGCAACAATCGTGGATTCAAAAGGCGCGTCCGGCCGCACCCCCATCAGCCTCAAGCTCCCCCCCACGATGTGGGAGAACACGGGCGCGGCAATGGCGCCGCCGTAATAACCGCCGACCGTGGGTTCGTCGATGGACACCGCCACGACAATCTTCGGGTCAGACACCGGAGCGAAGCCCACGTATGAGCTCCGGTAACGCTGCATGCTGTACTTGCCATCCACGATCTTGCGCGCGGTGCCGCTCTTGCCGGCAACGCGATAGCCCTGCACCTGAGCAGCCTTCGTGCCTTCGGGACCAGCCGCCGCTTCCAGCATCGCGCGCACCATGGCGGTGGTCTTGGGCGTGTAGATCTTGACGCTGGTGGGGTCGCTGTCGCGCTTGACCAGCGTCAGCGACACCATGTCGCCATTGCGGGCAAACACGGTATAGGCGCGCGCCACCTGCAACAACGACACAGACAGGCCATAGCCGTAGGCCATGGTCGCCTTTTCGATCAGGCGCCAGCGGTCCCACGGACGCAGGCGGCCAGGGGCCGCGCCGGGGAATCCCACTTGGGGCGCCTGACCCAGGCCCAATTCGGTGAAGCGATCCCACATCTCGCGGGAGTCCAGCTTCTCGGAAATCATCGTCATGCCGATGTTGCTGGACTTGCGCAGCACGCCCGCCACGTCCAGCGTGCCGTTGCGGCTGACGTCGCTGATCGTGCTGCCTTGATACGAGAAGCGGCCATTGCCGGTCTCGAACAAGGTCGACGTCGTGATGCGGCCCAGGTCCAGCGCCAGCGCGGCGGTGAACGGCTTCATGATCGAGCCGGGTTCGAAGGTATCGGTAATGGCTTGATTGCGCAGCTTGGAGCCGTGGAAGGACTCGCGCTTGTTGGGATCAAACGTCGGCACGTTCGCCAGCGCCAGGATCTCGCCCGTGTGCACGTCCACGACCACGGCGGTAGCGCCCTTGGCCTGGTGCTTGTCCATGGCGTCCTTCAATTCCTTGAACACCAGGTACTGCAAGCGGGTATCGATGGACAGGCGCAGATCGCGGCCATCAACCGGCAACGTGACGGCCTGCACGTCTTCAATGACGCGGCCCAGCCGGTCCTTGATGACGCGGCGGCTGCCGGGGCGGCCTTGCAACTGCTGGTTGAAGGTCAGCTCAACGCCTTCTTGCCCCTGATCTTCGACGCTGTTGAAACCCACCACGTGGGCCATCACGTCGCCGTCCGGGTAATAACGGCGGGTCTCGGGCTGCTGATGAATGCCCGGCATGCCCAGCTGCTTGATCTTGTCGGCCACATCCATGGCGACCTGACGCTTCAGGTAGACGAAGTTCTTGTCTTCGTCGACCAGGCGGTGGCGGAGATCGGCCACGGGCGTTTCCAGCAACTTGGCCAGCGCGTCCATCTGCGCGGGCGTGCCTTGCTTGGCGTCTTCGGGAATGGCCCAGATGGCGCGCGCCGGCACGCTGGAGGCCAGCACGGCGCCATTGCGATCCGTGATCTTGCCGCGTGTGGCGGCAAGCGTCAGCGTGCGTTCGTAGCGGCGTTCACCCTGCTGCTGCAGGAACTCCGTCGACAACCCTTGCAGAAACAGCGCGCGGCCAGCCAGCACCGTGAACCCGCCAAACAGCAGGATCAGGACCAGGCGTGCGCGCCAGGTGGGCAATTGCCCGCGCAGTACGGGGTTGTCGAAGAAGGGAACGCGTTTCATTGCGCGCCTCCGGTTGCGGAGACGGGCGCTTGATTCAAGTACAGCGTGCGGTCCGGAACGATGGGGATCATCTTCAGGCCGTCACGTGCAATGACGTCCACCCGCGCATTGCGGGCGAGTTCGGCGCGGTCGAGTTGCAGGCGGCGCCAGTTGGTTTCAAGGTCGCGCGCTTGCGCCTGATCGCGTCCCAGCTCAACGAAGAGCTGGCGCGACTGATACCGGCTGGTGACCAGGGAAATGGCCGACAGCATCAGTAAAGCCGCAACGATCAGGTTGACACGACCCATTAGCGCCGCCCCCCTTTGCCGCCGCGCCGAGGCGGCGGAGCCAGGTCGCTGCCGGGCAGCGAGCCGATCTTCACAAACGCGAAACCGCCCTCGGCGGGCAGCGGCGTTTCGGTGCGTTCGGCAACGCGCAGGACAGCGGAGCGGGCGCGGGCATTGCCGGAGACTTCATCGTCTTCGGCCTGAACACGGCCCAGGGAACGCAGGACGGGCTGGGGCATTTCGCTTTCGCGCAGCGGCAGGCGTGCATGCGCGGCGGCCGGACGAGCCGCCGCCACGATGCATTGCTTGACCATGCGGTCTTCAAGCGAATGAAAGCTGATCACCGCCAACCTCCCCCCTGGGGCAAGCAGGTCTAGAGCTGCCGCGAGGGTGCGCGCGAGCTCTTCGAGTTCCCGATTGATGTAAATCCGTAGAGCTTGAAAGGTGCGTGTGGCCGGATGCTGCCCCTTTTCGCGCGTGCGGACGGCGCTGGCGACGCACTCGGCAAGCTCGAGCGTGGTGCGCAGCGGCCTTGTTGCGCGGCGAGCAGCAATCGCCTTTGCAACCTGAAAAGCAAACCGTTCTTCGCCATAATCCGCTATGACCTCCCGCATCTCATCCACACTGGCTTGCGCCAGCCAATCCGCCACCGTGGGACCACGAGTGGTGTCCATCCGCATATCGAGCGGGCCGTCTCTCATGAACGAGAAGCCACGCTCTGCGTCATCAATCTGAGGCGAAGAAACGCCCAGATCCAGCATCACGCCATCAACCTTGTCGATGCCGAGCTGCTGCAATTCTTCTGCCATGGTGGCAAAGCCGCCATGAATAACCGTGACCCTGGGGTCCGCCGCCGCCAACGCATTGGCTACCGCGATCGCCTCGGGGTCCTTGTCGAACACCACCAGCCGCGCAGATTTGCCCAAACGCCCAAGCAGTTCGCGACTGTGCCCGCCGCGGCCAAAAGTGCCGTCGACAAACACACCGCGTTCCGCCCGCGTAGCCGTATCCGGCTCGGTCTGCGTGTGCGACCGTGTCGCGCCCTTGCCGCCGAAATCGGGCAGCAATAGTGCGTCCACCGTCGGCTCCAGCAGAACGGGCCGATGTTCGAATTCCATAAATTTTTCAGAACGAAAACTGGTTCAACACATCCGGCATACCCTTGGCCAAGTCCTCAGCCTCGCGGCTGGCCAGAGTAGCGGCGTCCCACAGCTCGAAGTGCGCGCCCAGACCGAGCAGCATCACATCGCGCGTCATACCGGAAGCGTTGCGCAGTTCAGGAGCGATAAGGACCCGGCCGGAGCCATCCAGTTCGACGTCCTGAGCGTTGCCCAGCAACAGCCGCTGCAACGCACGAGCCGTCATGGGAAAAGCGGCGATCTGTTCGCGCTTCTTTTCCCACTCCGGCCGCGGGTACACCAGCAAGCAGCCGTCAGGGTGGCGCGTCAGGGTCAGCCGGCCATCGGCCTGCGACATCAGCGCGTCACGATGCCGAGTCGGAATCGAGATCCGTCCCTTGGCATCCAGCGTGAGCGCGCTGCTTCCCTGAAACACCACTTTTACCCCACTTAATTGCACAATTTCCTACTATTTCCCACTCTACGGTATGGCACAGGGGCGGTCAAGCGCGTGGTTGCAATTTTTTCAATCACAACAAGGACTTAGATCAATATGTAAATCCGCAAAAAGAAAAACCTCCTAATAAATCAGGAGGTTGCGACACACTCTACAAGTCCTTCTTCAGAAGTAGCGCCTAAGGATGACTTTGCATTGTTTTACGTGAGGCCGTATCGCCCGTAGTGACGAGGCTTCCCGCCGACCTTGCCGCGATAGGCTGCGAAAAAATTGGGGAAGCAGGCGCCGGACGCGGCCGAGGCCAGCCGGGCTCCCGGCCCGGCCAACTCGCGCGTGGAAAATTCGATGCAAGACGGGTCTATAGGCCGGATTCTGTACACCAGGTTGCCCTGGCGGACGATCATTCCTCTGCGCGGATCATTGCTGAGCCGCTCTAGCCACCTACCCGCATGCTTGGACGGAGCCGCCCTTCGCGACCCGAGGGCCGCACGCATGCCTATTTGATGTTGCTCCGGATAGAGGTTGCCGCGTTTCACCCTGCGACGCCGCCCTTCGTTGCCGAAGGGCGCGATACGGAGATGGCCGTACCTGTGCGTGCCATGCACGCCCGCTTCCCAGTCTCGTCTCTGTGGCCCTATTCCTCAGCCGCGCCCGAAGACGCAACCGGACGGCCGTTAGCCGTTACCCTGCCCTATGGAGTCCGGACCTTCCTCGATGGATTCGCATCCACCGCGATCGCCCGACCCGCCTTGCGGTTCGTATTCTATTACAGGTCACTGCTCTGTCCCCGTGGCGAGCGCCAGAAGTGTCGTCAAACAGCTTTACGGGGTTTCGGCGACAATACGCGCTGATCCGCTTAGACGCCGCACACACGAACTCCTACATGGCCCTCGCAACTCTCATCACCCTTACCGACATCCAGCTGGCCTACGGCCACCACCCACTGCTGGACCACGCCGATTTCGCCATCCAGGCCGGCGAACGTATCGGCCTTATTGGCCGCAACGGCGCCGGCAAGTCATCGCTGCTGAGACTGCTCGATGGCCGCACCCTGCCCGACGACGGCGACATCGCCCGCAATTCCGGGCTGCGTGTGGCCACGGTCGAACAAGAGCCCGAACTGGACGAAAATGCCACGGTGTTCGATGTGGTCTGCAATGTGGAAGGCGACCACGAAGACTGGCAGCGCCCCTCCCGCGTGCGCTCCATGCTGGAAAAACTGGGCCTGCCCGCGGATGCGCAGATCGCTGGCTTGTCGGGCGGCACCCGCAAGCGCGTCGCCTTGGCGCGCGCCCTGGTCGAAGAGCCCGATCTGCTATTGCTGGACGAGCCCACCAACCATCTCGACTTCGATGGCATCGCCTGGCTGGAAGACATGCTGCGCAGCTGGCGCGGCGCCGCGGTCATCATCACCCACGACCGCCGCTTCCTTGATGCCGTCACGACCCGCATTGTCGAACTCGACCGCGGCCGCCTGCTGAGCTTTCCCGGCAACTTCTCGCAATGGCAAGAGCGCAAGGCGCAATGGCTGGAGTCCGAGCGCCTGGAACAGGCTCGCTTTGACAAGCTGCTGGCGCAAGAAGAAGTCTGGATCCGCAAGGGCGTCGAAGCCCGCCGCACCCGCAACGAGGGCCGCGTGCGCCGCCTGGAAAGCCTGCGTGTCCAGCGCGCCGAACGCCGCGAACGGATCGGCGATGTGTCCTTGGCATTGGCTGAAGGCCAACGGTCCGGCAAGCTCGTGGCCGAACTCGAACACGTCGGCAAGACCTTCGGCGACAAGGTCGTGGTGGACGACTACACCACCACCATCCTGCGCGGTGACCGCATCGGCATCATCGGCCCCAATGGCGCGGGCAAGACCACCTTGCTCAAGCTGATTCTGGGCGAAATGCAGCCGGACACCGGCACCACGCGCCTGGGCACCAACGTGGCCGTTGCGTACTTCGACCAGATGCGTGCGCAGCTGGACGAAAACGCCTCGCTCGTCGACATCATCAGCCCGGGAAGCGAATGGGTTGAAATCGGCGGCACGCGCAAGCACGTCATGACCTACCTGGGCGACTTCCTGTTTTCGCCCGCTCGCGCCGGCTCGCCGGTGCGCAGCTTGTCCGGCGGCGAACGCGCCCGCTTGCTGCTGGCCCGCCTATTCGCGCGCCCCGCCAACGTACTGGTCCTGGACGAACCCACCAACGACCTGGACATCGAAACCCTGGAACTGCTTGAAGAGTTGCTGCAGGAATACGCCGGCACCGTGCTGCTTGTCAGCCACGACCGCGCATTCCTGAACAACGTCGTCACCCAGACCATTGCCTACGAGGGCAACGGACACTGGCGCGACTATGTCGGCGGCTACGACGAATGGGTCGCCCAACGCCCGGCGCCGGCAGCTCCGGCCGAGGACGCCGACGTTGCCGCCAAGCCAGCCGACGACAGCGCCGCGCGCGCCAAGGCTGCCCGCCCCAAGCCGGCCAAGGCCACCAAGATAAACGCCTGGGACTTGCGCGAACTTGAAGGCCTGCCAGACGCCATCGCCGCGCTCGAAGCGCAGCAGGCGGAACTCGCAGGCAAGCTGGCCGACGGCAGCCTGTACCGCGACGCCCCTGCGGAAGTCGAACGCATCAACGGTGAACTCGCCAAGCTGGAAAGCGAGTTGGAAGAGAAGTTTGCACGCTGGGAATTGCTGGAAGCACGCCGCGACGGCACGCTTTGAAGCCGTCGTCTATGTAGGACGCCTGTGTAGGTTGTCTATGTAGGACGCCTGTGTAGGTTGTCTATGTAGGTTGTCTATGTAGGTTGTCTATGTAGGTCGTCTATGTAGGTCGTCTATGTAGGTCGTCTATGTGGGTCGTCTATATATATAGATGCTTTGCGACACAGCAAAAAATTCGGGGTGGACCGCATCTTGCCGTCCACCCCGTTTTTCATTGTCGACCGCGCATTTTCAGCGCAAGCCCGGTGCTCAGCAATGAGCGCGCCAGGCCAATGCTTCGCCGGCCGCCAGCGGCACCAGGGTCGTGTTGCCGAATGCCAGCTCGTCGGGCACTTGATAGGTCTCGCGCACGAGCGTCAACGTGCCGGTGTTGCGCGGCAGGTCGTAGAAGTCCGGGCCATGGAAGCTGGCGAAGCCTTCCAGCTTGTCCAGCTTGCCAACGGCGTCGAACGCGGTCGCGTAGAGCTCCATCGCGTGCAGCGCGGTGTAGCAACCCGCACAGCCGCAAGCATGCTCTTTCAGGCCACGCGCGTGCGGTGCGCTGTCGGTGCCCAGGAAAAAGCGCGGGCTGCCACTGGTGGCCGCCTCGACCAAAGCCAGGCGATGCGTCTCACGCTTGAGGATCGGCAGGCAGTACATATGCGGACGCACGCCGCCCTGGAAAATGGCGTTGCGGTTGTACAGCAGATGCTGCGGCGTGATCGTCGCGGCGATCGGCCCTTCGGCGTCACGCACATACTCCGCGCCTTCCTTCGTGGTGATGTGCTCGAACACCACCTTCAGCGCCGGGAATGCGCGGCGCAACGGCTTCATGACGCGTTCAACGAAAATCGCTTCACGGTCGAAAACATCAATCGCCGGGTCCGTCACTTCGCCGTGCACCAACAAAGGCATGCCGCACTTCTCCAGCGCTTCGAGCGCCTTCGTGCACTTGCCCAGCAAGTCGGTCACGCCAGCGTCCGAGTTGGTGGTGGCGCCCGCCGGGTACAGCTTCACGGCATAGACCTGGCCGGACTCGTGCGCGCGGAAGATTTCTTCGGCGGACGTGTTGTCGGTCAGATAGAGCGTCATCAGCGGCGTGAAACCATCCGGGTTTCCGCCTGCCTTGCGCAGCGCTTCCAGAATGCGGCCGCGATACGCCAACGCCTGCTCGGTGGTCGTCACCGGCGGCTTCAGGTTCGGCATGATGATGGCGCGTGCGAATTGACGCGCGGTATCCGCCACCACGGCTTCCAGCGCAGCGCCATCGCGCAAGTGCAGGTGCCAGTCGTCGGGGCGGGTGATGGTGAGCTGAGTCGTGTTTTGAGTAGACATGAAAGGCTTCTTAATCTGCCAGCGGCATGCCCCGTTCTGCCAGCGCGCAGAACATCGCGCTGCCCAGGGGAATGACCGCATCGTTGAAATCAAAATGCGAGTTGTGCAGCACGCAGCCGGACTCGGCGCCGCCCTGGCCCAGCCGGAAGTACGCGCCGGGCTTGCTCTGCAACATGAAGGAAAAATCTTCGGAACCCATCGAGGGTACCAAGTCACGCACCACGTTTTCCTTGCCGATCATCTCGGTGGCGATATCGGCCACCAGATTCGCGTGCTGCGGCGTGTTCAAGGTCGCAGGATAGATGCGTTCGTAAATGAGTTCGGCCGTGCCGCCGAAGGCGCTGGCGATGGCAGTGACCAACTCGCGCATGCGCGTCTCGACCATCTCCTGCACGGATTTTCGGAACGTGCGCACCGTGCCAACCAGCTTGGCTTCGCGCGGGATCACACTCATCGCACCCGGATGGCCCGCCTGCATGGACCCGATCGACACCACAGCCGAATCCAGCGGGTTCACATTGCGCGACACGATGGTCTGCAACGCGGTGATGATCTGCCCGGCAATCGTCACCGGATCAATCGTCTGATACGGATGTGCGCCATGACCGCCCCGGCCCGTAATCTGAATTTCGAAGCGGTCTGCTGCCGCCATCATCGGCCCGGGATTGATGCCGATGGTGCCGGGCCGGAGTCCCGGCCAGTTGTGCAAGGCATAGATCGCATCACACGGAAAGGTGTCGAATAAGCCATCCTCGAGCATGGCACGTGCGCCGCCACGCCCTTCTTCCGCTGGCTGAAAAATCAGCACGGCCGTACCGTCGAAATTGCGCGTCTGCGCCAGGTACTTTGCCGCGCCGATCAACACTGCTGTGTGGCCATCATGACCGCAACCGTGCATCAAGCCCGGCTTGGTGGACTTGTGGCCAAAGTCGTTGTCCTCCGTCATGGGCAACGCATCCATGTCGGCGCGCAGGCCGATCATGCGTCCGCTGTCGCAACGCTTGCCACGGATAACGCCCACCACACCGGTCTTTCCGATGCCACGGTGCACTTCAATCCCCAGCGCCTCAAGCGCGCCGGCCACGATCCCGGAGGTACGGACTTCTTCGAAGCCCAGCTCAGGGTGTGCATGCAAATCGCGCCGCAGCGCTGTCAACTCGTCATGAAAAAGCCGAATTGATTCCAACGGAGATCGTGCGTACATAGGAGGTTACAGAATGACGTGATAGAGGGGACGGTGCGCCCATTTTAGTTGCTACAGAGGATAAATGCCTTTGTCTTTACGAGAGAGACACGTTATGCTCCGGCCGCAGGACAATTTTTCCAACAGCCAGAGAAGGAGCGCCGCATTATGGCCACAACCTCCAAACCCGCGACCGCGCGCAAGCCGAACGCTGCATTCATGAAGCCCCTGACCCCCAGCGCCGAATTGGCCGCTGTCATCGGCTCGGAAGCCGTGCCGCGTACCGAGGTCACCAAGAAGATCTGGGAATACATCAAGAAGCACAACCTGCAAGATGCCAGCAACAAGCGCAACATCAACGCCGATGCCAAGCTGCTTCCGATCTTTGGCAAGGATCAGGTCACGATGTTCGAACTGACCAAACTGGTCAACGCACATCTGAAGTAAGCAGGCAAAGGGCGTACCCCGTACGTCCCTGCCTACTGAAATGTCGCGACGCCCTGGCTTACCGCCGGGCTAGCCCAACCCTCTTCGCGCAAGCGCTATTTTTCAGCGCAACCCTTCGCGCAAACCGGTCCTCCATATTCTTTGGAGACGGCAAATTCCCGCACAATATCCATTCGATCAACTTCCATGATCGGCAAGCTGAGTGCGTCTTTTCAAGCCGCCTTTTCAAGCTGCCTTTCAAGCGGTTCGTGGCTACAGCCTGCGAAAGGCAACCGCCCTGCACTTGTGGCGCATGCACCCCGTATGCACGAGCGCTCGCAAGGCTCATAGAAGAGGCGCCAGCTGCACGCATGGACGTATCCCGAGCCCTACCCCACGGATGAGCGGCAAGGTCGGCAGGGCATGCCTGATACGCGCCGTACAGCAAACGCTTACGCATCAGTGAATGCCCGACGCGCAGACATGAAAAAGGCCGGCGATATGCCGGCCTTTTTAACTTGCTGTACAGGTCAAGCGTACGTGGTTGGTGCACTGCCTTCCAGCAACGCCAGCCAACCTTTGATCAGCCGGTACAACACCCACACTACCGTCGCGATCAGTCCGATCCAGCCGATGAAGATATACACCGCGATGCCGCTGATGGCGAGCCACAACATCGCCCACCAGAACGTGCGCAACATCCAGTCGAAGTGGGCGGCATATACCGTGCCGGCCGCATCGGAGCGCTTCAGGTACATCAGCACAACCGCAGCCAGCGTCGCAATGCCCAGAATTCCGCTCGTCAGGAAGCCCAAGGCGAACAAGCCATAAGCCACGTGGGTCAGCGTGCGCAGGTCTAACGTCGTACCGGGCACAGGGGTCTGGGGATCACTCACGATAACGCTCCAACGAATTGACTCGGTCAATCTTACCGCACAAACTCCGCCCGCCCACGGACGTTGTTATTTGTGCACATTCAACATTGGCGCGGCTCACAGCCTGATTGCCGAAGGTTGACGCACGAATTTTTGCGCCGAATTTCATGCGGCAAAGGCACAAAAACAAAGCCCCGCCGGGAACCGGCGGGGCTTTGCGAGATAAGAGCTTGACGATGACCTACTTTCACAGACGTCCGTCCACTATCATCGGCGCGAAGGCGTTTCACTGTCCTGTTCGGGATGGGAAGGAGTGGTACCACCTTGCTATGGTCGTCAAGCGTAACTGCTTGAGGGGTTGCCTGACTCATCAACCGCTCGAATTCTGGGTACTGCTCCAGCACTGCATCGAACACCCAACTACTCAAGTGATATCAGGTATCACCTAATATCACGAACACCTTGGGTTCTCACTATAAAAGACAAAACCCCACAGGGTTACCTGTGGGGTTTTGCGGAATAAAAGCCTGACGATGACCTACTTTCACAGACGTCCGTCCACTATCATCGGCGCGAAGGCGTTTCACTGTCCTGTTCGGGA